>Ga0080026_10000214_pt1 | contig 14173 bp, 17 predicted proteins | sample OrgsoiDNA2013045_FD_70941 | JGI IMG/M metagenome (GOLD analysis project Ga0080026, IMG submission 70941) | Permafrost soil microbial communities from the Arctic, to analyse light accelerated degradation of dissolved organic matter (DOM) -... | ecosystem: Environmental > Terrestrial > Soil >... | reverse complement strand
GCCTGGTTGCGGCACGAGGGCTACCGGGTTGGACTCACGGTGCCCCAGAGCGAGCCGCGTCGGCCCGGGCACAAAAACCGCTGACAACCGCCCCGCCGCGTCGGCCTGCCCCGCGCCTTGTCTCCCCCACCCGGCGCGGCAGGCCAATACGCAGATGAACATGTGCAGCCACCCTGAGGACGCGCAGACCGGCGGCTCGGTGCACGTTCTTCTAATACAAGGTATGTCGCGAGACCGAGTTCGCCGAAGGCATGCGTGAGCATGTTGCCCCGCGGATTGGCGGGGTTGAACGGCTCTCCGCTCCAAGGCGCCGTCTCCAGCAGAGTGAACAGCTCGGCGAGCGGGCGGAGGGCTTCCTGCGGGACGGCCTTGATCTGCTCCTCGGCGACCGGATCCAGCCTGAGTTCGTACACCTACCGGCCGCTCTCGCGCTCAGCGAGGATCTCCCGCCACGGTCTGGTCGGCGCCGCCGCCTCGCCAGCCAGAACCTGCTCGGCGCGGGCGTGCATGCGCCGGCGGCCTTCAGGGTCCCGTGCCGAATCACAGGCAGATATCCACCAGCGATGCACGAAGTCGTTCAGTACGCCGAGATCGAGGTTCACCCTGACCTCGTCAAGCACCGCCTTAAGCCCGGCGTCGAACGCCTCACGGTCCTGGCCTACCACCAAGGCGGCCCGGATGGCGCGCAGGCTCCTGGCAGGACCGGGCGCCCCTCCGGGGAGGAAGTCGTGCGGCTGCGCGGTCATCTTGGCCTCCCCTCCTAGCCGTAGAGTCTACAGAGCTAAGGTGCGACGCCCGGTGATTCGGGGAGCCCGGCGGTGACTCTGGCCTGCTGCGCGAAGCTGGAGAAGCCAGCAGACATGCGATGGCTGCGTTCGGCCCCGCCGCCCCGCCTCTCGCCCTGGCCTGCGCCCTTGAGCCAGTGAGGGCTCACGGCAGCGTCACAGAGTAACTGTGCGTGCCGAGAATCCCGTCCACGGCTCTGACCCGCAGGGTTGCTCTGCCTGCCGCTCACCCGTGATGATCATCGATCATGTGCCTGCGGTTCATGTTCCTTCTGACCATGCGGCTAGCAGCGTGGCTGCGGCTATCCCGACGTGAGGAGACATGGAAGACCGCAGAGATCTTGATCCTGCGCCACCAGCTCAGTCTCCTGCAGCGGCGGCAGCCGCGCCGCCCGAAACTGAACTGGGCGGACCGGGCACTTCTCGCGACCCTGCTAAGGGTGATACCGAAAGCACGCCGCCAAGGGTTGCGGTTGCTGGTCACCCCGGACACGATCCTGCGCTGGCACCGCGACATCGTCCGCCGCCGCTGGGCCACCAGGTCCAGGCGCGGCAACACCGGCCGCCCGGCCACCCGCCGGAACATCCAGGCACTGGTCCTCCGGCTAGCCCGGGAGAATCCTGAATGGGGCTACCGCAGGATCCACGGCGAACTGGCCGGCCTGGGAGTAAAGATAGCGGCGTCGACGGCATGGGAGATCCTGAAGAACGCCGGAATCGACCCCCGCGCCGCGGCGGACCGCGCCAACCTGGTCCCAGTTCCTGCGCTCACAAGCCGAAGCGGTCCTGGCGGGCGATTTCTTTACAGTCGACCTGCTCGACGGCACCCAGGCCTACGTCCTGGCGGTGATAGAACACGCGACCCGGCGTATCCGCGTCCTCGGAGTCACGCGGCATCCGACCGGGGAATGGACCACCCAGCAGGCACGCAACCTCCTCATGGAATTCGGCGAGCAAACGCACCGGGTCAAGTTCATGATCCGCGGCCGCGGCTCGGACTTCACCGCAGCTTTCGACGCGGTCCTCGCCGACGCCGGCATCCGGACCGTGCTTTGCAACGTCGCGACGCCTCGCATGAACGCGATCGCCGAACGCTGGATCGGGGGATGCCGCCGCGAGTTGCTGGACCGCACCCTCATCTGGAACCAGGCCCATCTGCGGCGGATCTTGCGCGAGTACGAGACGCACCACAATCAGCACCGGCCATATCGCTCCCTGCACGGCGCCGCGCCGCTGAAACCACTACCCGAGATGGTCGATCTCGGTCAGTGCCGCGTCCGAAGACAGACTCGCGTCAGTGGGCTCATCAACGAATATCGCCTGGTCGCATGACTTGGACGAGGTTTTCGGCACGCACAATCTGCGGCGGATCCTGCACGAGTACGAGATCCACCACAATCAGCATCGGCCACATCGCTTCCTGCACGCAGCCGCGCCGCTGAAACCGCTACCAGACCCGGTCAATCTCGACCAGCCCGCGTCCGAAAACAGACTCGCCTCGGCGGCCTGATTAACGAATATCGCCTGGTCGCATGACGTGGACGAAGTTTTCGGCACGCACAGAGCCTCAAATGACGGTCGGACGATCTTGGAGCCATCCAGTTGGGTCACGGTCGGCGTTCTGACCTGGTGTTTCGGGTGGGCGCAGGTGGGTTCGAACCACCGGCCCCTCGCTTGTAAGGCGGGTTATTCCGGGCGCTGGACGTGGCCGAGCGTCGCCCGGCAGGCACTTGACCAGCCATAACTGTGGCTCGACGTGGCCTGACGTCGCTTGATGGTGGTGTGTGTTGGCTCCCCGTTTGGCTCCCCAAAACTCGTTAGCATTGCTAAACTCCGATCGCTTTCCGCCGGACTGAACTCACTACTCCCCTGGGTCACAGCGCCTCCGGAACGATCAACATCGGTGCCCCGAGGTCTATGCGCCCAGCGCGCTTTCACCGGGCACGTCACCACCGTGCTGGCTGCCGCGGGGCGGATGCCCGTCCAGGGGCACGGCATCATCGTGATCCTCTCCTCGGTCGCCGCCGTCCGGCCGCGCAAGGCCAACTTCGTCTACGGCGCCACCAAAGCCGGGCTGGACGACTTCGGCCGGGGCCTCGCCGACGCGCTGCACGGTAGCGGCGTGCGGGTGGTACTTGTCCGGCCCGGTTTCGTCACCCGCCGGATGACCGCAGGCATGCCCGCCGCACCCCTGGCCACCACACCGGGCGCAGTCGGTACCGCGGTCGCAAAGGCCGTGGCCAACGGCGACAGCACTATCTGGGTGCCGCCCGCCCTCGGGGTGCTGGCCACCGCCCTCCGGCTGATCCCGCGGCCGCTCTGGCGGCAGCTGCGCCGGTAACAGCGCGAGCCCGGGCGAGCCCCGGAGCCCAACCAAGCATGCGGGGTGAAGCCTGCGAATGGCCAGGGCAGCCAGTTGGCAATTTTAGCCAGAACGCCTTGATGTAATTATTGGACAGATCCGTTTGGTCAGGTGCGCACAGGTCCGCGACTTCCTCTGATCTGCCGCTGGACCTTCGCCCGCCGGATGGCTGTGGCGCCATGGAGGGCATCATCGGGTCAGATTCAACGGATATTCAGGAGGTCAGGCTGTTCGGATTCCCGCACCCGACCTCGCTTGGTCAATCCAAGATTGGCGCCGCGGCAGCTTCTGCCTACCCTCGGCTTCGTGGATACGCCATAAAGAACAGTTAAGCCTCCAGCGGGCGGCGCGAAGGCACAGGGTCAACCTGGCTTGTCCACCAATCACGGCCGAGGGGCTTATATGGCACGCATCGGGTCGCAGACGACTGGAAAGTCTGTCCCCTCAGTGCTTTCCGCCGACGGTACTTCGCCCATTGTCCGTACTCACACGACATCGCCAGGGCTGCCGACGGCCGCACAGTCCCCATAGCACAAATGTGACGACAGCCGGCTTAAGCCGACGGCGCCGGGGAGCCGTTCCGGCCGCGCCGGAGGGTGGCCTGAGCCGCCAGGCAGACCAGGCCGGCGGCGGCACCACCGCCGAACAGCAGGACGCTCAGTGCCCCGGCCGTCTGGGGCACGTTCGCGGCGGCCAGAAGCGAGTCGTGGAAAGCGAACACCACCGGACCGCCCAGGCATGCGGCGACCGCTGCGCAAAGCAGCACGGATGGTCTGGGCTTTCTGGGTGCCACGACACGCAGGTAGGAGCCGGCGATGACCACGAACGCGAACAGAACTGCGGCCGTGAGCGCGAACACGAACGCGACCAGCGGGGCCGGGTAGCCCTCGAGGATGACCTTGGCGGCCACGAATGGCAGCGCCAGCGCGACCGCCAGCGCCGCCGCGGCGGCGATCGGACGGGCGCGGACCCGGGCGATTACCTGGCGGTCGAGCCAGCGGACAGCCGACTCGGCTGGAGCCCGCAGCGGGCCAAGCCGCCGGCCCTCCCACTGGCACAGGACGATGGCATCAGCCAGCCAGTCGGGCTGCGCGCCAGCGCGAGCGCAGCGGGCCAGCTCGCGGCGGGCCCGCTGCAGTAGCACACCGCAGGCGATGATGGCCACGCTCAGCACGCCCAGGGCCGCCACTTGCCATGCAGTCGCCGCGGTCCACTCCGCGCGGTGCAGCCCCAGGGCCACCGCGGTCCACTCGGCCAGCGCAGTGGCCCCGCTCAGCCACACCGCCACCCAGGCCGCGCGCACCAGGTCCACCAGCCGCCGCGCTGGGAGTGGCTCATAGCGGCGGCATAGCTGCGCGCGCAGGGCCCCGGTAATCACCAGCAACGGCAGGATGGCAAAGTCGAACGAGACGGGCACGTCGTAGGGGTCGTCCTGCCACGGCTGATGCAGTTCCAGCGCGTGGATTTCCTTCGTCAGGACGGTGACGGCGCCGTAGGTCGTGACGACGGCCAGGGACGAGATGACCGCGAACCCTGCCCGTCGCCGGGCCGGGTCCCCGACGCTCAGTTCCGCATTCATTACCCCTCCGTTATCCCACCCTGGCGCTGGATCTTGACGCCTAGCAATGCGATGCATAGGGTTCCTCAGTATGAACAGGGAGCGGCTGAAGGGCAACCTTGATCTGCTGCTGCTGTCGGTGCTCGCTGCCGGGCCAGGGCACGGGTACGCGATCATCTCGGCGCTGCGTGAGCGCAGCGGCGGCGCGTTCGATCTGCCGCAGGGCACCGTGTACCCGGCGCTGCACCGGCTCGAGGACGCGGGGCTGCTTGCCAGTTCGTGGGCTGACGTGGGCGGGCGGCGGCGGCGCATCTACGGGCTGACGGAGCAGGGGGCAGCCGCCCTGGCTTCCGAGCAGTCCGAGTGGCGCAGGTTCGTCATCGGCGTGCAGGCCGTGGCGGGGGGGATGGCATGAGCCAGCAGTGTGACCTGATCGAGGGTTATCTGAGCGAGCTGCGGGCAGGCCTGCGGGTTGCGGCGGAGCAGGCCGGGCTTATCGTGGCCGAGGCCGAGGATCACCTGCGCGAGGACGCTGCCTGCGGGCTGGAGGCGGGAATGACCGAGCGTGAGGCGCAGGAAGCCGCGATCTCGGCGTTCGGGTCCATCAGCGCGGTCGCCCGCGCGCACGCGACCCGGGCTACCAATTTCATCGGGGGCAGGACGCCCGCGGCCGTCCTCGGCGACCTGGTGCTGGCGGGCTGGAAGCTGGCGGGCACCGGGCTAGCGGCGGTTGGCGTCAGCGGCCTGGTCGTATCGCTCATGAACATCGTGCTCGGCCGTGCGTTTACCGGGCAGGCGCCGTCCGGCGTCTCGTTCCACAAGGCCGACTGCGCGCGCTGGATGGCCTTGTGGCCAGGCGCGCGTACCTGTGCGGGGGCCCAGATGCTGGAGGCCAGCAGCGACGCGGTGGTCCTGCGGGTCGGGACCGGGCTCATTGGGGTCGCCTTGCTCGTGGCGTATGGCGTCGTCCGTTACGTGCAGCGGCGGCGCCGGCGGGGCCCGGTAGTGGTGCTGGCCGGCTACTTCCCGCTGCTAGCTGCCTGCGTTTTCGGCGCCGGCGCCCTGGGGCTGGCCCTGGCCCAGCTGACCAGCTTCGCGGTCACCCAGCGACCCGGCATCTACCTCAGCGGCGCCATCGTCGCGGCCGCCGGGGCAGTCTGGTACGGCCGCAAGGCCCGGCCGGCGATCCGGCACCTGATGCGCGGCCGGGCCCGCTACGCCAGCGCACGGTGACCGCCTAAGGCTCGGCTTGGCCTGCAGTTCCTCATCGCGGCAGCCGTCATGGCAGCTGCGTAAGCGATGCTCGCCCACCGCGACCCGGCCGCGTGACCGGCGAGCGCCAGATGGGATGGCAATCGTGCCTGAAGGCGCCCGGTCAAGTCTCATGAAAAGTCACGCACGAATAGGCATTGTGAGGGGAGCCGTCATGTCTTGCCTGCTGCGGATGACCGGTATTTACGCGCTTTATGCCCGCCGGCTGCGCCGCCAGGTCCTTTCGGGACGCCTTCCTGAGCACGTCGGACTCATCATGGACGGCAACCGCCGCTGGGCCCGCCAGGCCGGCATGGCCAACCCGAGCCTGGGCCACCGCGCCGGGGCTGAGCACGCCGAGCAGGTCTTGTCCTGGTGCGACGCCGTCGGCATCAGGAACATCACCGTCTTCATCTGCTCCACCGAAAACCTGCAGCACCGCGACGACGCTGAGGTTGTATACCTCATGCAGGTGATCGAGGAAGTAGTGCTCGCCCGGCTCGCACACCGCGAGGCACGGTGGCAGGTACACATCGCGGGCATGCTCGACGCGCTTCCCGACTCGACCGCGCGAGCCCTAAAAGAAGCTGTGGAAGCGACACGCGACTGCGCTACCGGGGCGCACGTCACGCTCGCCATCGGCTACGGCGGGCGGCAGGAGATCATTGACGCGGTGCGAGACGTGCTTACCGAGGCTGACGCCGCTGGGGTATCGATGGCCGACGTAGCGGCGAACCTGACTGTCGACGACATCACCGCTCACCTGTATACGGTCGGCCGTCCCGAGCCCGACCTCGTGATCCGCACCAGCGGAGAACAGCGTCTCTCCAACTTCCTGCTCTGGCAGAGTGCCTACTCCGAGCTGTATTTCTGCGATGCATACTGGCCCGCGTTCCGCGAAATCGACTTCCTCCGAGCTCTCCGCAGTTACGCGGCACGGAAACGCAGATTCGGCGCCTGAATCTTCGTGCCGGGCCCCGGCGGCCGCGGAGCTAGTCCGCTGCCGGAGCGACGGCTGTGAACACCTGCGCGGTGCCGGCCCCAGTGCCGGTCCAGGCCACGCAGAACGCGTTCCCCACGGCTGCCGGGCCGTGGCAGTTGCCGAGCCACGGCGAGCGCCCGGCGCCGTCGGCCCGAGCCGGATCGAACGACTGCGTGGTAACGCCGAGGTGCCCCGAACCAGAGGCGGCCCGGCGGCGACTGAAACAGCAGCACATCAGCCTGCCTGCGCGCCACATCCAGCACATAGGCGCTGAGCCCGACGTGGTCTGCGGCACTGACGGCCAACTGCGGCTGCAAGTACACGTGCCCGGTGCTCGCGGCCACCGTGACCGGCGGGGCCTAGCTCCGCCCGGCGTCGGGGGACCAGACGACGAGGATCTCGGATCGGCCAGCAGCAGCGTCATACCGCGTTAGCGCCGCCTACAGATCGCCGCTGCCGGGGGCCGCGGCGACCGCCGGGCCGCTCTTGGCCGAGACCCGGCCCAGGCCCGGCACCAGCCGGGCAGCCTTCAGCAGCCGGGCCGGCGGCCCGAAGACAGCGCCGCGGTCCTCGGAGGCCAGCGCCGTGAGGGTCAGCCCGTCCGGGCCGGGCTCGAGATAGATCACGCACACCGATCCAGCCGGCCCGGCGGCGGGGACCGGCGCCACCGCGGCATGGTCGCGGACCTCACCTCACGGACGACTGCGACATCCGGCTGCCGCGCTGGGCTCCGCAAAAGCCCGACCGCGAACAAGATCAATGGCAAAGATCAATGGCAACCTTGGCTCCCCGTTTGGCTCCCCGCGGGCTCCCCAACGATCACCTCAAGCCCACAACATGCCGCTGACCTGCGAAAACAGGTGGGCGCAGCTGGTTTCGAACCAGCGACCCCGCGCTTGTAAGGCGGGGTATTTCAGTCGCTGGACGTTGCTGAGTGTCGCTCAGTGGGCAGTTGACCAGCCATCACTGTGGCTGGACGTGGCCTGAGATCGCCTGACGGTGATGTGTGTTGGCTCCCCGTTTGGCTCCCCCAAAATTCGTTAGCGTCGCTAATCTTCAACCGCTTGCTGCCTGATAGAAACTCCTCTCTGCCCATCCGAGCGGGGAGTAGGAAGGCTCCAATGCGCCCTTGCCGACAGGGCGTCGTCAGTCGTCCCGCGCGCGACCTGGAATGCTGTCGTACGGAACAGGTACGGTTCTGCCATGACCGCGCAGCCGATCCACGAGGCGTTCCCGGACGACCCTGCCGAGATCCTGCGGATACTGCCGCCTCGCTGGCACGCTCAGTTCCTGGACGAGTACCGCGCCGCGCTGGACGCGGCCCGTGAGGTCCAGCGCTGGCCGCATCTGCCCGTCCTGCTCCACTGCTGGAGCCTGCGTGCCGCCGCCTACGCTGACCCGCAATTCGAGGCCGCTATGCAAGAGGCCCGCGACGCGCGTCCCGAGGACCTGATCCCAGTTCCTGGCTGGCCCGATCACCTGTGAGCTACCACCCTGCCTTAACCGGGCGGGCTTTCGGCCAGTTCAGCGACCTGCTCAGAGGCCGGCCAGACGCCTACGCGGCACTCGCGGCACGGCTCACGCGGCTGGTCGACGAGCCATGGGACGCCTGGCCGGTACAGCCGGGCGACGGTGAGCCGGAGTTTCGCGAGACCCAGTTCGGTGAGCACGGCATCCTGTCGTTCCGCGTGAACGACGAAACGGAGACCTTGATCATCTTCAACATCCTCTGGGCCGGATAGACCCCCACCGGGGCCGGTCAGGTCTTGCGGAAAGCGCAGATGACCGGCCATGAACAGTGCGGCGAATGGGCCGATCGCTGAGGTCTGGTTCGAGCGACCATGTCGCGCCTAGCTGGCCGCTGCTAGCCGGCCGAGCGCGGCGTCGAGGAAGGCGTCGCGGCGCTCCAGCATGACCTCGCGGGTCAGGTCCGGACGGCCCTGAGCGGCCATCGACACCGGGAACCAGCCCATGTCCGGCGGACAGGCCAGCGCCGCGACTACATCCCAGTAGGGGACATCGCTCGCGGGCCTGCCCGCTCCGGCTTCCCAGCCGCGCAGGATGTGCCCGGCAGCTTCCACGCCATGGCACCAGGCCGCGTCGCAGCGCAGCGACCCGAGGTCAATGCCAGCCGGCCCGACGCCAGCGCAGTCCCAGTCGAGCACCGCAGTCAGCCCGCCGGCGCCCCACAGCGTGTTGCCATGCCACAAGTCGCCGTGCACCAGGCCGAAGCGGTCAGCGGCCGGCCGGGCCCCGGCCACTGCCGCCTCGGCTGCGCGGAGCAGATCCGACGCACCCTGGTCGCGGCGCATGCCGGCGAAGTCCTCGGCCTCGATCGGCCGGCTCCGGAACGGGAGCGCCGGTGCCGGGGTCAGCTCGACCGAGCAGATCCGGGCCGCGACCGCGCCCAGCGCCCGCAGCCGGACCGGGTCGGGCTCGGGCGGGATCACGCTTGTCCCCGGCACGCGGGCGGTCAGCACGAGCCCGTACCCGGTCCGCACCGCCAGGTCGTAGCCCAGCAGCTCCGCGACCGGCACGGCGGCGCCGGCCACACTTGCCGCATAGCTCATCGCCGCGACCTCGGTCGCAGTCTCGGCCACCAGCTCAGCGCGCCCAACCCGGAGAACCATCTCGCGGCCCCCCGCTCGCAACAGCCACGGCGAACTGCCGTGACGCAGGCCACGCAGCACCGTGACCTCGGTACCCAGGACCGCCGAGGCCCAGGCAACTACCTCCGGATCCGGACCAGCCATGGCAACCGAGCCTAGCGACGTTCCCCGCCCGCAACGTGCCGCCAGGTAGCTTCCGGGCCAGCCGGGTGGCCTGTGCAAGCTGAAGAGAACGAGGTGCTCAGGGACAGGCACGCTGCCAGCCGCTGCGAGTCCGGGCCGGCAAGGTGCACGCACTGGCGGTGGCAGTTGCGTGGGGCAGTTCCGTTCCCGGCTATGGCTGGCTGGCAGGCCCAGGCCTGCGCAGTTGTCACGAGGGTGGCCACCATCGCATTGACTGGCCAGAACGCCAATACCTAGAGTCAGAGGCCCGGCTGGTTCGCTGTCGGCGGCCGGTGGTGGATTGCGCCGGGCCCGGTGCGCGTCCGCCCAGAGGTGGCTTGGAGGTCGCACATGGCTATCCGTCCCCCGAGCAAAGACGAGCTCGCGGCGATCGCCCGTCACTACGGCATGAACCTGACCGAGAAGGACCTCGGCTCGTTCGAGCCACTGGTCGCCGGGCTGCTGTCTTCCTACGAGGCAGTCGAGGATCTGTACGCGGCGTCCGCCCCCCCGCCGCCCGCTGGCCGGTCCTGGACCCAGCCGGAACCGGCGCAGAACCCGCTAGGCCAGCATCGGCCACGGGCACGCCCACGAAGCGAGGCCCGGCCTGAACGCTCAGCGGCCACAGCCGCTGCGGCCAGTGCGCCGCCGCGACCGCGGGCCGCCGCCGGGCCAAAAATCCGTGAACAGCCTGCTGCCATCGAGCGCCCGACTGGGCCATAACCGCTTCTCAGATCTTCAAGCCGCTGGCAACCCAGATGGGAGGAGTCTCCACATCGCCGCTCGCTGACGCGAGTATTCCGAGTCCTACCTGGTTCGGCAACCCCGGCAACTACCAGCGTTACGTCCTCAGCCACAACCCGGCGCCAGAGTCGGCGTTATACGGGTGATCGAAGATCAGATCACTACCCTTCTGCCGTATAACGCCGGATACACGGGCGATCATCGACCATTTTCGGAATAAGATAAACGGAGATGATCACCCGTGTATCACTCGTTCTCTGTGGCTACCGGCGGCGGACTGTCCCGGTCGTTCGTTTCGTGCCGTCATAGCTCTGGTACGTGACCTGGCCGGGCAATCATCGGCCACGATGACCCGCGGCGCTGCCAACCTGGCTGGTCATTCAGTGCGCCTACCAGTGTTTATCTCCTGCTCTGCCAGGTCCCGGCCACCGCTCGCAGCACGGCTCAATGCCATGCGACGACCCGGGCTGACCCAGACGGAGCCGAAACTCCCTGGCTTGCCGGGGATCAGATGACGGGCAACTACGGGGCGTCCCGGTGGCACGGGAACTCCGCGTGAACAAGATCACCGGCAGCCTTTGGCTCCCCGTCTGGCTCCCCGCTGCCTCTCTAACGATCACCACAAGCCTGCAACATGCCGCTGACCTGCGAAAACAGGTCAGGCCTTCACGTTTGGCGCTGACCTGGGCGGATGTGGGCTGGCCGGGGGCTTGCCCACAGGTTAAGCGGTCGGTGCCCACGCGGTTTTGCCCTGGTTTCCGGTTATGCCTGAGGCCGGCTGGCCTCGACGATCGCGAGGGTAAGTTCCTGAAGCTCGGTGAGCAGGGTGCGGATTTTCTTGGCGTTGTCGAACAGCGGCTGCCAGTCGGCGAGCTCGGCGAGGGTGAGCCGGCGGGTGACGGTCTTGCCGCCGATCTTGCGGGTCCACTCGGCGTAGGGGCCGTGCAGGGCGGGCGGGTCGGCGTGGCAGCGGCAGCCGGGCTTGCCGCAGGCGTGGGAGCGGACGGTGAGGGTGCCGGGCAGGGCGGGGCCGGCGGCGGCGGTGAGCTCGGCGGTGATCTTGTCCAGGGCCGCGCGCTGGGCAGGGCTTGCTTCCATGCCACACACCGTCTCAGATCCGCGCCTCTCGTGTTCCACAGTATAATACTGCGGGAGATTCAGAGGGAGGGCGGATGGGCGCGGATGAGGCCGGGGTGGCCGGCTACATCACCTCCTGGCAGCCGTCATCGGTGACCGCCGCCGCTGCCGGATTCGCCCGGACCGTGGTGGCAGCGGCGAGCCCGCGCAGCAGGGAGCGGGCCAAGAGCCTGCTGTGGGCGGCGGCGAAGCTGGCGGACTACGGGCTCGGCCTCGGGCTGGAGCCGGTGCCGGAGGTGCTGCTGCACCCGTCGGTGACCGGGCGGTTCGCCACCTGCGCGCCAGGCCTGTCCGGGCCGGCCCGCCGCACGCTGCGCACGAACCTGCGGTTTGCGCCCGGGCGGTGGTCCCGCAGCTTCACCCGGCGGACGCGCCGCTGCCCCGCGAGCGAGCCAAGGCGCCCTACAGCCCCGCCGAGACCGGCGGCTACCTCGCGCTGGCCGATCCAATCCGACCTGCGGCACGTGCGCGGCACCGATGTCCTCTGCCGCTGCAGCGGCGTGATCGTGCAGGTCCGCGGCCGCAGGCCGCGGGCGGTGCCCGTGCAGGCCCGCTACCACCAGCCCCTGCTCGCATCGGCGGCGTTCGCCGGTGAGCGCCTGGTCACCGGCGGCACCGACCCAGACCGGGGCAACATCACCAGCCCGCTGGTCACCGCGCTGGCCGGCGGGACCGGGCTGCCCCGGCTGGACACCTCCCGGCTGCGCTCCACCTGGCTGGCTGACTGCGCTGCCCAGCCGGGCCTGGCCACGTTCCTGCACGCCGCCGGGATCACCTGCAGCCAGCGGCTCGGCGATATCATCGCCACCCTGCAGCCCGGCACCGAGGCCGAGGCGGTGGCGCTGCTGGGCGGGCAGCGATGAGCATCGCGCTCGCCGTGCTGGAGTGCATCATCGGCGACTCGCGTGCGGCGCCGCGGATCGAGGCGCTGCTGCCAGCCGGCGTGCGGCCCGCCAGCTGAAGGTCCCGCACCTTACTGCTGGGCATGCTGCTCACCCTGGCTGACCGCCGGCCCGCCTGCCTCACCGAAGTGCACGCGGCGCTGACCACGCTCCCCGCGCCGGACCAGGCCCGGCTCGGCGTGATCGAGGACTGGAAGCACGGCCCGCACCTGCTCACCTACCGGCAGGTCGAACGCACCTTTAACCTCGTCGTGGATGCGCTGGCCAAAGAGCATCCCGACGGCGCCCCCGCAGAAGTCCTCGCCCGGATCTGCGATGACCTGCTGGAAGCCAGCATCCCCGGCGAGCACAAGGACGCCAGCACCGCGCTGGCGTCGACTGGACCGACGTGGAGACCTTCTCCCGCCCGCCACGGCACGGCACCCGGGAGTGCGCGGACCCCGAGGCGTCCTGGGGGCACCGCACCAGCAACCTGCCCGGCCCCAAAGGCGAGCTGTTCTTCGGCTACTACCACTCAGCCGGCACCCATGGTCGCCGAAGAACACCGCCCGCCAGTCCCCGAGCTGGCCCGCCGGATGACCCTGACCTCCTGCCACCTCGACCCGGTCCGCGCTCTCGTCCCCGTCCTGGCCCGCATGCCGGCGGCCGGCATCGCCCTCGGCGACATCCTCGCCGACTCCGGCTACGCCCACCGCGACGCCCGCGCCTGGGCCATCCCGCTGCGCGCTGCCGGCGCCCAGCTCATCCAGGACCTGCACCCCCACGACCGCGGCCCGCAAGGCACCCACCAGGGCGCCATCATCGCCAACGGGAACCTGTACTACCCGGCCACGCCCAGGCCGCTGCTCCAGCCCGGCCCGCTGCCCCGCGACGCGGCCCCCGAGCAGGTCACCGCCCACGACACCCGGGCCGCCGAGCTCGCGCCCTGGCGGACTGCAAGCTCGGCCGCATCACCAGCGACGACGCCGACGGCTACCACCGGGTCATGTGCCCCGCAGTCATGAACAAGATCCGCTGCCCCCTCCGGCCGCAGTCAATGACCCTGAGCCGGCAGCGACCGGAGATCCTCACCCGCCAGAAAACCCGCCGCCCTGCTGCGCAAAGCAGACCATCACCATCCCGCCCCCGGTCGCGGCCAAGACCCGCCAGAAACACGACTACCCCTCCCCCGAGCACCGTCGCTCCTACACACGGCGCACTGCCGCCGAGCGGACTTTCTCCACGATCAAGGATCCCGCCGCCAGCGACATCAGCCGCGGCTGGTGCCGCCTCATGGGCCTCACCCCGCTCACGCTGTGGCTGGACTGCGTCCTCATCGTCCGCAACCAGCGGCATCCTCGCCGCATATACCAGCCGCCAAGACGACAACGCCCGCCGCGCCGCGACCGGGCTCCCGCCCAGAACCCGCCGGCGGCGCCGCAAAACCCTCGCCAGCCTCGCCGCCGCCCCGCCCTGACAGCCCGCAGCGCTCCGCGCAAGCAGCACCAGCGCCACCTCAGCAGGCCCGCACGCCCCCGATCCAGGCCGCCAAGGCCCCGCAAGCCCCCCCGTCCGCGTCACGTACAAGATCAACCCAGGCCCGTCAGGCTCACGCACTCCTGGCGGCCGAAAATCTCAGAGCTAAACGTGAACATGGACACTGGTGAAACGTGAAGACGTCCAGGTGGGCGCAGCTGGGTTC
>Ga0080026_10000208_pt1 | contig 14283 bp, 13 predicted proteins | sample OrgsoiDNA2013045_FD_70941 | JGI IMG/M metagenome (GOLD analysis project Ga0080026, IMG submission 70941) | Permafrost soil microbial communities from the Arctic, to analyse light accelerated degradation of dissolved organic matter (DOM) -... | ecosystem: Environmental > Terrestrial > Soil >... | reverse complement strand
CACCCGTTCCTGAGCTGCGATAACTGCCGCTGCCTGGCAGTAGATCTGGCCTGGCGTGGAACGAACGTGGTCCGCTGCTTCGCTGTGCTCATCGTGCTGAGCGCTCACAACGCACACGCATCGTGCACGGACTGTGACCGTAAGGCCCCCGCCCAAAGACGACACCGGCGACAATGAGCCGGGCGGCCTGCGATGGCAGTACAACCTCCGGAGCAACCGCGCGAGGACCGCCATCGTGCGCTGCCCTGAGGCATCTGAATGTCAGACCGGGCCCTGGCGCACCAAGGGCTGCGAACGCTACGTACGTGACGTACAGTAGGAGCATGAGCGAGAGCGCGGTGCCGTTGCCGTACGAGGTCCAGGAGATGACCACGACCGAGGCGCGCAAGCACCTCCCGGAACTGGTCAACATGGCCGCCTACGGTCATGTCACCACCGTGCTCACCCGCGACGGCCGCCGACTCGCCCGCATCGTTCCCGAGGAGGACGCCTGGGTCTACAGCCGGGCCTGGCAGGACAAGCTCCGCGACGCCGAGGCGGACCTGGCCGCCGGGCGCGTCCGCCGGTTCGCCGACGGCGACGAGTTCCTCGGGCACCTGGAAGCCCTCGACGATGAGGCAGGCGGGTGAGGTACCAGACCACCGCAGGATTCGACAACGCACTAGCCAAGCTCCCCCGAGAACACCGCAAGATGTTCATCGACGCCGTCCGAACTCACCTGATCCCAGGGCTGGCAGCCGGGGCACACCGCGGCGAGGCACCATGGCCGAAACGTCTCCGCGTGCACAAGGTCGGCGAGGTCTATTCGCTGACCTGGAGCTTCTCAAGCCCAGATGGCAGGGCGCTGTTCACCATCGGCCCGGACACCGACGGTGAACCGCTCCTGACCTGGCTCGCCATCGGCCACCACGACATCTACCAGTAGTCGGCAGCCGGAGATCGCCATGTTGACCATAGAGATGAGTCAGGGCAGGCCGGGAAGGTCACAGCTGATGAGTGAGTCTGTTCAGGTTCGTGCGACCGCACCGGCGCGACATGACAGGTCGGCGGGTGCCGCCGATTTCGGTGCCGACCGACATGGACCACTTCCACCACGACTCCGCTGCGCACTAATTGAGCCAAGTCAGGTCATAACCCAAGGATAGCCCACCTGCATGCACAATGCATGCGCTGACGGGCGCAGCAGGCGGGCGGCATCGCTGGCCCAGGCGGCCAGGTCCCGCATCCAGATCAGCGCTGCCGGGCGGCCAGCAGAAGATCCTTGTACTCGCGGACGTGCTTCTCCGAAGCCGCCTCCCAGGCCATGCGATTAGACTCCACGTCCGGATCCATGCAGCTACTTACCGTCCAATCTGGGGTGATGCCAGTTGGGTCCGCTGCGACTTACGTCCGCGCCCGGGGCAAGCCGCGCATCGGACCAGGCTATGGTCAGCGGGGTGGTTTCCTGGCCACGAACACATACTCGCGGCTGTTGTCGGTGAACGGTTCCCCCGCGAACCCGCCGTAAAGCGCCTCCAGTTCCAGGCCTGCCACGTCTATCAGGCCGAGCCATTCGTTCTTGGTGGCCCACCACAGGCTGGACCTGGCGCCGTCGTCGCGGATCAGGTCGATGCGGTTGTCCCCGACCGCATAGGAGATAGTGACCGGGACGGGGGCATCTTCATCGTGGCGGCCGTCGAGTGTGACCGCGCGGTGATGGTCGAAGGCGAACGCGTTCCACGCGAACCGGCCACCCGGCGCCAGGTGCTCGGCCACGCGCTGGAACACGGCGCGGCGATCCGCCCAGGTAGGAAGGTGCAGCAGGGCGCGGAACGGGCAGTAGATCAGCGCCGCGCTGGTGCCCGTGCTGAAGGCGCGCATGTCTTCTTGGCGCAGGTCCAGTTCCACACCGGCGCGGCAGGCGTTGTCCTGGGCCTGGGCCAGCATCGCCGGGGAGGAGTCCACCCCGGTGATCCGCGTGCCGGTGGCCCGGGCGACCGGGATCGCCACCCGGCCGTTGCCGACCGCCAGCTCACAGATGTCGCCCTGCCCGGCGGCTTCCACCGCGAGTCCCACGTAGAAGGGGATGTCGGCGGTCATGTGCGCCGACCACTGCTCATAGCCCTCAGCGAATGCCTCGTCCCATGTGCCTGACGCTCCAGCGCTCATAGCTGCCTGCCCTCGACGGACAACACCCGGTGCCGGCCGGCACCGGACCCACCATCGCATCCGCACCGGGCTGCCGGGAAACGGATTCGCGCCGGCGGCGACGACGAAGCCTGATGCCTACCTTCGAACTGACGCCCAGATTCGAGCTGACGCCCAGATTCGAGCTGACGCCCAGATTCGAGCTGACGCCCAGATTCGAGCGGGACTGGCGCAAGCTCACCTCGCAGCAAAGGAACGCCTTCCGTAAGACGATCCGGGAGGCGTTCGTCGCCGACCTGGACGCCCCGGACCAGCCGTTCCGGCCTGGCCTGCGGGTCAAGGGCGTCCTAGCCACCCGGACGTATTCGAGATGACATGGGCACCCGACGGCCGTGCCACCTTCAGCTACGGCGAGGAGCGCATCGCAGGGAAGCCGCACGTCATCTGGCGGCAGACAGGAACCCACTCCATCTTCGCCCCGCCCCCAGGGTCCTGACGCCCGCCCCCAGGGTCCTGACGCCCGCCCCCGGCAACCGCGGAGCGCAATGCGGGACTGACCGGCGCGGAAAACAGGCGAATTCTGCCGGACACGCCAGCGGGCCTGCAAGCCGACGCCAGGGCGGCTCCGTGCCGCCGAAGTCCCGCCATACCGATGCTGAGTTACGCTCAGTGCCAGACTTCTCCGGGCGTCGCACAGCTGCCGTGGAAGATTCGTGGAACGCGCATCACGAGATCACGGTGCAATATGTGCTTTCCGAGCGTTCCGTACGCGGCGTCAGTGCAGGCAGAGCGCCCAGGGACGGCCTAACGGTCTTCTCTTAATCCGCGGTTCGGGGTTCATGTCCCTGGCGGCGCACCCGACTGACCTGCTGAAATGCTGTCTCCGCACCGCAGAGTCGCGGAACGAGCAGTCGTTCCACGACGGCTTTCCTGTGCGGCCGGCAGTGCGGCCGGCAGCCGCACGCGGTGCACTGACTGCACAATGGGGCGGCTTCGCCGGCAGCTTACGCTAAGTAATCCTTGCCCAAGTTGACGATGCGCCCATCGCCGCCTGATTACGGGCATTTACGTCGTTTGCGGACTACAGGTCACACGCGCTGGCCGCCTGTACAATAAGCGCGGTGCGCATCCACGGAAACTAGCAGAGGTAAGGTTCATCTGACTCTGGGGCCAGTTACCGTTTTGCAATGATACCGACGTGAAACAGGGACTGCTCTCGCGCGTCTACTTTAGGGCGGGTCGTTCGCCTCTCTTACCATCTTCGAGGTTCCTTGGCTCGGATCCGATGAAAGGGTTAGCAATAATGAGTCATCCTTCCTCAGGGCCCCGCAGAGGTCCGCTGGATCGCTTCCTTAATCCTCGTCATGTCGCTTTCTGGTCAGTGCTTGGTTCGATGGCAGCAGTGATCGCCTTAATCGTGACGCTCACTGGCACGTCATCCCCCTCTAACAAGGCTGCGGCCGCTAATAGCCGCACACCCCCCGCTTCTACGCCGAGTGCGCCTCAGTCTTCACAAGCCTCGGGCGGAGCCACGCCGACAGCCGCCGCAGGAGTGTCTTCAGTCAGGGCCGGGACCGAACTCACGCATTATCACGTCACGGTAGCCGTTGGATATGGTATTAGTTTTACGAACAGCCCATCACAGCCGATAAGCTTGGCAAATGGCAGCGAGGCCGACCTTGAGTACGCTGGAGGGGTTTACCTCGAGGTCGGCACAAGCGGGCAGATTTCCGAACCAAGCACCGCCAGCCCAAGCTATAATGCGTGCCTAAACGATACTGCTTACACCACAAAGGTAATTGTCCCAACCACCGGAACCACAATCTGCTTTACGGGCCCGGGGGTTATCGCCGCTGCGATCATCAAGGCTCAGGTCACGCAGCCGATACAATCCATCACATTCGACGTTAGTGTGTGGAAACGATGAGGCTAGCCCCTCGGCGCTTCCGAACGGCAGTTGTTGTCTATGCAGCGACAGTGTCGATGCCGAGGTGATGAAAGGAAGTATGGACCAAGCGTCCGCTCAGCAGATCCTGCTCTCGAGGGTGCCTCGACGCGGAACCGACGCCTTGGCGCGGGGCCTGGCCGGTGGCGCGCTCGGCATGGTGATCACCGTCCCCGCACCCGGTCGAGCGTGGCGACCCTATCCGGCCTGACGTAGAAGTCGGTGACCAGAACCCCAGAGCGGCAGGAACCGTGCACCCACCCCGTGTCACCGGTCCGTGCCTCTGGCAGAACTGCCAGGCTTCTTCGTTCCGCGGTCGGGTGATCCTGCTCGTCGCCGGCGACAAGTCCGGGCAGTGGACACGGTGGTACCGTGCGGCGATCCCGCAGGCGGAGCAGATGTACGCCGACTACCTGGCCGAACGCGAGAAGGAGATGGGATTGTGAGTAACGTGTCGCGCTGGCGGGACTCTGGCCACCTGGAGCGCGCGGTGCAGACCGCCGGCGGCCAGGAGAGGTTCGACGCTGCTGTCGCCGCGATGCTGGACGACGCCCGCGGCTGGCGGCTGGCCGAACTGCGCAAGCGGCGCGGGATGACCCAGGAGCAGGTAGCCACCCGGATGGGCGTCTCAGTCGCCCGGGTCTCCCAGATCGAAAGCGGCGACGTCTCCACTCAGGACGTCCTGAACCGCTTCATCACCGCGCTCGGCGGCACCCCTCAAGCTCATCGCCGACTTCGGCGACGAGCAGCTCAAGATCGCGTGATCAGGTCAGGCGTCCGGTTACGCCTGGTGACGGAGCTCGCGGGCCGATGGAGGATCTCGTGGAACGACTCGTGGAACGAATCCTGCGGGATCGTGGTGCGATGTGTGCTTTCAGCGCGTTCGCGCGTGCCATCAGTGCAGGCAGTGCGCTCGGGGCGGCCGAGCGGTCTTCTCTTAATCCGCGGGTTCGGGGTTCAAGTCCCTGGCGGCGCACCCGTACTGACCTGGCACTTCTTAGCTCCGATTGCTCCTGGTGGCTGTCGGCGTGGAACGAGCCAATCCGCTGCTTCGCTGGCGCCAGTAGACCAGCCCACTATTTCCGTGCCTCTGCCGACGGGTCAGCACCGCCCATCACCTCGTCGACGGCTCCGATACGGCCGTCACACTCAGTTACAGGGATCTGCTGCGCTTTGGCACGCCGGGTCCACCTGATTGAAGAATCGACGTAGGCGTACGATCGTGACCTCCTGCTCACAGAAAGAGCACGCCGCTGCCACGCGGGAGACAACCTCCGGCCATCACCGGCCTGGCCGTCTTGGCTGGCCACGGCGCCGAGGGCACCGGGGCACCGCCGCTTCCTGCGCACGCCAGTTCCCCCTCTCTCCGCAAAACCAGGCGTCCGGGGCAGCCGACGTGCCAGCAGCCTCCCGGCTCAGTCCCACCAGAAGGTCCACACGGGCGCGCCGAACCGGTCCTCCCCCGAGCGCAGCACCGCGGTCAGCCGCAGCAGGGACTCCCCTCGGTTGACTAGACCGCCCCCAGCCGATCACCGGCAGCACATCGGCAGGCCGGCGGCGACCAGGCCGACACGAGCCGACGGCGTCGCCGAGCGCGCCAGCCTGATCCGCGGCAGCACCACGTCCAGGGCCCGCTGCCGCTCGGCCGGGGTCAGCGGCATGCGCTCGGCGCGGCCAGCCCGGGCCACTCCGGCGTGAACGGCGCCCGCATCTCGACCCACGCGGGGTCGTCCTCGCGCGGGGTCGGCACCCAGCAGCGCCACTCGGCCGCCAGCCAAGCCGGCATCCAGTCCGTCCGCTTCGCGCGGATCCTCCGGCCTGACGAAGTCCGCGCCGTCCAGCTGGATCGGCACCAAGCCCGTCCGGGGATGCAGTTCCGACAGGGCAGCCCAGACCCGGCCCGACTCGGGCACGGGATCCATCGTCGCCCACGCGGCATGATCCCTCCCGGGGTAGCCGGTGATCAGCCTCCAGGCCGGCAAGGCCACCGGCCCGAGCGGGACCGGCCCTTCGTCCGGCAAGCCGTCCTCTGGCCATCGCCCGCCTTCAGTCATGCCCGGTCCAGCGTAACGATCACAGGAGGGCTAGCCTCGGGCATGCCGACGCCGTGCCACCAGCCCGGCCAGGGAATGAATGTATAGTATTTGGACAATTAGTACACATGCAGTGCGTTCTAAATCGTCAGAGTTCAGGCCTATTGACAGTCAGGCTGGTGCCGATCAAGCTTCTGGTTGGCAGCAAAGGCCGTTCTCCTGTGGACAAAGGACCTGCTGGAGAAGGTGCGATTCCGGCGGCAGGCCGGTGAGTTATCTACGGCGCAGCGCCGCGACCGGTTTGCGGAGCCTGAGCTGCACAGCAGCGAGTGGGCGGGGCGGTGGTCCGCCACGACGAGCGGGCCCGTGCCGTGGGTGAGGGGCTGACCGTGAGCGCACGGAAGCTGGACTTTCGCATCCTCGGGCCTGTCGAGGTGGTCAGTGGCGAACGCCGGGTGGTGATCGAAGGCCGGCGGACGCGGGTCTTACTGGCCATTCTGCTCGTGTGGCGCAATCAGACCGTGAGCCTGGACGCTCTTATCGATGGGTTGTGGCCGCACGGGCCGCCGTCGAGCGCCACGGGCACGCTGCACGTCTATATCTCCCGGCTCCGCAGCGCCCTGGCCGCGGCGGGCACTCTTAGCGGCAACGAGCGCATCAACCGCAGGCCGCCCGGCTACGAGCTGCGCACGCTCGACGGTGAGGTTGACGCTGACCGCTTTGAGCGAATGCTGGCGGCGGCCGAGGCTGCCATGCAGGACAGGCGTTTCGCCAGCGCCTCGTCGACTTTGCGCAAGGCCCTGATGCTGGTGCGTGGGCCCGTGCTCGGCGAATGCCGTGACGATCCCTTCGCGCAGGCCGAGGTGGCTCGCCTGGAGGCTATGAAAGTGCGAGCCGTTGAACGGCGGGTCGACGCCGGCCTCGCCCTCGGCCGCCACGCCGTTCTGGTCGGTGAGATCGAGGGCCTCGTGGCTGCTCACCCCCTGCGTGAGCGATTCCGGGAACAGCTCATGCTCGCCTTGTACCGGTCCGGCCGCCAGGCCGACGCCCTGTCCGCTTACCAGGACGCCTACCAGGTGCTGGCCGGGGAGCTGGGCGTGGTGCCGGGGCCTGGCCTGCGCAGCATGGAAGCGGCGATCTTGCACCAGGACCCGGCCATCGGCTACGTGTCACCGGAACCCGAAATGGGCCCGGTAGCCCGCGGCCGCCTCCCCTTCGTCGGCCGCAAGCGCGCGCGGCAGGTCCTGGACACAGCGTGGCGCCGGGCGAGAAATGGCGAGCGCCAGCTGGTCGTTGTCGAGGGCGACTCCGGCATCGGCAAGACCCGCCTGGCCACTGAGATGGCGGCGGCCGCCGAATCCGAAGGTGGCAAGATCCTTCTCGGAAGGGCGGTCGGGGACGCCCTGGTCCCGTTTTTCCCGTTCGTGGAGGCCCTCAGCCCCTACGCCGCCCGGCTGGACCCTAACCAGCTCCGGTCGATCGCCGGCCCTGGCGCGCCCTATCTGGCCTATCTGCTGCCCGGGCTGCCGGCCTCCGAGCGCCACGGCCGGCGCGGCGAAGCCGAAGCCAGCTCCCACCGGTACCTGATGTTCGAGGCGGTGGTTGCCGTGCTCAGCGCCATCGCCGCCCCAGCAGGCGCCATGTTGATTCTCGACGACCTTCACCAGGCCGACCCGTCGACGATGCAGTTGCTCGAGCACGTGGCGCGCCATCAGAGCCGGGCACGTCTGCTCATCATCGGGACGGTCACCACCCCCTCGCCGGTGGCCGGGGTCCTGTCGGATCTGGCCGCTGGCGATCTGTCGGACCGGATCACCCTGGACGGGCTCTCCAGCGGCGAGGTCAGTGAGCTGCTGGTGGCGGTGACGGGTCGCAATGGTGCCACGCCGATGGGGCTGGCCAGGGCGATCACCGATCTCACGGCCGGTGTTCCGCTGTTCGTTGTCGAGATGGGCAAGGGGCTCGCCGAGCTCAGCACCCGCCAGGCGGAAGCACTGGCCGCCGACCTGCCCATACCGGATCGGATCCAGGCTATCCTCGAACGGCGCCTGAGCCGGGTTGCTCCGTTCGTGACCAACCTGCTGGCAACCGCCTCGGTCATCGGCGCCTCCTTCGATGCCGGCGTCCTCGCCGCCCTGTGCCGCCAGCCCGAGTCTGCGGTCGCCGGCCAGCTCGAGGCCGCGGTAGCCGCCGGGCTGGTACACCAGGACGCGGCGGCGGGACAGTACCGCTTTGCCCACCAGCTCATCCGGCGGGCACTGCTCGAACGGGTCGGCGCCCCTAGCCGGGCCCGGCTTCAGGGTGAGCTCGCCAACATCCTGATCGGGCCGCACGCCCCGGCCGGCACTTCTCTAGCCCTGGTCGCCCATCACTTCGCGCAGGCGGCCCGCTTTCACGCCCACCAGGCCGTCACCTACGCGATGCAGGCGGGCGATCATGCTATGTCATTGCTCGCCTTCGAGGATGCCGCCGCCCTCTACCGGAGCGCGGTGGCGTCCCTGCGCAGCTTCGGCGACCCCGACCCCCGCCTGGAGTCCAGGATCCAGGTTGCCCTCGGCCGGGCTCATCAAGCCGCCTACCAGCGATCCGAGGCCATGGTTGCGTTCCGCCGGGCCGGCCAGGTGGCGGTCGAGCAGGCCGACGGCGAGACCCTCGCCGATGCGGCGTGGGGCCTCATGGTGAGCGCGGAGTTTTCCAATACCGACGACGAAGCAGCCGACCTCCTCCGCCACGCCCTCGCGACGTTTGATACCGCCGACGGGTCGTTGCGAGCCCGGCTGACCGCGGGGCTGGCCCGGGTTCTCCCCTCCGGCGATCCCGAAGCCGCCAGCCTGGCCCAGACGGCGGTGGACATGGCCCGCCGGGTGAACCAGCCGGCAACCCTTGCGTGGGTCCTGTCGGCGGCGGTCCTTGTCACCTGGAGCCCCGGAAACCTGGCCTGGCGGCAAGCGATCACCGGCGAGGTGATCGCCCTGGCCGGCGAACTGGGCTGGGTCGAGCTCGCCATGGACGCCCGCAACTTGCGATCAGCAATGCTCGAGGAGCTGGCCGACTTCGAGCAAGCCGACGCCGACCGGGCCAGCGTCGAGCGCTGGGCCACCGAATCCCGGCGCCCGTTCTTCACCGCCCTGGCTGCCATGCGACGGGCCGAACGGGCCCTGCTCGAGGGCCGCTACCACGACGCCGAAGACGATGCTGGCCGGATGCTGGCCGCCGGGTCCGAAAGTCCCGACTTCATCGCCGCCTACGGGGCGCAGCTCCTGCTGCTGCGCCGGGACCAGGGCCGGCTGGCGGAGATCGACGCTCTGGTTGGCGGGCAACTCGCCGCAGCACCTCATATTCCGGCCTGGCAGGTGGCCCAGGCGGTCGTGGACAATGGGCTTGGCCGGCGATCTGCTGCCCGCCGCCGGCTGGCGGCGCTGGCGGCCGGCCGCGTCGCCGGGCTGCCACGGGACTGGCTGTGGCTGCTGACCACGACACTTCTCGCCAACGTGTGTGCCGACCTGGGCGCGCTCGACGTGGCGCAGGAGCTGCTGGCCGCCCTGTCCCCGTTCTCCGGCAAGGTCGCCGTGCTCGGCCACGGCATCGCCGCCAGCGGGGCGGTCGACGGGCCCCTGGGACGGCTCACGACCATGCGGCAGGAGTGGGCGGCGGCCGAGCGGTATCTGGCCAATGCCATCGCGCTGAACCGCCACATCGGCGCCGCTCCCGCCCTGGCCCGCACGCAGCTGAGCTACGCCGAGCTGCTACTGCGCCGGGATGGCCCCGGTGACCGCGGCCACGCGGCCAGGCTGCTCGACGAGGCGTCCGCCACCGCCAGCCGCCTCGGCATGGCCGGCCTCGAACCTGCCCTGCAGCAGGTTCGGGCCTTCTGACGCCCCGCAAGAAAACCGCAAGCACCCCTGGCGATCCTGATCGCGTCGCATCGAGTTCTATCCAAGGGCCCTGGCCGTGTCTGTCCGCCGCAAGATCTTTACCGCTGATTGGTGGCGCTGGCCGTCACCGCCCCGCTGCGGATCGGTGAGCCGGCCAGAACCGGGTGGGGCACGGGAAGCCGGTCGCCGGTTCCGGTCCTAGTGAGGTAGCCCTCAGAAGGGGGTCTGTAATGACGAGGAGCATGTTCCTATCTTGTTCTGGGCTGGCTGAGCTGAGGACCGGCGGACAGCGGGCAGCTCTCAGGTTCGGGGCGGGGGTGCTGGCGTGCGCGGTGGCCAGCGCGGTGGTGTCGGCGGGGGGCGGTGCCGTCGCCCAGGCGAGCACGATCACTTACCTGTCGCAGTTCGGCAGCCAGGGCAGCGGCCCGGGCCAGTTCGGGTCTCCGGCTGATGTGGCGTTCGACCCGGGCACGGGCCACGTGTATGTCACTGATGTCGTGAACGACGTGGTGGAGGTGTTCGACTCCGCTGGCAGCTACCTGTCCGAGTTCGGTGGCCCGGCTGGCGGTAATGGCCCGTTCACCCCGGCATCGATCGCGGCCGACCCGAAAACGGGCGACATCTACGTCGTGGACGCCACTAATAATCAGATCGATAAATTCGGCTCCTCGGGGAACTTCCTGTTGTCGTGGAATGGCTCCTTCAACACTCCGAGCTCGGTTGCGGTCGATCCAGCGACCGGCGATGTCTACATCACCGACTACTACGAATACCGGGTCGTGAAATTCGACTCCTCGGGTAACTTCCTGCTCACCTGGGGCTGGGGCGTCACCGACAGCGCAGCTCGGCTGGAGACCTGCACCTCGTCCTGCCAGCCGGGGATTCAAGGCGACGGGAACGGTCAGTTCAACTTCCCGACCACGATCGCGGTCGATACTGGCACGGGGGACGTCTATGTGGCGGACAACGACAGCCGCATTCAGGAGTTCGACTCCGCTGGCGACTACCTCACCCAATTCGGGAGTTACGGCAGTGGTGACGGGCAATTCGGTAACAACACCGAAGAGATCCTCTCCCCCGCCGGGATCGCGGTCGACCCCGCAACGCGCGACGTCTACGCCGTCGACGGGGGCAACAACCGTGTCGAGGCGTTCGACTCCGCTGGCAACTATCTCTACCAGTTCGGCAGTCCGGGCAGCGGTAACGGCCAGTTCAGCTTCCCCGGCGGGGACGCACTGGACCCCGGCACCGGCGACCTCTACGTGGCCGACGGCAGCAACCACCGGGTCGAGGTGTTCGGATCCGGGGCCAGCGGGACCACCATTACCGTTTCCTCGTCTGCGAACCCGTCGGTGTCCGGGCAATCGGTGACCTACACCGCTGCCGCCAGCCCGGTTCCCAGCGCAGGAACCGTAGCCTCCTTCTCCGATAACGGTAAGCCGATCACGTCCTGCAGCAGCCAGCCGGTCAGCTCAACGGGGAACGCGACCTGCACCGTCGGCTACGCAGATACTGGTTCGCACCGGATCATCGCGTCCCTCAGCGGCTCGGAATCTCAGATCCTGGCCCAGACCGTGAAGCCGGACGCCACCACCACCCAGGTCACGTCATCCGCAAGCCCCCCACCCTGCAACTTCTCGTGTCCGGTCACTTTTACCGCCACGGTGTCGGCGAACGCCCCGGGGGCAGGGATCCCGACTGGGACGGTCAGCTTCGCCTCGAACGGCTCTGGCGTCTTCACCGGCCGCCAGTGCACGCTCAGCCCGGCCGGCAGCAGCGCGGCGAGCTGCCAGGTCACCTACACGCCCCGTGGATCGGGGTCGCAAACGATCACCGCCACTTACAGCGGCGTCTCGGCATACCTCACCAGCAGCGGCACCGCAAGCGTGACGGCCGTGAGCGGCACCTACGTTGCCCTGGGGGACAGCTACTCAGCAGGCACCGGCGCGCCCCCTTATCTTTCCAGCGACGGCTGTTACCGGTCTGCTCTCTCATGGCCGTATCTGATCAGCGCCGACCTCGGGTTCACCGGGTCTAGTTTCAGTTTCCACCCATGCGCTGGCGCTATAATTCAGAACCTGACGACGCAACCCCAGAAAGTCGCAAGTGGCCTGGAGCCGCCGCAAGAACAATGGCTTTCTCCCAGCACGCAGCTCGTGACACTTACCGTGGGCGGGAACGACGCGGACTTTGCGCAAGTCATGGCAACATGTGTTTTTATCGAGGCGTGCCAGGTCGATTGGCAAAAAGCCGTGAATCTCCGCATTTCTCAGCTAGGGAGTCCGCTCGCCAGTCTCTACGAGACAATTGCCGCGAAGGCCCCGAACGCGACAATTATTGTCATGGGGTACCCGCGGTTCTTCCCCGTAGTCCCGCCGCTGGCCTGCAGCACTGGTCTAGGCCTCCTCCTCTTCGTCCGCCCGCAGATGATATGGATCAACAGCGAGATACAGAGCATGGACAACACTATCGCGAACGCCGTCGCTGCCGCCCGGCAGGACGGCTATAAAAGCGTCCGGTACGTGAGCGGGTCGTATGATGCCTTCACCGGGCACGAAATGTGCACGGCCGACCCGTATTACAACGTTTTTGTGCCTTCGCTTTCGCAGATTCCGTCCAGCTTCCACCCAAACCAGTCCGGTAACGCCCAAATGGCGCAACTTGCGGAGCAGGCTTATCAGGCGCCCTAGCGATTGTACGTTCCGGCGATAATGCCGGGAAGGCGGCTAGCGACGCATCAATAAACCCGCGAGGCTAGAACGGGGACAATTCAAATGCATTCCAACCATCATGAATCGGCCAGGCGGACGCCACTGCAAGCGACTGTCAGCCTGGCGGTCTTATCAGCACTGCTCCTGGTCACCCTGGTTGCCGCTTGCGGATCCGGCGGCGGCTCAGCCGGCGGCGGGTCGTCTGACTCGCTCGGGTTCGGGTCCCCGACCGCACAGCAGCAGGCCCAGCTTCCCGCGACGCCGGCGGACATACCCTCGGGACCTCCCCAATGCACTGGCTCCGCTGACACGTTCACGCCAGTGCCCGCAAGCCTGTCTCCCCTGGTCAGCGCTTGCGCCAGCCAGTCCGGAGACGAGATGGTGGTCACCAACCTCTCGCAATTCGTGCTCGACATCAGCCCAGCCAACGGCACCAGCGTCCAGCTGCAGCCCGGGCAATATGACACATCGGCCGGATTACTGCCAGCCGGGGACGAACTCGAGGTAACAGAGCAGAACGCGGCGGTCGCAGAGTTGGCGCCGTCAGATCCATCAACAGTCCTGCTGCCAGTCGGCGGCCAGGTCATCGCGACCTCAGACCAGCCCGTGCAGCTTACGGTGCAGGTGGATTCATCGGCCTCGGCGGCGAGCTATGGCGCTGAACTCATGACCAGCTATGTGGTGGACAACCTCACAGAAAACGGCATCGGGTCCTACTACGACAGTATCGCCAATTGCGTTAACGATGCTTACTCGCTTTGGCAGAAGCTCTACCAACAGCCTCCTCCCAGCGCGGATGACCTGATTCAACAGGCGCTTCAGACGTACGGCTCTTGCCTAGAGCTGAATCGCAAGCTAACCGAAGATCTCGCAGCGGAACACCCGGATAGTCAAGGCCTGCAGCCCGACCTGGCCACCGTGGCCGAGGGCGCCAGAGAGCCCAATTGGGAGTCGAAATCTGCCAGCGTGGACAACGTCGACGCCGACATCGTCATCCGCTGAATAGCAGGAACATCACGCCCTCACGGGACCGGTCGGCGGCCCTGTTGGGTTCCAGAACTGTGTCACAGCTCCTGACCTGCGGCATTCCCGGATCATCTGGTGATCTTCATGCCGCCCGCTCATACTCGTTGATCAGTCCGCCCAGGACCCTGCGACGTCTCCACGCAGGACGTCCTGAACCGCTTCATCACCGCGCTCGGCGGCACCCTCAGACTCGTCGCCGACTTCGGCGACGAGCAGCTCAAGATCGCGTGACCAGGCTAGGCGTTCGGTTACGCTTGGTAATGGAACTCGCGAGCCTGCGACGGATCTCGTGGAACGGCTCATGGAACGAACGCTGCGGGATCGTGGTGCGATGTTTGCTGTCCGGGCGTTCGCGTGCCATCAGTTCAGGCAGGGGCGCTCGGGGCGGCGTAGCGGTCTTCTCTTAATCCGCGGGTTCGGGGTTCAAGTCCCTGGCGGCGCACCTAGAGGTCTTCACCTTTGACCTGGCACTATCTTCACGTTTGGCTCTGACAGTTTGCTTGCCTGGCTGCCCGGCCTTGAGGTGGTCTCTGGGCGCTGGTTTTACTCGCTGGTGACGCTAGTTT
>Ga0080026_10000207_pt1 | contig 14285 bp, 10 predicted proteins | sample OrgsoiDNA2013045_FD_70941 | JGI IMG/M metagenome (GOLD analysis project Ga0080026, IMG submission 70941) | Permafrost soil microbial communities from the Arctic, to analyse light accelerated degradation of dissolved organic matter (DOM) -... | ecosystem: Environmental > Terrestrial > Soil >... | reverse complement strand
CTAGGCCGTTTCCCCAGCGAAACGGCGCCCGCCAGCGGGACCTCGGTCCTCGGCAGGTGGTGAACAGTTCCCCGGCAACCTGCGTGTTGCCAGATATGAGAATCCATCGCCACAACGGCCTGCCCGGCGCGCCCTCCGGGCTGCAGAACCACACGACGGACAGCAGGGCCCAACGCCACCGCTGCCGGCCACGCCGCCGCAGGGGTCGTGAGCCGGCCCTGCGCGCGCCGGCGGCGGGCGCCGAAGGCGTCCGGACGATGACCGGCGCCATGCAGCTGGCGATCGGGCTTCTCACCGCGAGTCTCGACTCACCCGAGCTGGAGGCGTGGGCGGTGAAAGACCTGATCCCGCAGGACGCGGAGGGACTTGGCGACTTCATGGCCGGCTTGCACATCGTCTCCGAGCTGCTGCTTCATGAGCTGCAGGAGGCAACGGCACATCCGCCGGCAGCCACGCTGCAGAAGCTAGCGATCCTGGCAGAGACCTGGCGGGGAACACCCTCCGGCGGCTGAAGCGCCGCCGCCTGCCACGCACCGCCAGGTCGAGCCGCTGCCCGCGCTCAGCTTTAGCACTGCCATGAACAGCTGCCACCTGCTATCCGTGTTAGTAGATGAGTCGGCTGAGGATCGTCGGGCAAGTCCGGCAAGCTCGGTCGGACAGTCGCGACGAGACCTGGTCGCGCCGCGAAGCCTGAGAAGGAGCTGGTTAGCTTGGCTGGCACAGGAGTGCCACGATGACGGCAGATCCGTATGCGATCACGACCGGTCTGGTCGAGCGCTCGGCAGCTGCGTATGTGTCCGGTGTGCCGCAAGATGCCGCGGACGATGGCTTTTTCGGGCCTGCGAGCGTCACGTGGCGGGTGAGTGCTGACCTGGCTTCGCCGGTTGCGGGGCTGCGGTCCCTGCTGATGCAGGCACTGCATCCGCTGGCGATGGCCGGTGTCGATCGGCACAGTGACTGGCGCCGGGATCCCGTCGGCAGGCTCGCCGCCACCTCGGCCTACCTCGCCACGATCACGTTTGGCGAGCGGGCAGTGGCCGTGCGGGCCGCGGCCCGGATACGCCGCATCCATGATCATGTCCGCGGCGTCGACACGGTTACCGGCCGCCCGTACGCGGCGGGTGACCCCGCGTTGCTGCTGTGGGTGCACTCGGCCATGGTCCAGTCTGGCCTGGCTGCCGGCCGGGCGTTCGGGACGCCGCTCTCGGCGCAGGACAGCGACCGCTATGTCGGGGAGATGATGGTCGCGGCCGAGCTCGCCGGGGTGCCCCCGACCCTGGCCCCCGCCAGCGTCGCGGACCTTGACCGGTACGTAGCATCGGTCCGGGCTGAGCTGCGCTGCACGCCAGCGGCCAGGGAGTCGATGGCCTACCTGCTCGATCCGCCCGGCCTGGACGAGGAGATCGCCGGGATCTGGCAGGATGTCCGCGACGCCGCCATCGCCGTGCTCCCGGAGTGGGCGCGGGAACTGTACGGCTACGGCGCGCCACAGCCCCTGACACCCGGCCGCCGGACGGAAGTCCGGCAGTCGCTCGGCGTCCTTGATGCCATGTTCCTCAGTGAGCCTGGCGTGCTCGAGGCGCGGCAGCGGGTCACCCTGCGGATGCGCGCAGCGAGGCCCGCATGAAGGCCAGGAGGCTGCTCGCCACGGTAGTGGCCGGCGGCGCGATCGCGGCCCTGACCCTGGTCCTGCTGCGCCGAAGTCTCGGCCGGGCGCGGTACGACCGCGGGCTCGCGGCACTCCGGCTCTTCATCCGCGGCGGGGTCCGATATGCGGGCAGCGCGCCGCGGCTGTTCGCGGCCGCGGGTGAGCAGCGCCAGCTGCTGCGAGAGGACCTGGCCCTGCGGACTGCCGAGGACGTCGCCGACACCCTGGGCGCGATGAAGGGCGTCATGATGAAGATCGGCCAGATGGCCAGCTACGTCGACGACGGCCTGTCCCCTGCTGTCCGCCGCACCCTGGCCCGCCTGCAGGACAGCGTCCCGCCGATGAGCCCGCAGCTAGCGGCGGCTGTGGTGGAGGAAGAACTCGGCGTGCCGCCGGAACGGGCGTTCGCCCGCTGGGATCCGCAGCCGATAGCCGCCGCCTCGATCGGTCAGGTGCATCGCGCGGTCACCCTCGACGGCCGTGCGGTCGCCGTCAAGGTCCAGTACCCGGGCATCGCGGAGACCATCTCCGCCGACCTCGGAAACGTCGCCCTGCTGCGCCGGATGCTGCGCATCACCGCGCCGAGCCAGGATGTCGACGCCCTGATCGGCGAGCTGCGGGACCGGGTCCTGGAGGAACTTGACTACCGCCGCGAGGCAGGCAACCAGCGCCTGCTGGCCGCCTATTACCACGGCCATCCCACTATCCACGTCCCCGGGATCATCAGCGAGCTGTCTACCCGCAGGATGGTGACCAGCGAGCTATCCGGCGGAGCCCGCTTCGCCGAACTCGCCAGCTGGCCTCAGCGAGAACGCGACCTGGCCGCCGAGACGATCTACCGCTTCGTCTTCCGCAGCCTGTACGAAGTCCGCGCGTTCAACGGCGACCCGCACCCCGGCAACTACCTGTTCCATGGCGGCGGCCGGGTCACATTCCTCGACTTCGGGCTCGTCAAGCACTTCACCCAGGCCGAACTGCAGCCGCTCCTGCAGATGGCCCGCAACATATGCGTCGAGCACGACCCCGAGGCATTCCGCCGCAGCCTGGAGAACTCCGGATTCCTGCGCCCCGGCGCGCCGCTCAGCACCCAGGCGATCGTCGAGCACCTGGCTGTCTTCTACGACACCATCCGCGAACCAGGGCCCCTGACCATCACCGGCGACTACGCCTCCTCGGTCGTGCGCCGCTTCTTCGACGTGCGCAGCCCGGTAGCCGAGTACATCAGCGTCCCGCGGTCATACGTGATCCTCCAGCGCATCAACCTGGGTCTGTTCGCGGTACTCGGCGAGCTGACGGCCACCGCCAACTGGCGCGCCATTGCCGAGGAGATCTGGCCCTTCGCCCAGGGCCCGGCCTCCACTCCGATGGGAGAAGCTGAGGCCGCATGGCGGGCGCGGCGCCAGCCGATCGCGGCGTGACTGGCCTGAGCACGCACCTGAACGCTCAGCGCACCTAGCCATACCGAAGGTACGAACGGCGTGGCCCCCAGCGGGGGCGAATGGCGCACCGTCAGCGACATAAGCAGAACGCTCCGCTCACCGGAGACATCTGCCGCATAGGTCCATGAAAGCCGCGCCCCGGTCTTGCGGCGACTGGGAGCACGACGCGCAGGAAGCCCGTGCGGCCGATCCCCGGTTTAGGCAGCCTTCCCGGCTGCACCACGCCAGCACTGAGATGCGCCGGCCATTCCTATCAGATGAACAGAAGGGATCTCCTATCCGTGTTAGTAGAAGATCGGCTCCGTAGGAGCCCGCCAGGCACTCGGGCGGGACACCTGGCCTTTTGGAGCCGTCGGCTGGCTGACTCGGCAAGCGAAGGAGATGCCCGTGACCACCACGACGCCTGGTATTCAGCTCAAACCAGGATGGCAACCGCGCCTGGCCTCCGGCAACTGGCGGGTCGATCCGGCACGCTCGCATGCGTCGTCTGGACCTGCCCGACTCGCTGCCCGGCGACCCACCGCGCGTCATCATCGCCAGCAGGTGGGTAATCGACTCCCGGTGGGTAACCAGCCAGTGGGTCCCGGCACTTGGCCGCCGCATCGTGATGACGTGCTCATTTTTCCCTCGAACCGGACATGTGAGCGTCCGGCGCCACGTCCGTCGTCCGTCCGTGCGGTCGCTTGCCGCTGGCGGCGGCCGCACCCGGCGGCCTCTGCCGGAAGCGTGCTTGCATCACGCCACGTAAGCCCGGATCCCGCTCCTGCGCTCGCCTCGAGGCAGTGTGACGTATGTCGCACCCGGCCGGCCCGGCCCTCCTGAACCTTCAGTCGCTACTAACCGTGTTAGTAGTTGAGAGCGACACCACCGCTGCCCCGTCGCGGCGCCAGGCCCGCGGGGACGGTCCCACAACAGGAGGACACCAATGCTTGCTCGTCTTGGCCCAGCGCCCGCAGCGCAGAGCGCGGATGTGATCGCGCGCGCCGTGGGCGCGGTGGCCCTGGCCGCCCTGGCGATGATCCACGTGATCGACCTGCCCGGCACGCTGGGCGCGATCCCGCTGGTCGGAGCCGGATACCTGGGGATCATCGCCGCCGCGGTCCTGGTCGGCGCGCTGATGATCGCCCGGTCGCACTGGCTGGTGTGGGCCGCCGCGGGCGCCCTGGCCGCTTCGGCCATGGGCGGCTACGTGCTGACCCGTACCGTGGGCGGCTTCCTGGGCGACCACGGCGATGTCGGCAACTGGCGCTGCCCGCTGGGCATCGCCGCGCTCAGCGTGGAGACGCTGCTCATCCTGCTCGTCGTGCTCGCCGCCTGGCAGGCTCGGGCCCACGCCACGAGCCCGGCCCGGCGGCCCCGGCCCGTCGCGCGGCGCGTTCCTGAGTACAGCCAGCCCCGCTGATCAGACCCGGTCCCCTCCGCGCCGACACCTCACCGCCAGAACGACCCGCCTGCCGGGTGAACCTCACATTTCTACTATCAAACTTAGTAGATAAACCGAAACCATTAGGAGCTAACCATGCGACACCCACGAATCATCATCTCCGGGTCCTCGGCGGCGGCGGCCACGGCCCCAGCCGCTCCGTCCGGCAGCGGTTACGGCTACTGAGACGGCCAGCTGCCCCGGTCCGCTGACTTTCGTACCTTCGGGCGGAGCCCAGCGGCCAGGGGCGCCGCGGCGACCACGCCCCGGACCTCCGGTCACCACCAAAGAGACTCGCCGGCAGCACCCGCGCCATGAGGGCGCTCCAGCCGGCCGCGGCGCCACCGGCTCCGCAGCCTCAGACAGGCAGACATGACAATCACCAGACCCGAATCAGCGGGCGCGCGCCGGACCTGGCTCCCGCCAGCGCCGGCGGCCCGCATCGGCGCCAGCGCAGTCCAGGGCACCAGCCCGGCGCCTCGCGGACGGCGCAGCAAACGCGCTGCCGGCGCCACGGCCGCTGCCATCGCCGTGGCGGCGCTGACGGGCGCTGGCGTGACTAGGCGGGCCGAGCTGGCCGCATCCTTTGCGCTGCTGGGTCATCTGCACTGGATCTGGATCCCGGTCGTCATCATCCTGGAATCGGCATCCATGGCCGCCTTCGCGATCATGCTGCGCCTGCTGCTCGCTGCGGGTGGTGCCCGCGTCGGTGTCCGGCCGATGCTGGCCACCACCTTTGCGGCCAACGCGCTGTCGGTCTCGGTGCCCCTGGCCGGACCCGAGCTGGCCACAGCCTTCACCTTCCGCCGCTTCACCGGGCAGGGCGCGGATAGCCCGCTGGCCGGCTGGACGCTGCTGGCCGGCGGGGTTGTCTCCTCGGCCGCAGCGGCTCTCGTCGCGGTCGGCGGCGGGCTGACATCCGGCAACATCCTGGTGACAGCGGTCGCCGTGCCTGGCGGCATACTCGCCGTGGCGGCCCTGGCCGCGCTGGGGGCGGCCGCGCGCGGGCCGCGGCTGCGCGGCGCGCTCGAACGGCCCGCGGCATGGACGCTACGGCACGGGTCGGCGCTGCTTCGCCGGCCCGCCGACGATCCCCGCCAGATCATCCGGGCCTGGGCTGAGCGGCTGGGCTCACTGCGTCTTCCGCCGCGCGGCTGGATCACGGTGACCGGCCTGGCCCTGACCAGCTGGCTCACCGACGCAGCGGTCCTCGCCGTGAGCATCGACGCCGTCGGCGCTTCCGTGCCGTGGCACGTCCTCCTGCTGGTCTATGGCTCGGGCATCGCCGCGCAAAGCCTGAACATCACGCCCGGCGGGCTCGGGGTCGCCGAGGGAACCCTCGCCCTGACCCTGGTAGCCACCGGGCTGCGAGCCAGCCAGGCACTGGCCGCGGTCCTGCTCTACCGTCTGGCCAGCTTCTGGCTGGTTGCGGCCGTCGGATGGCTGATCTTCCTCTGGCTACGGCACCGCCGCCCCGCCCGGCGCGACACCGCCGCGCGAGCCCTGCCATCCCCAGACTATGCAGGTCGGCCGATCCGGCGGGCCGGCGACATAACCACGGCTGCCAGCGCCGCAGATGAACCTGCCCGCCGCACCGCCCGTGCACAGGACACCGCCGTGGCCGATGGCGCCGCGACCACCGTCGTACCCGGCATGTTGCGTGCTCACGATCTGGTACTGCTGCACGGCCAGCCAGGTTCCGCCGCCGACTGGCAGCAGGTGGCCGGGCGGCTGCCAGCCCAGTTCCACGCTATCGCTGCTGACCGGCCCGGATATGGCTCCAGCCGGCTGCCCGCCGGCGGGTTCGCCGCCGGCGCACGCACCGTGCTCGATGACCTGGACTCCCGCGGCATCCAGCACGCGGTGCTGGTGGGGCACTCTTACGGCGGCGGGGTGGCATTGTCAGCCGCGAGCCTCGCGCCGCACCGGGTGGAAGCGGTCGTTCTGCTCGCGAGCGTGGGCCCAGGATGCCTCAGCCGCTGGGACAGGCTGCTGGCCGCGCCCGTCGCCGGCCCGCTGTGCGCGCTGGCCGCCTGGCGGCTGACACCATGGATCGCCCGCGCCCGGCTGGCGCGGATAGCCCGGCGCCGTGGCAGCCCGCCCGGCCCGGGCGAGCACGTCAACTGGCACGTCTGGGGACACGCCAGCAGCCAGCACGGCCCGCTGTGGCGCACCTTCCTGACAGAGCAGCGCGCTCTGCTGCTCGAACTGGACGAGCTGGTGTCCGCCGTCCCCTCGATCCGCGCGCCAGTGCTCCTGCTCGCCGACCCCTATGACACCGTGGTTCCCGTCGACACCGCCCGTCGGCTCGCCCAAGCCCTGCCCGACGCCCGTCTGCAGCTCGTCGAAGGACCAGGCCATCACCTGCCCAGGCGAGCCCCGGATACCGTCGCCGACGCGATAGTGGCGTTCATGGCAGTGGTGGACGCCCCGGTAGCCGCCCCGGATAGACCGCACAGCCCCACGACCCTGCTGCAGCGGTCGGCGGCCCGCAGCGGCCCGCGTTGACGCCCGGTTGCCTGGCCCTAGTAGGCGCGGCCGAAGATGAGGCGTTTGCCGTAGGCGGACGGCTGACCGCACCGGATGCAGGTCCCCTGCTCCGGCTCGCCGTCTGTGGGGATGACACGCGGCGTGGCGGAAGTGGCAGCCTTGATGTCGTCCTCGCACTCGGGCTGGCCGCAGTGGAATGCCCGGGCCCAGCCGGTCGCGACCGCCGCCATGAACTCGTCCCAGGTGTCCACCGTGACGGTCCGCTGATCGCGGAACTCGGTCGCCCGCCGCCGCAGCAGGTCCTGGAAGGCGGTCAGCTCGAAGCTGAGCCGGGCCGGGGCGGAGTCCAGCGAGACCGGCGTCTTCTCGTTGCCGAGCCGGGTGGCCATCAGAGCCGTGCCCGCCGCCAGGTCCCGCCGCCCGAGTTCCAGCCGGATCGGCACGCCGCGCATCTCCCAGTCGTTGAACTTGAACCCCGGGGAGAGCTGCGGCCGGTCGTCCACGTGCGTGCGGATGCCGGAGTCATGCAGCCGGGCCGCCAGCTCCCGGGCGGGCGGCAGCACCTGGTCGGTCTGCTCGCCGCGGCCGATCGGGACGATCACCACCTGATAGGGGGCGAGCAGCGGCGGCAGGATCAGGCCCTTGTCGTCCCCGTGCGTCATGATCACTCCGCCGATCATGCGAGCGCTCATGCCCCACGAGGTGGTGTGGCACAGCTCCAGCTCGCCGCTCTCCGCGGCGTACTGGATGTTGAAGACCTTGGCGAAGTTCGTGCCCATGTAGTGCGACGTGCCGGACTGCAGCGCTCGCCCGTCGCGCATCATCGCCTCGACCGTGTAGGTCCGCCTGGCGCCGGGGAACCGCTCGCCTGCCGTCTTCTCGCCCGCGATCACCGGCATGGCGGCCACGTCCCTGGACACCTGCTCGTAGAGGTCGAGCGCGAGCAGGGTCTCCCGCATGGCGTCCGCCTCATCGACGTGCGCGGTGTGACCCTCCTGCCACAGGAACTCGGTGGTGCGCAGGAACATCCGCGGCCGCATCTCCCAGCGGACCACGTTCGCCCACTGGTTGAGCAGCAACGGCAGGTCCCGGTGCGAGCTGATCCACTTGGCCATCATCTCGCCGATGATCGTCTCCGAGGTCGGCCGGACGATCAGCGGCTCCTCAAGCTCCTTGCCGCCGGCGTGGGTGACGACCACCAGCTCTGGCGCGAAACCCTCGACGTGCTCGGCCTCGCGCTGCAGGTAGCTCTCCGGGATCAGCAGCGGGAAGTAGGCGTTGACGTGACCGGTCTCCTTGATCCGCCGGTCGATGTCGGCCTGCAACAGCTCCCACATCCGGTATCCGTAGGGGCGGATCACCATCGTGCCCCGGACCGGGCCGCGGTCCACCAGCTCGGCCTTGAGGACGACCTCGTTGTACCAGGCGGAGAAGTCCTCGCTCTGCGGGGTTACTCCGCGTTCATCGTGCGCCACACCCAGAGGATAGGAGACCGCTGCGAGTCGGGGACACCTGCATGTCGGCATCAGACGTCGCAACCGGGCGGTGTCGTCGCTGTGCGCGGCTTCCGCGGTCATGGGCGCCATCACCGCGGCGTACGCGAGATGCTGCGGGCTGATGCCGGCTAACCGGTGGGCCTATGCCGGGAGGCATAGGCCCACCGGGGAAGTGTGGCCTTGGGCCAGATGCCCGCTGGCAGCCGGGCTCCTAGCATTGTGCCTATCAGGAACTACCGGCGGAAGCGCGACACGTGACGTCAGTAGTGCGATGCGGATCTGCGCGGAAGGCAATTCTTCGCTGTCACGCCGCCGCGGAGCCCCTGTGCAGATAACGCTCCCGGTTGAGCGCCTGCACGCCGCTTCAGCTGGCCGAGACGATCGGCCTCTAGCAGACTGGATAAGTCAATGGATCACGCTGCCCGGATACGCCAGCGGGTGCTGGCCCTGTTCCTGCCCATCGCGGCCGTGCTGTACATAGGGTGCGAGGCACTCAGCCCCCGGGGCACCGACCAGGTGATCACGACCACGGCCACGGCGTTCCGGCTGCTGGCCATCGCCGGGAGGCACCCGGCTCAGCTTTACGTCGCGGGCTCGCTGGCACTGCTCGGGCTCGGGGCCGTGGCCGTCTCGTACGCGGCGATCGCGGCGCTGGTGCGAGGCCGCGGCTCGGCGCTCGCCACCGTCGCCGCGCTGGTCGGGGGCGTGGGCGCTTTTTGCGGGGCCCTGGTCAACGTCCTGGTGTTCCCCAACCTGGCCGCGGCCGCGACGGCGCACATGAGCCGGGGCGCCGCCGCGCAGTTCCTGGTGACCACCTTCAGCTCCGGGTTCGGCCACGGATTCCTGTACGCCTATCTCGTCGGCCAGTACGCTGGGCCGGTCCTCATGGGGGTGGCCCTGTGGCGCAGCCGCAGCGTGCCGCGCTGGCTGGCGGGCCTGTTTCTCATCGGCCTGGAAGCCGCCCAGCAGGCGTCATCGGCCGGGCCCGTCGTCATCCTGTACATGCTGCCGTTCGCGGCGGCGATGATCCTGCTGGCGGCCCGGATCTGGCAGGCCGCCGCACGGCCAGCTAACAGCGGCCTGGTGTCCGCCGGCGGACCGGTGCCGTCACCTTCCGGCGGCCAGGAGGAGGACGGGGAGATCCGCGACACGCCTTCCCGGCCCGGCGGTGCCCTCGCGAACGGGCCCGGGCATGCGGTGGCGGTGCCGGAACCCCCGCGCAGGGAAACAGCGCCTTATGGCCGGTAGATGGCCGTCTGTCGGCAGGCCGGCTTTCCTCTTCCGGGGAAGCCGGCCTGTCTGGCGCCTGTCCAAGCCAGCCGCCCGCGCCCTACCGGAAATGTCAGAACCGGGGCCGGAGCCGGCCGGCGGGATAATGACTCTGATCGGATGCCCGCTAGTTGCCGCGGCCGGTGGCTTTGTGGTCGTCAGCCGCTACCGGCGGAAGGGGATCGTCGGGGCGGGCCCGGTGGCGAGCAGGCCGGCGCAGGTCAGGCGCAGGAGCGCCTGGAGCCTGCCAGCCTGGGGCCCGTCACCACACAGGCCCGGACTGGTGCGGGCCGATTGGCGGACGCGGCGTCACAGCGCGTGAACTGCGAAGATATCGGTGTGCCCTTCTGGAAGCCGGCCGAGAACCCGAGAAAGCGGCCGCCGCGATCGTGGGCCTTCGACATCGGATGCGCCATCGTCGCGGGCGCGGCGTCGCTGGCGCGCTTCTCGTTCGGCCAGGCGGCGCATCCCGTTCACCTGTCGATTGCCGCCGGCGTGGTCGTCGCGGTCGTGACGGCCGCGGCGCTGCTGGTGCGCCGGGTGTGGCCGGGCCCGGTGTTGCTGTGGACTCTCCTGGCCGCCACCGTCCTGGCGCAGTGGCCGGACCGGGGGGCGCTGTTCCCGGTCGCGCTGGCGATCAGCCTGTACACCGTCGCCGCCAAGATGGCGCGGGCCGAGGCGCTGGCGGCGACGGTGCTCGTGGCCGGCGTCATGGTCCTGGTTGTCGCCCAGGACGGCACGCGTCACTGGGCGGTCGCGATCTCTGATGCCGCCGGGTTTGCGGCCGCTGTCCTGGTTGTGGGCCTGTACGCGGGGACCCGCCGGGCCTATCTCGCCGAGTTGCGCGACCGGGCCCGGCGGTTCGAGCGTGAGCGCGATCAGGCCAGCGCGCTGGCCGCAGCGGAGGAACGGGCCCGTATCGCCCGCGAGATGCACGACAGCGTGGCCCACCACCTCACCGTCATCGTGGCGCTTTCCGACGGCGCCCTCCGTGCGGTTACCCGCGCGCCCGGCGATGCGGCTGATGCGATCCGGGACGTGGCGGGCACGGCCCGGCAGGCGCTGGCCGAGACCCGCCGCCTGCTTGGCGTGCTGCGAGCGGATTCCGGGCCGGAACTCCGGCAGCCGCTGCCCGGCCTGGCCGACCTGAATGACCTCCTCGGCCGGGTCCGCGCAGCCGGCCTGCCGGTCCGGTACGAACTCAGCGGCACCGGCGCGGACCTGCCGCCGGCCCTGCAGCTTGCCGTCTTCCGGCTCGTCCAGGAGGCCCTCACGAACACCATGAAACACGCCGGCCCGGGCGCGAGCGCAGCGGTCCGGCTGCAGCTCACGCCCGCCGAGGTACGGGTGGACGTCGAGGACGATGGCACCCGCCGCAGCGCGCAACCCGCCGCCGCGGGCGGCGGCCTGACCGGGATGCGCGAGCGCATCAGCGCGTTCGGCGGTGAGCTCGATTTCGGCCCGCGTCATCCGCGCGGCTGGCGGGTCACCGCCCGGCTCTGCCTCGATCCGGCGGCCGCATCATGATCACCGTGCTGCTGGCCGATGACCACGCCCTGATCAGGAAGGGCTTCCGCCTGATCCTCGACGCCGAACGCGACATCGAGGTGGCCGGCGAGGCTAGCGACGGGAGGATGGCAGTATCCATGACATCCGCGCTGCGCCCCGATGTCGTGCTCATGGACGTCCGGATGCCCGGCCGCGACGGCATCGAGGCGACCCGCGATATCGCCGCCGCCGGGCTGCCGTCGAAGGTGCTGATCCTGACTACATTCGACCTGGACGACTACGTCTACGCCGGGCTGCGCGCGGGCGCCAGCGGCTTCCTGCTCAAGGACACCCAGCCCGACGACCTGGTCGCCGCAATCCGCACCATCGCCTCCGGCGACGCCGTCCTCGCGCCGGGCGCCACCAGGCGCCTCATCCGCCAGTTCGCCATCAAGCAGCCCGAGCAACCCGGCGTATCCGCGCAGCGCGCCGAGCAGATACGCCGCACCCTCACCAGCCGCGAGCAGGACGTCTTCTCTCTCATCGCCGCGGGCATGTCCAACAGCGAAATCGCCGCCAGCCTGCACCTGTCCGCGGGCACCGTGAAGATCCACGTCGGCCGGATACTCGCCAAGCTCGGCCTGCGCGATCGCGTCCAGGCCGTCGTACTCGCCTACGAATCCACACTGATAACCCCCGGCTCGCCCCCGCCAGATCAGCCCCCGCGCCCGCGGTGACCAGCCAGCCGGACCGCCTCGCGTTCGCTGCGCCTGCTGGACACCAGGAGGGGGATGCCGAAGACGCGCCGGCTGCCACCCCCGGTGGCTCCTGGGCGCATACTTGAGGCCATGACTGCGCCGCAACCGGGAGAGCGCCGGGCGATCCGGACCGGCCAGTGCGGACCCAGCGGCTGAGCCGCTAGCTTGAACGCCCCGTCCGGGCCTGGCGAGGTGGTGTATCGGCGCCGGCCGGACTTGCGCTGGAGGTAATGCTGGCGCGCCCGCAGGCGCTGGCCGTCGGTGCGGGGCTGGTCGCCGGGCGGCCGCCCAGGCGCCCGTCGGGAGCCTGACCGGCGTGCCCGGCGCTGATCGGGTGGGCCTGATCCTTGATCGCCCGGCTGCCCGGGCTGTCGGGCTCGGCCTGGTTGCGGCGGCTCCGGCCGATGACGACCAGGAGGTGCTCGTCCACCCAGGAGACCTGGGGGCTGGGCAGGCGGGCCAGGAACGTCGCGATGGACGCGCGCAGCTCCTCCGGCGGGTAGAGGGAGAACGTCGAGTAGTGGCGGCCCTCAGCCTGGGCCCTGAGCCGCCCGGCCGTGCTCGAGCGCGGATGCCTGAAGCCCTGTGTTGCGACCACCGTGAGCCCGTCGGTCCGCCCGACCGCGTCCCGGAACGCGGCCCGGCTGTGCAGGCGCTGCTCGTGCTCGGTGAAACCGGGGAAGTAGCGGCCCCAGATCGTTCGCGCGTTCTGCTGCGGGGTGCGGGTGTAGATGAATAGCTGGCCGCCCGGCCGCAGCACCCTGGCGACGGCGGTCAGGAAGCGGCCGAGGTCGAAGTGGTGAACGCAGTTGAACGCGGTGACCAGGTCGAGGCTGGCGGTCCGCAACGGCAGCTGCTCGGCGGCTGATAGCAGCGGCGCCACCCCGCCGGCGCGGCCGTGGCTGCCGGCCTTGAGCTGTGCCAGCATGGCCGCCGAGACGTCGCTGGCGGCCAGCAGCGAGCCGTCCGGCAGCAGCCCGCGCAGCAGCCGCGAGTACCGTCCCGTCCCGCAGCCGACATCCAGGCCGGTGACGGGGCGGTCCGGCAGAAACTGGCCGATCCTGCGCACCGGCGCCTCGTCGGTGGTGCGCAGCGATTCATAGACGGCAGCCACCCGCTCGAAATGGTCGTCCACGGTCACCTCCGGCACCTCCCGCGCTAGGCCTGCAGGCGACCATCATGCGCTCACCTTGCTCAGTTCACACACTGTTCACCCGCAAGACAGACCAGCAGCGGCACTGTTGCGTTGCGCCATCCCTGACAAGGTCAGGCGTGACCACTCGGATGCTCCACTGGTCAGACGGTGATTGCGAGGTTATCGAAGGCGATGCGGAGCCTGTGGCGGCCGGGGACGTCGATGACCTGACGGTGCGGATTCCTCGGCGCGTGACACAGAACAGCGCGCCAGCACCGCGCTCCTGGCCCTCGGCCTATGCGCGATCCTGGTCGCAGTTGCGCCATCACTCATGCTGGTGGCACTCGCCGTCGCTGCCTGCGGCCTGTGGTTCGCGCCACTGATGACCATGCAAAACCACCTGCTCGGCAGGCTGCTGCCGGCCAGCCAGCTCTCCGAGGGGTTTTCGACTCTCTCCTCACGAGCTGACGGGGTGCGCGCTGGTCGGCGTGAGCGGGTCCGGCCTTCGCCTGTGTGAGCGTGCGGAGCGTGCGCAGGGGGGACCGCAGGAGTGGCACGACGCACAGCTGGCTGATGGCGCCGGCGAGCAGGATGGCGGGTCTGGGTCCGGTCAGGGATGCGGTGAGCCCGGCCAGGAGGGCGCCGACGGGCAGCACGCCGTAGGTGGCCCATCGGAAGACCGCCGTGGTCATGGCGCGCATGTCGGGTCGGCTCAGGGTCTGGCGGGTGGTCAGCGCGGTCAGGCCCCAGACGCCGCCGCCGACCGCGGTGATGAAGGTACCGAGGCCGATGACCGCGGCGGACAGGCGGCCGTTTGCGGTGCCGGCGACCAGGAGGCCGGCCCCGCTCAGCGCTGCGCTGAGGATGAGGACCGGGCCGACGCCGAGGCGGCGCTCTACTGGCCCGGACAGCAGCAGGCCGATCGGGACGCCGGCGCCGCCGATGCCGACGGCCAGGCCGAGGATGGCCGGGGACAGCCCGAGGTGCTGGATGGCGAACACCACGAGCAGCGCCTCGTAGCCGGCGACGCCGGCGTTGAATAGCATGCTGGACCACAGCACGGCCCGCAGCGGCGCGTTGCCGAGCACGTACCGCATTCCGGCGTGAATCTCGGCGCGCATCGAGCTCTGCCTGCGCGT
>Ga0080026_10000206_pt1 | contig 14295 bp, 10 predicted proteins | sample OrgsoiDNA2013045_FD_70941 | JGI IMG/M metagenome (GOLD analysis project Ga0080026, IMG submission 70941) | Permafrost soil microbial communities from the Arctic, to analyse light accelerated degradation of dissolved organic matter (DOM) -... | ecosystem: Environmental > Terrestrial > Soil >... | reverse complement strand
TGTAGCTACACACTGCCCTGGCTGCGGGGATGTAATCGCGCCGGTGGGTCAGTCAGCTGTGAGCGTGGCGCGGAGCCGCTTGCGGTCGGTCTTCAAGACGCTGGTCAGCGGGATCGCATCCACGATGCGAACCTCGCGGGGATACTTGACCGCCGAGAGGTGGCGGCGGCCGAAGTCAACGAGTTCCTGCGGCCCGGCGGTGCCGTCCTCGCGCAGCTGGACGAAGGCGACGACTTCCTCGCCGTACTTGCGATCGGGCCGCCCGACCACCGCGGCGGCCAGCACGTCGGGATGCCGCATCAGGACGTCCTCGACGTCGCGCGGGTAGACGTTGTAGCCGCCGCGGATGATCAGGTCCTTGATCCGGTCCACGATGTACAGGTAGCCATCGTCGATGCGGCCCACGTCACCGGTATGCAGCCAGCCACCGCGCAGCGCATGCGCGGTCTCCTGCTCCGCGTTCCAGTACCCGCTCATGAGCATCGGCCCGCGCACGCAGATCTCGCCGTCCTCGCCGGGCGCCGCGTCGCTGGAGTCCGGGCGCTCGATCCGCACCTCCGCCCCGGGCGCGGGCCTGCCCACGCTGCCAGCACGCGCCTGGCCGAGCGGGGACGTGGAGATGATGGCGGCCGTCTCGGTGCAGCCGTATCCCTCGCCGATCTCCACCTGCGGCAGCCGCCGGCCGAACTCCTCCAGTACCGGCCGGGGCAATGGCGCCGATCCGCTGCTGAGCCGGACCAGCGCGGACAGGTCGTAGTCCTCCAGCGGCTGCAGCAGCAGCATCTGCAGCATCGTCGGGACCATCGCGCCCGCGTTGACCCGGTGCTCGGCCGCCAGCTGCAGCCAGCCGGCCGGGTCGAACCATCGCATAAGCACCGCCGTGCCAGGGTCGGGCGAATGCAGGCTCATCACGCTCACCATCAGGCCGTAAACGTGCGAGAGCGGCAGCGGAAGCAGCAGTGACCGCAGCGAATCGTCGTACGAGGTGGCCATCGCCGCCCACGCTGACGCGGACAGCGCGTCGTGGCTGATCATGACGCCCTTCGACCGGCCCGTCGTCCCGCCGGTGTACAGCAGCGCGGCCAGCGAGGATGGCTCCGAGCCGATCAGAGCGGCTTCGTCCGCCGCCTCCAGCCCCGCGAACGGCAGCAGCGGCACTCCCGCGTGCTCACCGCCCGGCTCGCCGACAACCACGATGGCGCGGACGCTGTCCAGACCGGCCGCTGCCGCGGTCACCTTGGGCAGAAATTCCGGAGTCGTAACGATCAGCACCGCGCCGCTGTCGGCCAGCACATGCCGCAGTTCGTCCTCGCTGAGCAGGAACAGCACGGGGGTGGCCACCGCGCCGCCCCGCCAGACCGCGTGATAGGTGATGCTCACCTCGGGGCAGTTGGCCATGCAGACGACCACGCGCTCGCCGGGGCGCAGCCCTGCTTCGGCCAGCCCCCCGGTCACCCGGCGGATGCGCTCGGCGATCTGGGCCCCGGTCCACCGCTCGCCCTCGTAGTGCAGCACCGAGTCTGCCCCGGTCCGCTCCCATGACTGCTCGGCTAGCCGCTGCAGGGAGCTGCCCGTTGAGCTGGTCACCATGGGTGCTGTCATGTGTCGTGCCTTTCCGTCAGGCCGCGGCCGGGTGGTAAAGCCGTATGCCGTCGGCGATCTCGACCCTGGCGCGGTCCTGGGCGACCAGCAGGTCCAGATGGAATGCCGTCTCGCAGACCGCCAGGGCCTGGTTGACCGGGTCAAGGTCGGTCAGCTTCCGCCGCCGCGACGTCCACGGCTCTGCCTGAGCGATGTCGTACGCGGTCGTCGGGCCGTTGCCGAGATCCGCGGCCATCGCCTGCAAGCGGTCCGCGTGATGCGCGACCAGCTCGTCGATCCGGGCATGGGAGCTGGGGCTGACCGGCCCGTGCGCGGGCAGCAGCGTCAGGTCATCCAGGCGCCGCACGACGTTCAGTGACTCCAGGTAGTCGGCGAGCGGCAGCACGGGCGGTGCCGCCTCGAACCCGATCGACGGCGTGATATGCGGCAGCACATGGTCACCAGCGAACAGCAGCCCGGCGGCCGCGTCCACGAACACCACGTGCCCGCGGGTGTGGCCCGGCGTCGCGATCGCCTCCAGCGTCCGCGTGCCCAGGTCGAATTCCTGCCCGGAGATGATCCACTCGTCCGGTGCCTCGTAGCCGAGATCCATCGCGGTCCCGACTCCCATCTGCGCCAGCAGCTCGATCACTGGCTGCGCGCCCGCCGTCGCGAGCAGGTCTAGCTGGGCAGACAAGGCGCGGTAATCCCCCTGCAGCAGCAGCTCCATCGAGTGCTTCTCCTCCGCGCCCAGGGCGATCGGGGTGCCGAAGAGCTGACGCAGTTCCACCGCCTGGGTGTAGTGATCCCGGTGCAGGTGCGTGATCAGGAACGTGCGGACGTCGCCCAGCCCGGCTCCGATGGCCGTCAGCGAGCGCTCTAGCTGCTCGCGGGCGTGGGCCAGCGCCCAGCCCGAGTCTATGAGCACCAGGTGGTCGCCGGCCTCGATCGCGTAGATGTTGACCGCCCGCAGACCGTCGAAGGGCAGCGGGAGCGGGATGCGGTGCACGCCGGGTGCGACGAGGTACGCGCCCTCCTCGGTCCATTGCAGGCGATCCACGGCTTGTCTCCGTTTCCGGGCGTCGGACGGGCCCGGCACTGGCGGCTAAGGCCGGCACCGGCGACCCGCAGGGCGTCCTTGTCGCTGGCTGACTGGTCGGCGCGCGCCAGCGCACCGGAGCTCGCCTGCACAATGAGGCCCATTCTGCCTGCCGGTGTCCCCCAAGCCCGCAATTGCCCCCCGATCAGGCTCCGGCTGGCATCGGTCCCGACTCGCCGGAGCTTGCGTCCGCGCGGAAAGCCTGCGGGTCGCTCTTCGGTGGTTGAGGCGATCATGGAAGCTGCGCGCTGTCCCCGAGGGCAGCGGGGCAGCGCGGGCCGAGTATCAGCCGGTGTTCTGCAGGCCGGCTGCGACGCCGTTGACGGTGAGCAGCAGCAGCCGCTCCAGTCGCTCGCGGTCCTGGTCACTGTCGCGCAGCGCGGACAGGGCGCGCAGCTGCAGATGGGACAGCGCGTCCACGTACGGATCACGCAGCGCGACGGCCCTGGACAGCACCCGCCGGTCGGCAAGCAGCCTGTCGTGCCCGGTCACGGCCAGCACAAGCTTCATGGTCAGGTCGTATTCGGCCAGGACGGCTGCGGTGAGATCTGGCCGGCCGCCAAGCGCCAGGTAACGCTCGGCGATTCGGCGGTCGGTCTTGGCCAGGCTCATCTCGGCGTTATCGAGCAAGACGGCCAGCAGCGGCCAGCCGCGGTAGGCGTCCCGCACCTCCCGCAGGCTGTGCGCGCTGTCTGCTGCCGCGAGGCCGCTGCCCAGGCCGAACCAGCCGGGCAGGTTCACCCGGGTCTGCGCCCACGCGAATACCCACGGGATGGCCCGCAGGTCATCGAGTGAGGCAGCCTCGGCCACACCGCGACGGGCGGGCCGCGACCCGATCCGCATCGCGCCGATCTCCTCTAGCGGACTGATCCTGGCGAACCACTCGGCGAAGCCGTCGGCCTCGACGAGCGCTCGGTACGCGCGCAGGGCCCCGGCGTCCAGCCGGTCTGCGACCCGCCTGAACCGTCGTGAGGGATGGCCGTCGTGATCGTGCGCGGGGCAGTCGTGATCGTGCTCAGGATCATCGTGATCGTGCGCGGGGCCGTCGTGATCGTGCGCGGGGCCGTCGTGATCCGCCGCGTGGCGGTCATGGGCGGCCGCAGGGCCGTGATCGGCGGAGGCGAGCAGTACCGCTGAGGCGACCTGCTCGAGATGACGCTGCGCGATCACCGGATGGCCGTATCTCGCGAAGATCACCTCGCCCTGCTCGGTGACCTTGAAGCTCCCGTCCACCGAGCCCGGTGCCTGCGCGAGCACCGCCCGCCCGGCAGGGCCGCCGCCGCGGCCGAGCGCGCCGCCGCGGCCATGGAAGAGCGTCAGCCGGACGCCGTGCGCGGACGCCCACCGCGCCAGCAGCTGCTGGGCGTCGAACAGGGCGAGCGTGGCGCTGACCGGGCCGAGTTCCTTGGCGGAGTCGGAGTAGCCGAGCATGACCTCCAGCCGCCCGGTCGCGGCCAGCCGGGCCGCCACCGGTTCCAGCAGCAGCATGTCGTCCAGCACCCTGGTGGCGTTTTTCAGGTCAGCCCCGCTCTCGAAGAGGGGGACGACGTCGAGCGCGGGGAGCGGGCCGTTGGGAATGGAAATCGATGCCAGCTCGTGGACAGCGGCGATATCCGCCGCGGACCTGGTGAAGCTGACGACGTAGCGCCGGCAGGCATCCGGTCCGTAGCTGTCCTGGATCCATGCCATCGCGCGGAATGTGTCCAGCACCTCGCTGGTCTGCGCCGACAGGTCGGCGTCGGCCCGGATCTCGGCCAGGGCTCGGGCGTGCACCGCGCTGTGCTGGCGGATCTCGAGCCCGGCCAGGTGAAACCCGAACGTCTCCGCCTGCCACAGCAGGTGCTGCAGTTCGCCGAATGCCTGGCGGGTGGCGCCCGCGCCGGCCAGTGCCCGCTGCACGAGGCGCAGATCCGCCATGAACTCGGCCGGCCCGCGGTACGGCAGGAGGGCCTCTTGCGGCTGGGTGGTGTGCGGCCGGGCGGGGCGTTGCCGGGTCGCGCGTAGCCGCTGCGCGCAGTACAGGAGATACGCGCGGCAGGGCTCCTGCGGCGAGCGGGCAGTGATGCCGGCCATCAGGTCGGGATGCGCGTGGCCGGCCGCGGTGAGGGCGCCATGGATCTCCGCCGTCGCCGGCCCCGCGGTGACGTGCACCGTGAGGGCGCGGCCGATCCTGGCGGTGGCATTCTCGAGCGCGCGCAGCACATGGTCGGCCTGGATCGCCGCGGTGTCCCTGGTCACCTGCGCGGTCACGAACGGATTGCCGTCCCGGTCCGCGCCGACCCAGCTGCCGAGCCGCAGGAATGCGGGAGCCGTGGCGGCGGCATGGCCGGACTCCGATCCCGCCAGGGCCCGGTCCAGAGACCGGTACAGGGCCGGGACCACGCGAAACAGGGTCGCGTCGAACGCCGCCATCGCCGTGCGGACCTCGTCGAGCGGCTGCATGGCCTGGACCCGGAGCGCGGATGTCCGCCAGAGCAGGTCGATCTCCTCCCGGAGCCTGCGCCGCGCCTCCGCGTCCTCCCCGGCCCCAGGCCGGCCATCGTCCAGGCCGGCCAGCAGCACGCCGATGCGCCGCAGCGACTCGGTCACCGCCCGGCGGCGGGCTTCGGTGGGGTGCGCGGTGAGGACCGGGTGCACGCGCAGGTCGGCAAGCAGGCCGGTGACCCGCTCGGGGCCGAGTTCGGCGCGGATGCCCGCGATCGCGGCGGCGAGCGACTCGCGGACCGGCTCGCCGCCGGAGTCCCGCTCGCGCAGCGTGCGGACCCGCTGCTGCTCCTCGGCCAGGTTGGCCAGGTGGAAGTAAACGGTGAACGCGTGCGCGACCGCCTCGGCCCGGTCCAGCGGCCAGGCGGCGACCATCTCGGTGATGGCGCTGTCGGCCCGCTGGCCCGGTCTGCCGCGGCGCGCGTCGATGACAGCGTGCCGCAGCCGTTCCACGTCGTCGAGCAGGCCCGGCTCGCCAGATTCGCGCAGCACGTCCCCGAGCACCTCGCCCAGCAGGCGGACGTCGCGGCGCATCTGCGCCGGCACGTGCTGCCGGTCGGCGTCCCTGCTCACGGCGCAAGCGTAGCGATGGGTGGGGGTGCGCCGGCCGGGCATGGGGGTGCGCCGGCCGGTTGGGCGGATGCCGCGGGGCGCCGTCTGCGCGGCAGGACGGGAAGTCCGGGAAGAATCTTCCGCGCCGGTGTCGATCTGGAGCGACTGCGTTCGACGCTTGGGCAGAAAGGGGCCTGGCGGCGCGGATCGCCTCGCCAGGATCCAAGGCCGGCTGCCGCGAGGGCGCCCCGGTCACAGCCAACGGAAGGGACAAGGACAATGCGATACTTCGGATACACGCTGGGCGACCCCTCGGCGCCGACGCCACCGCCGAGCCCGGAGCTCATGGCGCAGATGGGCGAGTTCATCGAGGAGGCCACCAAGGCCGGAGTCCTGCTGGCCGCCGGCGGACTCGCGCCCGCCGCGGAAGGGACCAAGGTGATCCACTCCGGCGGGAAGTTCACCGTGGTGGACGGCCCCTTCACCGAGGCTAAGGAGCTGATCGGCGGCTGGGCGCTGATGGAGGTTCGCGACAAGGACGAGGCGATCGAGTGGACCAAGCGGTTCCTGAGCATCGCCGGTGACGGCGAAAGCACGATCCGGCAGGTCTACTGACCGTCAGCGACCGCTGGTGACCGCCGACGGCCCTTGATCGGCCTCGGGATCGACCCCGTGATCGGCTCGCGATCGGCCCTTGATCCGCCCGTGATCGGCCCAGTGATCGGCCCGGTGATCGGCCCGTGATCGGCTCGCGATCGGCCTGGCGGGGCTCGGCCTGAGCTCCGCCAGGCCAGCGGGCTGATCACGGGCCAGCGGCGACATGCTTGCTCCTGACGGCCGGCGGATGGTGTGATCGGTTGTCGTGACGGCTTCCGAGACTCACTCCGCGATCGAGGCCGTCGTCCGGATGGAGTCAGCGCGGCTCATCGCCGGACTTGCCCGGTATACCGGTGACGTCGGCCTGGCGGAGGAACTCGCGCAGGACGCCGTGGTCGCCGCCCTGGAGCAGTGGCCTGAGTCCGGGGTTCCCCGCAATGCCGGCGCCTGGCTGATGACCGTGGCCAAGCGCCGGGCCGTCGACTTGTTCCGCCGCAACCGGCAGCTGGAGCGCAAGTATGTCCAGATCGCCCGCGACCTGGAGGCCGAGGGCGACGGCGGCACGGCTGACTTTGATCATGCCTTCTCCGATGACATCGACGACGACATCCTGCGGCTGGTGTTCACCGCTTGTCATCCAGTGCTCGCCGTGGAGGCGAGAGTCGCCCTGACCTTGCGGCTGCTCGGCGGCCTGACCACTGCCGAGATCGCGCGCGCCTACCTGGTACCGGAGCCGACGATCGCGCAGCGCATTGTCCGGGCCAAGAAGACCCTGGCCAAGGCGCAGGTGCCCTTCGAGGTACCGGGCATCCAGGAGCGAGCCGCCCGCCTCTCGTCGGTCCTGGAGGTTATCTACCTCATCTTCAATGAGGGTTATTCAGCTACCGCAGGCGATGACTGGATGCGCCCGGCGCTCTGCGAGGACGCGCTGCGCCTGGGCCGGATCCTCGCCCAGCTCGCTCCGGCTGAACCGGAGGTGCACGGCCTGGTGGCGCTGATGGAGATCCAGGCATCGCGGGTCCGTGCCCGAGCCACCCCGTCCGGGGAGCCGATCCTGCTCCTGGACCAGGACCGGACCCGCTGGGACCGCCTGCTGATCAATCGCGGGCTCACGGCCCTCAGCCAGGCAGAGCAACTCGGCGGGGCGCGCGGCCCCTATGCGCTGCAGGCCGCTATCGCCGCCTGTCACGCCCGCGCGTTCCGGGCGGAGGATACCGACTGGACGCGGATCGCCGAGCTGTACGGCATCCTCGCCGAGCTGACGCCCTCCCCGGTAGTCGAGCTGAACCGGGCGGTCGCGGTATCGATGGCGTTCGGGGCACAGGCTGGCCTCGATCTGGTCGACGCGCTCACGGCCACTGCGTCACTGCGGGATTATCACCTGCTGCCGAGCGTGCGCGGGGATCTGCTGCTGAAGCTGGGCCGCCCGGACGAGGCCAGGGCCGAGTTCGAGCGCGCTGCCGGCCTTACCCGCAACGCCCGGGAGCGGCACCTCTCGATGGAACGCGCGATCGCGGCCCAGGCACAGGCCGCACGCGCAGGACCGGCAGCGCCAGGTGACCAGTCGCCGGGCACGAAATCGCGGTGACAGGCGCTTCGTAACTGAGTACTTGGGCGGATGCGGTGCACCCGCCTGCTGCGGCAGCGTGGGCAGTATGCGCACAGATATAACAGCCGGGCGGTCCGCGACGACCTGCTGCCCGGCCTGCTCCTGTGCGGTCAGCGCCGCCTCGGCCCGCTGTCCAGGCTGCGGCAGCTGGCTCACCGGGCCGCAGGCCGCGGAACTGCGCTGGATCGCGGCCGAACTGACGCGGCTTGAGGACGCCCGCGGCTGGCTCGGCGCCCGCCGGAACGTGCTGCTGGCAGAGCCCGCGCGCCTGCGCGACCAGGCTCCGGATAACACTGCTGTCTCTGATGAGCCTTCTGCCCCGGTAGCCCGACTGGTCACGCAGGTGGCTCCCGCGGCGAGCCCGGTCCGGGACCGCAGGGCGGAGATGTCCCGCCGTACGGCGGCGAACCTGCTGCTGGGGGCGGGCGGCGTGCTGGTCGTCGTCGCATCGGCGGCCTTCACGGCGGCGAACTGGGGAGCTACCGGAACTGCCGGCCGCGCCCTGATCCTGCTGGCCCTGGCGGTGCTGGCCCTGGCGGCACCGTGGCCGCTGGCCCGCCGCGCAATGACGGCGACCGGTGAGTCGATCGCCGCGGTCGGCCTGGCGCTGACCGTCGCGATCGCCTATCTTGCCCAGCAGCTTGCTCCTGCTGCCCCCGCCGCCGGACTAGGCGCAGCCTCGGGGGCGTGCGCCATGCTGGCCGCGGTCTGGGCCTTGTACGGCAGATGGGCCCCGGCGCGGGCCCCCCGGCTTGCGGCGATCGGCCTCGCGCAGTTCCCGCTTCCGCTCGCCGCCGCGGCGGCCGCGCATACCGTGACCGCGGTGGCGCTGGCCCTGATCGTCACCGCGGGCGCCGATGTGATCCTTGCGGCCTGGGCCGGCCGCCGCCAGCGTCCTGCCGAGCGCCTGGCAGGCTGCGCGGCCGCCGCCGCAGCCTGGCTGGCCGGAGTGCTGCTGGCGGCCGCCGGAGCGGCCGCTGATCTCGCCCTGAACGAGTCGCTCTGGCTATCGCTCACATTCATGCTGGCGGCGGTCATCGCGGTCCGTGGCGTGCCGGCCACGCGCATATGGCTGCCCGGAGCCCAGGTCACGACGGTCGGCGGTGCCCTGATCACGGTCGCTCTGGCGCTGCCCGCCGCCGCCGAGTTGCCCGCCAGATGGACGGCCGCCGCATTCGCCGCCGCCGGGACGGCAGTAGCCGTCTTCGCCTGGCTGCGGGCGTCCTGGCCGCCCGGTCCTGCCGAGGTCGGTGAGGTGCGCGCCGGGCCGGACTCAGGCCACGCACCCAGGGTGCCGGGAAGTCAGGCCGCGCACATCGCGGCGGGAGCGGCAGCGGTGCTGGCCGGGGCCGGGCTCTGCGCAGTGCCTGCTGCCTGCTCAGGGCTGGAGCACATGGCCGCCCTGCTGGCTGGGCTGTGGGCTGACCCGGCTGGCGCCGCGTCGCCCGCCGCCGCGGCAGCGGGCGCGCCGATCACGGCATGGCACGCCTCCGGCTCCCTCGCGACGCCTGCCGTGCTGATCCTGGTGAGCCTCGTCTGCTGGTGGATTCCGGTTCCCAGGCTGTCCAGGTCCCGGTCGCGGCCGGCGGCCCTGGCCGTCATCGCTCTGGCCGCTGAGTCAGTCCCGGTGGCGGCGGGCGTGCCTGGCTGGGCCGTTCTGGTCGTGCTGACCGCGGCTGCGGCGGCGCTGCTCGGCACCGGATCGGTCATCGCCGACCGGGAATTCGCCGGCACCGCGTCCGTGACCGGGCTCGTCATCGCGGGGAGCGCGGCACTGTGGTCGCTGACCCGGCCGGCAACCGCGCTCGCGGAGCTTGCCGTGCTGGCTGTTGTCGCCGCCGCTGCTGCCGCCGTAGCCCGCACCCGGCGGCCGGCGGTGCTGGCCACCGCAGGCACCCTGGTGGCAGTGACCGGCCTGGCCTGGGCGGTGGCACTGGCCAGCGGCTTGCCCGCCGGGGCAGCGGCCTTCACCGTGCTGGGCGTGGCAGTTGGCGCCGCCGGGGCGGCGACGCTGCTGCGCCAGGTGCGCCCCGCCCACGCGCTCGTCCTTGACCTCGGCGCCGGGCTGATCGTGGTGCTGGCCACGGTGATGGCCCTGCGCCGCGCGGACAGCTTCTCGGTGCTGGCTGCCATGGCGGCCCTGCTGGCGGCCGGCACGGCCTGGCTGCGGGGCGGGCAGCGGCGGGCCCTGGCCCTGGGCGGTGCCGTGCTGGCGGCCATCGCGGCGATCGTGCCCCAGGCGGGGTTGCTCGCGCAGGCCCTGTCCGGCCCGCTCCCGCAGACCTCCGGATTGTGGCGGGGAGTCCGCGCGGCGCACTCAGCCGGCAGAGCCTCCGCGGTGCACGCACGAGCGGCAGGATGGCCTGGCCTGCCGCTCGCCGCACTGCCGCTCGCTGTCCTGGTGCTGGCGGCCAGCGCAGCCGCGGTGGTGGTCGCGGCAGGTGCCTGGCGCGGCAGCCACGGGACCCTCGACATGATCGCCGCGGTCCTGCCGGTGGTGGCCGCTCCGGCGGTGGCGGCGTCCGGGCTGAGCGACGGCGTCATGATCGGCCTCCTGCTCACGCTCGCCCTGGGCTTGACCGCCTGGGCCGCCGCCAGCCGCAGTTTCGCCCCGGCGGGCGCGGCCCTTGTCACGGCATCGCTCACGTTCGCCTGGGCAGTCACCGCGCCGGCGCCCACGCTCGCCGTGCTTGGCTGCCTCAGTGCCGCCTATCTGCTGTGCGCCTGGCGGGCCCGGCTGCCTGTCGTGCGGGCCGCGGCGGCGGCATTGTCCGTGCTGTCCGGCAGTGCCCTCGCGGCTTTCGCGGCCTCCGCTGCCGGTGCACCAGCCTGGCAGGCCGGCCTGGCCGCGCTGACCGGCGCGGCCATCGCCCAGCTCGCCGCTTTGCTCGCGCGCCCGCGCCCGCTCACCGGCGTGACCGGGATGGCTGGCGTGACCGGGATGGCTGGCGTGACCGGGATGGCTGGCGTGACCGGGATGGCTGGCGTGACCAGGATGGCTGGCGTGACCAGAGTGGCTGACATGACCAGAGTGGCTGCGGGGATGACCGGCTGGCCTATCGCCGTGGAGGTGACCGGCTGGTTCGTAGCCGTGCAGGTGACGGGCTGGTTCGTAGCCGTGGCGGCGGTCGCACCGAGCCTGGCCAGCCCGGCGCAGGCCAGCATTGCCGTGGCCGCCGTGGCGGTGCTCTGCCTCGGGGTGGCTCTTCGGCCTGACCGCCGGCCAGCGCTCTGGGCCGGCCTCGCCCTGGGTGAGGCGGCGCTGTTCGCCAGGCTCGCCGCGGCCGGAGTCCGGGCGCCCGAGCCGTACATGATGCCGGGGTCGGCCCTGCTGCTCGCGTTCGGCTGGCAGCGCTCGCGTCGCTCGCCGGACCTGAGCTCGTGGGTCACCTGGGGGCCGGGCGTGGCCCTGTTGCTCGGGCCGAGCCTGGCCGCGGCCTGGCAGGACCACGGCTGGGCGCGTCCGCTGCTGCTCGGCCTGGTCGCGGCCGGCGTGACGATTGCCGGCGGACGGGCCCGGCTGCGGGCACCGCTGCTGCTCGGCGGCGGGGCCGCGATCCTGGACGCCGTGCATGAACTGGCTCCGGCGGTCGGCCAACTCGTCGGGCTGCTGCCCCGCTGGCTGCCCATCGCGGTGATCGGCCTGGTCCTGCTCGGGGTGGGGGCCACCTACGAGGCGCGGTTGCGTGACCTGAGCAAGCTGCGAGCGGCGCTGACCGGGCTGCGCTGACCGGGCTGCGCTGAGGCTTAGCGCCGCCGCCCCCCGTCTGCCGCTGCGCCGGGTCTGCGGGCTCCCGGTCCGCCTCCCCGGCCTCATGGCTCCCGGCACGCACCCAGAGCGACTGCGGTCCGCGGAACGAGATGTTGGGGTGGAAGGTCAGCTCCTGGCCTTCGATCAGGAACAGCCTGGCTCCTGCGGCAGGTCAACACCGCCGAGCGTGACCGGGCGGGTGGTGACCCGCCGCCACACTGGTACCGATGGGTCAAACCGCAGGCTCTCCTCCACCGCCGCGGGAATCAGGCCGGGCTCGCGGGCCAGCAGGTCCCAGCGAGCAGGATCCTCCAGCAGCCGCCGGACCGTGTTTCCGATCAGTCCAGTGGTGGTCTCGTGGCCGGCGAAACTTAGCGAGAACAGGATCGAGGAGATCTCGGCGATCGTCAGCCGGTCCGGATCCTGGTCGTGGATGGCGAGAAGGTCGCTGGTCAGGTCATCGCCGCGGTCGTGAAACGGTGTGGTGTTGCGTGGGGCAGCTAGGGCCGTAGGCCAACGTCCTGCGGGTGCCGTGTCCGGGGTCAGCTCTCGGCAACGCGGCTGAGAGCGCGGGCAAGCAGTTCCTGCTCGTCCGGCGTGAGTCGGTCCAGCAGGAACTCGCGAATGACCCTGGCATGCACCGGCACGGCCCGGCGCAGGGCTTCCCGCCCGGCCGAAGTGATGGCGGCGAGGCGTCCGCGCCGGTCGTCGAGGACGTCAGCGCGAGACAGCCAGCCCTGTCGCTCGAGCCGGGCGGCCGCGCGGCTGAGTGAGGGCTGCGTCAGCCGTACCGCCGGGCAGAGCTCTCCGAGGCGCAGCCCCGGAGGCGGCACGCTGTCCAGCCGGAGCAGGATCTCGAAGTCGGTAATTCCCATGCCGCAGCTTTCCGCCAGCTGAGCGCTCAGCCGTTCGGTTATCCGGGCGTGCGCCGCCGTCAGCGCCGCCCACGCCAGCGCGCATGCGTTCTCATCGCGATGGGCCGACGTCGATGCGGTCCCCGGCAGCGCGGCGTTATCCCTGCGCATCACGGCTGCTCACATCACCAGAATGGCCAGTGCGACCAGGTCCGCAGTGTGCCAGCGATGTGCTCCTCCTCGTAGTCCAGGTGCGCCAGCAGGTCAGTGCTCAGGTCCTGCAGCGCCCCGGTGAGCCGCGCACGCACTGCGGGCTCTTCCCGCTCGCTGAGGGCCTGGGCGGCGCTCTCCACCGCACCGAGCAGGCGCGAGACGCTGAGATGGTCGGCCTCTAGCTTGTCTACCACCGGGTCCAGCGCCGGGTTCGCACGCCGCAGCGCGGGAAACAGCATGGCCGACTCGGCGTGGTGATGGGAGTGGACGAAACGGCAGTACTGCAGGCAGTTGATCTTCAGCTGCCAGAGCGGCCCGCTGGCTGCCAGCGATCTGAGGCCGGCCTGGACCTGCTCGGCCGCGATTCCCGCCGCGACGTCCGCCGCCATCCGGCGCACCGTCTTCAGGTCGCGACGGATCATGTCGTGCACCCAGCGCAATTCCGCTATCAGGGCCTCGCCCTGTGGACTCGGCGGCTCCTACGCACCGGGCGGCAGGGTCTCAGTCACGGCCACGGCTGAGCGCCTCGCCCCCGGCCGCCTACTAGATGCATGCGCATGTATGTATCTTATACGGCGGACGAGCGTGCCTGCCGCGGAGGGCGGAGGACGGAGGGCGGAGGACGGAGGGCGGAGGCTCAAACCAGCGCGCGCCGCCCCGGTGGGGTCATCACCGTGCTTCGCCTCGGCGAGGGGAGGCCCAGCGAGGACAGCCGGTGCCCCCGCCCCCCCGCCCCGACCGACCTGGTGCTGCCGGCCATCCACAGGCTGGGCATCTGGCCGGACGCCGCCATCCGGTCGGACTGCACCCCCGCCGACTACGCGGGCGCTCGGGTGGGGGCAGCGGTGCGTGACCCTGGTGCATGGGGCGGGACATTACACGTCTTCCACCGCGAGAGTGCCCGCTTCGCCGAGGTGCTGACCTGATCAGGAGGGCAGGCCCGTGCGTCAGGCTGGTCAGCCATTCCGTCGCGTCTGAGTGAACGGCAGGTCACGGTCGGGTGCCGGTTCGCGCGGGAGCCCGAGGACTTTCTCGCCCAGGATGTTCCGCTGGATCTCATCCGTGCCGCCGGCGATCGACTGCGCGGGGACCGACAGCAGGATCTCGGCGATAGTGCCGTCGAACGGGGCGTCGTGGCCGCTCAGCAGACCGGCGGCGGCGGCGATCCTGGAATGCACGCGCGCTGCCCCGCGCGCGATGTCGCTTGCGGCCAGCTTGCCGATCGAGCCCTCGGCGCCGGGACGACGGCCGGCCGCCCGCGCGTCCTGCGCGCGCTGCGCCGTCCAGCGGCTGGCGTGCTGTATGGTCAGCAGCCGGGCGATCTCCTGGCGGACGGCTGGATCGTCGCTGACCCCGGCCGCCTGGGCGTGCTCGACGATGAGATCAACGCGCCCGGCGCGCTGCGGATACCACGTGTATGTCGCGAAGTGATCGGCCGCCTCGGCGCGCGCCTCATCGAGGGCGCGGCCAGGGCGAACGTCATAGCCCGGCCGGATCATCGCGCCGAACCTTCGCTCGTAAGCCAGCGTCGTCAGGGCGACTTTCCAGCCGTCAC
>Ga0080026_10000203_pt1 | contig 14463 bp, 20 predicted proteins | sample OrgsoiDNA2013045_FD_70941 | JGI IMG/M metagenome (GOLD analysis project Ga0080026, IMG submission 70941) | Permafrost soil microbial communities from the Arctic, to analyse light accelerated degradation of dissolved organic matter (DOM) -... | ecosystem: Environmental > Terrestrial > Soil >... | reverse complement strand
CTTCACACTTCTTTTCGTTTTCAAGGCGAAGATAATATTTACTTTAAAGCAGTTCAATAAATATCCATTTAAATATTTTAAATGAAATTTTAAAATAATGGAATAAAAATTTGTGTAACTCAGAAGTTACTCTTATGTTTGTGTAACATAAAAGTTACATATTATGGCAGACGATATCAAACACCAGTTTTTCTTCCTCCACCCGGCCGAGCAGGTCTGGGAATACCTGACCAGAGCCGAACTGATGGAGCTCTGGCTGATGCCTAACAATTTCCTGCCCATCCCGGGGCATGATTTCCAGTTCAGGATAAAGCCTATGCCTCAGCTCGATTTTGACGGCATCGTCTATTGTAAGGTGCTGGAAATAGTGCCTAATCAAAAGCTTTCCTATTCATGGCAAGCCGGTCCGGGCAACGGAAAGATAGATCTGGATTCCATAGTCATCTGGAAACTGATCCCGAAAGATAATGGCACGGAGTTATTGCTAGAGCATACCGGCTTCAGGGGATACAACAATTTGGGTATGTTCTCGGCCATGAATGACGGGTGGTTTAAGAATATACAAAAGATCGCTGAACTAATTAAAGCTGCAAAACCGTGAAACAACAAAACTTTGATGTATTCCAGGTGGTCGCCGACCCCAGCCGCAGGCAGATATTGCGGCTGCTGTTAAAAGACAGCCTGTCAATAAACTCATTGGCCGAACATTTTGACATGAGCCGGCCGGCCGTATCCAAACATATAAAAATACTCCATGGCGCCGGGTTTATCTCAATCCAGGACATCGGCAGAGAAAGACATTGCATACTCAAAAAGGAGGGGTTTGAAAAATTACAGGAATGGATAAACTTTTTTGACAAATTCTGGCAAGCGAAACTTGAAAAATTAAAAACGCTATTAGAGAATAAACTTAAAAATTAAAATGTAAACAAAATGAAAAAGCAAGACTACATGTCCACCATCCTGGTCAAGGCCACCACAAACAAGGCATTCAAAAGCATTAACGATGTTGCCGCATGGTGGACAGAAAATATAGAAGGCAGTTCCGAAAAGGGGAACGATGTTTTTATCGTCCATTTCGGGGAAGCCTTTGTAACGATGAAAATAGTCGAATCCGTTCCGGACAAAAGGGTCGTATGGAATGTCACCGACTGCTATCTCCACTGGCTGGCTGACAAGAAAGAATGGAAGGATACCCGGATCGTCTTTGACATATCGGCCGAAGGGGATTCAACCAGGATCGAGTTTACACATGTCGGGTTAACGCCCCAGGTAGAATGTTACGATAGCTGTGTAAAAGGCTGGGATCAATATATTAAAGACAGTCTGTCCAGGCTGATAAACGAAGGCAAAGGACTCCCTCAAAGAAAACAAATAGCGACTACCGAGGCAGTCAAGTAGTTCGGAGCATCGGATCGGAAAGGTCGGGGAACTGATTCCGCAAAAAAATAGCCGAATCGTTCGATCCAGTACTGTGCGTCTTAGTTCATCTTTTTTCAAGTCCGAGATCATTTTTCACAATTAACTTTTGTTTAATTATGGCAACGCTAATTTTTGGAAATCATTCGTCGGTTTTAGTCCCAGCGAAAGAACGGGAAAACATCCGTAAATTTTATTGTGATGTCCTCGGCGGCAGAATCACTAAATCGGAGGATGAAAGGGACTTTCTATGTTTAGGAGATAACTTCTATATCGGGTTTCTCTATGGGGATGTACCCGATGAGAGCGAATTCTTACGAACTGCACGATCAATCTGGCTGGAAATCAAATCCGACAACGTGGAAGAAATGACGCAAAAAATTCTTGATTTCGGTGTCAGGAAACTTGAAGTACCGGACTCCCACCTCTATTTTCAGGCACCAGGAGGACAATGCTTGCGACTCGTCGGAATCAACGAGGACCTCTCCTTTTATGAGGGGATCGGAGCAGGTCCGAATGTGGTAAAGGTAAAAGAAGCAGTCAAAAAACTGTAATATCAATTGAATGGCGGTATGCATTCGCCGAAATATAAAATGGAAAACAAAAATTACAAAACGGCAAATTACGCGGTGGCAATTGAGATTGCAAAATCTCCGAATGATGTTTTCAATCATATCATCAAGGATGTATCAAAATTTTGGCCGGAAGAATTTGAAGGAGAAAGCACCAAACTCAATGATGAGTTTGTATTTAGGTCAGGAGACACGCATTATTCAAAAAATAAGGTGGTTGAATTTGTGCCAAATAAAAAAGTTGTATGGCTTGTAACCGAGAGCATTCGAAAAACAGACGGCTTTGAATGGACAGGAACTAAAATGATTTTTGAATTAACACCTAAAGCTGACAATACCCTTCTCAAATTTACTTATGATGGTTTAATTCTTGAGAATGAATATGACAGATTAGTTCAGATATGTGATTTGGTCATTAAAGAGAAGCTATACAACTTAATAACTAATAACAAAGTGGAGAAAATTTAATTCAAATAAAAAATGGCAGATAAAAATTTTACAGCTACGATAGAAGTATATAAATCTCCGCAAAGTGTTTTCAAGAGCATTACCAACGATGTTGCCAAATGGTGGGGAGGCAAAGATCTTGAAGGGGAAAGCATTAATCTTAATGATGAGTTTATAATAAACCATCCCGGTGCCCATTATTCAAAACAGAAATTAGTTGAAGTTGTTCCAGGTAAAAAAATCGTATGGCTTGTTACTGATAGTACACTGTATTGGCTAAAAAAGGATCAGCATGAATGGGCAAACACAAAGATAGTTTTTGAGATAACCACCCAAGGCGATAAAACTATTCTTCACTTTACGCACGAAGGGCTTGTTCCCGTAAAGGAGTGTTTTACAATGTGTGAACAAGGTTGGAATATGGTTATTAAAGACTGGCTGTTCAACTTTATTAATGCAGGAATCGATCATTTTCAGGAAGCAAAAATGAAACAACAAAGTTATACCGCTACTTTTGAAATAATATTATCTCCTAAAGACGTTTTCTCACGGATTAATGACGTTTCAAAATGGTGGTCAAAGGCTGCAATGGAGGCCACTTCCGGACAGAAAACGGAATTTGAAGGGCAGAGTTCAAAATTGAATGATGAATTTATCATCAGGTCTGGAGACAGGCATTATTCAAAACAAAAGTTGATTGAAGTTATTCCCGGCAAGAAAGTCGTGTGGCTTGTGACGGAGAGTAAACTTAACTGGCTCGAAAAAAATACGGAGGAGTGGACAAATACGAAAATTGTTTTTGAGATAACGCCTAATGGTGATAAAACGGCGCTCCATTTTACTCACGAAGGTCTTATTCCGGAGCAGGAGTGTTATTCCAATTGCTCGAAGGGTTGGGATTTGCTCATCAAAGAGAGGTTATATAACCATATGACTAATACTAAATCTTAAAATATGAAAAAAGAAAAAGACTTCAGCTATAGGCTTACAGTAAAGGCTTCTGCAAAGGAAACTCAGAAAATGATTGGCCAGGTTAATTTATGGTGGGCAGAAAATTTCAAAGGTAAGGCTGCTAAACTAAATGATAAATTCTCAGTCTATTTTGGAGATACTTATGTAGATTTTAAAATTTCCGAAGTGGTTCCAGAGAAGAAAATCATTTGGCTTGTAACCGATTGCAACCTTCACTGGATAAAAAATAAGAAAGAGTGGAAAAAAACTGAAGTTATATGGAATCTTTCAGAGAAGATCGGAAAAACCACGATTGATTTTGTCCATAAGGGCATAACTCCTGCGAGCGAATGTTACGAGAGTTGCAAACCCGGATGGACGCACCACCTTGAAGATAGTCTCCTAAAACTAATTGACGCGGGTGAGGGTTTTCCGGAATGATCAATATTATAACACTCAAGAATACAAGATGTAGTGTAGCCACCGGCAAATAATGACCTTAACCCATGAAATCGATCTTTTCACCGAAAAGATCTTGAAGATTCATAATCCGGATTCTAATTTTGGAATATGAAAGAATACCTGAATATAACCAGAATCGCTGCGGTTATGCTTCTTTCGGCCGGATATGGATGGGCGGGTGGTCACTATATTCCGGCCAATTCGAATTTCCCTGCCTATTTATTTCAATTTGTTGTCCTGTCTATAATCATCTGGTTAGGTATTAATTATACCAGGTATAACCGAGGGCTGACTATATTTTCTATAATTTCATTATTTATAAACATTTTAAATATTGTACACGGCGCTGTTGCGATAGACAAAAATTCCTTTGGTTCGCACAATACTTTTGCGGACCTGGTGCCCATATTACTAATCATTGGGGGCTCAGGTTTATGGTTGTTGACTGTTACATTAAGGAAAAGTAAAAGTTAATAATGGGACGGCAGAAAATAAAAATCAGTTCTTATTTCCGGGAATTTTCTGCGTTGCATAAGCCCTGGGTCCAGATTAAACCAGCGTAATCCTTTGATAGATTAGCAAAATATAATCTTATGACGCAACAAAACGATTCGAATATTATTCCTACACTCTACGAATGGGCAGGCGGCATTTCAGCATTTGAAAAATTGATGGATGTGTTCTATAAAAAAGTGCTGGAAGATCCTTTACTCGAACCCATTTTCAAACATATGTTTCCCCTCCATCAAAAGCATGTGGCCCATTTTCTGGCGGAAGTCTTCGGAGGACCTGCGTTTTACAGTGAATCGGATGGAAACCATTTTAAAATGGTTCAAAAGCATTTAGGTAAACATATAACCGACTTGCACAGGAAAAGGTGGGTGGAATTACTGATTCTTTCGGCAGATGAAGTCAATTTACCGGCTGATCCGGAATTCCGTTCTGCGTTTGTCGCCTATATTGAATGGGGTACCCGGCTTGCTGTTATTAATTCAAATGCAACAGACTTGATACTAAATCCAGACGAACCCATGCCGAGATGGGGATGGGGAGTACCGGGTGGGCCCTATCTTCCAAAGTAACCTTGCAGTATTTGAACTATTAAATGGATAATTCTTCCCAGATGCCTTTTTCTTTAAGTTTCTAATCCTTATGGGGATTCATATTGAAACCATAGTATTGTCTTTAAATCTTTTTCCTGACTGGACCATTAAAACAATAGAAGAAGCCAGCCACCAGAATGCCTGAATTCCTGCTATTGCCGTAACCCATAAGGGAAGGATAAGATGAAGAAGAAAGACGATACCCAGCACAGCAAACAGGATGCCCATTAATATGGCAAGCCAACTGAACCATTTCGGTAGAATATCTGATTTTCGCAAAACTATGCCCAGTGGAATAAACAATGCCGGAGCGCCAATGATAAAGTAAAGGTGCTGAACAGCATAAATAATATTCAATCCGATCAGGCTACCCAACGGAGGATCTTTAAACAATACGGCAATATAGAAAGTAATTTCGATCAGACTGATGGTCATCAGGATCCCTGCTCCGAAAAAGACCATCCAACCGGCAAGTGTCTGAGCGGCCTGGGAAAGAATAACCAGTGAGAATGCAAATATGATGATCAGAAACGGACCGATTGTCTGCAGCCACGCGCCCCATAAAATGGATAAATAATACTGATGACCAAAAGATAGAAGTTGCTCATAACTGGCGCCCGCTGGTGGGCCTGGGTTGATGTTAAACGAGATGACCAGCATGACTACTCCCAAAATCCCACAAATCCCGGAGAGTTTTTTTGTATTATTTGTCATAAATAGAACAGGTTGATTATAACAGACTGGGCGTTTCCAGTAAAATTGAATTTCGCGTCTTTGTAGTGGGGCGGCCCCAGATGACCTTTCGCGTCATTGGACGCCCCAACACCTTCTTTTGGAATTCCAAAAAAATTGGAATCCATTTTGCCGTTTTTATTTTCATCGTGAAATACGGATATGGCGTATACACCAGGTGGCAGTGATTTAAAAATGACGATCGATTTTTTATCACTGATAGGAGCCAGCACTATTTTCAAGGCTTTCTCCGGATATTTTGGAAATGCGTCTTCCCTGTTATATAGAGCCACACTGACCTGACCCTGGTTGTTTCTGAAATTGAATATTGTGACGGTCAGCTCGCGGTTTGGCTGGTTTGTGAGCAAGAACGACATCAGGAGAAGTAACATGTTCATACCGACTGGTTTATATTATAATTGATATATTTTAGAAGAATAAATAATATATTTAGATATAAATATAGTATATTTGATATAAATATTAACTAAATACAATTTATTTAATATATAATTGATGAATAAAACGGTGGAACTGGTCAATCGTTATGCGGAATTTGAAGAAAACTATCCTGATGCCAGTATTGGAGATTTTTGCAGACACTTTATCGCCTCCCAACAGAATAAAGAGACGCTGGGTAATTTATTCGATGGTGAAATGCCGCCGAGAGCAGATATCATTCTCACAAAACTAATGGATCGCATCGCAAGGATTCACATGATATATATCCAGATTGCGATGAAGGGAATGAAAATTCAACATTTTGAAGAATTCAGCCTGCTGAGTGCGATCGCCAATCTGAAAAATCCCAGGAAAACTGAAGTGATATATCATACCATTAATGAACTTTCAACTGGCCTGAATCTACTGGCAGGCATGAAAAAGCGGGGGTATATCAATGAACAGGACGATCCGGAAGACAAACGCTCCAAAAGGCTAAGCCTGACTCCCAAAGGGAAAAAGATACTGGAGGGTTGCTATGAAAGATTTAGTAAGATTCCCGAATTGTTATTTAAGGAGATAAATAACGAAGACATTCAGCTTTGTATTCAGCTGTTAAAAAATGTCGATTTAAAATTTTCTAAAATGTGGCAGCGCGATAAGGGCAGATCATTGGAAGAGATTACAGCACCAAAATAAATTCCAGGTTAAAATATGCAAGGCAGAAAAAATATTGAAAAATATCCCACGGTATTTTATTTCATGCTTTGTTATGGAATCTCCTGGTCCGGCGCACTGTTGGTTGCACTTCCAACGCTACTAAAACATCAACCATTTCAAAAGATGGTTGGTCTGATTATGTTTCCCGTCATGTTGCTTGGGCCTCCGGCAGCGGGGCTCATTTTGACTTATTTGCAATCGGGAAAGAGCGGGATCCGGACATTAGGTCAACGAATGCGACGATGGAAAATTCATAAAGGAATTTTCATGTTCGCCTTCATCCTACCTCCTGTATTGATTTTGCTCATACTGAACTTGCTCAGATATTTTATATCGCCTGCGTTCACACCTAATTTTTTCCCCGTGGGAGTTTTATTTGGGATTTTTGCGGGATTTCTTGAAGAAATCGGATGGACGGGATTTGCCTACCCCTCGCTCAGAAAAAAATTCTCTGCCCCGGTGGCCTCGCTGATACTTGGTCTATTGTGGGGAATCTGGCATCTGCCCGTTATTGACTTTCTTGGCGCTGGATTTCCTCATGGATCCCGTCTGCCATCGTTTATGGTTGCTTTTGGCGGTGCGATTACCGGCGTGCGACTCCTGATATGCTGGATATATGAACATACCAGAAGCGTATTATATGCGCAGGTTATGCACGCAGTTTCCACGGGCAGCCTGGTCATGTTTGGCCCTGCAATGGTCACACCCGCCGGTGAGTCATTATGGTACGGATGTTATGCGACGCTTCTTTTTCTCATTATTGGAAGCGGATACTTTATTTACCTGAAAAACAAAACTTAACTTAACACCCTAGCCTCTTGGTCTCGAAAATGGGGAGTATTATATAAATAAGTCCATAAAATAATCCTCAAAAACTATCAATTTTTACAGTAATTTGGATTTTTATTAGCACTAGTCTTCACAATTATCATCGGCCTTGGTTTCCACCAGGGCCTTAATTCACGTCAGTAACCATAAATAATCTTTCAAATAAATTCATGGCAATCTTATCAGGAACTGAGGCATGGGAAATAGAATTCGAATCCGATTTATTAAAATATGAGGGAACCGCGACAAGGATGTTTGCTTATGATAATGTCTTCTTTCTTGTCCATTTTCATTTAGACCGTAAACCCGATGAGACGTATAGCGGTGACTTTTACCCTAAAAAGAAATTGGTTAATACTCTCATAATAATCGAATGGGAATGTCATACCCAAGGTATTGAATCAAAATTCGCTGGATTGATTGGATCTGCTATTGAAAAAAAATTTAATGAAAACGGACTCTCTATTTTTTGAAAATCGGGTACTTCTTATAGATTTTCCACATTGAATTTGGCGAACCCATGATCCTCATTGGTTCGCGTTTGATTGCTTCTTAAACGATATCTTAGTTTTTTGGAGAAGTATCCTACATGATCCAACAGGCTCCCTGGTATACAAATTGCTTCTTACCTGGGTATTACCCCTGAATTCCTAAGCAGAATCCGGAAAGGAATCGCCCGAAAATAGCGCTGACCTTAAACTATATTAAGGGCATTTATTAACCTTCTTTATGCATATTTCCTGAATTAAGGGTGACCTTTGCTCAATAAAACGAAACAAAAATGAGTACGATAACAAAAAAGACAGCGATAGAGAAATTATTGTTTTCTTACCAGGAAGCACTCAACGCGTCGAGCGTAAAAGATGTACTGCCTTTATACACTACCGATGGTCAGTTTTTGCCTACGAATGCACCATCATCAGAACAAAAACATTTTTAATATTTGGATTAAATATAAATAATATATCAGTTCACTGCGATTCCTTTACTTTCCAGATAGGTATACAGTGCGGACTTTACTTCGCTGGTAGTTGTTGCTTCTTTATTGAAATCATTGATCCATAATAATACCCTGAGCTCCGCGCTTTTGGCGTTAACAGAATTAAGGGATACCTCGGGTTCTTTTTGCTGAAGAACATTTGCATTTTCTTTTACCAGATTTCGAATAGCTGCAATATCAACCTGCTCTGGATTTTGCGATTTATCCATGGTAAAAGTTAGAGCTACCCGTGCGTGGTTATTACTCAAGGTCCAATTAACAATATTGTGGGAGAGTACGTCTCCATTCGGGATAATTACTTCTGCGCCATCTTCCGTTAGCAGGGTGCTGGACCGCACACCGATTTCCTTCACGCGACCTCTTTTATCACCGATGTCTACAGTGTCGCCAATACGCAAGGGACGATCGAAAATTAAAATGATACCGGATACGAAGTTATTGACGATATTCTGTAGACCCAGACCCACACCAACGCCAAGAGCGCCAAGTATCACAGTGATTCTGTCGACGGCAAGGCCCGAGGCGGCAACGGCCAGAAGAAAACCACCAATCAAAAGAATCAAACGGGTAACCATTAATCTGGACCGCTGACCCTTATCGTCGAAGGCAGCATCGTCACCTGTATCGCCAAAAAAATAGGAAATATATTTTTGTAAAAAATTTGCCAGCCAGATAATGCCCAGGAACAAGAACATACCGCCTATGGTAAATGAAAAATTGCCAACTTTCCGTATCCTCGTAAACAAATCGGTTAAAATATCAAATAACGCGTCGAACAAGTTCAAATTAATGGCAAAAACGATTAGCCATAAGAAAACGGCGACGATCGTTGAAAAGCGGCGGATAGATTTTTTGATCATTTCAATGTCGAAACCCTGCGGATAATTTTTTCTGATTCGACTGGTTTGCACCTGCAGTAGAAAGGATTCGATGACCAGCTGGACAAAAATGCCAAGATTAATGATTTGAGCAAACGAATAAACAGCGGTGTAGCCAAAAATTTGTGATAGCGTGACACGGCTGCAAAGATTCGTAACAATAGCCAGCAGATTGAAGAACGTATACAGGGCGATTGCAAAGCTGATCCATTTTCCACGTTTTCCTTTTAAGTAAATGAGGAAATAAAGACCAAGAAGTAACGAAGCGGAATTAATAAAAAGATTAATCCATCGTTGCGCGGCTGTTGATGAGAAAAGCAATCGGCCAGCAGGGAGCATTAAAAATAACATGATAAATACACACCAGCCAGACAACTCTCTGGGCGAAAGCCTTTTCCAAAATACAAAAGTGAGCACGATCAAAATTAATAGTTGGACGAATTCAATATACAGGGCCGGGGCATGCAAATCGAATAATGGTGCCAGGCTGAGCATAAATATTAAAGAAGCCGCAACGGGTATCGGATTTATATAATCGATTTCGAGTGCTGCAGCGGCGTCCATTTTCTTGGCTCTTTTCAACGTCCGGAAATTTCCGCTTACCCATAAGAAAAAAAGTATGCCGGAAAGCAATAGCCAAACGCGGTTATTTCGGGTTGTTGCAAAATAAAATTTTGCTAACGCATTCTCATACTGCATGGATTCAGAAAAATTTTCCGCAGAAAAGCCATTACCGGAATCTTGAGATTCCCATAAATATGGCTGTTCCTTCCCAAAAGCGCGGGAACCGACGGCCTTAAGTTCAAAATCGACCCGGGAAATCAGTTCTCCGATTCTAATTGAATGCGCCGAGGCTTGCGATTTTAAAGTGCTGATATTCTTTCCACTTTCCGAAACGACACTGTCAACCTCCCGCCATTTGGTCTTTAGTTGCAGTAATTGGGGTTGAAAAGTATTTTTTAGCGCCGAATCTCTAAAAATATTACGCATCAGAGTATCCTTTTGGAGATCACTGATTTGATCCCTGACATCGTCCAGTAAGGAATCATAAATTTCAAGAGATTCTGAGTAGTTGTCCGTATTTTTATCAAGTGCATCGAGTAATGTGTTCATCATTTGCAAATTCCGCACGTTAAACGTACGGTCGTTTTGTGACATTCTTGCGCCTACGACTTCCAGCGCGGAATCATCGCGATCGAGGTTTTTGTCTATCGATTCCAACCGGGAAAATGAGGCGGTTACCCCGGGTATATCACTCAGTGTTTGATAAACTTTGCCTAAATCACGTGCATAATCGCCTGTTGTCGGAATATTAATAGTTGTAAACAACGTAGAATCAAATTTTCTTCGTTCACGGCGAATGGTGTCTTTAAAATATTCAAGTTTTCTTTTTTCCAGTCTCATGAATTTTTTCGAAGATGCATGAACAGGGCGTCCGGAGGGCAGGGAATCGTTAGTAGCAGGTTTTGTTGCATGTCTGCCCGAATCCTGACTATTGGCCGGAAGGCAATGTAAAAGGCAGCATGCGATTATTACAAATTTTAACATACCTGCGAAACTACCAAACAATATTTAAATCGATTAATTCAGAACTTAACTAACACTTCCTAAGGTTGGATAAGTTAACCACAGCTGCTGAGCAGAACTTGTTTTTTTGTGTATCAAATTTTATTGGCCTCGACATCGCTCGGAAAATTGGAGCAGAAGCTTCATCAACTTTATAATAAAAGGTTGCATCAAATGAATGTGTAGAACAAGGAAACATGATTCACACTGATGCAAGTGGCGTAAATTCAATATTGCCAATCAACTGAATGTTTAAAGCTATTGATCTCGAAAAAACACCTCCCGGCACCTGTTATCCCGGCAGAATCAAAAGTCTAGGCAACAACTATGAATCGAAGCTATTTCTTCATCCGGTTAGACGCGGATTTTTTAGCCGCCTTCTTTGCTTTCCTGGCAAACTTGGTTACTTTCTTCTTTACCGTTTTCGGGGCAGTTTTCTTTGCTGTTTTCTTTGCGGTCTTTTTAGTTGCTTTTTTGGGTTTTGCAGGAATAGCTTTTTTCTTTTGAAGCCTTTTTTTGACGGCTTTTTTTACGACGTTGTATTCCTCTGCTACAGCGTCAGCCACTGTGGCCGTTGCTTCGGCGATATGTGAGCCGATACTGCTGATAATTTCGCCAGCCTGTTCTGTGATTTTCAATGATTTTTTTTGCATAATCCAAAATACGATTATATATGGAAATTGTCTGAATTTCGACTGATATGGAGGTTCACCATCATCCAGACCTGCGTCATAAACTTAAACATTGGCAGAGAGGCATCTCGAATATCGCAAACTTTATTCAGGTCAGATTCAATCCCGAAGAGGCGATCGTCTGCTGCGAAATGATTTGCAAACCATAATCCGGTACAACGGTTATTGATCTTTTTTCTGATCTCCAGCGCCTCAACATCTGTAAATATCTCATCGTTTGAAAATTTATTAGAAGAAAGCATGACACTGTCGGCCTCATTCCATAAATCATCATAGATCAAAATAGGCGGTTCGCCTTTCGGGCTATACTTAAATCCGGATTTGAAAAATAGAACTCCTTTTATGGGTTAGCGGGGCCGCTATAAAACCGGGAAATGAAAACATTCACCGTTAAAACACTTGTAAGTACCCCTAAACCGCAGACAGTTTAAAGTTAGAGAAAATCAATAATTTTAAACTGATAAGCATTTATGAAAAAGACAAGATTCACCGAGACCCAGATCGTCTCGATCCTCAAACAACAGGAAGGTGGCAGGGCCACCAAAGATCTCTGCCGCGAACATGGCATCTCAGAAGCCACTTTTTACAACTGGAAGAACAAGTACGGCGGCATGGAGACCTCCGATGTAAAACGGTTAAAGGAGTTGGAAGAAGAGAACTCGAGATTAAAAAAGATGTATGCAGACCTGGCCCTGGACAACCGGATCCTGAAGGATCTGTTCACAAAAAAAGGCTGGGCCCTGCCACAAAAAGACAGTTAGCGGAAGAGATGGTTCGTGAAGAAAGGCTACCGGTGAGCAGGGCCTGTAAACTGATTAGTTTATCCCGATCGCAATATTATTACAAGAGTTTAAAAGATGATACGGCAGTTATTGACGCACTGCAAAAACTTTCTGCTGATCATCCGACCTATGGGTTTAGAAAACTTTTTGCTTACCTGAGAAGAGACGGTCATGACTGGAACCATAAGAAGGTTTACCGTGTCTACCGCCAGCTGAAGATGAACAGGCGAAGAAAGGGCAAACGAAGGCTGCCGGCCCGTATTAAACAACCACTGATAAGCAAGAAAGAGTGAAAAAAGGATGGAAAAATTGCCGTTTATAAAGAAATTCACAATACCCTTATAGTCGGAAATATCAAGAGTAATCCGTAATATATCGTTTCAAAGACCTGGTAACTTCGTTTGTTATTCGCATCTGATATGGTACTGCGGGCTGGAGCTTTATCGAGTCCTAAATGGGACAGCTTCCCCTCACAGGCCAAAAGGCCTTCGCACAGCTCCCGTAGTCCGTTACAGTAGCTAAACACCCCATACAGCAGACTCACCAAATGACCCCGAAGGTGTAATCTCTTATAATACCGGTTTGATTTATGCTTTCTGTTTGCAGCATGTATTATCGAACTCGGAATGACATCTAATATTTGTGATAACACCGGCTGTCCGGGAAATTTTTTAACTTCACCCATGGTTATAGTTTAAGCGTCGTAACTCAAACTTAACTATTATGGGTGGTTCTTCGGGACTGCCCTTTTTTATGCTATAACTTCATACTTTAGTCGGACAACAGTGAATTAACAATCTAAAATAAACACAATGGAGCTATTACGAATTTACACGCTTACCGATAAAAATACAGCAGAAAACTATTTTGCGGAGCTAAAAGCTGTAACATATATTTGAGATATACTTTTGCCTTCAACATAGGTCTTTAGATAACCAAGCCCCATTCCCTTGAAATATTCAGTCAATTTTATGTTTACTTTTGAAAGCAAATCGGGGGAGGAAACCAAGTTATCAGTATTTCCCACGTTAGCAATAAAATATCTCCAAAATTTTGACTCTGAACTTACTTGAAGTAGTTTGAATTTCATTTCTGTTCTTATGGTCAAAGCTGCCGATGAATGCAAGATTAATATTGTGTATAAAATAATGCCCCACTATATTTAAATAGTGAGACATTAAGAAATTCATTTCTGAACTGGATCAATTCTGCAATTTTATATCGCCAACATTTCCTCCCACTAATCTCGCAATGGCGAGCCCTGTATTTATAGATTCCAAATAATGAATTCCACCATAGAGCCTGGATATTCCGGCTTCTTCCGCTACGCCAAAGATTGAAGTGAACGACCTTGGAGCCCAACCGCGGAAATCATAGGAATGATCTGTAAGGTCTATTTCATCTCCCAGCACTGTTGATACCGCTTCCATGACTGAACCAGTGTCAAACGCATGAGCAGCGGGATATTCAGGATGCGGTGGAGTGGGAATAAATGGAAGCCAGGTGGGATCAATGAGTTTACGAATATAAGTAACTGGTCTCAGCTGATTGTAAGTATATTTTGCCTTGAAGACCGTTATTATTGCATCTCTTTCGGCTATGCCCGCCTTGGCATACACTTCAGCTGCGACTGCTAGACCGACATTTTTCGCCAATATAATCTGGGTAACGATGTTAAAATCATGACCTGGAGGTGTATATCCAATCCCGTTACCCTGATCTACGTAAAAATTGGCAATATTTTTTTGTTCGGTTGTGAGCGACAAATTTACATCATAAACTCTTTTTGCCATTTTATAAAAATCAGAACCAGGCGTCTCAGAATATGGATAAGGAGGCGGAGGTACAACGACGGAAGCGTTTGAAGCTA
>Ga0080026_10000201_pt1 | contig 14466 bp, 6 predicted proteins | sample OrgsoiDNA2013045_FD_70941 | JGI IMG/M metagenome (GOLD analysis project Ga0080026, IMG submission 70941) | Permafrost soil microbial communities from the Arctic, to analyse light accelerated degradation of dissolved organic matter (DOM) -... | ecosystem: Environmental > Terrestrial > Soil >... | reverse complement strand
ATCGAGCAGGCCAAGGGCGTGCTCGCCGAGCGGCTGCAGGTCAGTCCCGATGACGCGTTCGGGATGCTCCGGGCGGCAGCCCGCTCCCGCAACCGGCTGCTATCGGACCTGGCCCGGGAGGTCGCCAGCGGCTCCGCCGACATCGCGCGGCTACTGCCGCAAGCTCCCGGGCAGCGCAGCAAGCCCCGGTAAACACCGCCCCGGCAGCACTCTCTGGTCGCGGTGGAGGCTGACGAACGTGGTCGCCACCGTGTTCCGCCCGGCCCGCTGCGTCGCTTGTCGCCCTGGCGGATTTGGCGTAGCGTCACGTCCAGGACGATCGCACTCGGCGTGCCAGCGCGCGCGAGATTGCGAGTCGGGCTGCTCCGGACCTCGGTGGCGCTTTGCGCGTAGCCAGCCGAGGTGGCATATGACAGCACCTATCGCCGATGAAGCCAGGTTCTGCGGTCCCGGCTATCCCGGACGGCATCTCGGCGCAATGGGTGAGGTGGCGGCACTTGTCGCCAGTCCTGAGCCGCCATCGGCTGAAGCTACGCTGCACGATCGCGACGGAGCGACGGTCGTGAGCCTGCGCGGCGATGCGCCGTGCACTGGGGAGCTGGTGCGGGAGCGCCTCGTGCCGGCCGGGACTGAAAAGACGAGCGCGGATGTGCTGTACGACGCCCGGCGCGATGTGTACTACGCCAAGCCGGCCCTGCGCGGCTGGCTGCACCTGCTGTGGTTCGGGGCGTCGCTGGTGTCCGGCACGCTGCTGCTGGCCCGCGCGCACGGCGCCGCTCGGATCACTGCCGCCGCTGTCTACGCAGCCAGCGTGAGCGGACTGTTCGGCATCAGCGCGCTGTATCACCGCGGCAACTGGACTGCTACGTGGAGCCGGCGTCTGCAGCGCCTGGACCATGCGATGATCTTCTTCCTGATCGCCGGCACGGCAACTCCCGCCTTCCTGCTCGCTGCACGCGGCGCGCTCGGGCTGGTCTGCCTGATCGTGATGTGGGCGCTCACGCTGACAGCGGCCGCGGTCCACCTGGCATGGATGCACGCGCCAGAGGTCGTCGTCGGCGCGACGTTCGTGGGACTGGGCTGGGTGGCCTGCCTGGCGCTGCCCGGTGTATGGATCCATGCCGGTGTCGGGCCGGGAGCGCTCATGATTGCAGGCGGCGTGCTGTACTTGGCCGGCGCGATCTCTTATCATCGTCGCCGACCCGACCCTCACCCGTCGGTATTCGGTTATCACGAGGTCTTTCACGCCTACGTCTGCGCCGCCGCGACGTGCCAGTTTATTGCGATTGCGCTGTTCATCAGCTGAGCCGGGGTGACGGTCGCGCACGGCACGCGAACGCGGTCGGCCAGCTCGTCATATCTCCGTGCATTTTCGGCAGATGGTCCCTGATTCAGGCGACACGACAAGCCTGCGACGCAACCCGTACGGTGCAGATCATGCATACGGTGCGTGTCATGCAGGACTCGAATGGTGCTGCCAGCGTCAGCCCGATTGGCAGACTGGCCCTCCCCTCTTCTATCTCGGTTGCCTGGGCCGACCGCAGGTAACGCTCACTGCGATTCACTGCGTCCGGGGTGTCAGCCCGGTCGTCGCGGAGGGAGTTGGGAGTTCGTGGACATCCCCTTTATCCCCGAACGGATTGCGGCGCGTGCAGCTGCCTCGCCGGCCGCTGTGGCAATCGTGGATTCACAAGGAAGTCTCACCTACGCGCAACTGATACGCCGAGCCGACCACGTTGCCCGCTATCTCCTGGCCGGCCGAGTCGCCCCCGGGGACCTGGTGGGTGTCTGCCTGGACAGGGGCTCATCACTCGTAGTGGCCCTGCTGGGCGTGCTCAGGGCCGGCTGCGGTTACCTGCCACTGGACCCCGAGTATCCTCCGGCTCGCCTGCGCTTCATGCTGCACGACTCCGGAGCGGCCGCGGTCGTCAGCACACCGGCCCAGCTTGCTCGGGTGCCCGTCGACCACGTCACGTCGATCGATATAGCCGAGGCCGAGGGCGACGCATCGGCAGCTGCCGAGCTGCCCGGCATCAGCGCGCAGGATTTGGCCTATGTCATCTATACCTCCGGCTCTACGGGCACCCCCAAGGGCGTTGCCGTAGAGCACGGGAACGTCGCGCGGCTGTTCGATGCCGTACACGAGCCGATACCGGTCAGCGGACGGGACGCCTGGTCGTGGTTCCACTCAGTGGCCTTCGACTTCTCGGTCTGGGAAATCTGGGGCGCGCTGACTTCCGGCGGCCGCCTCGTGGTGGTGAGCGCGGCTGAAGCACGTGACCCCGCTGCATTCCTGGCGGTTCTGCGCCGTAGCGGAACCACGATCCTCAGCCAGACTCCTTCGGCCTTCCAGGGCCTGCTGGCGTCACTGGGCCGAGACGAGCCGTCGTGGTCTGTCCGGACCGTGGTGCTCGGCGGGGAGGCAGTAAGCACCGGCGCGTTCGCTCACATCCTCCGAGGTGCGCCGGGCAGATGGCCGCGCCTGTACAACCTCTACGGGATCACCGAAACCACGGTGCATGCGACGGTCAAGGAACTCACGAGCCACGACCTCCACGGCGTGCGCAGTCCCATCGGTGCCCCGCTCGCAGATCTGCGGCTCGCCGTCCTGGACCAGGACCGGCGTCCGGTGCGGCTGGGAGAGCAGGGCGAACTGTGGGTCGGAGGTGCCGGGGTGGCTCGCGGATACGTAGGCCGACCGGAGCTGACCGCACATCACTTCGTGACCGGCCTGCTGCCGCGCTACGGGGAGATGAGATGGTATCGCTCGGGCGACCTGGTCCGGCAGCTACCGTCGGGTGAGTTCGAGTACATCGGGAGAATCGACCGCCAGGTCAAACTGCGCGGCTTTCGCATCGAACTCGGCGAGATAGAGGCGGCTCTGGCCGGGCATCCCGCGGTCTCGGCCGCCGCCGCCGAGCTGCGCGATGCGCAGCTCGTCGCTTACCTGGCGGCCCCCAGGCACGACGGCCTGAGCCTTGATGAGATGCGCGGATGGCTGGCTGCCCGGCTGCCCGGCTACATGATCCCGTCGTCATTCATCTTCCTAGATGCCCTGCCGCTGACGTCCAACGGCAAGGTCGACCGGGACGCTCTAGGCCGCGTGCCTGGCATTCCGCTGCCCCGCCGGGCGGAGGCTAGCAAACCGCAGACCGATGCCGAGGCCGCGCTGTACTCGATCTGGGCTGGCATCCTCGGCACCAGTGCCATCAGCAGGGATGACAGCTTCTTCGCCATTGGCGGTGACTCGATGCTTGCCCTGCGCGTCGTAGCGGCATGCAAAGACGCCGGGATCGCGCTCACCGTGCGAGATCTCTTCGCGAACCCGACGCTGGCGGGCCTGGCAGGCATCGTCGGCGGCCACGTGCCCGCCCAGACGGGCCCCAGGGAGGCGGGCGACGAGGCCGCCGTGGCTGGCGAGGCGGGCGCGGGCCTGGCATCGGACGCTGGCGTCCTGATCCCGGCTAGCCAGATGCAGCGCGGGATGCTGTTCGAGGCCGCGCGCAATCCGGATGCGAGCACCTTCCATGTCGTTTCCGCCACCCGGGTCACCAGCGCGCGGGACCTTTCGGAGCAGGACGTGCGCGCGGCGCTCTGGCGGCTGGCCGAAGACAACGTCGCGCTGCGCATGAGCTTCGACCTGCTGCACTACCGGCGCCCGATGCAGATCGTGCATCCCGTCCCGGAGCTGCGCCTGGTCTACCTGGACCTGTCCGGCCTCGGCGGCCAGGAGCAGGAACAGCGGATCAGCGAGGTGCTCGCGCAGGAGCAGGCCGGCCCCTTCACCGAGCACGACTACCCCCTGTGGCGGATGGCATGCGTCCAGGTATCCGCACGGGCGGCGGAAGTCATGCTGATCCACCATCACGCGATCCTGGACGGGTGGAGCGTGGCGCGCTTCTTCGATCATTTCACCGCCGCGCTCAGCGGACGGCCGTACCATGCGGCGCCGGCCAGCATTAACGAGGCGGCGGTCCGCCTTGAGGAAGAAGCGGTCCTCTCGACGCGGGACAATGACTTCTGGCGTTCCCAGGCAGAGATATGGACTCCCCTGCCTGTCAGCCGCCGGGCTGAGGGGGCGGGAGCGAGCGGGTTCGTCTCCGCGCAAGCGCACATCGGCGCGCCGCTCCGCGAAGCGATAAGAGCCGCGGCGGCCCGCTGGCAATGCTCGCTGAAGCATGTCTACCTGGCGGCGCACCTCCGGGCGATCGCGAAGCTCGCGGGATGGGATGATTACGCCGCCACCGGTGTGGTGGTCAACGGAAGGCCCGAACGGCCGGAGGCGCATAACGCGCTCGGCATGTTCCTCAACGTCGTCCCGCTGGCCGTAACGGGCCTCGGATCGAGCTGGGCGGAGCTGGCGCATGCTGCCATGGCAGCCGAGACGCGCCTGCAGCCGTACCGCTGGTTTCCGCAGGCGACTATGGTCACGAAGCTCGGGATGGCGCCACTGAACCTCTGCTTCAACTACACCGATTTCTCCGCGACCGCCATGCACGGTTTCCTTGAGCGCGTCACCGAGATGAGCCCGAACAGCATGCCGCTGACCATATCGGTGGTCGATGACGGCCTGATCGTCGAAGCCTCCGCGCAGTACTTCTCGGCCGAGCAATGCGCGCAGCTTGTTCAGCGGCACCAGGACAACCTCCGCGATGCGGTCGCGGAATCCAGCCCGGCTGATCCGCCGGCGCAGGCCGAACCAATCCTCGCACCCGAACTGGTCGGGGGCGCAAGGCCGGGTGAGCAGGCATGACCGGGGCGGTCAGTGACGGCAGGCTGCACGGGCTGGAATCGCTGGCCGTCTCGGTGCTGGCCGGAGAGTCCGGGGAGGCCCCGGAGTCCGGGGAGACCCGGGAAGGATCAGCCGAAGGGCCAGGGCTGCTCGCCGGGGCCAGCTTCATCCGGCTCGGCGGCAATTCGATGCAGGCCATAGCGCTGGCGGCCATGGCCAGTGACCAGGTCGGGGTCACGCTGGAACTGAGCACATTGCTCAGCGACGCGCCGCTCGCCACGGTGCTCTCGGAGGCGCTGGACGCCCAGTGCGCGGGACCGCGGCAGGCGGCTGGCCTGCCGGAGCCCGGGCCGTCTCTGGCGGCAGCGGGCTCTGAGCTGTCCAGCGTGCAGCGCGGGCTATGGATGCGCGAGCAGCTCGTCGGCCCGCTTCCCGGCAACCTCGTCTTCACCTGCTGTGCCGACGGCCGGCTGGACGTCGGCCTGCTCACCGCGGCGCTACACGGCGCCGTGCAACGGCATGAGGGGCTGCGGACGGTCTTCACCGAAGCCAGCGGGAAGCTCGCGCGGCGGGTGCTGGAGTCGTACCTGCCGCCGCTGCAGCAGCACCCGCATCATGGCGATCAGGATGATTTCACCGCCCATGCCCGGGCTCTGGCCGCGCAGGCAGGCAGGACAGCGTTCGATCTCGGCTCCGCACCGCCGCTGCGTTTCATGCTCACCTCACACGGGCCGGACCGCCATGCGCTGATCATGGTCGTGCACCACATCCTGCTCGACGGGTGGGCGATCGGCCTTGTCCTCCGCGAAATCTTCGCCAGGTACGACGCCCTCGACCGCGGCCTCGACCGCGGCCGAGACCCTGGCTGGGGTCCCGCGGCGCGGTTCGAAGAGCAGCTCGAGTGGCTGGAACGGCTGCGTCACTGCGGTGAACTGGACCGGCAGGCCGTCTTCTGGCGGCATCACCTTCAGGGCGCTCCCACCGTCCTGGATCTTCCCGCGGACCGTGCCAGGCCCGCGTTCCAGGAGCCGCACGGGGCGCGCTGCCCGTTCGATCTCGGTCCTGCCGTGAGCGCGGCCATGCGGAACCGGGCCGGGCAGCTCGGCATCACGCCCGCAGCGTTCCTGCTCGCGGCGTTCGCCCTCACCCTGAGCCGGTGTACCGGAGCGCGGACCCTGCTGATCGGGATGCCGGTCGCGGGGCGGCCGACGCCCCGGCTCGCCGCGCTGGTGGCCACGACGGCCAACCTGGTCCCGATCCGCATCGACGTCGACGAGGACCAGACGGCCGGCGCTTTCCTCGCCGCGGCACAGGAGTCGCTCGCCCGCAGCCTTGACCACGCCATGGTGCCGTTCGCCGAGGTAGTGGCCAATGCCGGCCTCAACGGCACAGTCGAGCGGCATCCGCTCGTCCAGGTGGCCCTCGGGATGCACGCCGGGCTTATCCCGCAGCAGCTGAGCACCACGCACCTGGAGGTGCGGGTCGAGGAGGGACACGGCGGCGGAGCGCAATTCGACCTGCAGCTGTTCATCCGGCAGGACAGCCCTTCCATCGCCGGAGACCTGGAGTACGCGACCTCGGTCTGGCTGGCGCCGGAGGCCGCCGGGTTCTGCGCGGACCTTGCCGCCGCCGCCGAGGGCCTGACGGCGCCGCCATCGACTCCGCTGGAGAGCGTCAGCTGCCTGGCACCCAGGCGGCGGGCCCTGCTCGACGGCGTGAACGAGACCGCCCGGCCCTACTCAATGACATCTGTCGACGAAGAGTTCCGGGCCCAGGCACGGCGCAGCCCGCACGCCATCGCGGTACGTGACGGAGCCGGCCGGGCGCTCACCTACGCCGAGCTGGAACACGCCGCCTCGGCCCAGGCACGGCTGCTCGCCGACGTCGGCGTGATGCCGGGAAGCACGGTGCTCGTGACCACCGGGCGCTCCATCGCGGAGGTGGTGGCCGTGCTCGGCGCGCTGTGGTCGGGGGCGGCGTATGTGGGCGTGGAGCCCGGAATCCCGGCCAGGCGCGCCGGCCAGATCGCGTCCATTCTGCGGCCCGCGGCCGTGATCGGCGACGGTATCGCGGCTCAGCACGCAGTGCCCTGGGTGCGGTCCTGGCCGGACCTGCCCTCGGCGGGGCTCCCGGCCTTGCGCCCCGATCCGGCGAGGCTGGCTTACGTGGCTTTTACCTCGGGCTCTACGGGAATCCCGAAGGGAGTATGTGTTCCCCACCAGGGCGTCCTCAGGCTGCTGGCAGGACTTCCCGATTACGCCCCGGTAGAGCCAGGAGACCGGATGATGCGCTTCTGCTCGCTCTCGTTCGACGTCTCCACCTTCGAGATCTGGGGTGCCCTGCTGAACGGCGCGTCGCTGGAGATTCACCCGGCCGGCGTGCCATCAGCCGCGGAACTGGGCCGCTTCGTCCGCGACGCGCAGATCACCGTTGCCTGGTTCACCTCCGGGCTGTTCAGCGTCGTCTGTGATTTCGCGCTCGACTACCTCGGGAGCATCCGGCACCTTCTGACCGGCGGCGACGTGGTATCCGCCGAGCACGTCCGGCGTGTACTGGAACGTCACCGGGGCATGGCCGTCATCAACGGGTACGGCCCGACCGAGAACACGACGTTCACCACCTTTCACCGGGTCGCGGACCCGGCCGCGGTGGAAGACCCGCTGCCGATCGGCACGCCGGTGGCCAACACCCAGGTGCACGTGCTCGACGCTCGCGGGCGGCTGGTGCCGCCCGGTGCCGTCGGAGACCTGTACGTCGCCGGGGACGGCGTCGCGGCAGGGTACTTCGGCGATCAGGAGCAGACGGCCCGTTCCTTCGGCGACTTGTCGCCGCACGTCCCGTCCCGGCTGTACCGGACGGGAGACATAGTCCGGCTGGATACCAGGGGCCGGCTGCAGTTCCTCGGGCGCCGCGACGACCAGGTGAAGATCCGGGGCTGCCGGGTCGAGCTGGGCGAGCTGCGCAGCGTCCTGGTGGGCCATCCGCAGGTGGCCGACGCCTTCGTCACCGTGTCCGGAGGCGGCAGCGCCAGGCAACTGGTCGCAGCCTGCGTTCCTGCCGGGGGCGGCCCGACGGTGCCCGAACTGGTCAACTTCCTCGCTGCCCGGCTGCCCGGGTTCATGGTCCCGGCGCTGTGGGCAATAGTTCCAGAGTTGCCACTGACGGCGACCGGCAAGATCGACCGTGATGCGCTGAAGCGTTCCGCGCGGCCAGTGGCTGCATACGGGGCAGCGACATGACGCGGTCGCAATCGTAGATCCGCATGACGTGAGATGCCGGACTTCGATCTGCCGGCCGGGTCTTACTCGATCTCGGTCAGGAGCACGCGCAGGCCCTCGGCGCCGGCCAGTTCGGCCTGCGCCTGGACGATGAGCTGCGCCAGGCCTTCGACAGTCGGCGACTGGAACACGTCCCGCAGGGTCAGTTCGACCGTGAAGGTCTCGTAGATCCGTGAGGCGAGCTGGGTGGCGAGCAGCGAAAACCCGTTCAGCTCGAAGAAGGTGTCGTGGACTCCCACCCGGTCCAGGCCGAGTAGCTCCTCGAAGATCTCAGCCAGTCGCCGTTCCATTGGCGTGCGCGGCGCCACGTACGCCTGGGCCGGCCCCGGATCACAGCTGGGAACCGGGAGGGCAGCCAGGTCGTAGTCGCCGTCCGGGGTCAGCGGAAGCCGGTCCAGCAGCACCAGTTGCTCCGGCACCAGGTACTCGGGAAGCTGGGCTAGGAGGTGCTGGCGGAGCCCGGTGATGCTCAGCGCCGGGTCCTGGCTGCCGATGTACGCTGCCAGTGCCGCGCGGCCGTCGCTGTCGAGATACTCGGTCACGATCGCGTCACGCACTTCGGGCAGGTCTCGCAGGGTAACGACCGTCTCGGCTGGATCGGCAGGGTATCCCGCGGTCGTAGCGCCCGCCCCCATCCGGCCAGCGATCTCCAGGGTCCCGTCATGCAGACGGCGCCCGAGGTCGCCGGTGCGTTGCCCCGCCACGCAGATCTCCCCGACTTCGCCCGTCGCTCCAAGCCGCCCCGCCGAGTTGAGCAGGTCAAGCTGGATGCCGTCCACCTCCGTGCCCAGGGGGACTCGCAATGGCGCAGTCTCCCGGGACCACGTATCGGGTACCGCAAAGGCCGCCAGCGGCTGGCCGGCGGGCGTCACACGATAGAGGCTGACACACCGGCATGACGCTGAGACCCGGCGCAACGCGGTGACATCCTGGTACGTCAGCTCGCCGGCACTGTCGATGAAGGCATAGCGCAGCGATAGCTGCGGTACCGGGTCCTGTGCGGTCATGGCGCGCAGCAACGGCGGGCTCAGATACACCACGCTGACCGCGTTGTCCCGCAGCCACTGAGCCAGTGCGCCAGCGTTGTCTGCGGTGGCATCGGGGGAAATGGACAGTGTCGCGCCGACGGACAGCGCGGTGCACAGGGCGCAGACCAGCTGGCCCGAAGAACCGGGCAGAACGCCGAACCGGTCGTTGCCGGTCAGATCGAACCGCTCGGCCGCCCAGTGGGTGTACTGCCCGGGCAGCTCGGGGCCGCTCTGTGGCGGGACGTGCGGCCCACTCGTCGTGTCGAGCAGCAGGACGCTCAGGTCGATCACCAGCCCGGCGTCGGCGGGCTCCGACGGCGCCGGATCGAGCACTGTGGAGATACCGAGTTGCCGCGCCGAGTCCGGCGCTCCGGCCTCGATGACGCAGAACGGAATCCCGGCCTTCAGGCACCCGAGAATCGCCGCCACGAAGCCGGCCGCTCGCCGCTTCACCACGCCGACTCGGCCCGCCGTTTCCAGGCCGCGCTCGGCCAGCAGCTTCGCCACCTGGTCGGCCGCACAGCTGAGCTGCCAGTAACTCCATCGGGCGGTCGCGTCGGTCACCGCAGTGTGGCTCGGCAGGCGCAGCGCGTGTCGCTCGACCGCCAGGTGCGGCGCCGGTCCATAAGCTTGCGCCGCGCCTGTCGTGGCCACATGTTCCGGGCTCTGCAACGGGTAATCCATAACGCACCTCGCGGGTCAGGCGCCGATGGTCTCGCGGCATGTTGCGACACCGTGACGTGGATAGCTCCAGAGAGCGGGTTGCCCATTGCAAAAGAATGTAGGCGACCCGTCGGCTATTTTTCCTGTCCCTTTTAGCGGCGACAGGTACCGCGCGTGCGGGCAACCGGACCACTGCCACCGGACTTTAACCATCCCTGCGGCCAGTAGTCCCCAGTTCGAGCGACACGACAACGCGGCAGTCTGACCCGTACGTTTCCTGTCATGCAGGTTCCGAATGGTACTGCCTGCGCCAGCTACACAGGAAGGTCGGCCCGGTGACCAGGCCTGCCGAGGGCACAACCGCCGCCGCCTCCAGGGCTGGCGGGGGCACCTTCCCGCTGTCCGCGTCGCAACTGCCGCTGTGGTTCATCGACCATGGCGGGAGCAACCGCGCGCAGCAGGTTGAAGGGTGCCTGCTGCGCGTCGAAGGTGAGGTTGACACCGGGCGGCTGCGTGATGTCCTCGCCAGCGTCGTGCAGCGCCATCCTGCGCTGCGGATTGCCTGTGAGATCGTCGCCGGACAGCCCCGTCAGCGGGTACACAGCGCCATCCGCTATGCGGTGGCGGAGGCGGATTTCTCGGCCCTGCCACCGGAGTCAGCCGCCGCCGAATCCGTGCGGTGGTCAGCGAAGCTCAGCTCCCTGCCGTTCGATCTGAGCAACCCCCCGCTGTGGCGGACCGGTGTCGCTCGGCTTCCCGGCGGCCAGTCATTCATCGTCGTTGCTGCGCACCACCTGATCTGCGATGGCTGGACGCTGCGCCTCCTGCTCGATGAGGTGAGCCAGGAGTACCGGACAGGAGTTCCTGGCCAGGTCCACCCCGCCGGCCTGGCGCCGTACCCGCAATGTTTGCTTGACCGCGACGACGCATGGCGCCGGGACTCCGCGGTCACGGCCTACTGGCGCTCGGCCCTGAGCGACTGCAAGGCCCCGCATGTCGTGATACCACGGTCGGCCGGGGCAGGTCCCGCTGGCAGCAATATCGAGGGAGCCGCGGTCCAGGCATCGGTTTCCGCGGAAGTGTCCCGGCTCATTCGCGATGTGGCACGCCGCCATCGCGTCACTCCTTTTCTCGTGTTCGCTGCCGTGTACGCGGTAACGATCGGCCGGCTTTCGGGTGAGTCCCGGGTACCGGTCGGAAGCGCCTTTCATGGCCGAATGACGCCTGAGCTCAAGCGGGTTGTCGGGTTGTTCGCGACCATGTTCGTCCTGCGGGCAGACCTTGCCGGTGAGCCGTCGTTTAGCGAGTTCCTGACACAGCTGCGGGAGACGTACCGCGCTTGCCTGGCCAACCGGAATGTAACGCTGGAAGAGCTGGCCCTGGAGCGTAAACTCGCTCGTGAGCCATTCTTCCGCCATATGATCTCCTATCATCCAGCGAGTTTCGTGATCTCCGCATTTGCCGGCATGCCCGCGACCATGGAACTCATTTCAAAAAAACGGACACACCACGAGCTTGAGTTTCACGTCCGTGAGCTGGATGACTCGTTCGCGCTGCAGCTTCGTTTCGACCCAGCCCTACTCGATGCCGGTGCCGCGCAGACCGTGCTCGGCGCCTTTGGCGAACTGCTGGCCAGCCTGGCCGCCAACCCAGAGCGCTCCGTCGCGTCCGGTCGGCTAGTGCCGGACGAGGCCGCGGGCTCGTGGGCGAGCCGCCCTCGGCCCAGCGAGCATGGCCCGGTCCAGGCACTGCATGCCAATGGCACCCTGGCCAGTGCCGCACCGCCGGTCAGGCCGCCCATCACCCCCCGTACGCCAGGGGATGAAGCAGTGCTGTCGTTCGAGCAGCAGCGGCTATGGATGATCGACCAGCTGAGCGGAGGATCTGCCGCGTACCACCTCCATGGCCGGCGCCTCTTTCTCGGCGACCTCGACGTCGCCGCCCTGGAAAGGAGCATCCGCGCCATAGTGGGCCGGCACGAGACCCTGCGCACCAGGTTCCCCGCGGGCGGGGGGCGCCCGGTCCCGGTGGTGGATGACTGCCGGGAGTGGCGCCTCGCCGTCGATGACCTGTCCCGGGAGGGCGATCCGCGCGCCGCCGCGCGCATGCGGGCCGCCAGCGAAGCCTCGGCGCCGTTCGATCTCGGCCATGGCCCGCTGTTCCGGTGCAAGCTGCTGCGGCTGAGCGAGCGCGAGAACCTGCTGCTGATCGGCATGCACCACAGCGTGGCCGATGCATGGTCGCTGGATCTCTTCCGTGCTGAGCTCGCTGAGCTTTACCGCGCTGGCGGCGATGCCCTCCGGGCCGCGCTGCCGCCGCTTCCCGTGCAGTACCGCGACTACGCGGTCTGGCAGCAAAGGTGGCTGCGCGGGGAGGTTCTGGACGCCCATCTTGCCTACTGGCGAAAGCAACTCGAAAAGGCCCCAACGATCCTGAACCTTCCCACGATCCGGCGGCGCGCCGCAGTCCGGAGCTTTGCTGGCGGCAGGATCCGGTCAGCGCTCTCGGCGGGCGAGGTCGCCGGACTGCGTGAGCTCTGCGGGAAGAGCAACGCGACGGTGTTCATGGCCCTCCTGGCCGCCACGGCCACGGTGCTGTGCCGGTGGTCCGGCCAGGACGACGTCGTGATCGGCGTGCCCGTCAGCACCCGTGCGGCCAGGGAGGTGGAGCCCCTCATTGGGATGTTCATGAACATGGTTGCCATGCGCGTCGACGTGAGCGGCAACCCCACCTTCGCCGATCTGCTTGACCGGGCCAGAAACGTTGCCGTGGACGCCTACTCACACCAGGACGTGCCGTTCGAGCACCTCGACGAGCGGCTTGCGCCACCACGGAATCCGGCCCGCACGCCATTCTTCCAGGTTGTCCTCAACATGCTCACTGTCGGCGAACGCCGCGAGCAGCTTCCCGACCTGGTTATAGAAGTGCAGGACGCACCAGTAATGCCTAGCAAATTTGACTTTATGCTCACCGCCTGTGATACCGGCCGCGTATGTGAGCTTGAGCTCACTTACCACGCCGAGCTGTATGACGCCGAGATGATGAGGGTCCTGCTGTCGCAGATCTGCGTCCTGCTGCGATGTGCGCCGGACAGCCAGTCCATGGGCATCCTTGAGCTCGCACTGAGCCCTGGCGGGGCAAGTAACGCCGTCGCCGGGCAAGTACCGCCGTCACCGGGCAGGACCCTGGCATGGGCCGACGCGAATCAGCTGGCAAGTGAAGATTGGGTGATCAACTAACATGCGGAAGTTCTCGGTCCTGTGGTTCGGCCAGCTGGTTTCGCTCTTCGGATCCGGCCTCACCAGCTTTGCGCTGGGCGTCTGGGTCTACCTGAGGACTGGGTCGGCGACCCAGTACGCATTGATATTCGTGCTAGCATTTCTTCCCGGAATCATCGCCTCGCCGGCGGCCGGGACGATCAGTGACCGGGTCAGTCGCAAGATCGTCCTGCTGCTGTGTGATGCCGCAGGGATAGCATGCATGGCCAGCCTGGCCGGTCTCTATTCCGCTGGGGTGCTCCGGCCGTGGCAAATCTATATAACCACGACGATATCCTCCATCGCGGCCGCATTCCAGATGCCGGCTTTCGCGTCCAGTGTCACGCTGCTGGTGGCAAAGAAAGATATCGGGCGGGCCAATGGAATGGTAATGCTGGCCCAGGCGAGCCAGGTACTAGCGCCCCTCGTGGCAGGCTTCCTGCTCGTAGCAATTACATTGAGAGGCGTAATCCTGCTCGATGGCGCGAGCTACGTGGTCAATTCCGCGGCCCTCCTCCTTATCCGGATTCCGCGGCCGATGGCGACGCCCGCCGGGACATCCGGAAGAGGCACGATGCTAGCCGAGTGGCTTACCGGCTGGCGCTACGTGATGGCGCAGAGAAGCTTGCTGAGCTTGATTTTCTTCTATGCGGTGCTCAACCTCTGCGTCGGTTTCGTCGATGTGCTCATCATCCCTATAGTGCTCGGGTTTGCGTCCACTGAGGCGGTGGGAACGATACTGTCCATCGGTGGTATCGGATTGGTGATCGGCAGCGGGCTCGTGACGGCATGGGGCGGCCCCCGCCGACGCATACACGGCGTGGTAGGTTTCTCTTTTCCGCTCGGTCTCGCGTTGTGCCTCGGCGCAATCCGCCCGAGCATTGTTCTGATCACAGTCGCCGCATTTGCGTTCTTCTTCTGCTCGGCCATCATCAACGCCAGCACACGCAGCATCTTTCAGGTCAAGGTCGAGGCCGATCTGCAAGGCCGGGTGCTGTCCGTGTACAACATGATCGCCAACTCCGCGTTGGTGGTTGCCTATCTGCTGGCCGGGCCTGTGGCCGACAACGTGTTCGAGCCCTTGCTGCGGCAGGGCGGAAGCCTTGCGGGAAATGTCGGGCGGGTCATCGGCACTGGGCCCGGCCGCGGAATAGCTTTGCTCGTACTGATCCTCGGTCTCGTCGTCGCCGCGACGGCGGCCGCCGGCTACTTGCTGCCGAGCTTGCGGTACCTGGAGGACAGGATTCCCGACGCTATTTCCGATGACGAGCCCGCAGAGGCGGCCGCGCGCCAGTCCGCTGCCGTGCAGGACGAAATACCGGACATGGCGCCGTTGCGCACGAGGCCGGCCGGCCGGCGAAGCGACGCCACCGCGTCCTCGCTACAGCATGGTCTGTCCGAAGAACTCTGACACCATCAACGGCACAATTCTCCCCGGGGACCTGCTCAGTCGCCAGTCGGCAGCGGCTCCCAGCAGCGCAGAGGCAGCTCCAACAGGTTGCTGGGCC
>Ga0080026_10000199_pt1 | contig 14479 bp, 13 predicted proteins | sample OrgsoiDNA2013045_FD_70941 | JGI IMG/M metagenome (GOLD analysis project Ga0080026, IMG submission 70941) | Permafrost soil microbial communities from the Arctic, to analyse light accelerated degradation of dissolved organic matter (DOM) -... | ecosystem: Environmental > Terrestrial > Soil >... | reverse complement strand
GACGTTGCCATCGGGGTCGGTGACGGTGGCCACCAGGCGGCCGCCACCGACGTCGTGCGCGGGCTCCTTCACGGTGGCACCCGCGGCGGTCACCTCGGCCAGCTTCGCCTCGATGTCCGGAACGTGCCAGTAGGCCACCGGTGAGGTCATGCCCTGCGGTCCACCGCCCGGCACCAGCCCGATGTGCTGGCCCTCGGCCTCGAAGCCGACGTAGTAGGACTCGTCGGCCTGCGGCGGGACGCCGAGCAGGGCGGCGTACACCGCCTTGGCCGTCGCCAGGTCGGACACGGGATGCAGCACGGTCTTGATTCCCTGGGTGGAAGAGCCGGTCATGGTCACTCCTGAAGTCGTGGGTCACATCGACCCGGTGTGTCTTGCCGAGCTTAAAGACGAACGGGAAACCCGGAAATCGACGTTCGGGGCTGGTCGGCGGGGCCGACCGTGATCCAGCGCATCCCGCCGTATGCGACGTCGCTGCGGACCTCGAAGCCGAGGGCGTCGCGATAGAAGGCCAGGGATGCGTCCGGGTCGTCATGCGGGAGGAAGGTCCAGTGAATCGTGATGTCCCATGGCGGTCACTCTAGGTGCGGCTCGGTGACCGGCGCTTCTCGATTCCTGATCGGTCTGGTCACCTGTTTCGCCACGCACGACGGCATCCCCGCTGTCGCGCGTGCCGCGTGGCGCCGGTAGGTGCTGGGCGACATGCCGACCAGTTCGGTGAAGCGAGTGCTGAAGGTGCCCAGCGACGAGCAGCCAACCGCGAAACAGGCCTCGGTGACGCTGAGGTCGCCCCGGCGCAGCAGCGCCATCGCCCGCTCGATCCGCCGCGTCATCAGGTAGCTGTAGGGCGACTCGCCGTAGGCAAGCCGGAACTCGCGGCTGAGGTGCCCGGCCGACATGTGCGCGCCGCGGGCGAGCGCCTCGACGTCCAGCGGCTGCGCGTACTCCCGGTCGATCCGGTCCCGGACCCGGCGCAGCCGCGCGAGGTCGCTCAGGCGCTGCGCCGCGGCGGGTCTGCTGGTCACCTACGAAATCGTGCCACGTCGCGCCGGAGGTGCCTAGCGCCGCTGGCGTCCCACCCCGCTCCGCGTCCGCTCTGGCCCGGTCTGCTCCGCTTACGTCCTCGACCTGCGCAGGCCCTGCGATATCCGCCACTCGTCCCACGTCAACACGTCTCGTCAGCAGTCAACCAGGGTGTATCTCCCAAGTGGTCGATGCGATGTCAGCCTCGCCAGGATCGAGCGAACTTACGGACGTCCTCCACGAGGAGGTCAGGCTTCTCCATGGCGGCGAAATGACCACCGCTGTCGAAGTCCGTCCAGTGAAGAATGTTTTTGTAAAGTCGCAGCCCTAGATCCAGGTCCTCACATCCCCATCCTTGGAAATTTTCGTCGAACCCTCCGACATTCCAGAACTCGGATGCTGGAATCGAACAGTTCCCGGTGAAGAAGAACATCCACGGGACGGCAAATTTATTGAGGTCATAGTCCCGCTTCGCGAGCTCAGCGTCCCGTAGGGAAGTCATATCTCTACGACATGCGCGACGGCGAGCTCGTTTATGCGGGCTTTCTGGTCAACATCGTACCGGACCCACGCGTCCTGCACCCAAAGTTCCTTGCCCTGGTGGCTCAAACACAGCAGTATTGGGACTGGGTAGCGCGGACGTCTGCCCGAGCAGTCAACCGGGCATTAACGGACGCGAGTATGCGCAGCTTCTCGTCCCGTTGCCGAGCCTTCCTGTCCAAGAGTCCATCACTGCAGCAGCTATAGACGCCGATGAGCTGATCGAGACGCTGGAGCAGTCGATCTCGAAGAAACAGGCGATCAAGCAGGGCGTGATGCAGGCACTTCTCGCCGGTCAAACTCGCCTTCCCGGATTCACGACGGGCTGGTCCCGCCAGGCGCTCGGCGAGCTAGGAACTTTCCTTAAAGGCCGCGGCATCAAGCGTGACGATGTGCAGCGAACCGGTGTCCCGTGCATCCGATACGGCGAGCTCTACACGACATATCGCGACTATACATCCGACACTGTGTCCTTCGTGAGTTCCAGCCTGGCAATGACGGCATTAGCTATACGAGACGGCGACCTGCTGTTTGCCAGATCTGGCGAGACTCTTGCTGAGATCGGCGTGTGCGCAGCGTACACGAGTAATCGCCACGCCGTCGCGGGCGAAGATATTGTAGTGCTTCGGGGATCCAGCTTCAATCCTGTGTTTCTCGCCTCAGCCGTAAACACGGCGGCAGCGGCCAGCCAGAAGGCTCGTCTCGGCCAGGGGGATGCTGTAGCGCACATCACCAGTCGCGCCCTGGCTAGTATCGAGGTCGAGATGCCTCAGAGGCCGGAACAGGACGCAATCGCCGCGGTGATCATGGACCTTGACTCAGAGCTAAGGGTTCTTCGGGAGCGACTGGCCAAAGCCAAGGCGGTCAAGCAAGGAATGGTGCAGGAACTCCTGACCGGTCGCACTATCCTTCCAGTCAAGGAACCCGCGGCATGAGCGCGGTCGCCGCGGCCATCGACGGTCGCTTTCGCTCCGGCGCGCGTCCTGCTGTGCATTGCCCACGAGCCGGGGGGTCCGGCTGCGCTACATCGCCGCCAACATAGGCGACGCATAAAATACGTGCAGGCACGCACTACTTTCGGCATGTGGGCTCGACTTCAGCCACCTGTGGCGGGCCCAGGTTGACCGTGGTCTCGAACCCAGCGACCGGCGGCTGACCGCGCGTTGCCCGTGCACTGAGATGCTCCGGCGGACACACTGAGGTGGTGCGGATCACGGTTCGAGTCCGGCCAGGATCTGCTCGCCCGGGCGTTGGCGGCGAGCACGATGGCGCGCTGGTGGTCCGTGTCAGCCCGCGCGCCGTGGATGGCCAGGCCACGGCGGCCGCCCTGGCCGCGGTAGCAGCGGCATTCGGCGTCCGCCCGCACGCGGTAACGCTGGTGGCCGGGGCAGCAAGCCGGACGAAGATCGTCGACGTCGCGGGGGCGGACCCGGCTGCCCTCGAACGGCTCCTGGCGCTGTGACGGTCGCCCGCTGCGGTGGGCGGCACGGGAATCCGGGCTGTGCGCCAGATGGTCTGCTGTATCAGGCTCCGCGGCGTGACGATGCGGCAGGGCCGGGAGTCTGAGGCACGGAACTGGGTGAGGTCCGCTCGCGCTCCTGGCCATGACCATGCGCACGAGGAGATAAATCTGCCCGGCTCTGCTGGGCCTGCTGCCGGCGCCGGGCCGGGCGACGCTGGACCTGGCCTGCGGGGAGGGGCGTCTGGGCAGGCTGCGCGAGCCGGGTCGGTGTTAGTCGGTGAGCAGGTGGCGGTAGTAGGAGGCCGGGTCGGTGAGGAAGCGGCGCCAGTGGCCGACGAGGTCGAGTTCTTCCCAGCGGGCGGCGCGGATGCCCCACTCACCCAGCTCCAGGATGCTGGCGCCGGGGATGGAGGCGAGGATGGGCGAGTGGGTGGCCACGATGGCCTGGGAGCCGGCTTGTGCCAGGTCATGGAGCAAGGCGGCTAGCCCGAGGCAGGCGGTGAACGACAGCGGGGCGTCGGGTTCGTCCATGAGGTAGAAACCCGGCTGGTTCACTCTGGTGCGCAGTATTTCCAGGAAGCCCTCTCCGTGGCTCAGCTCATGGAAGCGCTCCTTGCGCTGGCCGGGGTTGTCTTCGAGATAGCTGTACAGGCCGTGCATGGTGTCCGCGCGCAGGAAGTAGGACCAGGGGCGGGCGGGTCCGCGCTCGGCGATCAGGTGCGGGCCGAGCCCTGGCTCGCTGTCCCTGATCCGGTAGAGCCGTGCCTGTCCCGAGCCTCCCTGCGGGTTGAGCCCGCACGCCTCGGCCAGCATCTCCACGATGGTGGACTTCCCGGAGCCGTTCTCGCCGACCAGCACGGTAAGGCCTGCGGGCAGGTCCAGGTCCTCGCGCAGGACCTGCGCAACTGCCGGGACCGTCGCCGGCCATGCCCAGGCATCGGCCGGGTTAGCGGGATCGTGCCGGATCAGCCGGTACGCGCGGCCGTCCTCCTCCCATCCTGGATTGCCGCGGCTGGCCACATTCCAATCATGCCCGCCCGCACCGACACGACGAGCACGGCGGGAACCACCCAAGATACGGAGCGCGGTCGGCGGCAGATGTGCGCCCGGCACTGGGCCCTGTCGGCGGCATGGCGGACGCGTCGATCCTGATCCTCTGGCCGGCGAGGCCCTAGTCTGGCGGAGAGGAAAGGAGAATCATGCCGGCGATCCCCTCGTCCCACCGCGATCTTCTCGAAGGCCAGTTCGCGACCCTGGGCACGGTCGGCTCCGACGGACGTCCGCAGCTGTCGGAAGTCTGGTTCCTCGCGAACGGCGACACGATCGGCATCTCGCTCAATACCGCACGGCAGAAGACCAAAAACCTCATGGCCAGCCCGGCTGTGAGCCTGTTCCTCCTCGATCTGGCAAATCCTTATCGCTACCTGGAGATCCGCGGCGACGCTGAGATCTCCCCGGATGAGGACTACTCCTTCGCTGACCGGGTCGGCGCGAAGTACGGCGCGCATCTCCGCGACCACGATCAGCCGGGGCAGGCGCGGGTTATCGTTACCATCCGTCCGGTGCGGGTGAACGCGGTCGACATGACCACCTGACCTCTCGGCAGATACTGTTCAGGCCATCGACCGCGCTGACCACGATCGGCGGCAGAAGCACCTCGTGGTTCCGTGCTCGCCGCCATGATGTCGATCGCCGGCCACGCATTCGGAAACGGCCCACCTGGCCCCACCTGGCCCAGGCTGGCCCGCGCGGCTGCGAGTGTGTCTGGCCTCGCTGGCATCGCTGGCATCGGAGTCCGATCATGGTCAGGATGGCTTTTAGCACGGGGCCTGTGCGTGAGCGCGGGCGGGCAAGAAGGAGACGCTGATGCTGACCGATTTCTATATCGCCTTCTCCCCGGTCTGCTTCTCTCTTCTGGGCCTGTGGCTTGTCGTGGTACAGATCAACACCCGCGAGTGGCTGGGAGACCAGCCCCACCGGCGGCGCGCCTACGGGGTCGCGCTGCACTTCGCCTTACCTGGCCTGATGAGCCTGCTTGCCCTGATCGACCCGCAAAGTCCCGACTTCTGGCGGGTGTCGTTCGCGATCATCGCCCTCGGCGGGGCCGTCGTCCTGCTCGCGGTCCGCGGCCCCATCCCGGGCCCAGTCCGGCTTGACCATGCCGTGCACGCAGCAGCGGTCGTCCTCTACCTCCTCATCGGGGTGCTGGCGATCATCCCGCATCCCTTGCTGCGCGAGGAAGCGGTACTGCTGACTGTCCTGGTATTCCTCGGCTTCAACGTTGCCTGGCTGCTCCTGTACGGCGAGAAGTACCAGCCCCCGCCCGCGCCCGGCGGCACGGCCTGATCCGCAGGGAGCCGGTAAGGCCGGCCCAGAGCCCCGGCGACCTTTAGCCGGGGCAGCCAGACGGTGACGGTTCCGAGATGAGCACGCCGGAACTGGCACAAGCCTGGTTCCGCTGGCTCGAGTCGATCCTCGCGGCCTCCGGGCGGGCATATGGGATCGTCCGTCGCGGTCAGGCTGGGTAGGGCGGAAGCACACGCGATGAAATGAGGGCGATCTGGTCAGCGGCCGGAGCGGGCGAAGTCGAGCGCCTCGCGGGCGAGCAGCAGCCACGGTTCGCCCGATTCTGGGTCGAGGCTGAGCCATTCCTTCATCGGCGTGCCCTTGTTCGCGTCGAAGCGGACGCCATCGCCGGCTGCGACGAGCGCATCGACTCGCTCCGCAGGAAGCTTCAGCACTAGCTGACCGCGTACCAGCATCACAAAGATCTTGTTCCGGAAGCGCAGGGCAGTCCGGCCGAAACCACCGTTACCCGCGGCGGCGTGACCCCCGCAATGCCCACAAGCTCGTCAACCAGGTCGTCGTACCGGTCTTCCGGCCGGCCCTCCTCAGCGCCCTCTTCGTGCACGACGTCAGGGTAAACCCCGGCACCGACAGCCCGCCGGGCCTGCCCCAGCTGCCGCGCCACGGTGAATCGAGCCGCCCCACCTGCGGCAGATCGAGCCGTTGTCGTCGTGGGCAGGCATGCATCCTGGCCGCCAAAGCCCGCGCCGTACGCGCCGAGGCCCCCCGTCACCGCGGACAGGCTTGACTGCGAGGTCAGCGCTGGGTGAGCCGCCGCCAGGACCGCCGCACGAACGCATCAGGCCAGGACGCGCGCAGGCGCATCATAGAGTTCTTCACCGTCCACCTGAGCTGACCTGATTCCCGCCCCCGGCCAGGCGCCGACTCCGCCGCATTCTGCGGGTGGACACGGTGCTTCGGTAGAATCAGCTCTCGTGTCATCGGCCAGCTACCTGTGCTGACACGCCTGGGCAGTGTCAGGCTTTTTCTTGAACGATCGTTCAGAGATGCGGATTTGCCCCGCCAGAGTGGGCCGCGCGGTGTTGAAAGCTAAGTTATGCGTTGCCCGCCGATGATTCCGGTGTGATAGTACCCCTGGGTACTGCCGTCGGCGAGGAGGCTTAGTTGTGGGCTACATGCTGCGGATGTCCGGCGAGATCCACGACTGGCTGGCTGACCTTCGCGGCAGTGATCCTTCGGCGGCCATGGTCGTGGGACAGGTGCTGACTGCCCTGCTCGCCGAGGGCGCCAGCCTCGGGCCCCCGGTGGTCATGGCCCTGGCGGATTCCCCGCGGCCGACGGACTTGCCCGATGCCCTTGACCGGTCTTATCAGGACAGGCTGGAACAGCTGCAGATCATGCGCCGCCGCGTCGCCGCGGCGGCGACGCTCGCCAGGGACATCCAGCTTGAGATCGCCGAGCTGGAGTCGCTGCAGGCAACGCCCGGTGAACAGCGCAGCCCTGCGCTGGATGAGGGTAGGCCAGAGATGCCAGAAAAGGCAGCGGGTGAGCTCGCCGCGGCACATGACCAGGCTGGCGAGCTGCGGCTGCTGCTGCCTGGAGTAGTCGAGGCCGAGCAGCGGCTGAGCCAGAAGGGCCAGCGGCTGCAGGTGCGGGTCGATGCCTTCCGGACCAGGAAGGAAGTCCTGAAGGCGACGTTTGCCGCGGCGCAAGCCGAGCGCGCGATACACGAGGCCGCAGCCGCTTCGCCCCGGGACGCCGGCGACTCTGGCCTACGCGACGAGGGTCGTGACGCGCCGGTCACCGAGGCGGCGGACATGCTCTGGGACATAACCAGTGAGATCGAGCGGGAGCTAGGCCTGCTGCCGTCGGTGGAGGGCCTGATCGAGCTACGGCCCGGTGCACCCGGCGACAGTGACATCCGCATCCTCTTCGCCGTCGAGCCCCCGGGCACCGCGCTGCTGATCGCCGTGCTGGACGGACGCGGCGCAGTACGGGATCACTACCAAGAAGCCACCTTGCTCTCGGCGGAGGTCCTGCGGCGCGCGCAGGCGGGCGAGGCGGCGGAGGCGGCGACGCACGCATTCGATGATAAGCAGTCATTTCTCGATGAGTTCTTCCCAGGCAGTGCCGATGAAGTCGAGGCCGGCGCGACCGCCCTGGTCGCCGGAATTCGTGCCCGCACGCTGACGGAGCAGCGCACCCGGCTCGGGCTTACCCAGGCCCAGGTTGCCCAGCGGATGAACGTCCGGCAGGAGAGAGTCTCGGCCATCGAGCGCGCTGATCCTGGCGCGACCGAGGTCCGCACTCTGGCCACCTACGTCGAGGCGCTAGGCGGCCGGCTGCAAATCATCGCGGACTTCGGCGGTGAGCGCGTCGTGCTGCGCTGACACCTCGTCACGCCCGTGTGCTGCACTCACATCGGCAGCCGGTCTCGGGGGGCCCGGCCTCAGCTGCGCTACGATCCGGCCAGGTATCAGGAAGGAAGCTGCCAGATGAGGCTCGGGCTCGTGTCGTCAAAAGGAGGCACTGGGAAAACTACGTCGGCAGTCAGCCTCGCTATGGGCCTGCACCGGCTCGGCCGCACGCTGGCGGTGGACTGCGACCCTCAGGGCTCCCTGATGAGCTGGAGCGAGGCCGCCGCGGAACAGGGTGACCCGCTTCCCTTCACGGTGGTCAGCATGGCCACCAGGGACGTGCACGTACGGCTGGCTGATCTTGGCGCCGGCTACGAGCACGTCATCGTGGACACGCCGCCGGGGGATCTCGGGATAATCCGCTCGGCCATCCTGGCCTGCGCCATCGTCCTGGTGCCCGTCTCGCCGACTGGACTGGACCTGAACCGCATCAGGCCGACTTTCGAGGTCCTGGCGGAGATCGGGGTATCGCACGCGGTAGACGTCGGCGTGCTGCTGACGAAGGTACGCCGTGGAACGCGCTCGGCCCGGTCCGCGCGGGCAATCCTGGCCGAGCACGGTTATCCGGCGATGAATACCGAGATCCCGCTTGCCGAGCACTTCGCGGCGGCGTTCGGCTCGGTGCCGGCCGTTGTCGGCGAGTACTGGGAGCTGCTCGCAGAACTCAGAAGATGAGCCCCGTAACGACAACTGCCAGCCGCCTGGCTGTTAGGAACAACATCGGTGACCAGCTCAGCTTTCGCAATAAACGTGCTCGTCCAGGCTAAGCGCCGTCGCATTGGTCGTTCCCATGCCAGGTAATTTCTCGCGCTGCCGCACATCGGCTCAGGAGCCTGTTTTTCGGTTCTGAGGCTGAAATAGTCTTTCAGCGCTCGTGCGCAGCGGCGAACTTCTCCAGCACATCTGCCCGGATCCGGCCGCGTTCGGCGACCTGGATTCCCTGTTTCTGCGCCCAGGCCCGCACGGCAGCCCGGTCCACCGAAAATGAGCTGCGCGAACGCCGCCCGCCGGTAGCGCCGCGCGGGCGCTGCCGACCCGAGACGACATGGGCTGCGCCGATGAAGGGCTTCAGCGACGTCAGGAAGGCAACGTGGTTCTTCTCGGCCAGGTCGATCTCGAACTGCTGGCCTTGATAGGCAAACGTCAGCGTCTGAGCATCGGGCGAGCCGTCGATGTCGTCGTTGGTCACTACAGTCACGGTCTTGGCCATGTGCCGAATCGTCCAGGTTCGCCGGCAGCATTGTCAAAAGGACACGCTGGACTGGCAGTGGCAGTCTCGGAAAGGCCAGCCCGGGGCGGCGTCCCGGGCGGCGCCCATCGCGGCGTCCGGGCGCGGCGGCTCAGTGCCGCGGGGCCGGCTGGTGGCGTGAGAAGTCTCTTTCTAAGAAGCTACTTCCGGCCAGAACTAGTCTGCGAAAGAGCGGACTTCACGGTCGTCGCCGTGGATGCCCACCGGACTGTCCTCGGCACTGCCGAGAGCGGCCCCAGCCACGGCGGGCCCGGAGGGCTTCAACCATCGGGTCACGGGCTACACCGGGCTGCACATCATGTACCGCCGCCTCTGAACAAGCAGCCGCCTGACCTGCAGGTGCGCGCCTGGCGGAGAGACAGGCGTGCGATCATGAGCTAATGTCCTCACGACGCTTGGAGTGGGTGGTCGCGGGCGGCCTCGCCGGATGGGCGGCAGCTCGCCTGGCGGGCGCCGATCGCCTTCGCCCGCTGGAGACGAGGGTCGTGCCGCTGCTCTCGTTCACCCCGCACGCCGCTGCGGGAGCATGGCTCAGCGCGCTGCTGCTGCGCGGCCGAGGCACGTCCGCCACTGCCGCTCTTGCCGCGGCGGCCCTGACCGCCGCGGTGGCTCCGCGCGGGATCCCGCGCCGCCAGCCGCCGGCCAGCGGCGCCGTGCTCCGCGTCCTGACCGCCAACCTGCTCGCCGGCCGTGGCTGCGCGGACGCGGTGGTCGAGCTGGTCTGCACGACGGGCGCCGACGTGCTGTTCCTGCAGGAGCTCACGGACGAGGCGGTGATCCGGCTCAAGCGAGCCGGGCTGAACGACCTGCTCCCGAACGAGATGACGGAGGTCATACCGTCCAGTGCGCGCGGCGGCGGCATCTACGCCCGTTATCCGCTGAGCGACGGCCTGGCCATTGCCCCGACCGCCGTCGCCCAGCCCACCGCCCGGCTTGACCTGCCCGCCGGGCGATCCGTGCAGCTGGTCTGCGTCCACCCCCGCCCGCCATGGCCACCGTGGTCCGCTGGCGCGGTCCCCCGCTGGCGGACAGAGCTGTCCGTGCTGCCTCCGCCCGGCGACCCGCCGGTAATCCTGGCCGGGGACTTCAACAGCACTGTCGATCACGCCCAGTTCCGCCGGCTGCTTCGCCTCGGCCACGTGGACGCCGCCAGCCAGGCTGGCCACGGGCTGGTCCCGACCTGGGGACCGGAGCCGAGCGGCCGGCCGGCCGTGCTGGCGATCGACCATGTCCTCATCGACCCGCGGTGCGCCGTGCGCGCGGCCTCGGTTCACCGGCTTCCCGGCAGCGATCACCGCGCGGTCTACGCCGAGGTTCAGCTGCCCGGCTGAGCCGCTCGGGCCAGCCACAACTCACGCAGCGTGCCTGGCCCGGAATGCCGCCAGGAAGCCGTATTGCCGGCATCGGTACGGGCGGAGCGCAAATGGCCTGGCGAAAAGGTCGAGACACCAAAACGAGCACTGCCCGATAACGCCCTGGGACCGATGCTCCCGGCCCGGCCAGTGCCGCGCGGCGCCATGGGTGCCGGTGACCCCCGATAAGGGGTCATGACGCCGAGCAGTCCCAGCCCTACGATTGTCCTTGTTAGCGATGAGTCGAGGGCGGGTATCTCCTGTTACCCCTATCACCGGGAGGGGGGGTCCGCGGCTTAGGGGTGAGGGGGGAGATGCCCGTCCTCGACGGCTCGATAGTACAGCTCCATCTTCGTTGGTGCGGCCCGGCCAGCCCGGGCATATTTTTCTCGGACTCGCCCTACATACTGCTTGGCCGTCTCCTCGCTGATCGTCATCCGCCGGGCGACGGACTTCATCGGCATGCCGGTCGCGTAAAGTTGCAGCGCACGCATCTCCTGCGGGCTGAGAGTGGGCCGGTCAGGGGCGTCATCGGTGGCGAAGATGTACGCGAGGCGGGGCGATATCCAGTCCATTCCGGCGGCGACCGCCTTAATGGCCGCCCGAACCTGCGCGGTCTCCTCGTCCTTCAGGACATAGCCGAGAGCGCCTGCGCGCATCGCGGCCCGGACCGAGACCGGCTTGTCGGAGGCGGCGAGCACGAGCACCGCGGGGCCGGCCGCGAGGATGGCGGCCACATTGCGGCCGACGGTCGTCCCGTCACCGAGGTCGACATCCAGCAGAACGACGTGTGCACGGCGGCCTGGGCCGGCGAGCAGAGCGTCCACGGTCGCTGCCGTGCCGACCACCCTGATGCCGGCCTCGGCGGCCATAACCCAGCCGGAGACGCCGTCCAGGACGATGGGGTGGTCATCGACGGCAGCGACGTCGATGACGCAGGGCTCGCCGGAGCCGCCGTCCGTGACACCGGTCACGCGGGCAACGCCTTCCGCCACCGGACCTCAAGGCAGCCTGACCCTGTGTCGTCGACGTCAACCGCGGAACGCCAGCGTGCCGCGGCGGGCACCGTCATCGTCAGTCCGGCCATGTCCGGAGCAGCCAGCAGCGGCATGTCGAAAGTCATGTACAGCTCCACGTCGTCACCGGAGGCAAGGACGGTCAGTATCACCGGGTGCGGCGGAAGGGCGCTCATGACACCGCCGACTGCCGCGAGGGTCGCGCCCGCCACCTCCCGCATCGGGTGCCCGGGGTCGCCGACCACCTGGACTTCGACCGGCAGGCCGCGTGCCTTGGCCGCGCGCAGCGCGGGCTCCAGGTCGGCCAGCACCCCGTTCGCGCTCTGCGACGCATCAGCCAGAGCGCGCCGCAGCGTCGCCGCGTGCCGCGTACAGTGCCCCCGTACGTCGCTGTCGGCGGGATTCAGCGTGCCGTCCGCCATGCCGCGCAGCAGCGGGAGGGCCTCCACCTCCAGCACGGCGAGCCGCCCGCGCCGGTCCTGCTGGACCGCGACCGTCGCCGCCCGCTCCGCCGCTGACCGGCTCGCCAGCACGGAGCGGCGGGCAGCCATCCTGGCCTGGGTTTCCAGGGTCCACCGCACGGCGGTGAACACGGCCAGGATCGCCAGCAGCGTGTAGGCGGTTACCGCGAGCCGCGCCAGGCTCAGCGGCGTTCCCCCGAGCAGGCGGATGGCGAATATGGCGTGCGCGGTGAAAATGAGCAGCGCCCCGAACACCCACACCCGGATCGGACGGCTTATCGCGACGAGCATGAGCAGCCAGCCCGTCCCGAAGACGGACCAGTCCACGGTTCCGGTGGCGCCCTGCGCCCGGTTCCAGCCGACCAGGGCGACCGCCGTGACGGCGACCACGATGGCGCCCGCCGCCTGTGCCGAGGTGAGACCGCCCGCGCGTGTCCGCGGCACCAGCCATGCGGCGGCCGCGAGCAGCCCGAGCCACACGGCCAGCGGCACGGCCGGCTGGCGGTAGTCGGGCAGGTCAATCAGCACCTGGAGGAACAGTGCCAGCTGCCAGACCAGCGCCACCGTCCCGACCGTCCGCGGTATCTCGTATCTGGACAGGCCGGGCAGCACCTGGTCGCGGCGCGGGGCGGCTGGCGCCCCCGCGCGGGGGCCGGGCCCCGCGGGCTGATGGCCGGCCTGGGCAGGCGCGGTCCAGTGCATGGTCACCACCGTGCCCTCGCCCGGCGCCGACCGGATCGACGCCCGTCCGCCCGAGTCGGCGATGCGCTCGACGATGGATCGCCGCAGGCCCAGCCGGGCCGGATCGACGCGAGCGGGGTCGAACCCGGCGCCCGCGTCCCGCACGGTCACCTGGAGTCCGCCCGGCTCGATGACCTCCGTGCCCGGCGCCGGCTCGGTGACCTCGACCCATGCCTCGCCGGTTCCGGCATGGCTGGTCACGTTCGCCAGTGCCTCGCGCACGGCATGGGCAAACGCGGCGGCGACCGGCGCCGGGACGACCCCGCCGGCCGGCGCCGGGACTTCCGGCACGTCCTCATGCGCTGCCGGGGCGCCGACCTCGAGGTGCACGTTCAGGCCGCGGGCGCGCATCTCGTTGGCGACGGCCTCGATGCTGATCAGCAGGCCGCCATACGGCCGCCCGCCCGCCCGGCTGCCCGGCAGGCCGCGATCGCCGGGACCGCCGGCATCATCGGGCTCACCCGGATCGCTGAGCACGTCCTCCATCAGCGTGATGTCGTGCCGGCACCGGCCCACCGCCGCGTCGCCGGTGCCCGCGCGCGCCAGGGCGGTCAGCGTGTTGAGCACCGTGTCGTGCAGCAGGCGCTCGTGTTCGCGGCGCTCGATATTCCTGGTCAGGACGACGTACTGGGCGCGGGCATCGCAGTCCGCTCGGTCCAGGGCGGCGTCCGCCCTGGTGGCCCAGCGGTACAGCAGCCGCCGACCGGACCAGTTCGCGGCCGCGAGGGCGAGCAGCAAGGCCGCGGAGGCGGCCGGGGAGTTGTGTGCGGCGACCGCCGTCGCGGTCAGGTGCGAGCCGGTCCAGTACGCCGCCGCCGACGCCAGCGCCAGCGGCGCGGACAGCGCCGTGGGCGCGAACCAGGTGGGGATGAACAGCTCGCCCGCTACCGCGATGTACAGCCAGTTGGCGGCGTCGCCGCGCATGGCGGGCGGCACGCACCACATTGCGCCGAGCGCGAGAGCCACGTGCACGAGCGAGTCGGCTGTGGCGGCCTGCCACACCGGCCAGCGGTGACGTCGCAGGTAGGCCACCGCCGCGCTCGCCCACAGCAGCGCGACGGCAGGTCCCGCGAGAAGCCACGGATGGGCCGCGAAGAACGAGTGCCAGATGATCACCTGCACGGCGATATACCCGATCGCGATGCAGCGGACCGTACGAGCGATCCTGGCGGCCACCGACCTCAGGGTTGTCATCGCGGGCCCGGCCGGTGCACTGCCGGAGCTGGCGGCAGCCCGCCGTCGTAACAGGTACCCGGGCGGCAACATGGCCCGATGATAGGACCTAAACGCCTTGCCCCGTCCGTACTCTTTGACCCTTCGCTCCACTAACGGCGAGCGCCGATCTTCGAATCCCGATCGGTGCCGCAGGTTCCGGAAGATCACCCTGCCATGGAAGCCCGCGAGTTCAGCCGAACTGAAGGGTTCTCAGCCGGAACCCGGGGGTCCGATGCGGTAATTGCCGTCGGTGTATCCCAGGTTCCGGGCTGGGGCAGATCTCACGGCGCGAGTGGCTCCTTTGCGACGGGCTGGCGGGCGCAAGGTGCTTTAGCCTCGTGGCCGCCCGGGTGGCCGGTGCTGAGCTGCGATTGGCATCGGGCCGGGAGTGGCTGGCGGGTGCGGCCTGTCAGGGGCTGTCCTCGTATAGGTGAGGCTGATCCTTTCCTGCACTCGGTCTTCCAGCCCTTTGTCGGCTTAGACGAACTGTCCGGAGGTAGCCATCCCCGTCACGGAATGTGACTAGTGAAGACACTCCGACCGCGCCTGATCCGCCGTTCTGTGCGTCCTTTCGCCCCTACCCGCGCTTCCGCTGTCGGGACGCGAGCTCTGCGGTGACGTGCGCCTTCACCTGCTCCAGCGGAACCTCTGGTTGCTTCGGCGTTGATGCGGTGACCGGCTCGAAGTCCCCGCCGA
>Ga0080026_10000198_pt1 | contig 14524 bp, 9 predicted proteins | sample OrgsoiDNA2013045_FD_70941 | JGI IMG/M metagenome (GOLD analysis project Ga0080026, IMG submission 70941) | Permafrost soil microbial communities from the Arctic, to analyse light accelerated degradation of dissolved organic matter (DOM) -... | ecosystem: Environmental > Terrestrial > Soil >... | reverse complement strand
ACCTGGCCCTGATCAAGGGGGAATGGAAAGAGAGCGATCCGGTACTTGTGCGGGTTCACTCTTCCTGTTTCACCGGGGATATTCTCGGATCCCTCCGATGTGATTGCGGGGATCAGCTGCATAAAGCCATGCAAATGGTTGAGGCCAATAAAACCGGTATCATCTTATATATGAATCAGGAGGGCCGTGGTATCGGACTGGTGAACAAATTAAAAGCCTATAAACTCCAGGAAGACGGAATGGACACGGTCGAAGCGAATTTACATCTGGGATTTCCCATGGACAAACGCGACTATGGCGTGGGTGCACAAATCCTGCATTATCTGGGTGTGAGACGTCTGAAACTGATCAGCAATAATCCCCGGAAACGTACGGGCCTTGCAGGCTATGGTCTGGAGATCGTAGAAACCATCCCCATCGAAATACCTTCCAATCCGCACAATGAGCGGTATCTGAATACCAAGCGGGATAAGCTGGGACATACGCTCAAGGAGCAGATCTAGTAAAATGCAGGGAATTAATCCTTCTTGCTGGTTTTATCATCATTGGTCGTGGCTGTGGTCGCTGGTTTTTTCTTCTTAAATATTTCATCCAGCCTGTCAAAATCACGGCGATAAGAAATACTGGTTCCGGAGCTGTTCATCGTATGGTTGCCAATGGACAAATAATTATACGAATCGCGGTAAAAAAAAGTCAGTACGACACGTCCATTCTCCGTCAGTTTATATTCCGCTGTAATATTGGGAAGAAATTGAACAGCGGCATAGTTTGCCTGCTGTGCGGTAAGTCCAAAGTCAAAAGCACTTCCGACGGTAAACGTCAGCCGTTCATTCATAAAACTTTTAATCACCGATAGATTCAGATTGGTACGGTCGTATGTGGAGGAGGATGTTGACGGACTCGTTTGTGATTGTTCAGTGGCTTCCATTGCCGACCCGTTATACACGGCTGTATTGAAATTCACCCGCAGACTTTTATCCTTAAATACCTGCTGGAATTTAGTAGAAAAATAGCTGCTCATGGCGCCTGAGATATAACTGGATATGCTGGATACAAATATTCCACCCACGGCATCATTGGCCGTGAAAGCGGCGTTGGTGCTGGTGCTTAGGGGACCAAAGCTATTGAACACCAGGAGAAACGCGACCTGTTTATTTAATTCGCCAGGATCTGTATTGATCTGGTCAAGATATCTCTGGGCACTGATGTCGTTTCGCAGTTCGCTTGTCGGAGGCAATTGCAATTCAAAACTGATCGTGGGATGCATAAGTTTGTCCCGGAGTGTGGCAACCACCCATATCGGTCCGAGATAAGTTTTTGTCTTTCCACTTATTGATCCTGCCGCAGATGCTTTTTGGTCGTCTCCCAAAGCGCTAAACTGAATATTTTCCGCTTCGTACACCGCCTGGACGTTTATGTCGGCATCGTATGGATCCCCTGACCATCGGATAAAATTTTCCCTGCCCTGCATAAACACAAATGGTTTTTTAATGAAGGACTGAAAGGAAAAATTATAGTTTCCCCGATCTATTACATAGAGTCCCCGAATGCTCATGTCTTCATTCGTGCCGACCCGCATCTGAAGGTTGCCATGGCCGGTTGCTCTCACGATATCTCTGGTGAGCGGATCGATGATCAGCGATACATTTGCAAAGTTATTGGCCGTAATATCCAGGCTGACGGTAAAATTATTTTCAGAAGAATTCAGTTTCTGGGATTTCATTTCCTTTCCATATACTTTCCATACAATAAAATCGGCCTCGGCGCTCTCGCGACTGGTTGTGGTAGGAAGGAATATGTTTGAACTGTCCGTTGGTTCTCCCTTAATATACATTTGCAGGTCTTCCTGGGGACCGGTCAGCCTTACGTTTGCCTTGCCGATCATCGTTCCATAAAACTGGTTGTTGTCTGTTATCTTAGTATTCAGCAATAAAAGTTTGTTGGTGTTGATGGCAAAATCATAACTGAGATCCCTGAACGAATGATGAAATAATTTCCCTTTGGTTACTTCCGCATTATTACCCAGCGAATACAGAATCTGAAATGCACCGAAATCGATCTGGTCGGCACGCATATGGACCATGGCAGATGGAATACGATAAGTGCATCGGGTGTAATTTACGTGGAGCCTTGCATCGGTCAGATGTATGTCGCCGATATAATCCAGACTGTTCCCGCTGCCAACGATCTGTAAAGAACCCGTGGCGTACCCCGTAACATTACTGAATATGGCCCCGATATATTTTTCCAGCAAATCAATCTTGGTATTCACCATGTTCGGGATCATGATGTTTATCGGCTTAGCCGCGCTGTCGGTCGTATTGAAGATCCCTTTGAGATCGAAATGGTAATCCTTGTTGTCGGAATTGACCGTGCCGTTTACGATGCCTGTTTGTTTGTTATAGTCCGCAGTCAATTCAATCTTACCTATGGAGTCATTGGAAAAACGAAAATATTCAGCCGATCCGTTGAAACGGGCATAGGTGTGGTTGAACGGATCTATAATATCCACTTTACCGGTCAGCACCCCTTCAACCCTTTCCTCCTTGATAAAGAACGGTGCAAAATCACCAATATTTATTTTATGCAATTCCAGGTGTACGTCATTCCAGTTCCCCTCACCAGACGGGGTTGTGCTCACCAACAGCTGCTGGTCACCACTATAGATCCGAACCGATTCAGCACCTACTGTATTTTTGCTGAATAATAATTCTCCGTTTTTGTCTATCGTCCAGGTCTTGCTGTTTATATCGAAGGTTGAAGGATTGAATTTTATTTTAACCCCGTCGGCCAGCGTTTGGACCTGGGCGGAAATATTGGCCGCATTCAGCGTCTGGTTCGCGCTGGTACTGATCTTAATGTCTGAAATATCATTGAAGGAACGCAATTGAATATGGGTTAAAGGGAAATGGAGACTGTCATTTACATAGACTTCGCCAATTTTTGTTTCGAGAGAAAGGCTGTCGTAGTTTCCGTTTCCCTTCAGCTCAACTTTATAAAACGAAATGTTTTTAAAGTTGAACTGAGGCACGTCGGCGTTTACATTCAGCAGGTTCTGGTCACTGTTGATTCTCCCGTTGATATTGGTATTATTAAAACCCCGGATATCTTTCGTAAACAAGTCAAGGTAAGGATCTACCTGACGGGTGGTGAGTACGAAACTGAATTTTTCCTTGCTTAGTTTTACTGTATTTGCTTTAATATAACTCGGATAATAACGGTGCAGGAATTCCTGGAAGGCGGAAGGCAGTTTTTTGATGGAAAATTCTCCCACAATGGCTCCTTCAAATTCATTACTTACAACCGTGATCGTTTTGCTGCTGTCGATGATATTGGATTCGATAACGAGTGAATCAAACGACATTCGCTGACCCCTTTTAAACAGGGACGCGTCAAATATTCTTGCCTTACCCAAAAAGTGGTCAATATCATTACCCGTGAAATTAAAACGGAGTTTGCCATTAAAATCAATACTGTCCTTTGTAAAATGAAGTGCGTGCAGATTGGCTTTGTCTATGACGGCATTGAAGTCGAATTTGGGAACATCCTGGCTGTAATCAATCAATCCGATCAGCGTGGCGTGCAGGTTGGAATCATTGGAAATGATCTTACCGTCAAACCTTTTTTTTCTTACCTGGCCGTTTACAAAAATGTCTTCATAGCTGTAGCCCTGGTAGCTGAACTGACGGATGCTCCCGTCGAGGCTGGCGTTGATCGTGTTTATAGTCAAACCGGAGCCCTGTATTTTTCCATTAAATGAAATTTTTCCCAGGCTGCTGTCTTCTAAAAACCTGCCCAGCTGGAAATCATTGGTAAGTAAATTCCCCGAATAAATGGCCGGGCGGCCCAGTGGTAATTGCATACTCACATTCGTAACCAGGGTTCCCAGGTTGGTTTCGATGGTGCCGGAAGTAACAAAATGCTGAATGGTTCCCTGAAAATTCCCGACGAAGCGCAGGGTTTCTATCCGGTCAATCCGCGGATTGTCGATTTTTCTAAGAGACGGAATAAATGTTATGATGTCGGGGTAGGTGGTGCGAAAATCATTCGATCGGAAATCAATAAATGTTTTATTGATGTCCGGCAGTCCAATTAAGTGAATATCTCCCCTCAGAACGGTATGCAGGCCGGCATTGATTTTTATATTTTTTCCGGCCAGATCAGAAACCGATCCTTTTATTTTCCCGGTGATCAGGATATTTTTCTTCCATGATTTCAAATCGGAAGAAAAATATCCAATATCATCACTATCAATGGTAGCGTTTGAAAAATTAGCTTCCATTTTTACATTGGTGGTGAATGCTGAGAGATCGTCAAAACTTTTAAAACGCATGGCAAAGAAATTCCGCAGATGGCTTTTGCCGGTAACCAGATCGAAATTGTAAAACTCCATGCCTTCAGGATAAAACTTTATGTCTGCGGCCAGTTGCTTAACGGATATGCCGGACTTTTCCTGCGTGGACAGACGCATTTTCGCCTTGATGCTGTCCTTAACAAAATATACATTTTTGAAATCCCCTTGTATATCCGAGAAATGCATATGATAACTGTCGAATACCGCGGAAACATTTTTATCCAGCATTTTGTCATCCCGGAATGAACCGTTTTCGATGATGGCGTGCCGGATGGTTATATTCCAGTTTCCGGGGTTCCATCGCAGATGCCGGGGATCATTAACAACGACGGTACTATCCGCAGGCGGAGCCGGGCGTTTGCCATTATAGTTCCGTATTGAAAAATCCGGTTTGGTAAATTTTAATAAATGAATAATGGCTACTTTATGTTTTAAATCGAGTTGCTCCGCATCCAGCGAAAGACCCCCGAGGTTCAGTTACATGTCTTCTCCCCTCCAGGCATCCTGTTTTACCAGATGTAATTTCGAGATATCAACATCGCGAAACAGCAATTGTATGGCCTTGGCTTCTGACGCGCTTCCTGAACCAAAATAGTCAGCCAGAAACTGATAGTTCCAAACCGAATCTTTACGGTATAAATGCACGTAAGTATCCTCAAGGCTGATGTACTTTAACTCAATTTTATCCTTGAAGAAGAACCAGTCGGTGATATTGACACGAACCTGTCCCGAGGACAATAGGGTGTCACCTGTCTGATCTGTCACCAGCACCCCGTTCAGCTTCATCTTATTAAAAAGTGAAAAGTCAATATCCTGGATGGATATCTTTGCGTGCAGACTCTTCGAAAGTGTAGTTGTAACTCTTGCCAGGAGCCAATTCTGGACGAAATGGGTATGGATCATTGCCCACAGAAAAACCAGGAGAAGGAGTAGGGTGAGCAGCGTCCTGCGAACTATTTTACCGGCTTTTTTCAGATGGGTATATTAGATCGGCTAAAAGTACAAAAAGCGTGCTGGATCCGCAAGCCTTTTTAACGCTTACAGCTTAACGCCCAACGTTTAACGCGGAACGCTTAACGCTGAACGCTTAACGCGTTAGGCGTTCAGCGTTAAGCGTTAATATCCCTCTGCGTCGTCGTCGCCCCGCCAGTCAGCTACTGCTTCGATTCCTCCGGTAGCATCAATACGGATAACTTCTGTTCGTCCGATCGCTTCTCTTTCATGTATTATATATCCCATATTCTTTAACTGGAGTTGTACATCCTGCGGAAATCCATTTTCTACGTAGAGAATATCCGGTAACCACTGGTGATGAAATTTCGGTTTGTTGACGGCATCAGAAGTCGTCATGCCAAATTCAATAATATCCACGATGGTTTGAAAAACAGAAGTTGTAATGGTGGTGCCTCCCGGCGTACCCAGCACCAGGAAAGGGGCATCCCTATATAAAACGATAGTCGGCGTCATCGAACTCAGCATTCTTTTTCCCGGACCGACGGCGTTGGCTTCCCCGCCAACAGCGCCATACATATTGGGCACACCCGGTTTTACACTGAAATCATCCATTTCATTATTTAGCAAAAATCCGGCTCCGCTAACCACGGTCCGGCTTCCATAGCCTCCGTTTAACGTAGTGGTGATTGACACGCAATTTCCTTCCTGATCATAACAATCAAAATGTGTCGTCTCTTCACTTTCATGTATCATACCGGCTTTAATCATCTCACTGTTCCCCGCAGAATCCGGCTTAAATCGCTTCATTCTTTCCTGTATATAAGGATAACTCACCAGGGTCTTTACAGGGACCTTGAAATAGTCCACGTCACCCAGCCATTGAGCGCGGTCCGCATAGGCCAGTCTTTCCACTTCTGCCATCAAATGAACGGACTGAACGGTCTCAAAGCCATACTGCTTCAGGTTTCTGTCTTCCACCATGCGCATCATCTGAGGCAACAGGACTCCCCCGCTGGCGGGCAGGGGCATAGTAATCAGGGTATAGTCTTTTTTGTAGGTAAAGACAACCGGCTCCCTTTCTTTCGCTGAATAATTTTTCAGGTCTTCATAGCTGATCAGTCCCTCACCGCGCTTCATTTCTTCGACGATCAATCGGGCCGTTTCACCTTCATAGAATCCTTTAGCGCCCTTGTCCCGGATGCGTTTCAGGGTTTTGGAAAGTTCTTTCTGAATCAGGATATCTCCTGCTTTCCAGGGGGTAGATTTTACAAAAACGGGCATCGCTGAATTATACTTTTTAAAATCTTCCTGGTTTTCGTTTAGGTCAGCCGCTTCGGCAGATGTTATGGCAAATCCATTTTCAGCCAGGTCTATGGCGGGTTGTATTAATTTCTGAAAGGGCAGTCGGGCATACTTGTAATAACTGAAAATGCCGGCTACCGTTCCCGGCACGCCCACTGCCAGGTGCCCGTTTTCGCTTTTGCCAGGGATCACATTTTCCTTTGAATCCAGGTACATATTCCGGGAAGCGGTCGATGGCGCTCTTTCCCGGAAATCAATGGTTATTTTCTTTCCGTTCGCCAAACGCGCGACCATAAAACCACCGCCCCCGATATTGCCGGCTCCGGGATACACAACTGCCAGCACGAATTGCGTGGCAATGGCGGCATCAACGGCATTACCGCCCTGTTTCAGGATTTGGATTCCTGCCTGACTGGCCAGGGGATTGGCTGATACGATGGCCCCGTTGCGGCAGACAACCCGTTTTGTTGAATGAAGGTTAAACGCTGCGGACGATTGCGCCGCAGAAGAAAAAAAACATATACTGCACATGGCCGGGAGTGACGAAAACAACAAACGTTTCAGGTAGATACTCATGAATTGAAAATTAGGTAAAATTAACGAAGGGATATGTTCGTATTACCGGCAATATAATATCAACCGAATGTTCTCGGGGATTCATTAATTTGGCCAGACTAAAGATAAATTTTCCGGATGAAAATTTTCCTGACTTCCATACTCGCTTTTTTCCTGACCACAGAATTTTCAACCGCTCAAATACCCGAGGCCCCCAATTCGTCTGAGATCTTGTTGCAGATGCAAAAATTGAAAGTATTAGGATCGGTATTGTATATAGCGGCTCATCCCGATGATGAAAACACGCGGCTGCTGGCCTGGCTTTCCAAAGACAGATTATACCGGACCGGCTATCTTTCTTTGACAAGGGGAGATGGTGGACAAAATCTCATTGGAGATGAACAGGGCATAGAACTCGGGCTGATCAGGACACAGGAATTGCTGGCCGCCAGACGGGTTGACGGAGCCGATCAGTTTTTTTCCCGGGCCTACGATTTTGGTTTTTCAAAAACCACGGCTGAATCGCTTAAATTCTGGAACGAACAGAAAATATTGAGCGACGTGGTTTGGATCATCAGAAAATTTCAGCCCGATATTATCATTACACGTTTCCCGGAAGATAAACGGGCTGGTCATGGACAACATTCAGCTTCTTCTGTTCTTGCGAGAATGGCTTTTCATGCCGCTGCGGATCCAAAACAATTTCCGGAACAATTTGAATACGGCGTTCATCCCTGGCAGGCTACACGATTGTTCTGGAACAATTATAATTTCGGCACGGTCAATACTACCCGCGAAGATCAGTTAAAAATAGAAGTCGGCGGGTTCAATCCTGTACTGGGAAAAAGCTATGGCGAAATTGCGGCTGACAGTCGCAGCCAGCACCGATCCCAGGGATTTGGCGTTGCACACTCCAGGGGAAATTTTACAGAATATTTTTCTTTGACAGAAGGAGAGAAGGCGGACTCTTCGCTTATGCAATATATAAACTGCAGCTGGACCCGGATTCCCAAAGGTGCGGCTGTGGGGAAAATGATCGGTCAGATGATCAAAAAATATAATCCTGGCGCGCCATTTCAGTCTTTACCGGCGCTGGTAAAGATTTATAAAAGCATTAAAGCCCTGCCCGGCGGATATTGGCGCGATGAAAAACTGAAAGAAACGGCAGACTTAATATATTCCTGCAGCGGTTTATGGCTGGAAGCTACAGTGGCCCAGGGATACGCATTGCGCAATCAAACTATTCCGGTTGCCCTGCGTGTGGTTAACCGGGCACCTGTTCCCATTATGTTACAATCGGTAAGTCTGAATCAGCAGGATACCAACTGGAGCCAGCCCTTACAAACCGGCGTCAATTATTCCGTCATCCGCCAGGTATCACTCCGGAATTTACCGATTTCGCAACCCTATTGGCTGGTTGAGCCGATGTCGCCCGGATCGTATAACGTTAATGATCAAACGCTGATTGGACAGCCCCGCAATCCTCCCGTACTGGAGGCTGTTTTTAATATCGGTCTTTTCGGAGAGTCGTTCCCGATCAGGCAGCAGGTATTTTATAAATCTACAGATGCAGTAAAGGGAGAGTCCTTTGAACCCCTCACCATCGTTCCAGCGCAGATGGCTTTTTGCGATCCGGATTTACTGGTTTTTACGAAAGGAAAGGAAAAAGAACTCGCGGTCAGAAAACAATTGAAAACGTCTCAGGATGGGGAGGAAGAAATTTCTGTCATACACCCGGCACTATTATCGGCGGAAAAAAAACCGGTCGCTTCTTTTTCCGCCATTTCTATAACGCCGATTCCCGGGTTTGTATCCAGGAATATTTCCGGTTCGGATAACAGACAGGATTTTCTGTTGAAATCGGAACAGACCGAAGATCAAAACACAGGAACCTGGGTTACGCGTGTGAAAAACGGGATCACGGACACCCTGCTGCAGTGCCGGACCATTTCTTATGATCATATTCCGAGGATTGATTATTTCAAACCGGCGAAATCTGTTGTGGTATCCGTAAATCTGGAAACCAGGGGCGGTCGGATCGGTTATATTGACGGGGCGGGGGACAAGGTTCCGGACGCATTAACGGCGATGGGATATAGTGTGGTCAAATTAAATGAAAATACATTGACAACTGAAGGACTCCGGAGCCTGGATGCGGTGATCGCCGGCGTGCGTGCTTATGACGTGCATGACTGGCTGGCCGGCAAATATGGAATCTTGATGGACTATATAAAAAATGGAGGCAACCTGATCGTACAGTATAATCGCAATCTGGGTACTGATACAACCGGGATCGGCCCCTATCCCTTTGGCATAACCAACGCAAGGGTTACGGAAGAAGACGCGCCTGTCCGCTTTCTTCAGCCGAATCACCCGGTTCTGCATTTCCCCAATGAAATTACGGACAAGGACTTCCAGGGATGGACCCAGGAGAGAGGCATTTATTTTGCGAATCATATCGATCCGGGATACCAATCTATTTTTTCCATGCACGATTCAGGTGAACCGGATCAGAATGGGAGCCTGATCATAGGGAATTATGGTAAAGGAAATTTTACCTATACCGGCCTTGTTTTTTTCCGGGAATTACCATCGGGTGTTCCGGGCGCCTATCGTTTACTCGCCAACATTATTGCACTCAATCAACATAAGGATAACTAACCATGCTGAAACGAAGGGAAATTGCTTTTGTCGTAGCCATAGTGACGGGTCTTATTGTCGGACGGCTTATAAAAAAAGTGACTGTGGGTATGCTCATCGGTTTGATCCTCGGATTGATTGCCGCCATGCTGATGGCAAATCGAGCGAGTTCAAAAAAATGATATGAACGAATTGCCGGATGAGAAGCCCCCGTTTTTTAAATCCTGGAAATCCTGGTACCTGCTGGTCATTGGTTGCCTGGTCCTGCTGATCATTTTATTCTACCTCTTTACCAAACATTTTTCATGAGTTTTATCGACTGGACAGTTCTTGTTGTTACGCTGGTCGGTATTATCCTGTATGGATTATATAAGAGCAGATCTGAAAAAAATCTCGAAAGTTATTTTCTGTTGAACCGGAGTTCTTCCTGGTTCATCATCCTGCTCGGCATTATGGGAACGCAGGCCAGTGCCGTGACCTTTCTTTCCGCGCCTGGCCAGTCTTATACTGACGGGATGCGCTTTGTTCAATATTATTTTGGTTTGCCATTGGCCATGGTGGTGCTCTGTATAACGTTTGTACCCGTATTTCATAAGCTGAAATTGTTTACTGCTTACGAATTCCTTGAAAAAAGATTCGACGGCAAAACAAGAACCTTTGCTTCTCTTTTGTTTTTGTTACAACGGGGACTGTCAACCGGAATCAGTATATCCGCGCCATCCATCATCCTTTCTTCCCTGCTGGGATGGAATATTTTATGGACCAATATCCTGATGGGCGGGCTCCTGATCATTTACACATTTTCCGGCGGTGCAAAAGCCGTCGCCTATACCCAGCAAATACAATTTATCATCGTCATTGCCGGAATGCTCATCGTGGCTTATATGGTGATTCATCTTCTGCCCGGAAACCTGGGTTTATCAGACGCGCTTCATATCGGCGGCAAAGCGGGGAAATTAAATGTGATTACCTCGGGCAGGGAAGAAAATAAATTTCAATGGAATGACCGCTACAATATCTGGAGTGGGATCATTGGTGGATTTTTTTTACAATTGTCTTATTTCGGCACAGATCAATCGCAGGTAGGCCGTTACCTCACGGCGCGCTCCACGCGTGAAAGCAGATTGAGTTTATTACTGAACGGCCTGGTTAAAATCCCTATGCAATTTGGAATACTTTTGCTGGGCGTTCTTGTATTTTCTTATTACCAGTTTGCCAGGGAACCCTTGTTCTTCAATCAGACGCAATTGGATCTGCTGGGGAAAACCAAATATGCCGATTCGCTCAAAATCGTAACGGCGGATTACGACGCCCTGCAAACGCAAAAGATTTCCCAGATGCAGCCTGCGCTGGGAAATCAGGCGGAGGACAGAATGCATCAGGGACTTACCATGCAGTATACCCAGAAAAAGCAGGCCGAACTCCGGTCCACCATCCAGCGCTGGTTAAAGGACAAGGATGTAAAAGGAGACGCAAACGATACAAATTATATCTTCCTGCGTTTTGTTGTGGATCATCTGCCCAGGGGATTGATCGGGTTGATCATCGCTGTGATTTTTTTATCTGCCTGGGGATCCGTGGCGGCCTCCCTCAATGCACTTTCTTCGGCTACTATCAATGACCTGCATAAGCGTTGGGTAAAAATACCCCTGAGCCAGGGAAGAGAATATCATTATTCCCGGATATATACCCTGGTCTGGGGAATTTTCTGCGTGGTGATCGCACAACTCGCCTATAATATCGGGAACAGTTTAATCGAGGCGGTCAATATACTCGGCTCACTATTTTATGGAGTTATCCTGGGGATCTTCCTGGTCGCATTTTATTTTAAGAAAGTCAGCGCCTCACCCGTTTTTATCAGCGCGATCACCATAGAAATTTTTGTCATCAGCATTCATATCCTCAATCAGAAAGGAGTCGTGAATATCAGTTTTCTCTGGCTGAACGCGATCGGTGCGCTGGGTGTTATTTTACTTAGCCTGGTTCTGCAGAAGACATTAAGCTTCTTAAGCCTAAAGCGGAAAGCTTAAAACCTTCTTAAGCCTAAAGCGTAAAGCGGAAAGCGTAAAGCCAAAAACCTTCTTAAGCCTAAAGCGTAAAGTTTAATGCCTGCCGGCAGCCAGGCCTAAAACCTTCTTAAGCCTTAAACCAAAATAATTATTAAAGATTATTAATTCGGAGATCTAAAAGGAAGTTTTGGGCTTTAAGCTTTAAGCTTTACGCTTAAGAAGGCTTTAAGCTTACGAAAGCGCCTCCGCTTTTACATGATTGTAGCTTTTTTTACTCACTTCGATCAGTTTGAGCACTTTTTCCCGGACATCATCCCGCAATCCTGATATTTCGTGTTCAAATACCTGGTGAAGTTCTTCCAGCTCTTCACTGGTCGTTCCCCGCAAACGCCGGATCTTATCTTTGATATTGTCCATTGAATCAGTCAATTTCTTCCTTGTTTCTGTCCCTTTTGCCGGTGCAATTAAAATTCCGATAACGATACCTGAAAGGGTGGCTGTAAAAAGTCTCTGTAAACTCATATATGATGATTTATTGATGATAGATATTCAGGTTATGATTTTCAACAACCTTGCCAGAGTTAATTGTCAATTGTCAATTGTTAATGGTTACCGACGAATTTAGTCAGTAATATGAAATTCACGCGGCATAGTTTTTCCATAACCGGTATCAATTGACAATTGACAATTAATCCTGAAATGCAGGATGAAATTTCTGCAGGGTCTCACGGAGGAAGGCGCGATCCAGATGCGTATAAATTTCTGTGGTGATAATGCTCTCATGGCCCAGCATTTCCTGAACGGCGCGAAGGTCGGCGCCACCTTCAACCAAATGCGTTGCAAAAGAATGCCGGAAGGTATGCGGCGATACTGTTTTTTTTATACCGGCTTTCCGGACAAGATCTTTCAATAAAATGAAAATCATTTGACGGGTCAGCCCGGCGCCACGCCTGTTAAGGAACAGAATGTCTTCATAGCCTTTTTGTATATCCGCGTGCGCGCGCACCTGGCTCCGGTAAATACCAATAAATTTTAACGCTGTATTTCCAATGGGAATTAATCTTTCCTTATCACCCTTCCCGGTAACCTTGATAAAGCCCAATTCCGGATAAAGAGATGACATGCGCAAGTTCACGAGCTCTGTTACCCGCAGTCCGCAACTGTACATGGTTTCCAGAATGGCCCGGTTTCTTTCCCCTTCCGGTTTGCTCAGGTCAATCGCCTGCACGATCCGGTTAATCTCATCCACGCTCAGGAAATCGGGCAGGGACCGTTTTAATTTTGGTGTTTCCAATAACGCAGTAGGATCCTGTCTGACCAGGTTCTCCTGTAAACAATATTTGAAAAATGAGCGAATGCCGGATACGATACGCGATTGGGAACTGGCGGTCATGCCCAGACCGCTGATCCATTTTAAAAAAGCCTGCAGATCAGTTAAGCGGATATTCTCAATGGATGGCGCGTTTGGTTGAAATAAAAAAAACTGCGTTAGTTTTTCGATATCCCGCAGATAGGCGTCCACTGAATGATCTGAAAGGGATTTTTCCAACTGCAGCCAGGCTTTAAAACCTTTTTTTTCAGCGGCCCACATGATTTTTATTTTAACTCCCACTTACCCTTGGCAATACCGTCATGCATGAATTCCACGAGCCGGTAGGTGGCCGGACAAAATTCTACATTTTGTTTATACACGTGTCCGTAATCCTTGATCTTTTTTGTTCCGTGATGGGGGAATCCTGCACAATCGTCGGGCCGCACCTCATAAATAGCGCAGAAATTAGTTTTTTGGTCCAGGAACTGGCAGGGTTGTTTTTTATTTATCCAATCGCCCGCGCGATCTTTGTATAACCACTTTTCCTTAAATGCGGTTCTGCTCATGCCCAAAAATTTGGAAATGCGTGTTATATCTTTTGGGCTATAGGTAGGAGACATGGTCTTACAGCAATTCCCACAGTCCATGCAATCCGTTTTCGCCCAGGAAAGTTTATTGGCCTCCAGAGTTATCAGGTTCAAATTTCCGGGAGTTTTCTTTTCAAGCCGGGTAAGGAAATTCCGGAATTGTTTTTTATTCCGGGAAACCAGATTTCTAAAAGACCGGAGATTGACAGTGGATGGAGCCATTTCACAGCATTTTTGTTAACACTTGACAAATTGCGTTAAGCGTTAGGCGTTAAGCTTTAGGCTTAGCAGGTTGGCGTAAATATATTAATCCTGAAAATGAATACCTATTTTTTTCATAAGCGTAGTGGCGTTCAGGCTTTCACAGATTCCTTTTTTGATCTTATAGTCAAAAAGGAGTTCATCATTTATGATCTTTCCTTCAAAATGATAGTTGGATACGGAATCGAACGCATTGGATTCCGAATGAGCGAGCCCCGTATCGTGTGTAGCCATGACCGCTACGGCCCCGTTCTGAATAAGCTGCCTCACAAGCGCCTGGGATCCCTTGTGCCGGTCGGTTGAATTGGTTCCTCGTAATACTTCATCCAGCAGAATAAGAACCCGTTCTTTCCGGTTAACCGATTCAATAATATACTGAAGTTTTTTTAGTTCCGCGTAGAAGGTAGAGGTGTTCTCGGCTAAATTGTCAGCCACCCGCATGCTGCTGACCAGTTTTAATTCGCTCAGATTCATTCGCCGGGCACAAACAGGCGCGCCCGCCAGGGCCAGAACGGTATTGATTCCCAGGGAACGCAGAAAAGTACTTTTC
>Ga0080026_10000192_pt1 | contig 14681 bp, 10 predicted proteins | sample OrgsoiDNA2013045_FD_70941 | JGI IMG/M metagenome (GOLD analysis project Ga0080026, IMG submission 70941) | Permafrost soil microbial communities from the Arctic, to analyse light accelerated degradation of dissolved organic matter (DOM) -... | ecosystem: Environmental > Terrestrial > Soil >... | reverse complement strand
GACTCCCTGTCCTGGCCGGGCCGTTGTCCCGGTCCGCACGGCCCGGTCCCTCCCGCCCCGGCCCAACGACCCGGGCCGCAAGACCCAGGCCACCCGGCCCCCATCCCGGCCCCAGCCAGGCCGCTCCCAGGCCGCCGGGAAGTACGACAACCGCGTTCGTCACGCGCACGCCGAAAGAGCCGAGCCGGAGTCCTCGACGAAGGCTCCTGATTCACGGCTGAAGATGGGTAATGCCGGACACCGACTGGACCGAGGGCACTACCTGGAAAATGAGATGCCGGCCTGCTTCCCTGGCCGCGTGACGGGCGGCCGTGGTCCGGCTCACGTCTCTAGGACGTCACGTGTCGCCGGACGGAACCGCCCGGTCCCGGCCGCCGCCGAGGAAGGAGTTCACGAAGTCTGGATTCACCGATAGCTCGGCCGGGGTGCCGTCCATCCGAAGCTCGCCGCCGCCGAGCACGTAGGTGCGGTCCGAGATGGCGAGGACTGCCTTGGCGCGCTGCTCCACGATGAGCACCGCGGCGCCGCGCTCGGCAAGGCGGCGGACGTGCTCGTCCAGGAGCGACCGGGCGACCATAGGCGCCAGGTTGGCCGTCGGCTCGTCCAGCAGGAATACCGCCGGCTCGAGCATCAGCACCCGGCCCATGGCCAGCATCTTGCGCTCGCCGCCGCTCAGCTTGCCCGCCGGCCGGCCGATCATCGTGCCGAGCCTCGGGAAGACCTCCAGCACGTGCTCCAGCCGCGGGCCGACGTGCTTCTTGGGCAGCAGGTAGCCGCCCATCTCCAGATTCTCCCGGACGGTCAGTGGCGCGAACACGTCATCCACCTGCGGGACGTAGCCCACGCCGGCCCGCGCGATCTCCTCGGGCGGCAGGTTAGTGACATCCCGGTCGCCGACCAGGACCGTGCCTTCCGACACCTGTACCACGCCGACCAGGCTTTTCAGCAGGGTGCTCTTGCCAGAGCCGTTCGGACCCACAATGGAGACGACCTCACCGGGCTCGGCATGCACGGATACGGCGCGTATCACCGGGTCGCCGCCGTATCCGGCGGTCACGCCACGGGCACGCATCCGCTCGCCGCGCACGGCCCGATCAGCCGACAAGGTATGCCTCCACGACTTCCTCCCGGGCCCGCAACTCCGCCATCGTGCCCTCGGCCAGCACGGCGCCCTCGGCCATGACGATGACCGGATCGCAGAACTCGTCCATGATGGCCAGCTCATGCTCGACCATCACGATGGTCATGCCCTCGCGGCACAGCCCGACCAGCGAGTCCCCGATCCGCCTGGCCAGTTCCGGATGCACGCCGGCCATCGGCTCGTCCAGCAGCAGCACGTCGGGGTCGGCCATCAGCGCCCGCATGATCTCGACCAGCCTGCGCTGCCCGCCGCTGAGGTCGCCCGCGTACTCGTTGGCCAGCGCGTCGAGGCCGAACCTGCTGAGTGTCGCCGTCGCCGCGGCGATGGCTGCCGTCTCGTCCTGGCCCCAGTACCGCCTGCCCGCGACCGCGCCGAGGAAGGAATCGCCGCGGTTGCCCGGTGCCCCGGCCAGCAGATTCTCCATCACGGTGAGCCGCTTGAACTCGCTGGCCAGCTGGAATGTCCGGACCAGGCCCATCCTGGCCCGGCGGAACGCAGGCACCGCGGTGATGTCCTGGCCCTGGTAGAGGACCCTTCCGGAGGAGACCCGGTCTGTCCCGGCCAGCATGGCCAGCAGGGTTGACTTGCCTGCCCCATTCGGCCCGATGAGCCCGGTCAGGGTGCCGCGCCGTACCGACAGCGAGACGCCCGCCACGGCCTGCACGCCACCGAAATGACGTCGCACGTCGACGGCCTGGAGGACGACGTCGGGCTCAGGCCCGGCCGGCCGGGCGGCTCTCGCCCTGGCCCGCGCTCTCGGCCCTGGCTCAGCCGGCACGGCCGGCGCATCGCCGGGCGCCGGGAGGCGGTGCCCGCCGGCCGCCAGCAGGTCCCCGTGCGCGGCCGCCTGATCGGCCGCCGCGCCAGCAGCGGGCGCTGCTCGCGCGGGCACGGCGATCACCCGCTTGCGCTCCGGCAGGATGCCCTGCGGCCGGAGCCACAAGAACAGCGCGATGAGCAGCCCGATAGCCACCCATTGCAGCGAGGGCAGCAGGTTCGGCGGCAGGCTCGGATTCGCGTTCGTGATGAGCCGCGTCACCTCCTCGAACCCGACCGGGACCAGGATCGCGCCGAGCACGGCGCCCCGGTGGTCTCCCCTGCCGCCGATGATGACGGCCGCGAACAGCACGATGGTCTCGGCATAGCTCCATGCGGCAGGAGACCAGACGCTGATGAAGGTGACCAGGACACCGCCCGACAGCGCAGCGATGGCTCCGCCCAGCACCAGCATCCCGGTCCTGAGCGAGAGCAGGTTCTTGCCGAGTGAATCGGCCACCTTGTCGTTGTCTCGCATCGCGCGCAGCGTGCGTCCGTAGGGCGACTCGGTGAGCCGCCGGACGAACCAGTAGACCCCTGCGGCCAGGACGACAGCCGCCACGACGAACAGCCACTGATAGGTACTGGACGTCGTGGCGAATACCCCGGACTGCAGCGGCGCGGGCACGATCGCCAGCCCGGCATCGCCGTTGAAGAGCGGGCGGTAGTTGGTCACCAGCAGGTTGGCCAGGACGGCGGTCACCAGCAGGCCGATCGCGGCGAAGTCGCCGCGCAGGCGCCGGCCGACCAGGAAGGTGAAGGGCAGCGCGAGCAGTGCTCCGGCGAGCGCCGCGCCGAGCCACGGAAGAGGGAACGGCAGATTCCAGCCGCCGATGTACAGCTGGAAGCCCCCGTTGGCTGTGTCGGGCGGTAGCGCCAGGATCGCGGCCACGTACGCCCCGGCCGCCTGGAAGATGATAAAGCCGAAGTTCGTGACGCCTCCGACGCCGAACTGCTGGCTCAGTCCCAGGCAGGCGATGGCATCCACCGCGCCATACACCAGCAGCGTGATGAGGTAGTACATCTGGCTCCCTGCCCGCGCTCACGCTCACGCTCGCGCGCCGAGCAGGCCGGCAGGCCGCACGGCGAGCATGGCGAGCAACGCCACGAACGCGATCACGTACTTGTAGTCGGGCTGGATATAGGCAGCACTGATCTCGGTGGAAAGGCCGATGAGAGCCGCGCCGAGGATGGCGCCGTAGGCATGCCCCGGACCGCCGAGGAAGACCGCGGCCAGGATCAGGACCAGGAACAGGTCAGTGCTCGTCGGGCCGAAACTCCCGATGTCGATCGCGAAGACGGTTCCCGCCAGGCCGCCGAGCGCGCCGGTCAGTGCCCATGTCAGGGCGATGACCCGGCTCGTCCTGATCCCGCAGTTGCGGGCCAGGGTGCGGTTGGCGGCTGTTGCCCGCATGGCCTTGCCCAGCTTGGTGTAGCGGAGCAGGACGTGCACGCCCGCCATCACGACGAGGCTGATCGCGATGATCACCAGCTGGACCGTCGTCAGGATCAGGCCGCCGGCATGGAACGCTCGTCCCTGGCCCATCGTGTACGACACGTCCACGCCGCCCACGATCGCCTGGACTCCGAACTCGATGATGAGCGCCATCCCCAGCGACACGATCACGATGGTGATCGGCGAGGAGCCGCGCCGCTGGAACGGAGAGTAGACGGCGAGATTCAGCAGCACGGAAATGACCGAGCAGGCGGCCATCGCTACGACAAGCCCGATCCAGACCGACACGCCGCGCTGGTTGATCCAGTACGCCACGAACGCTCCAGCCGTCATGACCGCGGCGAACGCCAGGTTGAGCACGTCGGTGACCGCGAACTGCAAGGTGAAGCCCACGGCGGCGATCGCCAGTACCGCCGAGGTGATGAGCCCGAAGCCCACGGAGGCAAGGAGAATGCTCACGCGAGATCACGCTCCCGGCCCGCTCAGGGCACCCGGGATACGGGGACCCTGAGCGGCCTGGGCGGCTGGCCTGCAGCCGATCATCCGGAGACTGCTCGCAGCTGGGCGGCGGTAATGTTGCCCGCCACCTGCACCGCACCGGTCGGGCTGTAGGTGTCGATCTGGAAGATGCCCGGTGAGTCGTGGAAGGCGTCGAAGCTGGTCGGCCCGCCGGGCCCGATGTACCGGATCTTCTTGCCTGCCTTGAGCGCGGCTGCGCCCTGGGCAAAGGAGTTCACGACAACAGCCCCGGGCACGCCATCACCGATGGTGGTGATGAACGACTGCCACTTGGCGTTCTGCGTGCTCCCCGCGGCGACCATAGCGAGCGCCGCCAGGTTGATGCCGTCGTACAGGTGCACGGCCCCCGGCGCGGTGAAGTAGGTGCTGAAGTTACCGGTCTGGGCGCTGGCGACCTTGCCCTTGACGGCCAGGAGTGCCTGGGAGAAGGCCTGGTACGCGGGACCGCTGGTCGCCGTCACCAGGTTGTCGGCATGGAAGCTGGCGGCGAACGCCGCCGCGCCCACTGCGCGAGCCGACGCCTGGTAGAACGGCGGGGAGATGGCTGCGGAGGTTCCGATGATCGGAATCATCTTCCCGCCGTTGAGCTGCTTGATCTCGGCGAACAAGGTCGGGTCGGCGGACCCGAGTGCCTCGGTCATGATCGCGTCGGGATGAGCCTGGATGATCTTCTCTGCCTCGGTGCGGAACGTCGTGGCATGCAGGTCCAGAGTCTCGTTCGCCACCATTGCCAGGCCAGCCTTCTTGATCGCGCCGATGGCGGGCTGGACGAAGGTCTGCGATCCGATATCGTTGCCGAACGCCAGGGCGATCCGCTTGTACCCGAGATTCTGCGCGATCACCACCATGGCATAGGACTCGGCAAGGTCGGGCGGCACCAGCCGGTAGAAGTAGGGGTACTTGACGTGGTCAAATTCGGACTGGCCGGTCATGCAGAACATCACCGTCTTGTGACTGTTAACGACCGGAACCACGGCGGCTGCCTCATCCGAGGTGCAGCCGATGACCAGATTCAGATTCGGCGTCCTGGATAGCAGGCTGCCGACCGCGGGAACGGCGTCCGCGGGGTCGCCCCTGGTGTCGGCGGACGTGCAGCTCAGCTTGCGGCCGAGCACGCCGCCTGCCTTGTTGATCGCATTCACGGCACCGTCGCAGGACACCAGGTATGTTGGCCCGAGCGCCGCGTCCACCCCGCTGAACGGAGCGACGTCAGCAATCACGAGCGCCCCCTTGGCGCTGCTGCCGCCGCTGCCGCTGGCCGGGGAACTGCTACCGCATGCGGCCAGCCCGGCAGCCAGCGTCACCGTGGCAATCGCCGCGCCGAGCCGGACCGGCTGCGCGTGCCTGGCCTTACCTTCCCCCGCACGTTGCGAGCGTCCCGCGATCTGCGCCGCGGCCCCGAGGGCTGTCCACATCGTCATCCCCTCCGTCTGGAGTGTTCTGTAAGGCGAGATCTCTGGGTAAATCCGTACGTCCCGTCATTGCCTTCTGTGGAGGTGAATGCCGGATGGATGAGCGGCCGCCGGGACGGCAGCCCGGGCGGTCAGATGCCTGCCGGGGTCGCGCCCGGCGGGCGCCACCTCCAGTTGCCGTGGTCGCCGTCCTCAGCGACCACCTTGTTGCGGATCGTGCCAATGCCGTCGATCCGCACCTCAATGACGTCACCGGGCTGCAGCCAGACCGGCGGCTGACGGGCAAACCCGACACCACCCGGCGTCCCGGTGGCGATCACGTCGCCCGGTACCAGGCGGGTGAACGACGAGAAGAACTCGATCGCGCTCGCGATGTCAACGATCATCAGCGACGTACGCGCCGACTGCATGACCTGCCCGTTCAGTGTCGTGGTCAGGGCGGCATCACCGACGTCCGCTTCATCGGGCGTCACGAGCTCGGGCCCGATCGGCATGCTGCCCTCGAAGTTCTTGCCCGGCGTCCACTGGGATCCGGCGCGTTGCCAGTCACGGGCCGACGCGTCGTTGAGCACCACGTAGCCGGCAATCGCGTCGAGTGCCTTGCTCGCCGGGATATAGCGGCCGCCGGCGCCGATCACCACGCCAAGCTCGCCCTCGTAGTCGAAGCGGTCTGTCAGGTCCGGCTTGACAAGGTCAGCATACGGGCCAAGGACGCTGTCGGCGCCTCGGACAAAGGCCTCCGGCCAGGTCGGCACCTGCCGCCCGCCCTCGAGCGCGTGAGCGCGGTAGTTGAGGCCGAGGCAGAGGATGCGCCGAGGCACCGGCACCGCGGGGCCGAAGTCAGCGGGACCGTACTCATGACCGTCGCGCTCCTGCAGGCCGCGGACTACCTCCATCACCTCGGGCCCGGCCTCGAGTACCGACCCGAGCGAGGCGAGTGCCGGGTCACCAGATGAGTCGGCCACGTCGACATAGCCCGTGCGCGCCTTGACGTGCAAGCGCAGTCCGCGGGCGGTGGATATGGTCGCGAGCCTCATATGCGGACTCTCCTCGTGCAGCACGCGGCCGCATATTGGTTGTACCTAACCGATTGGTTGAGCATAGGTCCTGGCCTGAAACCGGGTCAAGAGGTGCCGTCAATCGAGCCCGCCTGCCTCATAGACCGGCTATCGCCACATTGGTAGGATTGGTTGCAGTGGTTCGGCGTCCGGCGTCCCTGTCCACTACAGTGCTGCTGCTGACCGCGATAGTCGGGTAGGCACGCGCTGGCCGGGCAGCCGCGACGCCGGAGAGCAGGGCCGAGCGCGGAGGGCGAATGCGAAGAGCGGGAGAGCCCGGGCCGGCCCTGCAGGCTGGGTCGCCTGAGACCACCACGCATACGGAGCGGGGACGGCGGCTGGCCGAGCTGATCCTGGCCCATTCGCGCCGCGGCGGACTGCGCTCAGGCGGTCGCCTGCCAACCGAGCGGCAGCTCGCCCTCGAACTCGGAGTGACACGCTCCTCGGTACGGCATGCGCTGGCGATACTCAACGCGCAGGGTCACATCTCCCGCGAGGTAGGCAGGGGCACCTTCCTGCGCGACATCCCGCCGGACGCAGCCGACGGCGGCGGACCAGGGCTGTCCTGGCCGCCCGAGCCTGGCGACGCCAGCACGCGCGGGGGCACGGGCGATCACGCGGGCACGGGCGACGGCGCGGGCACCGGCGACTTCGCCCCGGCCGACGTCATGACGATCAGGCGGCTGCTGGAGCCCCCGGCGATGACGCTGGTAGTGGCCTGGGCGGCCGCCGCCGACCTCGACGAGATGGACCGCTGCCTGGCCGGCGGCGACAAGGCAGAGAGCTATGAGGAATTCGAGATATGGGACCTGGCGCTGCACCGCTGCATCATGGCGGCAAGCCACAGCCCGCTGCTCGTCGCGCTCTACGGGGCCATCGAGGCAGCGCGGCACGGGCAGGTCTGGGGGGATCTCAAGCGCCGCAGCGCTTCGCCGGCTCGCCGGGCTGACTATCAAGAGGATCACCGCGCGCTGGTCGGCGCATTGCGGGCCCGTGATGCCGGCCGGGCCATGGAGGCCATGCGGCTGCACCTGGCGCGCGTATCCGGTCACCTCAATGCCACGGATCCGGCCGCGGGCGTTACCTGGAAATGAGAGGCCGGCCGGTGCCTCGCCAAGTCCCGAGCAACCGCAACGGGCCGCTTGTGGCAGAACTCGTTGCCTTCCCCGGCGACCGTGACGGCCGTCTCCCAGTGAGCGCGGGAGAGCCGTCACGGCCACGCGGGCGAAGGGTCACGGCTCCGGTCCGACAGCCCCGTGGTCGGAAGCTGTCAGCCGAGCCGGAGCCTGCTAGTAGCCGTAACCTCCGCCGCCGCCGCCCGATGATGAGGACGAGCTCGCGGGAGCGGGCGCAGCGGCGAGCTTCGCCGCGGTCGGGGTCAGTGCCCACCACAGCCCGCCAGACAGGTTCTTGCCGTTGCCGTTGTCCTGGCCAGCCGCGGTGTCCTCCTTGAAGGTGTATAGCGGATGACCGTCATAGGTGGCCTGCGTCGAGCCATCGGATCGCGTGATCGTGCCGAACTTGCCGGACAGCGTGACGCCAGAGGCGGCTGCCTGCTTTCCAGTCAGCGGCGGCCAGAACGTGGCGCATGTGCCGCTGCAGTTCGACTTCGTCGGCGTGTCTATGGCGAACCAGTACAGGGTGTGCCCCGCCGAGTTCGTCAGTATCGTGCCACCTTTGATGCTCATGGTCTTGACGCCGGTACCGGAGCTCACCGCGGCACCAGATGAGCCGCTCCCGGACCCGGAGCTGCTGGCCGGGGCGCTGCTCCCGCACGCGGCCAGTACGACCGCGGCGGCAGCAAGGCCGGCGGCCCCCCACCATCGGTTACTCATTTCATGTCTCCCATTTGGCCTCGTGACCTTGGTTCGTCTCTGTACCTAAACCACGTACCGCGCGCCGTTATCGTTCACGCTGCGCCGGCGGCGCCCGAAATCTGCCGGGGCTGCCAGTCTTCACCCCATGCGCCGGCACAGCCACGCGAGGGAGAGCGGGTACCGGTATTCGATCGCCGCATGCGTCGCGTCGAACAGCTCGAACTGAACCACGTCGTCGGCCACGCCGGCATCGCGCAGCGCCGCCCGAAACGCCCCCGCCCCCAGATCCAGGAAGGCATCGTCCCTCGTCCCCGCGTCGATCCAGATGGCTCGAAGCGAGCGCAGCGCTCCGGCGTACCTGGGTGCCATCCGGACCGGGTCCCAGTCCAGCCACCGCTGCCACACCTCCGGCAGGAGCACCCCGGTCCGCGGATCGAACGGCAGGTCAACAGTGCCATCCTCGCGGGCGGAGAAGCACGCTGACACGCCCAGCAGCATGAGCAGATGCTGGTCGGCCTCCTTAGTGAAGGCCACCCGCGACCGGAAGTCGTCCCACCAGCGCCAGATGTCGCCGTCATAGTCGCGCAGCAGCCGCGCGCACTGGCCGAAATCGGGGATATAGCACATCTCGTACAGCGCATCGCCGGCATGCGTCGCCAGGGCGCCGAACAGGTCAGGCCGCAGCATCGGCGTGATCATCGCGCCGAATCCCCCGCTCGACTTCCCCATGATCGCGCGGTGACCGGCATCGGCCAGCGTCCGGTAATGCCCGTCCACCCAGGGCACCACCTCATCGCACAGATAGGAGTGGTAGCGCCCGGTTCCCGGCGAGTCCACGAACTGGCTGCCGCCGTACGCGGTCCACGCGTCCACGTAGACGACGATGGCCGCGGGCACGTCCCCCCGGGCGAAGACCTCATCGGCGGTCTCGGTGAACGGCTGCCGGTAGGGCGATCGGTTGCGCCACATCGTCAGGTGCCCGGTATATCCCTGGATCACGTAGACGGCGGGATAGCGGCGGTCGGGCTCGTCGTCATAGCCGGGCGGCAGGTACACCCACAGCGGCCGCTCATGCGGATCGCGCAGGGGGTTGTCCCGCAGCAGCTCACTAGCGATCACGTGCTCTTCGAGTTGACCGGCCAGGTCGGCTGACCAGGGCAGCATGGAACCTCCCGCGCGGTAGTGGATCGCCTGACAATCACACCATCACCCCAAACGGATACCTCCCCGCACCCCCGCCCCGCAGCGCCGGCCAGGCGCTGACCTCAGGAATCCTGAGGGTCGGCGACGCGGGCCACCAAGAGCGGCTCACCGGTCGCCGTGTCGGTCACCAGGAGCACGTAGGGCCGGTCGAAGGTAACGATCTGCCGCGCTGGCTGCGCCGCTGTGGGCACCAGGCCCACGGCGGTGGCGGCGCTGGCGACGGTGCCCTTCTCGCCGACCCGCAGGGCGGCGGCGTGCACGACCGTCGCGATCGCGCCGGCCTGCGGTGACAGGCCGGTGAAGTTCGCGCCGGGACCGAAAGCGATCCCCATGCCGAGCCGGCTCAGCAGCCCGTTCATGTTCGCCTTAGTGCTGAGGTTGACCTTCGGCAGCGAGATCCCGACCTGCCCGCTGCCAGCGCCCGCGCCCGCCAGCCCCTTCGTAATCTTGCTTAGATCTGCTGCCGACAGGCCCGGGCAGCCGGCCGAGCTCGTGCCGGCCGAGCCCGTGCCGGCCGAGCCCGTGCCGCCCGAGCTCGTGCCGCCCGAGCCCGCTGCACCGGAGTCAGGCAGCAGCGCGACCAGCGACAGCTTGCCGCCCCGGTAGGGCAGTGACACAGCTGTCCATCCATTGGCACTGTCGGACCGGTAGCCATCGCCGTTCAGGTACCGCACGCTGACCCGATGCCCGGCCGCCGTCGTGAAGTGGCCCGTACTGGTCCGGGCGGACTCGAACGTCGTGGCCCAGGCCGCCTTCAGGTAGAGCGCGTCAGTCAGCACCCAGCCGCTGCCCTGCAGGCTGCCGGGAGCCAGTAGCTGCGGTATGTGCCCTCTGGTGGCGCCGGAGATCGCCGCATTGATCTGCCGGGTGGCCTGGTCCGGCTTGGTCAGCAGCGGGACACGCCGGACCCCGGCGCCGTAGCCGGTCGCGACGCTGTTCAGGTAGCTGCGCCGGGTGATCAGCGAGGGATCGGCCCACACCTGGTCGCTCTCGGCCAGGGTGACTCCCGGCCTGTCCAGTGCGCGCACGGCGCCTGACCTTGCTTGCAGGCCGGCCAGCAGTGCCTGCCCCGCCGCCGGGACGTGCAGGGCACGGGTCATTGCCCGCACGGTGCCACCGCGCGCGCCCAGGTAGGCCATGCCGAGCCCGCTGGCCAGGCTCTCCGGCGAGAACACGATGTTCGCCTGCGGGTCCGCACGGCACCAGGCCCCGAGCACGTCCAGGCCGAACGCGGTGTCCGCCGCGCCGAGAGGCCGCGGATCAGCGGCCGGTTCCCGTACTGCCACGCCGCGGGTGATGACAGGCGGTGACTGAGGCCGGGCCGGCCGCGCCGAGCCGCACCCGGCCGCCAGCAGCGCCATCCCTGCCAGCAGCGCCATCCCTGCCAGCAGTGCCGTCCCCGCCAGGGCAGTCCCTGGCCAGCCAGTCCCTGGCCGGCCAGTCCCCGGGCGGCCAGTCCCCGGGCGGCCAGTCCCCGGCGGGCCACCGGTAACACGCAGTTGATTCCCCATGCACAATCAGACGCCGCCCGCGCCCGCCCGGTTTCACTACTAACCCAATTTTCCGGCCAGTGACAGTCGAAGGCCGATGGGCCGTGCCACTGGGCGATCGTGCGCCGCTTGAGCGCTGCCGCTGGGCGATCGTGCGCCGCTTGGGCTCTGCCGGATGCCCGGCTACCGTCAGCAGATGAGCCTCTCGCCCGCCGGCCGTGACCCGGTCGAGCAACATCTCGCCGAGGCAGTCCGCGCCCTGCGTCCCGCCCAGCCCGGCCCGCCCCGCTCGCCGGGCGCTTCGGCTCTGCGGCCTCCGCCTGACGCTCCCGGCCTCCCCGAAGCCTCGCACCTGGCGTCCAGACCGATCGCGCAGGGATCGAGGCTGACCGCCGCACGCTGCCTGGAGCTGTTCGACGCCCAGCTCGCCAGCCGTCACCTGGACATCGCGGCCCGCCGACTCCGCTCGTCCGGGACGGGCTTTTACACCATCGGATCGTCAGGCCACGAGGGCAACGCGGGCGTTGCAGCCGTACTGCGGCTGACCGATCCGGCCCTCCTGCACTACCGGTCCGGTGCCTTCTACCTGGCACGTGCCGCCCAGGCCACTCCGCCGCGGGACGGGATCCGCGATGTCATGCTCGGCCTGCTAGCGGCCGCCGACGAGCCGATCGCTGGCGGACGGCACAAGGTATTCGGCCATCACGCCATGAACGTGATCCCGCAGACCTCCACGATCGCATCGCATCTGCCGCGCGCGGTCGGCCTGGCCTTCGCCCTGCCACGCGCCGCGAAGCTGGGAACGGCAGTGCCATGGCCTGCGGACGCGATCGTGGCATGCAGCTTCGGCGACGCGTCGGTGAATCACTCGACGGCCGCCGGGGCGATCAACACCGCGGCCTACTGCACCTACCAGGGACTGCCCCTCCCGCTATTGCTGATCTGCGAGGACAACGGCCTGGGCATCAGCGTGCCCACGCCGCCGGGCTGGGTCACCGCCGCCCACACCGGCAGGCAGGGCATCCCCTACTTCCGCGCCGACGGCGCCGACCTGTCGGACGTCTACGACAGCGCCGCCGCCGCCGCTTCCTGGGTGCGCGAGCGCAGGGCTCCCGCGTTCCTGCACCTGCGGGTAGTTCGCTTCGGCGGCCACGCCGGCTCCGACGTCGAGTCCGGCTACCGCGCGCCTGCGCAGATCGTCGCAGATCTGGATCGTGATCCGCTGCTGGGCACGGCCAGGCTGCTGGTAGCCGCCGGGCTGCTCACCCCGCAGGAGGTGCTGAGCAGGTACGAGGAGTCACGCAGCCGGGTGCTCGCACTGGCCGGTGAGCTCGCGACCGTGCCGCGGCTCACCTGCGCCGCGCAGGTCATGGCACCCCTGGCACCGCGTCACCCGGACGCTGTGGCCGCCGCGGTTGCCCCGGAAGCGGGCGAGGTGCCGCGGCGACGCGCGTTCGGCGGGCGGCTGCCCGAGAATGAGGGACCGCTGACCCTCGCCCGGGCCATCAACGCCTCGCTCGCCGACGCGCTGGCCGCCCGGCCGGGGATGCTCGTCTTCGGCGAGGACGTGGCCCGCAAGGGCGGCGTCTACGGCGTCACGAGAGGACTGGCCGGCCGGTTCGGCGCGAGCCGGGTGTTCGACTCCCTGCTGGACGAGCAGTCCATTCTCGGCGTCGCGCTCGGCGCCGGGCTGGCCGGGCTGCTGCCGGTACCTGAGATCCAGTACCTCGCCTACTTCCACAATGCCGCCGACCAGATTCGCGGCGAGGCAGCGACGCTCCCTTTCTTCTCCAGCGGGCAGTATCGCAATCCGATGGTCGTGCGGATCGCGGGGCTCGCCTACCAGAAAGGATTCGGCGGCCACTTCCACAACGACAACGCAGTCGCCGCGCTGCGCGACATTCCCGGCCTGGTGATCGCCTGCCCCGCCCGGCCCGATGACGCCGCCGCGATGCTGCGCACCTGCCTGGCGTCGGCGCAGGAGGACGGCAGTGTGTGCGTCTTTCTGGAGCCGATTGCCCTGTACCACGAGCGGGACCTGCACGCCGCCGGTGACGGCGGCTGGCTGGCGCCCTATGAGCCGCCCGCGCGGTGGGCAGATGGGCACGTCCCTGTCGGCCGGGCCCGTCTCTACGGGGACGGGACTGACGTGACAATCGTGACGTTCGGCAATGGTCTTCGGATGAGCCTGCGGGCAGCGTCCCGGCTTGCTGCCGACGGGATCGGCTGCCGGGTCGTGGACCTGCGCTGGCTCGCGCCGCTGCCAGCCGCCGACGTGCTGCGGGAGGCGTCGGTGACCGGGCGGGTGCTGGTCGCCGATGAGACCCGGCGGACCGGCGGCGTGTCGGAGGGCGTCATCACGGCGCTGGTCGACGCGGGGTTCTCCGGCCGGATCAGCCGGGTGACGAGTCAGGACAGCTTCATCCCGCTGGGCGACGCGGCGGCCACCGTGCTGCTCTCCGAGCAGTCCATCGAGACCGCTACCCGGGACCTGCTGCGGTGAGAAATCGCCGCAGCTGCGGCACGCCCGCGCTCACCTGCGGCACCTGTTCCCTACCTGCCCCAGCAGCCCGGCTACAACAAGCGGCGGGCCGCGGCTGGGCGAGCTGACGGCTAGGGACGGCAGGACCGGACTCATGCATTCGGATTGCCTGGATGGCGGAGTGACCAACCTGATGACCTTCGGGCCAGGCTCCTCTGGCTCGTCCTGTTCCTTCTGATTGGCGCACAACGCTGGCGGCCGGGGCTACCGGAGCGTCTCCGTGCTCCGCTGGCGCACTCCACCGGGGTGGAATCGATGACCCGCATCATCGGTCCATACGGTGGTATCGGCAGCCAGGGCCCGGATGGCGTGCCGGATCGGGCCGGCTGATGCCTGTCTCCGCAGTCATCCCTAGGATTGATCACCTAGGCTTCCCTAGCGTGGAGAACTTTGCCGGTATTGCGACCAGGCTGGGTGACGCGGGCACCCGGCTGCCCGGAGCCGACCAGGAATCTCGCCCCGAGCTTGCCGACGTCGGCCGGATGGCCAGGCGGCTGATGCGCCGGGCCGTGATGGCGGCGCGGGCGCAGGACGAGCCGGCCCGTCAGCTGCTGCTTGATCACCTGGGCCCCGGGGCTTCAGGGGTCCCTGTTGTGATCGGCTCGTGGCAGCGCTATGACCATGTGAACGTCCAGGCCGGGCTGGATGCCTGGCTGGCGGCCGCCGGCCGGGAGCACGAGCTGATCGGGATCACCGGGTTCCACGACATGTCGTTCGGGCTGGCGGATGTGATCCAGCCCGGCCGCTCAGGGTCCTATCTGGGCGTGGGCAGCGTGGCGCGGACGGCACTGCCGGCTGGCTCGGGCGGCGCAACCCGCGCGTGCGTCGAGTGCGGGCTGTACCTCGTCGACGACCACGGGACGCGCCTGGCGCTGCTGCTGCGCGGCCCGGACGAGCATGACCGGTGGGAAGACGCCAGGGTAGAGATCGCGTGCCCCGATCAGGACCGGGCCCAGCAGGTGCTGGACGATATCCGGCGGCTGGCCGTGGAGCACAACGTTTTCCGGGGGCAGGTCATCACCTTCGGCGGCGAGGTGTTCGGCCGGGGCCGCGCTGCCCTGCTGAGCTTCCTGGAGCGTCCGGCAGTCGACCGCGACGATGTGGTGCTGCCGCCGGCGGTACTCGACGGGATCGAGCGCCAGGTGCTCGGCGTGGCCCGGCATGCCGGGCGGCTGCTGGCCAGCGGTCAGCATCTCAAGCGCGGGGTTCTGCTGTACGGCCCGCCCG
>Ga0080026_10000191_pt1 | contig 14690 bp, 11 predicted proteins | sample OrgsoiDNA2013045_FD_70941 | JGI IMG/M metagenome (GOLD analysis project Ga0080026, IMG submission 70941) | Permafrost soil microbial communities from the Arctic, to analyse light accelerated degradation of dissolved organic matter (DOM) -... | ecosystem: Environmental > Terrestrial > Soil >... | reverse complement strand
ACTTCCTGTTTGCACTGGTGCTAACCCGCACCGAGGTCACAACCTACACAGTCCAAGTCACGCATTACTTTGGCGGCCAGTCGAATTTCTGGTCCAAGATCGCTGCCATGTCGGTGCTTGGAACCATTCCCGTGTTCATCACCGTTGCAACGCTGCAGCGCTATCTTGTGCGCGGCATATCCATGGGCGCAGTCAAGGGTTAAGTCGTGTCGGACCTGAAGATCACCGGACTTCACAAGCACTACGGCGCATACCACGCCGTCAAAGGAATTGATCTCGAGGTGCCCTCGGGCGAATTCACAGTCCTGGTAGGCCCGTCGGGATGCGGCAAATCAACCCTGCTCCGCACCATCGCAGGGCTCGAGGAAGCCAGCGCCGGCAGCATTGAAATCGGCGGAAAAGATGTTACGTGGGCACGCCCACGCGATCGCGACATCGCGATGGTGTTCCAGAATTACGCGCTCTATCCCTATCTCAATGTCTACGAAAACATAGCATTCGGACTGCGTGCGAGGAGAGTTGCATCCGCCGAGGTCGACAAACGTGTGAAGCGTGCCGCCGAAATGCTCGGCATTGCGCAACTTCTCGAACGATTTCCACGTGAGCTTTCCGGCGGTCAGCGCCAGCGCGTCGCGATCGGCCGCGCGATCGTGCGCGATGCGCTGCTCTTTCTGTTCGATGAACCGCTAAGCAATCTCGATGCCCAGCTTCGCGACGACATGAGGGTTGAAATCAAGCGGCTCCATCAGGAGCTCGGCCGCACCATGATCTACGTGACTCACGACCAGATCGAGGCGATGACGCTAGCCGACCGCATTGCGCTTCTGCGGGACGGCAAGATCGAACAGCTCGGCGCGCCGCTTGATCTGTTTGAACGGCCGGCAACGCGCTTCGTGGCCGGTTTCCTGGGCAGCCCGAAGATGAACTTCCTTCCTGCCACCATCGAAACCGGCGAAGTGATCCTTCGCGACGGAACCAAACTCACCCTGCCCCCCGGGCGCAAGGCGCCGAACGGCCAAGCCGTCGTTTTGGGGCTCAGGCCCCAGCATATTGCCAAAGCCGGCGCGAGCGCCGCGCCAGGTCACGTGCAGTTGCCGTCAACCATAGAGCTCGTCCAACCGACAGGCTCGCGGGTGCAGGTCAGCATGCCGCTCGGGGGAATCAGCATCACCGCAGAATTCGCGGCTCACGAGGTCACCGCTCCGGGCGAACAGGTCCGTATCGACATCGACATGACCCGCGCCGTTCTGATCGATCCACAAACTGACAAGGTCATTTGAGGAGGCCGCCATGGCCCAGAAGAAACCGAACCGTGCAATCAAGTTCTTCGGAACCGAAGTTCCTAGCGGTAAACGCCGCGAATTGAGAGCAGGTCCGATCTCGGCAGTCTTCGACAGCGGCGCCTTACGCTACATCCGCTATCACGGTGAAGAGGTCTTGCGTGGAATTGCCTATATCGTCCGCGACAAGGACTGGGGCACCTACGCTCCGGCAATCGAGAACCTGAACATCCGTCAAAGCAAGGATGGCTTTGCCATCAGTTATGAGGCCATCTGCGACGACAAGGATCAGGCGATCCGCTATTCCGCCAAAATCGACGCAAGGAGTGATGGAACGCTGAAGTTTTCGGCCGAAGGAACGCCGCTTTCCGACTTCCTCACCAACCGGACCGGCTTTGTGGTGCTGCATCCGCTCGCAGGAACGGTGGGGCGCCCAGTTGAAGTCGTTCACACGGATGGAAAGAAAGAGAAGCGCAAGTTCCCCAAATTCATCAGCCCCGGTCAGCCCATTTTCGAAATCCGCTCACTTAAGCACGAGCCGTTTTCGGGAGTTGCGGTGACTGTTCTGATGGAGGGAAACAAGTTCGAGATGGAGGACCATCGAAACTGGATGGATGCCTCCTACAAGACCTATGTATGCTCCCTGCTCGATCCTTGGCCCTACACGCTGGAGAAAGGCAAGAGCTTCAGCCAGTCAGTAACCCTCACCGTCTCTGGCAAACTGCCGAAATCAAGGCCAAGTCGCTCTGCCGCCACTACAACCATAACCCTTGCAGGCACTAAGGGCCGTATTCCGCAAATCGGCCTCGGCGTACCCATGGTGGAAGCCGCGGCGGCTCTCCAGGCCGCGGACCTTATCGCTGCGGCGAAGCCTCAGGCGCTCGTTTGTCAGATCGACGGACGCGAGCGAGGGCAAGAAGAAGCCGCTGCAAGCTTCCGCGATCTGTCGAGGCAAACGGGAGCCCCGGTCACCCTTGAGATCATTTTGCCGGCCAAGGAGCCGGCCGATAATGAAGTGGCTGCGATCGCTAGCGCCGTGAATGCTGCGGGGCTCATACCTGCATCCGTTGTCGTCACCCAGATGCACGATCTCAAATCGTTTCAGCCCAACACACCGAGGCCTTGGGGGCCCACCTACGAGGAAATGGCGGCCGCGGCACGAGCCTCCTTCCCGGATGCCGTGCTCGGCGGCGGCATGCTCTCCCATTTCACCGAATTGAACCGCAAGCCCGCCCCCAAGGGCGTATTTGACTTCATAACCCACACGGGCTGCCCCATCGTTCATGCGGCAGATGACATCTCGATCATGGAAACGCTCGAGACCCTTCCGTGGATCTTCGCCTCTGCACGCGCCATGATTGGCAAAGTGCCCTATCACATCGGCCCGACAAGTATTCCCTGTCGCGACAACCCTTACGGCGCAGCGGTTGCGCCAAATCCAGATAATGGGCGGGTCTGTCTCTGCGATATCGATCCACGCCAGCGCGGTCTCTTCGCGGCCGCATGGAACCTCGGCTATCTGTCGGCTGCCGCAACAGCCGGTGTCGACACCGTGACCCTTGGCTCTGCGATTGGCTCGCAAGGGATGATCTATCGCAAATTGGCGCATGCCCAGCCGTGGTTCGACCATGGTGGCGCCAGGGTCTATCCCACCTACCATGTGATTGCGGGTCTTGCTGCTGCGAGCGGCGCAAGACGCATCAATACGGATTCGTCTGCACCTTCAAAGGTCGCCGCTCTGGCCCATCGCGGCGGGGGCGGCCAGGTGCTTTGGCTCGCCAACCTGTCAGGCGAAACCCAGCGCCTGAAGGTCAACGGCTTCGATGGCCCTGCCAAACTGCGTATTCTCGACGAAGGAAGCTTTGAAGCAGCGGTGCGCGATCCCGCCTGGCTCGACAGCGGCGACACTTCCATCCGCAAGGTGGGAAGCCTTGAGCTTCCGTCCTATGGGGTTGCCCGAATCCAGGGCCGCTGATGTCCCATGCTGCTCGGCTGCATTGCCGATGATTTCACGGGCTGTGTGTACCGAAAACTTAAGCTCGGGCGTAGTGGTGGTGAAGTCCGCCCAGGATGGCGCGTGAACTGATCACGCCCGTCCGCAGAATCGGGCGAGAAACCGACGCATCTTTGTTCAAGGATTGATGCGTTCTGAAGTTATTGTAGTAGTCGGTGTAGGATTTCAGGATCCGGCGCAAATGCGTCTCGCCCAGGACAATGATGTGGTCCACACATTCACGTAGGCGATTCCATCACGTCATCAACTCGGATAAGGTTTTCGGTACGCAGAGGAAAATATGGCAGAACGGGTTCTGGATGTTGGCGCGCTGATCGAAACACGCCCGATCGGTCCTGCGCAGTGGACCGTGATCGGACTCTGCGCGTTCGTGGCGATGCTGGATGGCCTGGATCTGCAATCGATCGGCTTGGCAGCGCCCGCGATGGGTGCGCAGCTTCACATCGCGCCGCAAGCGTTCGGAGTGGTATTCAGTTCGGCTCTGGCCGGCCTTGCCTTCGGCGCCTTTCTGCTCGGACCAGCCGCCGATCGGGCCGGCCGCAAGCGGGTTCTTGTCGGTGCTACCTTCTGCTTCGGATTTTTCACGCTCACGACGGCCTATGCCGGCAATCTGCCCGAACTGCTTGCTTCCCGCTTTCTTGCGGGAATCGGATTGGGCGGCGCGATGCCGAGCTTCATCAGTCTCGCATCGGAATATGTTCCGAAAACCCGCCGAGCCGCTGTGGTCAGCCTGCTTTGGGCGGGCTTTCCGCTCGGAGGTGTGCTGGGCGGGATACTCGGATCGCGGATCATCCCGTCCTATGGGTGGCAATCTATTTTCCTCGTGGGTGGCGTCCTGCCGATCCTGCTATCGATGATCCTCGCGCTTGCGCTTCCCGAATCGGTGAGCTTCCTGGTCGCGACCGGCAAGTCGGGAGATCGGATCCGCCGCACGCTGCGTCGTATCTTCCCTGAAGTGTCGATCACTGGTGAAACTCGGTTCGAATTCGTCAAGGAAATAGCACCAAGGGCAACCGTGCTTCAGCTGTTTAGGTCGAGGCGCGCCGCAGGCACGCTCCTCCTGTGGACCAGCTTTTTCTTCGCCTTCATGATCCTGGTGACGAATTCGTCCTGGAGTCCCATCTTGCTTCGCCGTGTGGGGATCGCCACCGAGCAATCGGCCCTGGCGCTGGCTCTCTTTAATTTCGGCTCGTTGTTCGGTTCAGCTGCAGCCGGCATGCTGCTGAACCGTTTCGGAATCTTGCGCGTGCTGCCGCCGACCTTCACGCTGGGCGCCTTGGCTTATGCGACGGTCGGATGGTCCGCTCCGTCGCTCGACGCTGTCATGATAGCGGAGGGCCTGTTCGGGCTGCTGCTTGGCTGCGCGAGCTCGGGTCTGATCGCGCTGTCCGCCATCTATTATCCGGTCGCGATCCGCTCGACGGGTGTCGGTTGGGCCACGGGGATAGGCCGGCTTGGGTCTGTTGCGGGGCCGCTCGCTGTCGGCCAGATGGTCGGGGCCGGGTGGGACGTGCCGACGATCTTTACGGCCGCGGGCGGATCGGTATTGATCGGCGCCGCCGCGAGCGCGCTGATGGGTTTGCTTCCTCGGGCCGACGCCCCTGATCCGCTTCTGACCGCCACAACCGCTTCCTCGCACGCTTGATCTCGATGGGCCGCCCATGAGTAGACTTCAACTTTCGATCGCAATCGGCGACTATGACCGGATGCGTCCATTGGTGGACGGCCTGGTGCAAATCGATGGCGTCGATCCGCAATTCATGTTGTTGGAGCCGGAGGAGATCTTCTTTCGCGCATTCAGGCATGAGGAATTCGATATCTGTGAATTGTCACTCAGCAGCTACAGCGTCAAAACCGCCGCAGGAACGAGCCCCTACGTAGCCGTGCCGGTGTTCCCCTCCCGCGCCTTCCGGCACACCTCGATCTACGTCCGCACCGACAGGATCAAATCCCCCGCCGACCTCAAGGGCGGCCGGATCGGGGTGCCGGAATATCAGCTCACGGCAAATATTTGGGTTCGTATGATCCTGGAGGATGAATACGGAATCCGTCCGGCGGACGTCACCTGGGTCCGAGGCGGCTATGAGCAACCGGGACGAGTCGAGAAGATCAGCATCAACCTGCCGGCTGACGTTGTTGTGGAGGATGCCGGCCCTGACGACACCATTTCAGCGCTGCTGGCAAGCGGAGAGCTGGACGCGGTGATCGGGCCCCGGGCGCCGTCCTGTTTCCAGCACGGCCATCCCGATGTTGGCTATCTGTTTGCCGACCCACGGCAGGCGGCGGCCGACTGGTATCGGCGGAGCGGCCTTTTTCCCATCATGCACACGCTGGGCATCCGCCGCTCTCTGACCGAAAAGCATCCCTGGCTGCCGATCGCAGTCTTCAAGGCTTTCGAACGCTCCAAGACGATTGCGCTCTCGAAGCTGGGCGACACTTCCGCCGCCAAGGTAACGCTGCCCTTTGTGGAGGAGCAGTTGCGGGCGGCGCGCCTCCTGATGGGCGAGGATTTCTGGTCGTATGGATTGGAGCCGAACCGCGGCGTGCTAACCCGGTTTCTCCAACGCCACCACGCGGAGGGATTGTCGGCGCGGCTACTAACTCCGGAAGATCTGTTCCATCCAGCCTCGCTGGAGCTGCACAAGATCTAATGTCTGATAAAGTTGCGCGTCGCCGTTTGGACCGGCTACGCTTCGTGACACAAGACGCAGCGCGGACATGCGGCCTGCGCGCGGCGTGCCGTGCCTTACCACCAGCCCCGTTGCATCGGAGCAGTGGGCTGGCCGCCGCGCCGACGCGGATCGCCAGGTTGGGGTTGGGGTTGAGGCTGGGGCCCCCAACCGCGCTGGAAAAACAATCCGAAGCCGCTGTCGTTGCCCCCGTCGTTGTCGCTCGCAACCAGGACATCGGCCGTCGGCTTGCGCGTGATGAAGCCGCCCTGGGGCTGGTTGGCCAGCACCGCGACGAACTCGGTGCGATAGTTGGTCTCTTTGCTCAGCGGTTCGTCCGAGATTACGATCGAGGATCGCGGCATTGCGGTCGGCGCGATGCGGTCGAGCACGTTCTGCGGGATGGTGATACGGTCGAGCGCGTCCCTGGCGTCATCGCTGTTGTCGATGGTGACCGCGCTCCACCGCAGGCCCGCATCGCTGCGCACCATCGCCGTGAACACGTGTGTGCCGATCCGCTTGTCGGGATCGCGGATCGTGACGGGAATCTCGATGGTGGTATCGAATACCTCGCCTCCGCCGTCCGGCGCCGGCTTATGCGTGTCGCGCCGCACGTAAAGCTTCTGAGTCGCGCGGCTGATGAAGACCGAGACCGGCTCGAGCGCGAGCCTGGCATCGCTCGCCGCCCTGGCGGCGTCGGCCTTCCGGGTCGCGGCCGCCTTGGCGGCGTCCCTTACGGCGGCGGCGGTGGGCTTCGACGCCGCGTCGGCTTTGGCGGTGTCGAGCTGCGTCGCCAGTTCCGCGGCCTTGGCGGCGGCCTTCTGCTTGAACTCCCCGGCGCGCGCTTTGGCCTCGTCGGACTTTGCGGCGGCGAGCGACTTGTCGGCGAATGCGAGCTCGGCGTCGGCGCGCCTCTTGAGCGCTTCCAGCTTGCGCAGCATTGCTGTGAGCGATGCGCTCTCGCGCGCCGCCGTCGCGGCGGCCTTCTTCGCCTCGTCGGCTATCGCGGCGGCCTCTGCGGCCTCGCGGGCCAGCGTCTCGGCCCGCGCCGGCGCCGCCGCGATCGCCTCGGCCTTCGGTTCGAACAGCGCCGGGTGGGTAAATTCGACCGGCGCCGCGTCGTTCGGCGAGATGATCACCCGCATCCCGATCCGCGTCTTGTCGAACAGCTTCTCGGCAAAGCCGAACGGCATCCGCACGCAGCCGTGCGAGGCCGCATAGCCGGGCAGCGGCCCGCCGTGCAGCGCGATGCCGTTCCAGGTGATGCGCTGCATGTTCGGCATCCAGGCATCGTCATACATGGTCGAGTGGTGGTCCTTGTCCTTCTCAAGCAGGGCGAAGACGCCGGCCGGCGTCTCGCGTCCCGTGGTGCCGGTCGACACCGGCGCGCGCAGGATCCAGCCGTCGGCGTCGTAGAAAGTGACCTGCTGGCTCTTGATCGACACGATCGCCATGATCGGCTCGCCTGCATCGCGCGGCGCCATTGCCTCGGTGGGGGGCGCGGGGCGCGCCTGTCTCGCCCCGGCGTCCACGGTCAGCGCCGTCAGCGCGGCCATCGCCGCGAGGGTCACAATGGCGGGAGGCCCCCGGCGCCGCATGGCCACGGTGGATTGCGCCGTCGTAAATCGATTCACCATGCCATCCCCGGTCGAAATGCCTCTCCGCGCTTGCGTCGATCAAGTGTCAGATCGCGATTTTGGAACAACCAACAGCCGCCACCATCCACGCCAATTCGCTCCTGGGTTATAGGCACGTTCCGGCGGCAAATCTCTCATATACGACAGCCTGCTTAGGAGGAAGGGTGGCTCGCATGTGTCTGCTCACCCTTTATGGTGATCGTAGCCCATCGAGCGGGCATTCGCAGGCCTGCCGCCTGCCGTTGCACACAGGCAACACTTGTGGGAAAAGCACATGACCTGCCCGTTTGCGCATTGCGCGGCCATTACCTTGTTCGGACACTAGCGGCATCCGCACGCTTGGCTGTGCAATCCGGTTCCGATGCAGCCTTTGGAGGCTGGGATGATGAACCCGCGGCGACTTTCGACAGTGCCGGCGCCATTGTTGCGATCGGTCATTCTCGCGACCGGCGTTGTCGGCTTGCTCGCTGCCTTCGGGCTTGCAGGAATCCAGGACACCGGCGCGGTGCCACGCAAGGGCATCAGCGCTCCCTCTCTCTCCACCGAACAGGAACTCGCCGGGGCACCGCAGCCAAGCTCGATGCTCAATGACGATCTCGGTCAAACCGTTGTAGCGATGGCCGAGCTATCGCTTGCGGGAGCAGTCGCCGACGCATCAATCGCTCGGAACAAGCCGGAGCCGGTTGTCGAAACGGCCTCGACCAATTCGCCGGATGTGCCGCCAACCGAACCAGCGCCCCCGCAAGTCGCAATGGTGAATCCGTCGGATCTCGAACCTGGCGACGCCGGCAACACCGTGAGCTCCATCGAAATCGTCGACGAGTGCCTGGTCGTGGACATCTGCGTCGATCGATATCTGTGGGCGCTTTATCAACGGACGCCCAAGGAGGACACCATCAAGGAGCTTGAGCGGAGGAACGTCACCGTCAAGCGGAAGGGCAAGATGGTGACTGTCGCCAGAACCTTCACCAAGCTCGTCGATGAAGATTTTGGGTGGAAGGATCCGAAGGCGGCGGAACGAGCCGGCATGTCGATGATGGACTACGTGATCGGAGGCATGGATCGGAGCTTCAAGCTAAAACTGTTTCATACGCTTCACGCGGCGGAGGCGGCGGGCCTTTCGCCCGGCATCACTAGCGCGTTCCGTGATAACTACCGCCAGTCGATCGCAAGCGGCCTCAAGGCGGCGAGTAACAGGTCGTATCATGGCGGGAGCTCCCGCGGTGGCTATGGGCATGGGCTTGCGGCCGATATCGTGAGTGTCCAGGGCGGAACTCGCGACCAGCGATGGGCTTCCTCCGAAAAGCTCTGGAAGTGGGTTGATGCGCGTGGGAAGGAGTTCGGAATCGGGCGCCCATATCTCGGCAGGGACCCGCCGCATGTCGCACCGGTCGACGGCCAGGAATATGCCGCGCACAACCGCGGCTCCACACACGCGGGATCGGAGGTGAAGAAGGTGAAGCGGGTGGACATACGGGATGACCCGAGTCTCGCGAAGCACCCGAGAGCTGCAGCAGCCTCAAAGATGCTGATCTGCTGCTGAAGGGTGAGGTCCGACCGGGTCGCAAGGGAGAGCCTCTTCCGGCCTTGGGTATCCTCATAGGCACGCGCCTCGACGATTGTCGGTATTCCAGTGATCGACCGCCACCCAGTCGAGTTTGGCTCCGAGGTCGCGCTCGACATCATCAAGCAGTTCGCGCGTGAACGCGCGCAAGTTGTCCAGCTCGGCAGCGTCTTCAGGCGAAATGATAAAACGAAAGTGATGCCGGTCATCCTTGCAGCGCTCAGTGAAGGCGCGTTCGTCGGCCACTTCCGAGTTCGCGTCGAACATCCGAGCATCTTCGCCGTCTCGGGTAACTCCCTCCCGTTTCAGGTAATTGATGTGCTTGGGGAGGGGCGCGGAGCGGAAGCGGCTACCGTGGTGACGCACGACACGCGCCTTCATCGCCACGCGCCGGGAATTCGAGGACCTGCGACAACTTCCGAGAACCTGCGACGAAGTACGATTTCAATCATCGTGACCTCATCTCGCTGCTACGACGAACAGGTTGCCAGAATGGGGTACGAGGGCCGATAGATCGGCAACGCCGTGGGCGCGCCACAGCACGGCAGACGGATCGGCCCCGCTCACTTCACCCAGCTTCGATGCACTCTTTCATGATCCTGTCGATCTCGGCGATCGAGAGAACCCCGATCTCGGCAATAAATACGATCCGTGCCCGCGGCACCCCGGCCGCCAGCGTACCGCCCGGTGCCAACGTCGCGCGCCCGCCGGCAAGCTGAAACACCATCAACCGCCCGGGCTGCTCGACCGTCTCGAACAGACCCTTGGCCCGAGCCAGCTTCGGCGCCAGCCGACCGATCGCCTGCTGCAGCCGGGGCAGCGACACCGGTCGTTCCGAGGTCCAGCTCAGCGTCTCGAACCGGTCAGCCGCCGGCCGTCGCGGCCCCAACTCGCGCGGCGCCGGCACACGATCCACGTCCGCGGGGAACAGCAACGCCGCAGGGACCTCGCCATGCGGTGCATCGACCATCACCGCCGCCGGACGCAGCACCCTGACGGCATCGCGCAGCTGCGCACGACCCGCCGCGTCCACCAGGTCCACCTTGCTCAGCGCCACCACGTCGGCCGTCCGCAGCTGAGACCGCAGCAACGGGTCGTTCAATGTCTCCGCCGTTGTCGTCGCGTCCACCACGCACAACACCGTTTCCAGCGGCGCCTCCCGCCAGATCACCGGGTCCATCAGGTTGCGCACAATATCCGAGGGATCTGCGACCCCGCTGGTTTCGATCACGATGAACTCCGGCCGCGGATCACGCCGCAGCAGGGCGGCGAGCGTGCGCAACAGATCGCCTTGCAGCGAGCAACAGATGCAGCCGTTGCTCAGGCTGACCACCCCATCGCTGGCGCCCGTGATCAGCTCCGCGTCGATGTTGATCGCGCCGAAATCGTTGACCACGGCGGCGATCCGCCTTCCTTCGGCATGCGCCAGCAGGTGGTTCACGACCGTGGTCTTGCCCGCCCCGAGGAAGCCTGTCACCAGCAGGATCGGGACCGGCACAATCAGCGCTCGGTAACGGGCCGGCGCACCGGCCGGCCGGGCCTCGCCGCCACATCCAGCACGCCATCGATGATCAGCGGCTGGCCGCTGACCACCAGATGCCGGACGCCCTCCGACGGACGGTTCATCGCCGCGAAAGTCGCCCGGTCGGTCAGCGCCTCGAAATCGAACACCACAATGTCGGCATCCGCGCCCGGCTGCAGCCTCCCCTTGGCACGCATGGCCGGCGTGCTCGCGGAAAGAATATCCGCCGGGATCAGTGCGCATTTGCGAACGCCTTCCAGCAGCGACACCGCCTGGCGCTCGCGCACCCACTCGCGGATGAAACGGGTGAAGCAGCCCGCCGAACGCGGATGCGAGGTGGCGTCCTCCGGCAGCGGCCAGGCGTCGCCCGTGTAGACGCTGCCGTCCGACAGCGTCCAGGGCATCGCGTCGGACGCGATCGCGCCGCCGGGATACAGCACCGAGATGTCCAGGAGATCGCGATGGTGCTGGTTGTTCTCGATATCCAGGATATGCCACAGCACCAGTGTGGAGGGCTCCTCCGCCTGTGCCGCCAGCAATTCCTCCCGGTCGCGGAAGCGCCGCCCGTCGGTCACGCGCTGCACCGAATCGTAGCCAGTGCCATTGCGCGCCTCGAACTCGGGATCGCTGAAGAAGGCCGCCGCCAGGACGGTCGAACCGGTGCCGTACGGATAGGCCTCCACCGTGATCGGCAAGCCCTGCGCCTGCGCCTTTTTCACCAGCACGGCGCAACGCTCCACGTCCGTCTTGCTCGAAGAGTTGAAATGGCAGATGTGCATGTGCGCGCCGGTGGCACCGGCATAGCCGATCAGGCGGACATAGGCCTCGGCGGCGCTTTCCGGGTCGATGCGGGACATGTAGGCGACGTGGGTGAAGGTCGGCACATCATGCGCCGCCGCCAGCTGGCACACCGCGGTCAGCTCCTGCACCCCTGCGCCTGGGGCATAGGCGTTGAGGATGCCGATGCCGATGCCACCCTCGTTCAGTCCGTTTGCAAGGCGGTTGAGGATGCTGGCCACCTCCGTGTCGCTGGCCACGTTCTCGATCCAGCGGCGATCGCGCATGGCATTGCCGAACGCCTCCAGCGAGCTTTCCGCATTGGAGCCGGTCATCGCGCCGATGCGCGCGAAGGCCCAGTTGGCGGCGGCGCCGTAGTTCAGCACGCGTCCTTGCGCGGCCTGGCGACGATACCAGGATGCGACCGGCAATACTCCCGCCTCGAGGTCGAGCGTTGTCGTCACCCCGTCGAACGCCTGCATGCGGTCGGCCGGGATCGACTGGCCGTGCGCGTGCAGGTCGATGAAGCCGGGAGCCACCACCAGCCCGGTCGCGTCGATCACCCGTTCGGCGCTGCCGAGCGCCGCGCCGACAGCGGCGATCCGGCCATCCAGCACCGCCACATCGCCAATGGCGTCCATCCCGCTGGCCGGATCCACCACCCGGCCGCCACTGATCACCAAGCCACCCATATCGACACTCCCGCACGCAAAAACCCGGGTCCCCGAACGCCGGCAGCAGCTCCGGAGGCACGTCAGCCGGCCACGTACGGGCCGTCTCTCTCCCAATAGAGGCAGATTTTCGGACCGACAACCACCTCCGCCGATGCTGACGCATCATGCGTGTTGCTCCACATTTTTGGCATTCATCGCGGCGGTGTGCTTTCGCTGCCCGACCGGTCGGGTGCGATTGAACCATCGGCTGCGATAACCCCAACCGCCGAACATCCAGCGAGGCAGTCTCAACGTCGCTCGCCTTGCGCACTCAAACCCCGATTTCGGTTCGCGCGTCGAGCCACGCTCAGCCTTCTCCGTCGTAACCCCCATCAAAGGCCCACAACACGATTCCAATCTGCAATGTACATGTAGACGCGCTGGTTTTCGCTCGGCAGGAGCGCGCGGTTGTGCGCAATAAAGTGACGGGTCTTTTCGAGTTCGTCCATTCCATGCGGCCACATTTGGCATCACCGCTCTCGTCGCTCCGTGACGGCCGTCACAAAATGTCTGATTTAACCGGGGGCGCTCGCCTATAAGCTTGTGCGTGGCAGCGAAATCTTCCCGCTTATGTCGGCTTGGGGTCATTCACGTCGTTTCTGCGGCGTGCGGGCCATGTCCGCTATCCCCCCAATCGCTGCAAACGGCCGGGGCACACGGCGCCGTTCGTACGTGTTGCATGGTTGGATTGATTTGTCAGAGCCGGCAGGTTCAGACGTCTTTTCTTGAAAAACTCACGAGGATCTCTCGAAAGTGGACGTCGGCTTGAAAGATAAAAATCTTTCGGCCGCGCACTTCGAGATACTCGCGGGCTTTTCGCGGTCATACCCTTGCGGTCCGTTACTCACGCATCGGTTGGAGTGGGGCTTCTTGAAATTGTCGAGTTGTGGGTTTCCACAATTCCCCGTCTTTTCCAAATGTTCTTCCACCATGGAACATAGTCTGGATTTTTCCAGACACTGTATTTGGGACCTGGGATGAAGCCGAGTTCCCGGGCACTGTCGTCATAGGTTCGGCGCAATCGCTTGCGCGCCTCCTCTACGAGCACCGCTCGGGTTTTGAACGCCTCCGAACCAGGTTTCCTCCTTTGCGTCCTTATCACCGGCTTTTCGAAAGCCAGTAAAGTATGGGCACGCGGGACGAACACTTTCGCAAATCCCTCGCACCTTGCGAACTCCTGGCACACTCGCGCGAAAAGGTGCCCCCAGGGCGGCTCAAGCTTCGGCAGGGTCGGGATACTGGGCGTACCGGCAATCACTCGTGCACCTTGTAATCGATAGATGAGTATTGAGTTAAATCTTAACTCAAGACACATACCGATTACGGGTATCTCCTTCGGCGTAGTCGGCGCAATGTTGGTGGTTTCTTTCCACACAGTGACCATTACTGACGCACCCAAGTGATAGCGTTCTTGTTCCTCTATGTGGAACCCGGGTGACCTGTGAATGATAACTTTTACATCACAGGATTCCGCGTCAGCGAAGATCTGGCGAGTAATTTTCTCGAGTGTACGCATCCTCCGCTTATGCAGCATCGCCAGACAATACTGGCGAAAAAACCTTAACCGAAAACGTAACATTCCGAACTCGCGCCTGATTCTACGACGCAGGCGCAAGAGTCTGCGACGCAGCGGCCATTTCGCGCTCGCCTGCATAGCTTCTTTTATCGTGCCTATCGCTTTTACCGTGTATTCGGGCGCAAACGATGCCCACATGGCTGTCCTACCTTTTGAAGGGAGCGCTCATCTTCCAAGCGTTTATCGCACTCATAACTCTGTTTGTGATCGCTATCTCCGCGTTCGCGGAGAGAAACGACACCGGCACTAAGATTTGCACCGAGAAATGTCTCGCTAGTTTGTTGATCTTGCCTTTATTGATCACGCACTGGGGGAAACGAAAACTCAAGAGGGACCAACAATGACCGTTCTCATCTACGTCAAGGCGAACAAAAAGCTGTTGCTCTGGCAGACTTCCTGACGGAAGTAACAATCAACCCTGCAAGCGCAGCTATCGTATTGGATGATCCGGTCAAGGTCACGAGCGCAAAGACCTAATTGCCAAACGCTTAGTCGACGAATCGTTGCGACGACAAGTAATCGTATTCACCCATGATGTGCCCTTCTTGAACCAGGTTGTGGTCCTCCGCGCATCGGTCAGCCGAATATCGTGCGCGAATCCGTTACGCAGCCGCCTGACCGCCTCAATGAAACCGGATACATCATTTGGGCAACCGTCTACTTTGAGGAAGGCCAGAAGCGACGTGCGCCCGTTCATCGGCATGGCATCGACAAACCCATCAAATGATAAATCCTCGCCCAGTTCGGTCGGGACGGAGTTGAGCCGTTTTTTCACGACCGCCTTCGCCGCAGCTTCGAGCATTGCGTCGATTTTGATTATGAATTCCCAATCGCTTTTGGCGCGGAAGATTTCAAGCATGAGTTCGTCGTGTAGACCCATTGCCTGCGTAAATTTCTTTGACGCCTCAAGGAGCAGTTCAAATCTATTTTCGACGTGC
>Ga0080026_10000189_pt1 | contig 14862 bp, 14 predicted proteins | sample OrgsoiDNA2013045_FD_70941 | JGI IMG/M metagenome (GOLD analysis project Ga0080026, IMG submission 70941) | Permafrost soil microbial communities from the Arctic, to analyse light accelerated degradation of dissolved organic matter (DOM) -... | ecosystem: Environmental > Terrestrial > Soil >... | reverse complement strand
GCTCTGCCGCCGCGTCGGCTGCCCCGCTCGTCATGACTGCCGCCGCCCCGGTGCCCGCAGGCCGGCCACTCCTTCCGCCAGCGGCGGCAGGCCGGACGCGGCGCACAGCGTATCGGACCAGGCAGCGATGTGCCCGCCCAGGTCAGGGTGGATGCCGCCCTGACCGGTCGGCGACCAGGAGGCTCGCAGCTCGAACCCGGTGGAGACCGGATCTCCCGCCTTCGTGCCGAACCCTTCCGTCACCACCCTGGTCACCGTCCCGCTGGTCTGGCCGTAGCCAGCTGTCCTGGCGTCCAGCGCCTCGGTCAGCCAGCTCCAGCCCACCTGGCCGATCAGCGGGTCGGCCGCGACCTCCGGCTCAAGCTCCGTACGGATATAGGCGATGACCCGAAACCGGCCCGCCCAGCCGTCCTGGCCCGCCGGGTCATAGAGCAGGACGAACCTGCCCCAGCCGATCTCAGCATCCGCCTCCAGCACCGTGGCGGCGATCGCGGCGGCGTACGGCGCGAGCCGGCGCGGCGGCGGCTCATCCTCGAACGTCAGCTCAGGCCGGGCGCTGCTCTGCCGGGCCGTACCGGCCTCGAGATCGGCCATGGCCGAGCGGAACGTAGCGGCGGGACCGGTGCCGTCCGGATCCGCGGGCCCGGCCGGTCTCATGGCCGGGCTGTACGGCACGGAATCCTCATGCCACGCGGACGTGCAGGTCCGCTGTCCCCGTGGACTCGTACATGAACGGGATGAAGCCGATCAGCATGCCAGCCCCGCAGGCCGTGCAGGACCACTCGGGGCAGTAGCCGTCCGGGGAATCCGGGCATCCGCCAGCCCCGGTATGGTGCTGCTCGAATGGCCGTTCCCCGCCGCAGTCGGGGCAGTGCCGGATCATCTCGACCATCTGCGGCCTCCTCGCCGTTGACGCTGCCGCTGGATCCGCCGCTGGCCAGATCCTGGGAATCGCCGCGGCGGCGCCAGGCTCAGCACCGATGCTGGCATGCGGCGGACCTCATCCCGGGGAGGTGGAACGGCGTGTCATCACGGTGTTTCCGCGGAAACGGGCTCGGCCGACCCGGCGGCGGGCAGCGGCCGCGCGCCCGCCGGTGCCGCGCTGGCCTGTGAGATCATCCCAGATGTGACTTCTCAGACAGCTGAATCGGTCTTCGTGAAGGCGTGTCGCCGGCAGCCGGTTGCTTACACGCCGGTCTGGTTCATGCGCCAGGCGGGCAGGTCGCTGCCCGAATACCGGGCAGCCAGGGCGGGCACGGCGATGCTCGATGCGTGCGCGACCCCGGATCTCATCACCGAGTTCACGCTGCAGCCGATGCGCAGGTACGCCGTGGACGCGGCGATCCTGTTCAGTGACATCGTGGTGCCGCTGCGGGCGGTCGGACTGGGCATCGACATCCGGCCAGGGGTCGGGCCGATCATCGAGCAGCCGATCCGGGAGGAACGGGACCTGCAGCGGCTCCGCCGCCTCGAGCCCGGCGACGTCCCGTTCGTCACCGAGGCCGTCGGCACGCTGGTCGCCGAGCTGGGCGCCACCCCGCTGATCGGCTTCGCCGGCGGGCCGTTCACGCTCGCTTCCTACCTCGTCGACGGCGGCCCGTCGAAGAGCTTCGACAAGACCAAGTCGCTGATGTACGGCAACCCGCCGCTGTGGCACGCGCTGCTGGCCAGGCTGGCGGACATCACCATCTCCTTCCTCCAGCTCCAGGTGGCCGCGGGCGCGTCCGCGGTGCAGCTGTTCGACTCCTGGGCGGGCGCGGTGAGCCCGGACGACTACCGCGCCGCGGTGCTGCCGCACAGCCGGCGGATCTTCAGCGCGCTGGCCGCCTCCGGCGTGCCCCGGATCCATTTCGGCGTCGGCACCGGCGAGTTGCTCGGGCTGATGGGCGAGGCGGGCGCCGACGTAGTCGGAGTGGACTGGCGGGTGCCCCTGGACGAGGCGGTCCGGCGGGTCCCGCCCGGCAAGGCGCTGCAGGGCAACCTGGACCCGGCGATCCTGCTCGCCCCGTGGGAGGTGGTCGAGCAGCGCGCCACGGACGTGGTGGATCGCGGCCGCACCGCGGAAGGCCATATCTTCAACCTCGGTCACGGCGTGCTGCCCGACACCGATCCCGGCGCGCTCGCCGCCCTGACCGACCTGGTGCACGCCGTGTCAGCCAGGGTCCCGCGCTAGCGGGCGGCCATCCAGCCCGGTCGGCCGGCCCGGCCGGCCAGCCAGCCCGGGCGGCAGGCTACTGGGCCGCGGTCGGCCGGGACCGGCGCCGCAGCACCCGCCGCCGTCCGCCGTAGGCGATGCCCCCGGCCAGCGCGGCGATCAGCGCGAACGGAAGTATCGCCCCGAGCCCGGTGAGCAGTCCGGACACCACCAGCCGCAGCGCGTGCCAGCCAGCGGACAGACCGCCGACGAATCCGTGTTCCTTCTTCTTTCTCCTGCCCTTAACGGCCTTCGGGTGGCGACCCACGAGCCGCATCGAGACTGTCGCGTAGGTGGTCTCATGGGCCAGCGCCCGCTGCTGGGCCAGCAGCGCCTCGAGCGAGGACTCCTGGCTGTTGATCTGGTCCTGGACGCCGAGCAGGCCGCCGACCGAGCCGGCCCGCCGCAGCAGGGCGCGCAGCTGGGTAATGGCTGCCTGCGCCGAGGTAACCCTGCTGCTGACGTCGGCCACCTGCTGGGTGACGTCCTGCGCCTGCTGGCTCAGCGAGATCTGGGTGCCGAGGGCAGAGAGCCGGGGCAGTGCCGTGTGGTACTGCGCGACGGGGATCTTGAGCTGCAGGCTGACCAGGGCGAGCGCGTGGTTGGCTGGCTTGAGCGTCTCCTGCTCGCTGGAGGTGTAGCCGCCGGCAGCCGTGACGATCGCGGCGGCCTGGCTGGCGGCCGCGGCCACGTTCTTCGCCCGCACGGTGAGGCTGGCGGTGAAGACGATGCTCTGGCTGGGCGGGAGCAGCCGGGTCGCCTGCGCGGCGGCACCCTCCCCGTTGCCGGACGCCACGGGCACCCCGGCGGCCGTGGTGGGGACCGGGGCAGCTACTCTGCCTGCCCCGGCGGTGCCGTTGTCGGCGCCGAAGGAGCCGGAACGGGCGGCATGCGAGCCGGCGCCGGAGGCGGAGCTGGGAGAGCTGCTGGCGGAGCAGCCAGCCAGGAGCATGCCGGTGCCGGAAAGGGCAGCCGCGATGACGAGGGCGGTGGCGCGCGGCGGTCGGCGCGGCGCGCGGGGACGGACGGTGGTGTTCATGCAGCTCGGACGTGCCTGCGGCGCGCCTGGTTCCCGGCCGGGCACAATCGGTGCCAGAGAGAGATGGTGACCCCCATGGACTATCCGAAGGTCGAGCTGGCGTCCGGATCCGGGCAGCACGGCGTGAGCCGGCCTGCGCCGCCGGGCACCGGCCCGGCCGGCATATCCGCCCAGACGCCAGGCCCGGTCCAGACGTCCTTCCAGGCCGGGGTGCAGAACTGGATCGGCGTCCTCGGCCGGCTCCGCGACGTCGTGCGCCAGCAGGTGCTTGCCTCGCAGCTGGCCAGCCTGCCGCAGCTGGCGCAGCGGCCTGCGCGGGTGCTGGACGTCGGCTGCGGGCAGGGGACCCAGGCCCTGCACCTGGCCAGGGCTGGGCACACTGTCACCGGCATCGACTCCTCCGCCGAGCTGCTGACCCGTTTCGAGCAGGCGCTTGCGGCCGAGCCAGCCGGGGTCGCGGCCAGGGTCCGGCTCATCTGCGGCGCAGGCGAGCGGGCACCCGAGCTGGTAACCGGGCGCTTCGACCTGGTCATGTGTCATGGCGTGCTGATGTACCTCGATGACATCGCGCCCATGCTGGGCGCGCTGGCCAAGGTGGGCGCTCGCGGCGGCGCCATCTCCCTGCTGGTGCGCAACGGCCTTGCGCCCGCGATGCGCGACGGGCTCCGCGGCAGGTGGCCGGAAGCGCTGCGCGCCTTCGGCAGCAAGGACTACGTCAACCGGCTCGGCCTCCCGGCGCATGCTCACACGCCACAGGACGTCGATCGTGCTCTGACCCCGCTTGGCTGGCAGCGCAGCTCGTGGTTCGGCGTCCGGGTCTTCACCGACTGCAGGGACGAGCCCGCGCCGCAGGCCGCAGAGCTGGCCGAGCTGCTCGCGGCCGAGCGTACGGCGGGCGGCCGCGAGCCGTACCGCAGCGTGGCCGCGCTGCTGCACCTCGTCTACGCCCGGTCGCCCGCGTCAGCGTCCGGTCAGTAGGCGGCGAGTGTGCGGATATCTCGATAACATGCGCAAATTACTTAAATGTAATGCGACGCCGGTGACTGACTGGCCCGGCGTAGACTGCGACGCGCTTTCCCGCTAATCCGCTAGTGATGAGATACCAGAATTCCAGGCTAACGATGACCGTGCCCCCCGCTCGCGTCACCGTCCGGGTAGCCGTGCAGTCGTCGCGCCGGCTGCTCCGCGACACTCTTTCCGCGTGCCTGGCCGTCCGCCCCGACGTCACCGTCGTCGGCAAGGTGGCGGCGCCAGGCGAGATGCTCGCGCTCTGCGAGCTGCGCCGCCCGGATGTGGTGATTCTCGACGCTGGCCCGCGGCTGAGCGAGTTCGCCGGCCAGGTAGGCACCCTGACCCGGCGCTTCCCTGAGCTGAACGTGATCGCGACCTACCGGGACGCGTCCGAGCAGGACCTGGCCGCCGCCTGCCGCGCGGGCGTTGCCTCGCTCGTGCCCGAGTCGCATGGCCTCGCGGCCGTGCTGGCGCTGCTGCGGCGCAGGAAAGGGCGCCATGCCAGGGATGAGCGGGGCGGCCTTACCGACCGGGAGCTGGAGATTGTCGTGCTCACCGGCTCGGGGCACAGCGTCGCCGAGATCGCGGCGCTGCTGCGGCTCAGCCCGCTCACGGTAGAGAACTTCAAGCGCCGCGTGTTCGCGAAGCTGGACGTGAGCAGCAGCGTGCATGCCGTCGCCAGGGCGGCGTCGCTCGGCATGCTGGACCGCCACGCCGCTCCGGCTGCTCCGGCCGCCCGAAGGCGCCCGCTCGCGCCGAGGAGGCCGCCATCGGCCGGGGAAGACTCGGCGGTGCTCACCGTGGTCTCCGGCCAGCGCTGTTCCACCTTCGACGAGGTAGTGGTGGCTCTCGTCGCGAGCCGGCTGCCGTTCGTCCTGGTGCAGGGTCCCGGTCCCGGGCCGCTGGCCGATACTCACTGGGCGCGCTGGCATCGCGGCCCGATCGTGGTCGTGCTCGTCGACCCGGCGCCGCCGGACTGGGATCTGGCCGCGGAGCTCGGCGTTCCGGCCATCCTTGTGCACAGCAAGGCGCTGGACCCGCCGGAACTCGCCGAGGCCCTGGCCTGCGGGGCCGGCGCGCTGGTGGCGGCCGACCGGGTGGACGATCACTTCCTCTCGGTACTGCGGATGGTGAGCCAGGGCTATCTGGTGGTCGACTCCATGCCGATGCGGCCGCTGATCGGGGCCGTGCGGGCCCGGTGGGACGAGGGGCTGTCCGGCAGGCTGGAACTGCCGGACCTGACGGCACGGGAAAGCGACATCCTGCGGTGCCTGGCCAGGGGGCATTCGATCCGGCAGACCGGCAGGGTGCTGGGCATCGCGCCGAAGACCGTCGAGAACGTGCAGACCCGGCTGTTCCGCAAGCTCGGCGTGCGCAACAGGTCGGGGGCGCTGGCCGTGGCGGACACGTTTGGCCTGCTGGCCGCGGCGCCGCCGCCTGCCGGGTCCCCTCCGGGTTTCCTGTCCCCTGAGGAGTATTCGTCCTTATCCGGGAGTGACTCGCGGCGCGCGGGTGCAGCCGGGACGAGGAGTCATCCGGTCCTCCTCCCGCGCCGGGCCTGATGTCCCCGCCCGGTGTGCCCCGCTCCGCTTCAGGAGGCCGTCTCACTCGACGGTGACGCTCTTGGCCAGGTTCCGGGGCTTGTCGATATCGCGGCCGAGGGCAAGAGCCGCGTGGTACGCCAGCAGCTGCAGCGGGATGCCGAGCAGGATCGGCTGCAGCTCAGGCTCGGTGGTAGGGACGGTGAGCGCCGTATCCACGCCGGGGATCGGCACCTGGGAGTTCGTCACCACCACGACAGGGCCGCTGCGCGCGCGGATCTCGGCGACCGTGGCCATGTTCTTGTCCAGCATGTGGTCGGCAGGGGCGATGACGACGGTCGGGATGCTCTCGCTGACCAGCGCGAGCGGACCGTGCTTCAGCTCAGCCGCCGGGTATGCCTCCGCGTGGATGTACGAGATCTCCTTCAGCTTCTGGGCGCCCTCAAGGGCCACGTGATAGCCGCGAACCCGCCCGACGTAAAAGACGCTCGAGGCGGCAGCCAGGCGCCTGGCGGTGTCGGCGATCGCATCCTCGCCGGCGAGTACCTCGGCAATCTGGCCGGGGAGTGCCTCGAGGGCTCGGACGAGCCGGCTGCCGTCGGCGGGCCCGACATCGCGGATACGGCCGAGGTGCAGTGCCAGGAGAGCGAAGACCGCCAGGGTCGAGGTGAACGTCTTCGTCGAGGTGACCGAGACCTCCGGCCCGGCGTGCAGGTAGATCCCTGATCCGCACTCGCGGGCGACGGTGCTGCCTGGCGTGTTGACCACGCCCAGCACAGTGCCTCCTTTGCGCTTGATCTCCCGGACCGCCGCGAGGGTATCGAACGTCTCGCCCGACTGGCTGATCGCTATGTACAGGGTGGCGGGCTCGATCACCGGGTTTCGGTAGCGGAACTCCGAGGCGGTCTCGGCGTCAGCCGGGATCCGGGTCAGGCTCTCGATCAGGCAGGCGCCGGCGAGACCGGAGTAGAAGGCAGAGCCGCACCCCAGGACCTTGATGCGGCGCAGCGCGAGCACATCGGAGGGGCTGAGCTCGATACCGCCAAGGTGGGCGGTAGCGAAGCGGCGGTCGATCCGGCCGCTCAGCGCCCGCTCGACGGCTACCGGCTGCTCGTGGATCTCCTTGTGCATGTAGTCGGCGTGCCCGGCCTTGTCGTACGCCGTCTTGGACACCGGCGTCGTCACGGGTCTTTTTTCCGTCGGCTCGGCCTCGAGGGTGAAGGTGCGGAACCCGTCGGCTTTCAGCACCGCCATCTCCCGGTCGTCGAGATAGACAACCTGATCGGTATGACGCACGAGCGCAGATGCATCCGAGGCGACGAAATGCTCGCCGTTGCCGATGCCGAGCAGCACGGGGCTGCCGTTGCGCGCGACGACGATCCGGTCGGGCTGGCGCTGGTCGACGACGGCGATCCCGTACGCACCCTCGATCAGGAGCAGCGCGGCGCGCACGGCCTCCTCGAGGTCCGCCTCCGGCTGGGCGGCGATCAGGTGGGCCAGTACCTCGGTGTCTGTCTCGGAGGCGAATGCGATATCGGCCAGGACGGTGGCCCGCAGCTCGAAGGCATTCTCGATAATCCCGTTGTGGACCACGGCGATGGCGCTCGCGCCGTCCACATGCGGGTGGGCGTTAGCGTCGGTCGGCTTTCCGTGAGTCGCCCAGCGCGTATGGCCGATGCCCGCGCAGCCGCGCAGCCGCTTGGGCGCCGCGGCGATCAGGTCATTCACGCGGCCCGCGCGCTTATGCACCTTCAGGCCGCTGCGGCCGAGCACGGCGACGCCGGCCGAGTCGTAGCCCCGGTACTCAAGGCGCTGGAGTCCCTCGAAAAGGACAGGAACGGCATCCTTTCCGCCGATGTAGCCGACAATGCCGCACATGAGCTCTCTCCTATCCGTAGACCACGCGACGGATCTGGCGTTCAGAAAACTGCGGGGCGGCCACGGGGCGGCCGGCCAGCTCGATGGCGATGCGCCGAAAGGTCTCGGCGTTGGCCAGTCCCGCCGCCTGCAGCTCGCGGTGGCGGCGCCGGATGAACTCCTGCGCCGGCTCGCTGAAGTAGGCGACAACCTCCTCGACGACGCGGGCGGCCGCAGCCTCCGAGAGCGGCGTCGTGCGGGTGAGGTGCCTCACCAGCTCCTCCCATTTCTCGCTGGACATGGCGGCGAGCCTAGCCCGCAGATTGCGGATACTTCAAATATCTGCCCGGAATCGGGCAGATATTTGAACATTGACAGCCCTTTTGGCTTTCTTCCGGATCAGCTCCGACGGTCGCGGCGCCCAGCCGCGGCGCCCGGCCGCGGCGGGTCGCGCGCGGGTACGGCAGAGTAGACGGGTGAGCGCTTCAGCCCGCCGGCCGGCAGTGGCGATCGTGGGCGGCGGGATCGCCGGGCTCGCCGCCGCGTTCTTCCTGCGCGACCGGGCAGTAGCGGTGACCGTGCTGGAAGGCTCGCCGCGCCTGGGCGGCAAGCTCGCGATCTGCGAGGTCGCCGGTATCGCCGTCGACGAGGGCGCCGAGTCCCTGCTCGCCCGCCGCCCCGAGGGCACGGACCTGATCGGCGCGGTCGGCCTGGCCGGTCAGCTGGTGCGGCCCGGCACCACATCGGCGGCCATCTGGACCCGCGGGCAGATGCGCCCGCTGCCCAGGCGCCAGTTCATGGGGGTGCCCGCCGACCTGGACGAGCTGACCCGGTCCGGGATCCTGTCCCCGGAGGGGAACGCCAGGAGCAGGGCAGACCTTGAGCTGCCGGTCACCGCCAGAGACGGCGATGTGTCGGTGGCCGGCTACGTCGGCGCCAGGTTCGGCGGCGAACTGGTGGACCGCCTGGTCGACCCGCTTCTGGGCGGCGTCTACGCGGGCCGGTCGGACCAGCTGTCGTTCGAGGCGACGCTGCCCGGCCTGGCGCGGGCATCCCGCGAACGCCGGTCGCTGGCCGAAGCGGCCGCTTCGCTGCTGCCGCCGCCCGCGGCCGGCCAGCCTGGTCCGGCGCCAGGCCCGGTGTTCACCACGCTGGCCGGCGGTCTCGGGACGCTCCCGCCAGCGCTGGCGGCGGCATCGGGCGCGGCCGTGCGGACCGGCGCGATGGTGCGCGGGCTTGCTCGCGTTCCCGGCGGCTGGCGGCTCACCGTAGGCTCCGCCCGCGCGCCGGAGTGGCTGGATGCTGACGCCGTCATCCTCGCGCTGCCGGCCCGGCCTGCTGGCCGGCTGCTGGCCGCCCTGCCGGTCGCGGCCGCCGCGAGCGCGCTGGGCGAGATCGGCTACGCGAGCATGGCGATCGTCACCCTGGCCTATCCGGCGGCGGCATTCGGGAGCCTCCCCGAGGGCAGCGGCTACCTGGTGCCCGCGGTGGACGGCCGCCCGGTCAAGGCGGTCACCTTCAGCACCGTCAAATGGCCGCACCTGCTGGCCGGGGCGCGCCAGGCCGGGCGCCGCCCCCGGCCGCCCGGCGGGGACATCCACCTGGTGCGGTGCTCGGTCGGCCGGCTGGGGGAAGAGGCGGTGCTGCAGCGCGACGACAGGGAGCTTGCCGCCCTCGCCGGCGCCGACCTGGCGGCGGCCACGGGGGTCAGCGGCGCCCCGCTGGACACCAGGGTCACCAGGTGGGGCGGCGGGCTGCCGCAGTACACGGTCGGTCACCTGGACCGGGTGCAGCGGATCCGGGCCGGCGTGGCCGGCCAGCCCGGCCTGGCCGTCTGCGGCGCAGCACTCGACGGGATCGGCATCCCGGCCTGCATCGCCTCGGCGCGGCTGGCCGCGGACCAGGTGCTCTCGCACCTGAAATCGGTAGCGGGGACTGAGCTGGGGGCCGGCCGGGACTGACCCCCCGCCTGCGGTGGGACAATGAGGGCATGGCTGGGAATGAGAGCGGGCTAGCGGCCGCAGCCGCAGCGGGCACGGGCGAGACCGGGCGGCGCCCCAGGGCGCGAGAGCTGAACGAGCTCATCCGCTACACGATGTGGTCGGTCTTCCGGCTGAGCGACCGGGCGGCGGGCCATGAGGCCTGGGGGCGCGCCTACGGAGCGCAGCGGCGGGACGCCGTCGCGGCCGAGATCACCGAGTTGTGCGAGCAGGCAGCAGGCAAGGGCATCGTGACCCGCGGCTGCTACGACGTGCAGGGCCTGCGGGCCGACGCGGACTACATGTTCTGGTGGATTGCGCCGTCATCTGATGACCTGCAGGAGATGTACGCGAGGTTCCGGATGACCACCCTGGGCCGGGTGAGCGAGCCGGTCTGGTCGGCGATGGCATTGCACCGGCCTGCCGAATTCAACAAGAGCCACATCCCTGCCTTCCTGGCCGGCGAGGAGCCTGGCGCCTACGTCTGCGTCTACCCGTTCGTGCGCTCCTACGAGTGGTACCTGCTCGACGAGCAGGAGCGCCGCGCGCTGCTCGCCGAGCACGGGCTGATGGCCAGGGAGTACCCGGATGTCCGCGCCAATACGGTGGCGTGCTTCGCGCTGAACGACTACGAGTGGATGCTCGCCTTCGAGGCGGACGAGCTGCACCGGATCGTCGATCTCATGCGGCACCTGCGCGGCGCGCAGGCGAGGCTGTACACCCGGGTCGAGATCCCGTTCTACACCGGCCGGCGCAAGCCGGTCAGTGAGCTGCTTGCCGCCCTGCCGTGAGGGTGCTGTTCGGCCGGGAGCGGTTCACGGCTGAGCTGGCCTGGCAGGACCTCAGGCCGCTGCTGCCAGGCTGGGAAATCATCACCAGCCCGCCGCGGCTGGTCACTGAGCATCTGGACGGGGTCGACGCCGTGTGCCCGTTCGGCGCGTGGATTGATGAGGCCGTGCTCGATGCGGGGACGTTCGGGCTGGTGCACCAGTTCGGTGTCGGCCTGGAGAAGGTCGATATCCCGCGGGCGACCGAGCGGGGCGTGTGGGTATCACGGGTGCCCGGTGAGGCAGGCGGGAACGCTGACAGCGTGGCGGAGCTGGCGATTCTGCACCTCCTTGCCCTGGTCAAGCGGCTGGACGCGGCGAGGTCCGCGCTCGCCGGCGGGCGGTGGGAGTCCCGGCCGACCGGCGGCTCAGTGCTGGGCGCGACAGTGCTGATCGTCGGCCTTGGCGCCATCGGCACCGCGGTCGCGCTGCGCCTGGTCCCGTTCGGCGCCCGGCTGCTCGGGGTGCGCGCCCGCCCGCAGCTCGGCGGGCCACCGGGGATGGAGCTGGTGGCAGGCCCCGATCAGGTGAGCGAGCTGCTGAGCCAGGCCGACGCCGTGATCTGCTGCGCGATGCTCGACAGCGGTACTGCCGGGATGTTCGGGGCGGCGCAGTTCGGCGCGATGAAGCGCGGCGCGCTGTTCGTCAACGTCGCCAGGGGCGGGCTGGTCGACCAGGCCGCCCTGCTGGCGGCCCTCGAGTCCGGCCAGGTCGGGGGAGCGGGGCTGGACGTGCATGCCGCCGAGCCCGCCGACCCCGGCTCTGACCTGCTCCGACATCCATCGGTGGTCGCCACGCCGCACGTGGGCGGCCTCACCGACCTGATGTTTGCGCGGACCGGTGCGGCGTTCGCCGAGAACCTGCGGCGCTGGGCGGATGGCGGCACGCCGCGCTGGGCGGTCAACGCGCCGGCATTCCGCAGGCGGCCGCCGACCTGAGATCTGGCCATCGAGACAGCGCTGCGCGCGCCCTGGTACCTCCCCGGCGGCCTACGCTCGCGCGCTCGGCGGTGAGCTCGGGCCTAGCTATTTCGTCAACCTCAACACCAGGAAAGTCGGTCGTCGTGAACCTGATGATCGGCCTGATCGGCACCCTGACGCTGCTGCTGGCGATCGTGGCCGGCCTCGGCGTGCTCAACAGCATCGTCCTGAGCACCAGGGAGCGGGTGCACGACCTGGGGGTGTTCAAGGCGGCCGGGATGACGCCGCGGCAGACCATCGCCATGGTGGTGTGCTGGGTCGCCGGGACCGGCCTGGTGGCGGGCGTGATCGCGGTCCCGGCCGCAGCGCTGCACGCCGAGTAAGGCGCTCGCTAGCTGGCGGGCTTCGGCCCGGTCGTGCGGAGGCTGCCGATCTTGTTCAGGAGGCCGAACCAGAACCGGGCGCCCGGCACAAGCGAGGTGATCGTGATCAGGAAGCCGATGAGGATCAGGGCGATCTGCCAGCCTGAGCCACCGGTGCGGTTGAGGACCCCGCGCTGTTCCAGCCAGTTGCACCGCGACTTCGGCGTGGCGCAGACGCGGACAGATCCCCAGCCGATCGGCAGGCCTGCCGTTGCCGCGTTGGACAGCTGCCCTTCGAGGTTCGCCAGGCACGCCTGCTGGCTCTGGCTGGCGGGACAGGAGGTGCCCCTCGCCGCCACGCTGCTGACGGCCGTGCTGATGGCGCTGTCGGTATAGAGCGTGCGCCCGATCGTGAGCGCATTGACGTTGAGCAGCAGGACCAGGATCGCACCGACCAGGAGCGTGATCTTGGCGACGTGTCGCTTGTACCAGCCGGACACCCGGTCCATGTGGTCGTCATACCAGTTCTCAACCGAGGTGCGGAACTTCTCGATGTCGCCGCCGGCGTTCTTGGCCAGGGCCTGCAGCGATGCCTGCAGCGTCGGCATCCACTCGGGCAGCGCGTTGACGGACTGCACAATGGTGCTCATCGTCGTCTGGCCGGCTGCATCGGGCACCAGCAGGTCGATCACCGCCTCGGCGAACGACCGAGCGGGAATGTAGGAGGGCAGGTCCCTGCGCTGGCTCCACTGGCGTGCTCCTGGGCTCGCCTTCAGGGTGGCCGGACGTCCCGGTTGCTGAGCCGGCTGCAGCGTTAGCCGCCGGCTGGAGATCTCGCCGGCCATCCCCTGATTGCTCAGAATCGGGCTGCCCAGCAGCGCACCCGTCGCGGACGGCTTCGGCGGTTCTTGACCGGTCCCGGCGACGCCAGCCTGCTGGGCCGGCTGATGCAGGAGGATGGCGTTCAAGCTGGCGTAATCGGCTGTTGCATGAGACAGGTCCGTAACGAGGTCGTCCTGGCCGGCACCATCGAGAAGCTCACGCAGGCCACGCAGCAAGTACGCTCCGCGTAGTCCGAGGAAGCGTGCTATCAACTCGGTGACCACAGAGCTGAGCGCGGCGGTAACGCCGAAGACGAAGGCCAGCCCTATGCCTAGGTCAATGATTCCAGAGTTCGGCATGCCCTTCCCTATGAGCTTGACTGCCCGTCATGCTTGACTGCCCGTCATGAGCTTGACTGCCCCGTCGGGGCTGCATCGATCTTCCTCGCTTCGCCTCGGCGTGTGAAGCGCTCCCCGCGAAGATTCTTCAGGTCAATTCACCGTGCCCATGGATCGCGAGGCGCTGAACGAGGGCGCGGGTACAGCCGGGGCTGACGTTGCAGCCGGGGCTGACGTTGCAGCCGGGCTGACGTTGCAGCCGGGGCTGGCGCGATGCTTGCCGCTGGCCACGACGCACAACTCCCCACCCTCCGCTATAACTTTGTGCGGTTGCATAGCTACACTTCGTCATACTGGTATCGGCTGGCATTCCGGAGGGGCTATGGAGGTCGAGGGCGCAGGTTCCGCAGCTCAGGGGGAGCTTCATCGGGCCTCGCGGTGGGCGGCGATCTGCGAGTCGTCGGCTGACGCCATCGTCGGCTGGACGCTGGACGGCGTCATCACCAGCTGGAACCCCGGGGCAGAGCGAATGTACGGCTACGCCGCCGAGGAGATCGTCGGGCGCAACCTGTCCGTGCTCATCCCGCCGGACCGGGTCAGCGAGTTTAGGCCCGCCCTGGACCGGCTGACGCGGGGAGAGCAGGCCGAGTTTTACGACACGAGAGCCCGCCGCAAGAACGGGAACCTGATCGACGTGTCGGTGTCGGTCTCTCCGATCCGCGACGCAGGCGGCGCGGTGGCCGGGGTGTCGTCGGTGACCAGGGACATGACGCAACGCAACCGGGCCGAGGCCGAGCGGCACGCGCTGCAGCAGCAACTGCAGGAGGCTGAGCGCCTCGAGACGCTGGGCCGGCTCGCGGGCGGGATCGCCCATGACTTCAACAACCTGCTGGGCGCCATCATGAACTACGCCGGGTTCGTGGCCGATGAGTCGGCCGACCGGCCGGGGGTGCGGGCCGATGCCGAGCAGATCCAGGCGGCGGCGCAGCGCGCGGCGGCGCTCACCCGCCAGCTGCTCATCTTCAGCCAGCGAGAGGTGACCCAGCCCGAGCCGCTGGACCTCAACATCATCATGGCTGACATCAGCAGCCTGCTGTCGACCAGCATCGGGGCGCACGTTCACCTGCGAGTCGACCCGGCAGCGCACCTGCCCGCCGTCCTGGCTGATCGCGGCCAGGTCGGGCAGGTGCTGCTGAACCTGGCCATCAATGCCGGCGACGCGATGCCCGGGGGCGGCGTCCTGACGATCGGGACCAGCCTCGCGGAACTCGACGGCGAGTACGCCCGCCTGCATCCGGGCGTCCGCCCTGGCCGTTACGTGGAACTCATCGTGAGCGATACCGGGACCGGCATGAGCGCCGAGGTCGCGGCCCGCATCTTCGAGCCCTTCTTCACCACCAAGCCGGTAGGCAAGGGCACCGGCCTGGGCCTGTCCACGGTGCACGCCATCGTCACCCAGGCCAGCGGCAGCGTGACCGTCGAGTCCGAGGAAGGCACCGGCACGAACTTCCGCCTCTACTTCCCGGCCATCGGCGCACCCGCCCCCGCCCCCGCCACGGTCACGGCTGCCGCCCCCGGCGCCCGCGGGCACGAAACGACGATCCTCGTCGTCGATGATGAGCCCGCCGTGCTGGCGGTCACCTCGCGGATCCTGCGCAAGAACGGCTACGCCACCCTGGAGGCCGGGACCTGCGAGGAAGCGCTGTCGGTGGCGTCCTCCCAGGACTTCCAGCTTCTGCTGACCGACACCGTCATGCCCGGCATGACCGGTGCCACGCTGGCCGAGCGCGTCACCGAGCTAAGGCCCGGAGTTCCCGTCCTGCACATGTCCGGCTACTCCGTCGAAGTGCTGAGCTCCGAGCGTATCCACGACGGGGAACTGGCGTTCATCCAGAAGCCGTTCACCGCTCCGGCCCTGCTGGAAAAGGTGCGCGGCGTGCTGAGCACCTCACCACGGGCATGACCAGGGCGG
>Ga0080026_10000188_pt1 | contig 14878 bp, 9 predicted proteins | sample OrgsoiDNA2013045_FD_70941 | JGI IMG/M metagenome (GOLD analysis project Ga0080026, IMG submission 70941) | Permafrost soil microbial communities from the Arctic, to analyse light accelerated degradation of dissolved organic matter (DOM) -... | ecosystem: Environmental > Terrestrial > Soil >... | reverse complement strand
CAACTGGCAGCAGGCGCTCGGTGTCGGCGTGGCGGGCCTCGCGCGGACGCTCAAGGCGCCCATGCTGCTCGCGGTCGCCTGCGGCATCATCGCCACCGCCCTGCTGCGACTCCTGCTCACCTGACCAGCTTCGCCTGCTCACGTGACCAGCTTCGCCCCCGTCGGCAGCCCACCCCGGCCACGATGCTGGCTCGGCGCTGGAGGTTGAGTCTCTGCTGAGTGAACTGAGCGGTGCAGAGGCGTCGCTGCTGTTCGCCTCCGGGATGGCCGCACACTTCACCACATTCATGACCCTGCTCGAGGCCGGCGACGAGGTTGTGTTACCCGCCGAGTCCTACCGCCAGGTCAGGAACGTCTTCCACCACATCCTCCCCAAGTTCGGCATCGTGGTGCACGAGATCTCGATACGGGACCCGGACGCCTTCCTGGAGGGCATCCGCGCGCTGAGCAAGCGCGTGCGCTTAGTGCACCTGGAGATGCCCTCGTCCCCGCACATGTACCTGATCGACATCGCACAGGTCCGCGAGATCTTAGGCCCGGATGTGATCATCACGCTGGACAGCTCGTTCTCGCCCCCGCCGAATTTCCACGCCCTGCGATGGGGGGTGGATCTTGCGCTATTCAGCGCGACGAAGTACCTGGGCGGTCACGGCGACATCGTCGCCGGAGTCCTCTCCGGCCGGGAGGATCTCATCGAGCGAATCCGCTGGTACCGCGACACTACGGGTCCTGTAGCGGATGGGAACGTCGCCTTCCTGCTCCGGCGGAGCCTGTACACCCTGCCGTTAAGAATGGACCGCGTCAACGCTCAGGGCATGGAAGTCGCCCAGTACCTGGACGCGCACTCCCGAGTGAACCGTGTCTACTACACCGGCCTGCCCACTCATCCGCATTTCAAGCTTGGCCAGGACTATCTGGAAGGTCACGGTGGTGTCGTGACCTTTGAACTAGGGACGAGCGAGGCAGCCACCGCCCAGGTCGTGGACCGGCTTAAAATTCCTTTCATGGCCTCGAACTTCGGTGCCCCGCAGACCCTGGTGGAGCAGAGTACCTTCTTCACCTACTTCGAATACGATGACGCAGGGTTGCAGAGCATCGGGGTGGACCGCAGCACTATACGGCTGGCTCTGGGTTACATCAACGAGGTATCGCAGGTCATTGACGACCTCGACTGCGCCCTTGCGGCAGACTGAGCGGACGGTTCGGTGTCAGATGATCCGTGCCGTCGCCATCACAGGTCGGGCAGAGTGTCCGGGCTTGATCATCGGACGCGGCCGGCTGCCCAGCAACGCGGTTCTACCGGTCCCCGACACCTCAGCATGGCGAGACGACGCGCCCGGTCTTGCCTGACCAGACTTCACAGTCAAGGAGGGTCCATTGGCTGACAGTTCTGGCGACGGCCTTGCCGCCTCCATCTCTGCCGAATCCGCCGCACCGGCCGACGTGCGCTTTGTCAGCGGACGAGAGGTCGACTACGGCGCATTCAGGGCGATCTCGACGATGATCGAGGAGCAGGCCGATCGGCGTCCTGAACGATCGGCGATATCCTACGACGGCAGGACGCTGACGTACCGACAGCTCGACCATCTCGTCAACGGACTGGCCGCGGACCTGGCCCATCACGGGGTCGGCAGCGGGGCGATCCTGCCAGTCCTGCTGGTCAACAGCCTGGAATTACCCCTGGCCTACCTGGCGCTGATGAAGCTGGGCGCGGCGTTCGTTCCCATCGATCCGGCATGGCCAGCCCAGCGGGTCCGGGCCGGGATCGATGTGCTGCCGGCCGGGATCGTGCTGTGTGGCGCGACGTCGGCGCCCGAGGAATACGGGCCCGGCACATTCGTTGTGGACATCGACCAGATCACGGCGACCTCATGGCGCCCGGCTGTCGAGTTGCGCCCGGAAGACCTGATATACGGCGTCTTCACGTCGGGTACCACGGGCATCCCGAAGTGCGCGATGAACCGGCACGGCGGGCTGACCAACCGGTTCCTGTGCATGTCGCGGTATTTTGCCGCGACCGGCGATGAGGTGGTGCTGCAAAACAGCAAGCACACCTTTGACTCATCGATCTGGCAACTGCTCTGGCCGCTGACCGCGGGCGGGCACACGGTGCTGCCGGTGCAGAACGAGTTTTTCAACCTGAGCCAGACCATCGACACGATCGCCGAATACCGGGTCACGGCGACCGACTTCGTCTCCAGCATCTTCAACACCCTGGTGGCGGTCGTCGACCGGGACGAGCCGGCGCTGCGGAAGCTCTCGTCCCTGCGGTGGCTCATCGTCGGAGGCGAGCCGGTCAACCCGCAGGCCGTATACCGCCTGATGGCACTGCTTCCCGACCTGCGGGTGACCAACGGGTACGGACCGACCGAGACATCCATCGGAATGGCCTTCCACCCGATGTCCTCCGCGGACGGGGACCTGGTGCCGCTCGGCCGGCCGATCGACAACTGCTACGCCGCGATCGTCGATGACAATCTTGAGCTGATGCCACCCAGGGCCACCGGGGAGATCGCCGTCGGGGGCACCTGCATTGGCGAGGGATACGCCGGCGCACCAGGCGCCACCGCGCGGACCTTCATCCCTAATCCGTTCCCCGACCTGATCCCCGGAGAGCGGCTGTACCTTACCGGCGACCTCGGCCACCTTGACGACGAGGGCCGGCTGTTCTTCTCGAGCCGCAAGGACTTCCAGGTCAAGATCGGCGGTGTCCGGATAGAACTGGGCGAGATCGAGTCGACGGCCGAGGGCTGCCCTGGCGTCATGCAGGCGAAGGTGCTTCTCGCCGAGCGGGCCGGGCAGAAGTCCCTGGCTCTGTTCGTCTCCTGCGAGGCTGAGCTGACCGAGGCCGTGCTCAGTGAGCACCTGAGGCGTTCGCTGCCCAGGACGAGCAGGCCGGCGTACTACTTCCTGTTATCCGCAATGCCCCTGAGCGACAACGGCAAGGCGGACCGGCGGAACCTCCAGGCCAGGCTCGACCACAGGATTGCCGACGACACGGCACGGCTGGCGGACGGCATGCAAGCTACGGCCACGGCCGACCGGGTGCTGCAGGTGATGCGGTCGGCGCTTGGTCAGCCCGACCTGGCCCCGCACGAGCACTTCATGGACGTCGGCGGTGATTCCCTCAAGGCCCTGACCGTGGTGGACACCATCCGTGCCGAGTACGGCGTGCAGCAGCTCTGCGCGCAGGACCTGTTCGATCATCCGACCGCCGAGCGGATGGCGCTGGTGATCGAGACGTACCGGGCTGACGACACGATTGTCGAGCCGGAGCCCGTGCTGATGGAGCACGATGCCGTGGTCGCGCTGGATGAGCCGATCCGGTCCGCCGATCCATCCGAGCACGTGCGCACCGTCCTGGTGACCGGGGCGACCGGTTTCGTGGGCAGCCGCCTGGTTCACGAACTGCTGACCCGGACAGACCTGCGGGTACTCTGTCTCGTCCGCGCCGGCGACGACGCACGGGCCACCGCTCGAGTGATCGCCGCCCTGGCGGGACGCCGGCTGTGGAAACCGGCGTTCAGCGGCCGCCTCCATGGCTATGCCGCCGATCTGAGCCTGCCGAAGCTCGGCTTGCCTGCTCAGACCTGGGACTACCTTGCACGCACCTGCGATCTGGTGCTGCATGGCGCCGCGCTGGTCAATTTCCTGTTCGACTACCGTGCCCATCGCCGGGCCAATGTGCTGGGCACCGTCGAGCTGCTCCGGCTGGCGATGGCGCAGCGGCCCGTACCGTTACACCACGTCTCGACGCTGGCGGCCATGCAGGCCGCGACCACGAATCGACCCGACGCGCTCGCCGAGCACTACGAGCCGTCCCAGGCCGGGGCGCCTCCCGGCGGGTACAACCGCTCCAAGTGGGTCGTGGAGCGTTACCTCGCCGAAGCCAGGCGTCGTGGCGCGGTCATCACCGTGCTCCGGCTAGGGGAGGTGATGCCGAGCGGCGACAACGGACAGCCCAACCCGGTCGCGTTAACCCATCTGCTGCTCTCCGCCTTCTACCGGCTCCGGGTCCGGCCCGACGTCGACATCCGGTCGGACTACACGCCGGTCGACTACGCGGCAGCGCGGATCGTGGCCGCCGTGGGCGATCCCGCCGTCTGGGGCGGGACGCTGCACATCTTCCACCCGGAAAGCGTCTCCTTCGGGGACGTGCTCCCACAGGCCGGTACTCCCATCGCCCGGACCTCCTGCGGCGGTTTCCTGACTCACCTTCAGGACGCCGCCCGGCGGACCGGCGACCGCGAGCTGGCCGCGCTGGCCGCCTTACTGCCCGGCGCCGCCGAGATGGACGAGCCCAGCCTGCGGCGGATGTTCGACAGCCTGCTGACTGACAACCCCGCGCTCTACGACAAGAACGAGTGCCGCCGCGCAGAGCGTGGCTGGCAACTCACCGACGGCCCGCTGCGCGATCCGATCGCCGCGTATCACTCCTACCTGGTGCGCCGGTATCCCACCGATCCCAGCGCGCCAGGGCTCACGGCGTCGCGGCGGGCTTCCGCCATCTGATGACACACCAACGGTTTCCTCGGCAGAAAGCCTAAAGATGCAATATCGCACGATGGGACACCTCGGCTGGGACGTCAGCGAGGTCGGATACGGCATGTGGGGCATCGGCGGCGGCCCAGGCGGCTTCACCGGCTGGGACTACGACATTGCGCCGCGCTGCCTCGATCAGGCGGTCGATCTCGGCTGCAATTTTTTCGACACCGCGTGGGCCTACGGGCGCGGCGTCAGCGAGCAGATGCTCGGCGCACTGCTGCGCCGGCATCCCAGCCGGAGGCTGTACGTCGCGACGAAGATCCCGCCAAAGAACCGGGCGTGGCCGCCGGGTCGCGACGACACCCTGGACGAGGTGTTCCCGGCCGACCACATCAAGGAGTACACCCACCGCAGCCTGGAGAACCTGGGAGTCTCGCGCATCGACCTGATGCAGTTGCACGTCTGGGAGGACCGCTGGGCGCGGGACGGGCGGTGGCAGGACGCCATCCGCGCTCTGCGCGACGAGGGTCTCATCGAGGCGGTGGGGATCAGTGTCAACCGCTGGGAACCGGCCAACTGCCTCGCCGCGCTCGATACCGGACTTATCGATGTCATCCAGGTGATCTACAACATCTTCGACCAAGCGCCCGAGGACGAACTGTTCGACCGCGCGACGCGTGACGGTGTGGGCATCATCGTCAGGGTGCCATTCGACGAGGGGAGCCTCACCGGCACGCTGACCGCCGACAGCACCTGGCCGGAAGACGACTGGCGCGCCACCTACTTCGGCCCTGAGAACCTCGGGCCGACGGTCGAGCGCGTCGACCGTCTCACCGAGGCTGTCCCGGACGGGCTCAGCCTGCCCGAACTGGCACTGCGGTTCGTCCTGCACCATCCGGCGGTCAGCACGGTGATCCCCGGCATGCGTAAGCCGGAACACGTCCGCGCCAATCTCGCCGTCAGCGAAGGCCGGCAGATCGACGACGACCTGCTCGCACGGCTGCGCCGCCATCGCTGGGATCGCGTGCCGACCGAGTGGTCCGGCTGACGTCGAAGATCTGCCGGCTATCCGGCGGGACATACGAGGGGGCACCGGTGACCGTTATCGCGATGTGGGCGCACTCGCGCTCTGCATCAACGGCGTTCCTGCGCATGATGATCGAGCGCGGCGACGTGACTGTCGTGCACGAGCCATTGCTTACCCTCACAGGAGCGGGTGAAGTTTCGCTTCCGTCACCGGACGGCGGCCGGACTCTGGCGCAATCCGAATCCGAACTCCTGGACTGCCTGACGCGCCTTGGCCGCACCCGCCCCGTCTTCATGAAGGAAGTCGTCGACTACCGCTACGAATACCTGTTCGACCACCCGGAGGAAATCGCCGCGATCACGCACACGTTCATTGTGCGCGATCCGCGGCCGACGATCAGCTCGCACTACGCGATGAAACCCACGGTGACCAGTCCGGAGATCGGATACGAACGTCTCCACGAGATGTTCGAACTGACCTGGGCAATTACCCGACGTAAGCCCCTGGTAATCCGCTCGGAGCAACTGGTGGCCGAGCCGGCGCGGGTGATCGAGGCCTATTGCGACTACGCCGGGCTGCCGTTCCTCCCGCATGCTCTCAGCTGGGACGCTAGCGACCGACCCGAGTTGCAGCGGCACCGAGCATGGCATGTGGATGCCATCCGCAGCAGTGGCTTCCAGGACCCCAAGAACACCTATGCCGCCACCGTCGACAACAACGCCGTGCTGAAGTCGTTCTACGACCACCACTACCCCTACTACGAGCGGATTGTCCGGCACGCCGACTGACGGGGCGGCTCCGCCCCCGCTTCGAGGGGCACTATCACGGCTGGCAGGACACGGTCTGACCGCCGCGGGCGGGCTGCCGGAATGATCCCCCTTGTGGGGGCACACTCCTTTCGCCGCAGCCGCCGGCCGTACTAGGATTACTGGGTAAGTCGGGTCAGGATTCTCCTACCAGGATGGCTGGTGAGTGAGATCTAGATTCGGCGAAGGGAGGTCAGGAATGTCCGAGGACACCGAGGATGACCGAGCCTACGCCGTAGTCTTAAATCACGAGGAGCAGTACTCCATCTGGCTCGCCGACCGGGAGATTCCCGCAGGCTGGCGCGCGGACGGTACGACGGGTACCAAGCAAGAGTGCCTGGATCACATTGACCAGGTCTGGACCGACATGAGACCCCTGAGCCTGCGTTCAGCCACGGACGGCTGACCGTGGGCATGCACACGCGGCCGGGCACCGCGTCCGTGTCCGGGCGGGCCAGTATTTTGCGGCCCGCGCCCGCAATCGAGGTGGGCTGCCCTGCCGGGCAGCGATCCTCGCTGAAGCGCACTTCGGCGGTACGGCCCGTCATGACCTGGTCGAACCGTACCCCGCTCGGCGTCCTGGGTACCGCCGCATGACAGCCGCGCCGGCCGGAGGGCGCGCGGCTGCTCCGGAGCTGACCCTCGTCGCGATCGATGCGGACAATGTCACAGCGGTTTCGGCCGAACGGGTGGCGAAACTCACCCGGGCCGGGTACGCCGGTTCCGATCCCCTGCCGGGTCTGCCCGTTCCCGATGGAGCCACGGAGACGCCGGACGCGGTGCTGGGCTTCCTCAACGGCGGCGGCAGGATCTGGGCCGCCAGCGCACACGACGATCTTGTCGGGGTGCTGCGGACCACCGGCTCCTCTGACGGCTCATGGTGGATGTCGCGGGTCGCGGTGACGCCCGAATGGCGCCGGGGCGGCGTGGCCGGGTGGTTACTCGTGGCAGTCGAGGCGCTCGCCGCGGCGGCCGGTACACCGACCGTGCGGCTCGACGCCGTGATCGAGCGGTGCGTGCCATCGTTCTACGCCCGACTTGGCTACCGCGTCGTAGAGCACCACGCGGCCCCTGACGACAAGCTCCTCACCGAGGTCACGATGGAACGTGACCCAGCCGCGCCGCGCCGTCCCGTTCCAGCCAACCTGCTTGCGTTCCCCGGTGCCGCGACGGCCGGCGCCATCTGCTGGTTCATCACCGCCGAAGGGATGGCAGCCGTTGCGTGCCCCGGCCGCGATGAAGTCGCGGCGGCCATCGCCGACTGTGCGCTTGAGTTAGCTGACGACGACGCCCTGCTGGCCGGGGTCGATGTCTGGCGCGGCGCGCAGGCTGATCTCGACGCGGTCGTCCGGCGACTGTCCGGCGCCCAGCCCGGAGCGCGTGCCGCGGTCGTGCGGTACCGCGGCGACCGCGGCAGTGTGCCGCATCACCTCATGCCGCGAACCCATCATCGCGACCTGTGGGCGGCACTGCGGTTCGTTCCCGGCAAAGAGCCCCGTCCCGTATTCCCCGCCCTACCGTCCCCTGGAGTGTGAAGTCGTTGACGACCATCCTGACGCAACACCTGTCGGCACCGGGCGCGCTCCCGGTCGATCTGCGTACCTACTTCAACAATCGCGGCATCACTGGCGGCGAGGAGCTGTCGAAGGGAGAGTTCAACATCTGGTTCAATAGCTTCCCCGCCGAAGAACTGCCCGAGCCCGGTAAGACGGTCGAGGTCGGAGCCGTGCCTTTCCTGTTCCCCGCTCTCAGCGCGGACGGCAAGGACAACCTTCGCTGCTCGGGCCAGCGGATTACGCTGCCGCCCGGACACTACGACTGGCTCTACCTGCTCGCCGCCGCCGAGCGCCGCAGTGAGGACGTCGTCCACCTGCACTACGCCGACGGCTCTGTCGATCCGGAATGGCTGCGCGTCTCGGACTTCTGGGCGGAGACTCCTGCTCACTTCGGTGAGCAGGCCAGCGTGCGCTGTACCTGCCTGCACTATCCGCGGCACGTGCAGCAGAACATGGGCCCGGTCATCTGGCGCACTCGAGTGCCGGTGCCCAGGGAGACTCAGCTGGCCGCAGTCCATCTGCCGGACAATCCAGCGATCCACCTCTTCGCCATCAGCCTGCTGAACACCGTCACAGGGCAGGCGTCATGAGCGGGCCGGCCGCGTGCGTGATTGACGATGTCGTCTCGTGGCGACACGACCTGGTCGGATGCCTGTGGACCAGCGCGGCAACGGTGCTCGGATTCCACGGGGCGCCGGTGCTGGGGACTCTGGGCGCCGCGTGGGGGTTCCGTCACCTGCCGGAGGATCTGCGCCGCGAAGAGTACTACTATCCATGCCCGGCCGGCGTGTCGCTGTTCGAGGCCATCGCCCCATATCACCCGGTGAGTTCGCGGTGGCATGAGCCTGCGGACGGCGCCGAGGGCTGGGCCCAAGTACGCGATGTGGTGCTGTCCGGCGTTCCCGTTATCGTGGCTGCCGACAACTTCTATCTGCCCTACCGGCCGGCCTATCAGGATGTGCACACCAACCACCTGGTGGTGGTGTACGGCTTCGACGAGGCAGCCAGCACCGTGCGCGTACTGGACGCTGTACCGCCGCGTTTCAACAGTGACATCACCATCACCGAGCTCACCGCGGCGCGTAGTTCGGGCAACCCTGAACTGCACGAGCGTGACATGTTCTTCACCAACCGGCCGATCGCCAACCGCTGGCTGGAGGTAACGATAGACACGGCCGCATTCCCGCCCTTCAGTCTGGAGACCGTCCGGACCACCATTCGGCGCAACGTGGACGGCTTCGCCGCGTCGGCGCCCGCCGAGGGATACGCGGGCGCGGCCGGGCAATCTGATTACCTCAACGACGTCGCGCGCAGGTTCGCGGACGGTGCGGATATCTGCGACGAGCTGTTCCTGGTTGCCGGTGCGGTAACGGCGAACACGGCACTGCATGCCGACTGGCTCGCGCTTGCCGGCCGCCGACTGGAGATTCCGCGGCTAGCGGAGGCAGGGCGGGGCGTGGAGCGGTTCGCCCACCACTGGACCGCGGTTCGGATTATGGCCGCGCTGACACGGACGGGCGAGGTGTCCGCGGTCCGACTGCAACGGCGCTTCGCCGCGTTGCTCGACGACCAGGCACGTGTGCTCGCCCAACTCGACGACCTGCTCACAGATCTCTGATAGAGGCACCGACGAAGAGCCAGCGACGGCGACCGGTCCACCGGCACCGAGACTGCGATGCCCGGCGCGTCGCCTGACGGATCGGTGGCCTTACCGGAAGGACACATGAGGATGGCTATGGATAGCACGGGACTGGGCGGTGACGGCACCGCGGTGTCGGAGGCCCGGCGGGCCCTCCTTGACCTGAAGCTGCGCAGGCGGCACGCGATGGACGCGGAGCGCAACCGGATTGTCCCCGTCCCGCGGGCCGGTCTGCTTCCCGTCACCGGGCAGCAGCGTAACCTGTGGTCCCTGCACCAGATGGCTCCCGACATACCCATGTACAACGTGGCGTCCACCCTGCGGTTGCGGGGCCAGCTCGATGTTGCGGTGCTGCGGGCGGCGCTGCGGGAACTGGTCGCACGGCACGAGAGCCTGCGCACCCGGTTCGGTTCCGAGCGAGGCGTGCCGTTCCAGATCGTGGACGAACCACCCGGCGAGGTGCCGCTGGAGGCGGTCGACCTGTCGGACCAGCCCGGCGAAAGGCGATGGCAACGGACGCTGGAGCTGGCGAACGAGCAGATCCGTCGGCCATTCGATCTGAGCGCGGGGCCCGTGCTGCGGTGCTGGCTGGCTCACCTCGCGGATGACGATCATGTGCTGGCCGTCGTGATCCACCACATTGTCACCGACGGCTGGTCGGCCGGGATTCTCATGCGCGACCTCGCGGAATTGTACGAGGCGACGCGTGCGAGCAGGTCGGCAGAGCTAGCGAATCTGCCGGTGGCACTGGTGGACTACGCCGCGTGGCAGCAGCGGTGGCTAACCGGCGATGTGCTGGAACGCCACCTGGATTACTGGCGCACGACGCTCGCCGACCTGCCGGAAATGGAATTTCCCGCCGACCGGCCACGTTCTGCCATACCGACCGGGGCCGGTGACGCCTTCGCGTATGACCTCCCGCCGGACCTCATCCGGCGAGCCAGACAGACCGCCACGGCTGAGAACGTCTCGTTGCTCGCCGTATTCGTGACGGCGCTCTACCTGGTCCTGGCGCGGTACACGGGTCAGGACGACCTGGCTTTCGGCTCGGTCTTCTCCGGGCGCACCCATCGCGAGATCGAGCCAGTAGTCGGCTTCTTCACCAACACCCTGGTGCTGCGAACCAGTCTGGCCGGGAACCTTACGGTCCGGGACGTCATCGGCCGATGCAACGACCTGGTCCTGGACTTGCTCGGGCACCAGGATGTTCCTTTCGGACTGGTGGTCGATACCTTGCGGCCCGAGCAGGTCCCCGGCCGCAACCCGCTGTTCCAGATCAGCTTCAACCTGATGACCGACGAGATCATGCAGGACTTCCGCGTCGACGGGCTCACGGTCGAGAACGTCCCGTTGCACACTGGCACCTCCCGCTTCGACCTGGGCCTCCAGCTGCACGCGCATTCGGACGATAGTCCGTTCATCTGGGCTGAGTACTCGGCCGAACTGTTCGACCGGATCAGGATCACGAGTCTCCTGGCCCATTTCCAGGTGGCCATAGAGGCGGTGGTGACCGATCCCAGCCAGCTGATCGCACGGGTCGGCATTCTCACGCCGGAGGAACACGCGCGGCTGACGGTCGAATGGAACCCCCCGCCCGTGGCGTTTGGAACCGAGTACCTTCTGCTGCATGACCTGGTGGCGGCGCGCGCCGCCGAGGCACCCGACCACCCCGCCGTGCGCTTCGAAGGCAGCGAGCTGACGTACGGGGAACTGGAGTCGCGAGCAGGTCGGCTGGCCCGGCTGTTGCAGGATGACTACGGGGTGGAACCCGACGCCGTGGTCGGTTTCCTGCTGCAACGAGGCCCCGATGTACCGACCGTGCAGCTGGCCATCCTGAAGGCCGGGGGCGCATGGCTGCCGCTGGACCCGTCGAATCCTGCGGAACGGATCGCTTATCAGGTGCGGGATGCCGCCGCCCGGGTCGTGGTGACCACGCAGGCGCTCGCCGACTCCCTGCCGGCGGCGACAGCCCGGATCGTGCTGGACGATCCGCGAGACCAGGCGCGGCTGGCGGCCAAGTCCGATTCGGCCCCGCCTTGCGCAGCGCGGCCTGATCACATCGCCTACGTGATCTACACCTCCGGATCGACCGGGGCGCCGAAGGGCGTGCTCGTGCCGCACCGCGGCGCGGTGAATTTCGTGGGTGCCGCACGCGGGCTCTTCGGGATCACTGCGAGCGACCGGGTGCTGCAGTTCGCGAACCCGACATTCGACGTGAGCGTGTTCGACGTTTACGCGGCACTAGGCTCGGGGGCCACCTGCGTGGCCGCACCGATCTCGGTGCTGCACGACGTGGACGCGCTGGCCGAGTTGATGCGCCGCGAGGAGGTGACCCTGGCCGACATCGCGCCCGCGGTACTCGGACTGCTCGACGACACGGGACTGCCCGACCTGCGGGCGCTGTTTGTAGGTCTTGAGGCGCTTCCGGCCGAGCTAGTTAACCGGTGGCGCACTGACAAGCGGGCTTTCCACAACGGTTACGGTCCGACCGAGGCGACTGTCGCCTGCGTCGACTACGAGTGCCCGCCGGAGCCCCTTTCCGCGCCTCCGCCGATCGGCCGCGCAATCGCGAACATGGCGGCGTTTGTGATCGATCGGCAGGCGGACCTGGTGCCGACGGGGGTCGCCGGGGAGCTGTGCGTGGCGGGCGTGGGGCTGGCCCGCGGGTATCTGGGCGAGCCGGGGCTGACTGCGGAGCGGTTCGTGCCGTGCCCGTTTGGCGAGCCAGGGGAACGGATGTACCGGACGGGTGACGTCGTGCGCTGGCGGGTCGATGGCCAGCTGGAGTTCCTTGGCCGGGTTGACCGGCAGGTGAAGATCCGGGGCCTGCGCATCGAGCTGGGGGAAATAGAGCACGCGCTGACCGGATTCTCCGCCGTGCAGCAGGCGGCCGTTGTCGTGACCACCGCGGCGGGCGGCCCCCGCCTGGACGCCTACCTAGTGGCCGAGCAGGGCAGCACGCTAGTGGATTCGGATCTGCGATCGTATCTGGCGAGCCGGCTGCCGGTGCACATGATCCCGGCCGCGTTCAGCGTGCTGGACGAGCTGCCGCTGACCAGTAGCGGGAAGCTGGATCGCAAGGCGCTGCCGGAGCCCGCGTCGCCAGATGAGGTCCAGCTGGTGCCGCCGTCCACGCCTACTCAGCAGGCACTGGCGGAGATCTGGTCGGACATGCTGGGGGTGCCGCAAGAGCGGATCGGCCTGCACGAAAACTTCTTCATTCTCGGCGGCAGCTCACTCGACCTGGCGCGCTTCGGGGTCGAGGTACGCACCCGGTTCGGTGTCGAGATGGAAGCCCAGGCCCTCTATCGCGGGCCGACCATCGAGTGCGCCGCCGCCCTGCTCGACGGGCAGCAGGCAGCGCCGCGCCCAGCCCGGCGCGACCGCCGCACGCCAGCCGTTCTTGCCCACGCATCGCTCCTGCCGCTGCGCTCGACCGGGCCGCGTCCTGCGTTGTTCCTCGTGCACGCCGTCGGAGGATCCGCCGTTCCCTACGCACCGCTGGCCGGCCTGCTCGATCCGCACCAGCCGGTCTACGGTTTCGAGGCACCTGGCCTGCACGAAGGCGAGCCGGTGGACCAGATCGGGGATCTGGCCGCCACCTATCTGGGTCTTCTGCGAGATGTTCAGCCGCACGGGTCCTACCGGCTCGGCGGCTGGTCGGCGGGCGGGGCCATAGCGCTGGAGATGGCGGTCCGGCTCCGCGGGGCCGGGGACAATGTCGCCCTGCTCCTCCTGCTCGACACCGTCGTCCCGCCGAACTCCGGCGACCTGCCCGACGAGGCGGCGATCCTCGCCTCCTTCGTCAAGGACATCGCTGCGCTGCGGCGCACCTCAGCGCCGCCGATCGACCTCGCCGCGTTGCGGCTGCCCGCCGAGGACCGGGTCGAGACGGTGATCACCCTGCTGGAGGACGCCGGGCTGGTGCCGGACTCGATCCGGGACGAGGTACGCCGCCGGTTTGCGATCTTCGCCGCCACCACCCGGGCTTTCCTGCGCTACCGGCCGGCTCCGTTCGACGGCGCGATTACCCTGCTCGAGGCCGGGGAGTCCGCTCCAGGAAAGGCAGCACAGTGGCAGGCGTTCGCCGCGCGGCTGGACCACCGTGTTGTGCCCGGCGATCACTACACCATGCTCCAGCCGCCATACCTTGATGACCTGGCCAAGGCCGTGCAGAACTGCCTCGATCTGGTGGCAGCCCGGACCTGAATGACGATTCCCAAGGAGGAGTCCGTGGATTTGCGGCTCACGCCAGATCAGGAACAGTTCAGACATGAGGTCTGCGGTCTGCTCTGCGAGGAATCCGTCCAGGCCGAGGCGGCCCGCGCGTTCCGGCTGCCGCCTAATGAGGAACCAGGCCTGCTCGATGTCTACCGGCGCCTGGGCGAACGGGGCTGGCTCGCGGTGAACTGGCCCGTCGAATACGGTGGCCTCGGCAAGACGCTCGTCGAGAAAGCGATCCTCACCGAGGAAATGATCGCGCACGGCGTGCCCGAGCTGGTGCACATCCTGTCGATCGACATCGTCGGGCTTGCCCTGAGCATGTTCGGCACGCCGGACCAGAAGCGGCGGTGGCTGCCGCGGCTCGCCTCCGGCGAGGGCGCCGCGTGTGTGCTGCTCAGTGAGCCTGACACCGGGTCCGATCTCAGCGCGCTGGCTACGCGCGCTGAACCCGAGGGGGACGGCTGGCGGCTGCGCGGCCGAAAGATGTACAACATGAAGGCCCACGTCGCCGACTTCGGGCTGTGCGCGGCCAGGACCACCGAGTCCGATGCTAGATATCACGGGATCACCGTGTTCATCGTGCCGCTGCGCACGCCCGGTGTGGTCATAGAGCCGCTGTGGAGCATGGTCGACGAGCGGTTCGGCGACATCACCCTGGCGGGGCCGCTGATGACCGCCGCCGACGTGCTCGGCGACGTGGACGAGGGGTGGCATGTCCTCGGCCAGGTGCTCGCGCTCGAACGGACCGGGATTGAGCTCGAGGCGAAGGGCCGCCGCCTGCTCGACGCGCTCGTCGCGCAAGCGTCGCACGACGGCACGCTGGCCGACTCGCCGTACGGCGAGCACCTCGTAGAACTCGACGCCCTGGTGCGGGCGGGGCAGTTGCTCTCCTGGCGGGCGCTCGGCACGGTCGCTGACGGGGCCGCGGACACCACGCTCTGCGCGATGGCCAAGTGGCACGTCTCAGAGACCGCCCGGTCCGTCGCCGCGCTGAGTTCGGACGTGTGCGGTCTGGCTGCCGCGCTGTCCGCACGCGACGAGGATGCGCCGCCCGGCTGGGTGGTCGAGTCCGGCTACCGGGATGCGCCAGGCTTCACGCTTGCATCCGGCACCTCGCAGATGATGCTGTCGCTCATCGCAT
>Ga0080026_10000185_pt1 | contig 14919 bp, 20 predicted proteins | sample OrgsoiDNA2013045_FD_70941 | JGI IMG/M metagenome (GOLD analysis project Ga0080026, IMG submission 70941) | Permafrost soil microbial communities from the Arctic, to analyse light accelerated degradation of dissolved organic matter (DOM) -... | ecosystem: Environmental > Terrestrial > Soil >... | reverse complement strand
TCGATCAGCCGGTGCGTTGCCGTTAGCCCGGCTGCGCGGGCGAGCTTGCGGACATGTGCGCGGTAGCAGATGCCGCGCTCGAGCCGGTTCGCGCCCTGGGCCATGGCAGGCGGGCTCACTTCGAGCAGCAGTGCCCCGCTGTCTTTGTACTGCGCGCCGAGGACGATCGTGACGTCACGCGAGAGGTATCGCTCCAGGCTCTGCCGCGGGCTGATGTCGACATAGGCGGCGCTGCTTCGAATACGTATCGCCAGCGGTTGACGCTCGAACCGTGCGGCACCTCTACCGGCCGCTCCTGATTAAAATAGAGATACGAAGATGGATTGGCGATGATGAATCGCACTGGCATGCCACGCTCCGCGAGGGTCTCAGGCGCACGGCCGACTGCGGCGTAACGGTTGACAAACTGGCCGCCCGCCGAGTTGCCCGCGATAACAACTACGGGTTTCCTGCGGTCTGGAAGCATTTCCGGTCCAGTTAATTGCAGGAGCAGGCTGTCCATCGCGGTGAATGAACTGACGGCCGCGTGCCCGATCGCGGGCAGGCCGCCCTTCCAGCCTTCGACATCCCAGTACAGCGTGCTCTCCGGAACGTGGGCACGCACCGCGATGTCAACATCGGCGAGGAACTGCGGCGCGACGATGAGGGCATGTGTCCCAGAACTTCCGGCGGGGCAGCGTCGGCGTGGCCAAGATAGCGGCCCCGAATCGCGGAGTGCGCCGTGTATGACAACCAGCAGGTCGATCGTCTCGCGCAGCTCGCAGCCGGCATCCAGGCTGACGGCAGCAACGAGCTGGCCCGATGGCAGCCGGAACAGCCACACCCGGGCTCCCGTCACCGCGGCGCCGCGCTGCCAGCGCCAGAACGCTAACGCACCGGCATCCAGCGTCTCCCGGCATAACATGCGGGAGCTGATCGGCGGACAGCCGGTAATACCGCCCGGCCGGCAGGGCGAACTCCAGCTCCTGAAGCCGGTCGTTCAGCTCGCTGCAGAGTGCCTGCCAGAATTCGCGGTCGCTGGCGCCATCACCACGGACAATTGAAGACGTTCTATGTAGATATTCATCGGCCACAGGGTAGTGTCGTGGCGCGGTCTCTGGCGCCGCATCGGCCCCTTGACGAATGGCGGAAGGACATAATCGTGGCCCAGCTGGTACCTGATACAGGCGATGAGAAGGAAAGCCTCCAGGTGAGTCTGGACCGCCACCGGGATGCCGTGCTGTGGAAGCTCGAAGGCCTGGAGGACGCCGATCTTCGCCGGGCCATGCTGCCTTCGGGTAACACGCTGCTCGGCCTGGTCAAGCACCTGGCCACATGGGAATACGCCTGGATCTGCCGCACCTTCGGCCCTCCGACCGAGCCACTACCAATCGATGAAGGCGATTATGACGCCGACGTGCGGGTCAACCCGCAGGAGAGCACCGCTGCCATCCTGGCGTTCTACGAGCGGGCACGCACGGCCGCCGACCAGGTGATCAGCGAGGTCGGCGCCTGGCACGGCGATGGTGAGCAAGAGATTGCCGGTGATGAGGCTGAGCGTGCGGGCTATCGTCGCTCATCGCTGCTTTCGCGGCGTAGCCGTGCCCGCGGCGGTCTGGCCTGCCCTGCCGCGGCGGGGGCAGGCCGCTGATGCCGGGTCTCACGGCGCGGTGAAGTGGCGCAGGCGGCGGCTGGGGGGCCGTAGCGCCCAGGACAGTACGGTCAGCGCGCCCAGGGCGGTCAGCAGCCCCACCTCGGCGAGGGCGTAGCCCGTGGTCAGGTGGGAGGCGATAGCCCCGGTGTAGGTAAAGAAGGCGCCTGCATAGGCCCATTCTTTGAGCAGCGCGTTACGCGGGACGAGCAGGGCGGCCGCGCCCAGCACCTTCCAGGTCCCTAGCAGCACCAGGAAATAGGACGGATAACCCAGGTGCGTCACCAGGTCGCGGACGAAGGGAAGGCGCGCGATGTCCCAGATGCCGCCGAGTCCCAGTTCGCCCGCCACCGCTGCGGTGGCCAGCCAGTAGCCAGCTGAGCGCAAGCGCAGGGATCGGTAGCGGCTGGCGATGGCCGGGGGTTCGGTCAAGGTGTCCATGCCGGTGTCCTCTTCTGGTCGGCCTGGTGGCCGGGGGATACAGCGTGTCGCCGGGGTGCAGGCCGGGTGGAATGCTCCTTGTCACATCCGGGCGGGCTGGGGGTTCACGGCTATGAACCCTCCGGACAGGAGAATGTGACCGATGGACGAGGCTGACTGGCTGGCAGAGCGCTTTGAGGAGCAGCGGGCCCAGCTGCGGGCGGTCGGCTACCGGATGCTCGGCTCGCTGGCAGAGGCAGACGACGCCGTGCAGAACTCGTGGCTGCGTCTGAGCCGCGCCGACACCACCGATGTCGGCAATCTCGCCGGATGGCTGACCACCGTCGTCGCCCGCGAATGCCTCAAGATGCTGCGCGCCCGCCGCGGCCGCCGCGAGGAGCCCCTGGCCGACACCACGGCCGAGCCGCCGGCGGGCGACTACGACGCCAGCGACCCCGAGGCCCAGGCCCTGCTGGCCGACTCGGTCGGCCCGGCGCTGATGCTCATGCTCGACACCCTCGCCCCCGCCGAGCGCCTCGCCTTCGTCCTGCACGACATCTTCGCCATGCCTTTCGACCAGATCGCCCCGATCCTGGAACGCTCCCCGGCCGCCGCCCGCCAGCTCGCCAGCCGAGCCCGCAGACGGATCCAGGGCGCAACCCCGCCCCTCCACGTCGATCTCGCCCGCCAGCGACAGGTCGTCGATGCCTTCCTAACCGCGCTGCGAGAGGGTGACTTCGACGCGCTCCTGACCGTGCTCGACCCCGATGTCCTGCTCCGAGACCACAGCGCCGGGCTACCTCACGGCGCCGCAGCGCTGATGCAAGGTGCCCAGGTGGTGGGCGCCTACGCGCTCACCTTCTCCAAGAGTGCCCAGTTCGTACAACCCGCGCTGGTCAACGGCGCCCCCGGACTCGCCATCGTCCCGCCAGGACAACTCATCGGGGCACTCGGCTTCACCTTCAAACACGACAAGATCGCCGAGATCGAGATGATCTCCGACCCCGAACACCTCCGGCACGTCGACCTGGCAGCTCCCGACAGCTGACGGCCCACGGCCCTGACTTTCGGCGCCGGCTCAGCAGGTCGGCCTTGATCGCGGGCAGGTACTGGTACCCCGGCAGGCGCCCGTCACGCTCCAGCTTCTCGATCTCCCTGGAAATCCACGAACGGGCCATCGGTGATGACCTTGCTACGGACCGACGTCGCCATATCCCTGGGCGTCAGGGCGTACGCCATGACCATGTTCTGAGCCAGGCGTTCATCATGCATTTCGGGGCGCCCATGGCGCGGGTCAGCGCGCGGGCGTCAGTACCTCGATGCGGCAGCGCGGGCCGGGGGCTCGGGCCAGACGGCGGTCGCCGGTGAGCAGATCGGCGCGTAGCGTCTCGGCGAGCGCGACGTAGGCAGCGTCGTAGATCGTGAGATTCTGGCGCAGCTCCCAGCAGCGGGCGAGCAGGGCCCGGTGGCAGGCCCGCTGCAGGGGCAGCGCGGCCAGGTCAGCCAGTGCCATGGCTGCCCGGCGGTCATCGACTGCGTTCGCTGCGGCCTGGCGGCGCAGCACGGAGGTCACTTCCAGGTCTATCAGCTCGGGCGCGGCCAGCCGCTCGCCGCGCAGGCGCGCGCGGGCCTGGCCGCCGTCCGGGCCGTCGTCGGCGAGCGCGACGACCAGGACGCTGGCGTCAACGACGAGCACGATCGTCGTGCACCGCCGCCACGGCTGCCGCGAGCGGCACTGAGCCTCCGGCGCGCCCGCCGGCGCGGTCGAGAACCTCCTCCAGCGTAGGCTGGCTGGCGTCCTCGATCAGGCGGCAGCGCAGATACTCCTGCAGGGACTGGTGCGCGGCGGCGGCACGCTGCCGCAGGACCGCGTGCGTCTGTTCCGGCACGTCCTTGATCTGAACACTCGGCATGACTCCATTATGGCGCCACTGGCGCCATAATGCAATCGCTGCCTATCTGCATGCATGTACGGTCGACCGGAGCGAGCCGGCATGAATTGTCGGCCTGTCGGCCTGTCGGCCTGTCGGCCTGTCGGGTGCGGCCAGGCGGCGCGGCCCAGGCCGCCCGCGCGGCAAGACCGCAAGCAGCCCGGGCAGTCCAGGGGCTTTCGCGCGGCTGTGGTTCCTACCCGTAGGTGGCGAGGAACATTTCCACTGCCGAGTCTGCGATGCGGTCGAGCTTGTCGGCGGGCGGGAGTGCGTCTGTCCCGGCGAACATGACCTGGTTCATCGGCTGGTACATGACGAGTCCGGCGAACTGGTAGGCAGCCAGTGTCGGGTCGCTGAGGTTGTGCAGGAGGCCGCGGTCGGCGAGGCGTCGCATTGCTTCGCCCAAGATCACCAAGGAGCGGTCGAAGCCGCGGCCGAACCAGGCTCTTCCGACTTCGGGGAAGCGGTCGGCTTCGGCGATCACGAGCCGGCGCAACCTTAGAACGTCCGGCTGCTCCTTGTGGTCGTGGGTGCCGACGTGAGCCCGCAGATGGTTCAGCTCCTGTGACAGGCATCTTACGAAGCTGTGCCAGGCTGTAGCTGACGATCCGCGCCGGATCGGGTGCCGCCAGCCTCTCCTGGCTGCGCAGAGCACGACGGAGGGCGGGGAGCGACGCGGCGACGGCGAGCGCCGGGCCGAGTTGAGACGGTGGACGAAATCCGGGGCAGATTCAGATTCATCTTTTCACCCGGTGCCGACACGACCCAGCCGGCCGGCAAGGGGCGGCTGGGTCGTGCCCTTCTTCTTTTGGGAGACCCGTCAGGATTGCGGGGAGACCCCGAGCTGGGTGGTCCAGCCCATGTTCTCGTACACCGCGATGCTGGAGACCGTCCCCGCTACGATCGCTTCGCCCTGATGCAGCGTTCCGGTTCCGTAAGCCATGGCCTGGGCGGTCGCCTGGTTGATGATCAGGAAGTCGCCGGCGCCGTCGGACACCGCGGCACCGCTGCGGCCGTCCGGATCTGTGACCGTGCCCACGGTGACCAGGTTCGGCTGGGCGGCCAGCAGCTGGTATGTGGCTGCCCTGATGGCTGGGTGTACGGGACCGGTCAGCAGCTGCCCGGCCCACTGGAAGATGTACTGGCTGTGGCTGGTGGTGCCGAACTGGCCTGCCTTGTCCGGCTCCCTGTTCCACATCCGGCGCAGCGCGGCGTCGAGCGCGGATGCGCTCGACAGCCGCCGCAGGTCAGCCCAGCCCAGCTGAGCTGGGCGCTACCGACACCCCAGTGGAAGCTCATGTGGTAATCGCTGGTCACGGGCCCGTCGCTGAACCCGTAGGCAGTAAGGAGGGGTGGCTCGCCCGCGGCCTTCCACGCTGCCTCATCGGCCGGCGACGCAAAGCTGATCGCGACACCCTCATTCGTGATCGTGCGGGCGCGGCCCTCGCCCATCCAGCTCTCCTCCGTGTAGGCGCGCCGCGCGCCGAATGCAGACCTCTCCGGGGCGCGATCTTCTTCGGGATCGAGGGCTTCGTGGGCGGGTTCCTGGGTTCCCTTGAGCCGGCCGTAGTCGGTCCGAAGTCCCGTTCCTTGATGTACCAGTAGGTACCGCTGCCGGCCGGCCTGTCCGCTGCGTGGAGCGCGCTCGCCAGCAGGAAGGCGCGCGCACTCATCGTCGTCACGGACGGCGGCCCAGCCGACGACGATGCAGCCGACGATGGTGTGCGCGGCCGGCTTGCGGGTGCCTGAACGACGTCGGCAACTGCGGCCGCGGTCGCGGCGATTGCCGCGACTCCGCCGGTCAGCAGCACCCCGCGTCGCCGGCCGCCGGCGATGGATGAACGGCGCGGCTGCCTCACCCGGCGGAGGCACGCGGCTCCGGGATGTCGGCCAGATGCCGCCACGCGACGAGGAAGACGTCGCTAGCCACATCCTCCGCGGAGTCCCGTTCTGCGTGCTGCAAGGCATAGCGCAGGACGTTTCGGTAGAACTGGTCGTAGAGACTGGCGAACCGTTCAAGCGGATCGTCCACTCGGCCTCCTTCTTCTCCGTCTCGGTGCGACGGCCGTCTCCCGGCCAATGCGGCTCTCATGTGTGTAGTCCGCTGGAGGCCCTTAGGATCACACGGAGCATCTGCCAATTTTTTTGCGGATCGCGGGGCCAAGGGGTCACGACGGGCCCGGCTGCCAAGAGACGATCACGTACCCGATAAGGCCCGGATGGAGACTTCCCCAGGTGCGGCGGTGGTCACGATGAGCGGCGAGATCGTGTCCGGGAGCAGGCACAGCTCGCCGCCGGGCCAGCTGAAACACCACACCTGTGACAGCGGTCTCGTAGCGCCTGAGCTCGTTCTCCTCTAGCGGCCCCGCCATCGAGGGCTCCGGCCTTCGGCCATCGCCTGGCGGGCCTCCTTGAAGTCCTCTGACCTGAGGCAGCGGAGCTGTTCTTCCAGGGCCACTCTGAGGCCCTCCTCGGGCTGCGGTATCACGCCGCGTCGATCGCCCGCCTGGCCCCCTGCACCGCGATCGGCGGCTGGGCGGCCAGGCGCGCGGCAAGCTCGGCCGCGGCAGCGTCGAGGTCTCCTCCGGCGACCACCCGGTTGGCCAGCCCGATCCGCAGTGCCTCGGCGGCGTCGATGACGTCGCGGTCGCCGAGCGACTCCGACGCATCGACAACCGGCGAATGGATTACCTGCGCTCGCTGTTCGGCGCCTTCTGCGTCGACCCCGGCGACATCGAGGCGCGCTGCATGCTCTTCTTCTCGCTGCTGATCGGCAACCACTCCATCGCCGCCGATCACCACGCGCGCAGCCGCGCGGACGTGCTGGAACTGGCCCTGGGACTGCTCGCGACCTAGCCGCGCTGATGCGACACCGCAGGCGCGCGGCCCGCCCGGCGCTGCATGCACAACTCTGAGCCGGACAGGCCACGCCGCCGCCTCAGCACCTTTTGTCCGGACGTGCGACAACCCGACGAGAGAGGCTGGCTGCTGGGGGAACTTGCTGGCCGCTGCTGGTGTGGTGACAGACTCCGCAGTACTGGTATCAGGAAGGTCCGGTGATGGTGATGACCGGTCGGCGGGTCGCCCAGACGGGGACTAACGCTGAGCAGGCCGCGCAGTGGGATGGCCCAGCGGGCGAGCACCGGATCCGGCACGCCGATGTGTTCGATGCCGAGGCGAGTCGGCACAATGCGCGGTTCCGCGCCGCTGCAGGTGTCGGTCCCCGCGACCGGGTGCTCGATATCGGCTGCGGGACGGGCCAGTCGACCCGGGATGCCGCACGGGCCGCGGTGGCCGGAAGCGCCCTGGGCGTCGACCTTTCCGCGCAGATGCTTGAGTACGCCCGCCGGCTCAGTGCCAGGGAGGGACTGCGCAATGTCACCTACCTGCAGGCCGACGCTCAGGTGCACCGCTTCCCGCCGGAGCATTTCGACCTGTGCCTCAGCAGGTTCGGGGCGATGTTCTTCGCCGACCCGGCTGCCGCGTTCGCCAATCTCCGGCGCGCCTTGCGTCCCGGAGCGCGCCTGGTGCTGATGGCCTGGCAAGACCGCGACCGCAACGAGTGGTCCTGCGCGATCCGCGATTCCCTCACCGAGGGAATGGCGGCACCGGTCCCTGCGGCCGCCGGCCCGCATCCGTTCACGCTCGCCGATCCGGCCATCGCCCGCGCCATCCTTACATCGGCCGGGTTCACCGATATCAGCTTCGCCGATGTGCGCGAGCCTGTTTACTACGGCCCGGACAGCGTCGCTGCCTACGACGTTGTCGTCGGCTTGCGCAGCGCCAGGGACCTGCTCGACGGCCTGGACGCCGCGGCGGCCGGGCCCGCGCTGCGGCGGCTGCGCGCCACCCTCGCCGCGCACGACACCGGCAACGGCGTGTTCTTCGGGGCACGTTCCTGGATCATCGCCGCCCGCCGCGGCTAACCCCCGGCCGGGCAATCAGCAGGCCGGCCTGCCCAGGCTGCTGACATCAAGATCGTGATCAGTTCGCCGGCGATGGCCGCCTGCCGCGGGTGCGGCGCGACCGCGGTCAGCGGATGCGAAGCGGAAGCGTGCGCGGTCCGCGGATCTGACCCGCTGCCCAGGTCACCGCCGACGGGTCATCGAGGCTGAACTCCGGGATCCGTTCGAGCCAGACTTCGAGGGCGACCCGAAGCTCCATGCGCGCCAGGTGCGAGCCCACGCAGCGGTGGATGCCGAGGCCGAACGCGGCGTGCCGGTTGACCTCGCGGTCGATGACGACCTCACCCGCGCGGTCGAACTGCGCCGGGTCACGGTTGGCCGCCGGGAACGACAGCAGGATCCAGTCATCGGCCTTCATGTCGACGCCATGCCAGTGCATGTCCTGCTTCACCAGCCGCGCCATGGTGACCGGCGCGTAGGCCCGGAGGAACTCCTCCATCGCGACCGGCAGCAGCCGGGGATCGGCGACGAGCCGCTTGCGATCCTGCGGGGTCCTAGCCAGGTGCCACAAGGACGCGCCGATCGCGCTCCACGTCGTGTCGATGCCGGCGATAAGCAGCAGGGCCATCGTGCCGACGACATGCGAGGGGTCGAGGCTGTGACCGTGGAGCTCGGCGTTGATCAGGTAGGTCGTGAGGTCCTCACGCGGGTTGTCGAGGTGGTCGTGGACCTGCGCGACCAGGTAGTCGAATAGCCTGGTCATCCGCGCGATGCGCTCCTCCGGTGGCAGGTTGATGCCTTCGAGCACGTTCTCGACAAACTCACGGAAATGCGGTCCGTCCTGCGGCGGGAAGCCGAGCATGTCGGCGATGACCCGCATAGGGATGTGCTGCGCGTAGTGGTGTGCGGCATCGACGACGTCCCGGCCCTGCAACGCGTTGATGAGTGAATGGCACAATGCCCTGGTCGCCGGCTCCTGGTGACCGTGGTCTTGGTGAACGCGGGGAGCAGCAGCTTGCGCGCGTCGTGGTGGAACGGCGGGTCGGAGGAGATCGGCGGGGAGCCGCCGACTGGCGCAAGCTCGCGGGGTGGCCGGAAGTTGCTCATGATGATCGCTCGCGAGGAGAAGTGCTCGGTGTCGTAAGCGATAGCCGCGACGTCCTGGTAACGCGTCGGCAGCCATCCGCCGCCGAACCGCTCGGTGCGCGCGATCGGGCAGCGCTGGCGCAGGTCGTCCTGGATCGGGTAGGGGTCGGCGGACCACTGTGGCTCGAGATGGGAGAAGTCGCTCCCCCAGTCGGAGACCGGGCCCGTGATGATCTCGCTGCGCGTGCCGAGAGGCTGGTCTGCGCGCGGCTCCCGGAAGTCCTGGGTGAAGCGGTCATCGACGGCCATGTCACGCCTCCCGGAGGACGTCGATCGCGCGTTCGGGACAGTTGGCCGCCGCGAGGTGCGCCTCACGTTCTTTGCCCGGCGGCACGACACCGGTGCCCAGAACCTTCCCGTAGCCCTCGTCGTCGTCGCCGAACAGATCGGGAGCCAGGTCGTAGCAGCGGCCGTGCCCTTGGCAGCGCTCGGAGCTGATCTGTACTTTCACTGCGCTGTTCCTGTCTGTGCTGAGATGCCGGCTCGGGAAAGGGCGGTTACCACGCGGGCGAACAACGCGGCCCACTCCTGGTCACCGACCGCATGCAGGTCCGGCGGCACCAGCGCGCTGCCCATCGCGAGCGTGCTCGGCGAAACGTCGGCGGCCGCGCGCAGCAGCCGCTCACGACCCTGGGCACCGGTGACGCCCGCGATGCGGTCCATGGCCAAAATTAAAAGAACGTTCATCTGATTCGTCAAGAGCAGGCATGACCCTTGAGCCGGGGGAGCGCGACAGGCACAGCCGCAGAGCGTCGCCCTGGCGCGGCGGCCCAGCTGGCGCGGCGGTGGCTGCCATGGCCCGCGCACACGCTGCCGCGACCACGACCGCGACCGCGTGTGCGGCAGCGCAGATCAGGCTTGCCTGGACGCTCGCGCAGGGCACGCACGTGCTGGGGGCCGAGCCACTGTGGTTCTCCCGGCTGCTGTTAGCCGTAGTGCTTCAGATGGGGCCATAGGGTGCGCCAGCTGGCCGCCGGGCCGGTGCAGAGGCCGATCTGGATGTCGGTCCAGTCGTTATGCACGTGGTAGGGGGCGTGGTAGGTGGTCAGGAGGCGGCAGCTGGCGAAGTAGGGCCGCAGTGGTGCGAGGGCGTCGATCACGAGCACGGTGTGGTCGGAGGCCCGTCCGGGTCCCCACATCCAGTAGGCGTTGTGGCCGGAGAGCACGGGCGGCAGGTGGTCGGCAGAGCCGAGGACCTCGAGTGCGCCGGCTTCTGCGTAGTAGCCGGTGAAGATCGAGGTGGGCGGCTGGCCGGCCCGTGCCAGGGCGGTGTCCTGCGCTGCGACTGCGCGGGTGAGCTGCGGCCAGCCGATGGTGTCTCCGATGTCGGAGCTTTGCTGAGAGGAGGCCGGCAGGTTGTGCACGGCAGTGGCTGGCAGGAGGGGCAGCAGGCCGGGCAGGGCCACGGCCATGCCGGCCAGGGACGCGGCTGCCACCAGCCATCGCCGCGCGCGCGGCAGGCGGGCGCGCGCGATCCACCGCTCGGCTGCTGCCGCTCCGGCGGCTAGCACCGCGGGCGCCATTCCGTCGGCGTAGTACACCTTGCCCGGTATCCAGGCCAGCACGTAGCCGACGATCAGGACGGCGGTGATGGCGATGAAACGCAGCCGGGGGGTTCGCCACAGGACCACGAAGCCCGCGACGGCCAGTGGTGCCGTCAGCAGGCCCAGGTAAAGGAGCTGGGCGGGCAGGGCGCCGGCGTAATCAGCCGGCGAGGTGTTTTGCTGGTGCAGCGCGGAGGACATGGCCAGCTGCGGCCACCCGTGCGTGGCCTGCCAGATGAGGTTCGGGGCCCAGATCACCGCGGCGATGCCGGCGCCGAGCCAGGGCCATCTGGTGCCCAGCACGGGGCGGTCGGCTGAGGCGAGGATGCCGAGAGCCAGGCCGATCAGCAGCAGGATTACCAGGTTGTCGGCCTCCAGCCCGGCGCCGGCCGCCGCGCCGGCGGCGAGCCACCAGCGTGGCCGGTGCCGCAGCAGTGCCGTGCTGACGCACAGCAGGACCGCTGTCCAGGCGAGCAGGTCCAGCGGCGTGGTGTTGCCGATGTGCAGGGCGCCGATGAGGACCGGAGCGCACGCCGTGGTGAGGGCGGCGAGCACCCGGCCCAGGCGGCCCGCGCCGAACAGCGCGGCGAGCCTGGCCGCCATGATCACGATGGCCCCGCCGGCCAGCGCCGGGATGATCCGGATCGCCGTCGGGCTGACGCCCAGTATGTCGGTGATCCGGGTCAGCAGCGGGGCCAGGGGCGGCTGATCGACGTAGCCGAACGCGAGATGATGCCCTGCCACGATGAAGTACAGCTCGTCCTGCAGGAAGCCGTAACGGCCGCTGACGGCGAGCTCGACCGCCACGAACACCACGGCGATCACCCACGCCAGCAGCGGCACCCGATCGGAGCGGGGAACCGGCGCCTGCGGAGCCGGTGCGACTGCCGCGACGGCAGTCTGAGGTGTGGGGGCGGTGGCGCCGTCAGGCTGGTCCATGGTGATGCCTCCTGTGCTGTGTCTGCCGGGAAGTCCCCGGCAGGCATCTAAAACTGGTATCTCGCCGAAGATCGCGCCAGCCGCTGAAATTCGCCCGCCCCCTCGTCTCTACGAGCCCGGTTGCGCCGGGCACGCAGACGGCTGTGGCATCACCGGGCACCGGTAATGAGCCGCTCGCGGTCGAACATTGCTGAGGTGATCCGCCAGCCGAGTCTGTTGAGGAGCAGCAGCGCCGCCGCGCCGCCGAGGGCAAGGCCGAGCGTCGCGTGGATCACGTTGAGCGCGATGAGCGTTGTCACCGCGACTGACGGGAGACTCGCGAGCAGGCCGAGCTGCTGGGCTACGCGGACCTCGCTCGATCGGGCGGAAATCCCTATGCCGACCCAGATCGACCAGCCGGCCAGGAGCGGGGTGAAGAGCAGCTGGGCGAGCAGGTCCGGGCCTCGCACGAGCGCCGACGCCACGCCCGGGTGCGCGAACAGCTCGACGCAGGCGAGGAAGAAGGCGTAGACCGCATAGGAGACGGCCAGCGACGGGACGAGGGCCGCCAGGGCCTTGCCCAGCAGGAACTCCTCGCGGCGGACCGGCGTGGTGAGCACGGGCTCCAGGGTGCCCTGCTGCCGCTCGCCGACGACCGAGTAGCCGGCGACTATTGCGGGCACGAGCGCCGGGATGGCCAGCAGGTACAGCAGAGGATCCTCGTGGCTGAGTGCGCCCGATGCTGACGCGGGCAGGGCGAAGACTTCGATCAGCGGCTGGATGAGGAAGATCAGCGGGAGGATTGCCATCGTCGCGACGATGGCGCCGTTGCGCCGGTACTCGCGCAGTTCCTTGCGGAAGATGGCCCGGACGCGCCTTTTGCTTACGTTCATTGCTGGCTCGCCTTCTGGTCTTGGTCGATCAGCTCGAGGTAGACGTCCTCGAGGGAGTGGTGTGACTCGCTGATCGACAGCACGTCGGCGTCGGCCGCCACGAGCGCCCTGGTGACGGCGGGCGCGGCCGCGGCCGGGTCGGACACGGCCAGGACGTAGCCGGCGGGGCCGTCGGGATGCCAGCTGTCGACGGCGGGGAGTCCGGCGAAGACGCGGCCCGGCTCGGGCAGCGGGGCGAGGGTTCTGACGGTGAGCGTCTTGGCGAACAGCCGGTCGCGCAGCTCGTCGGGCCGGCCGGTCGTGCGCAGCGTCGTGTTCAGGATCGCGACGCGGTCGCAGAGGCGCTCGGCCTCTTCGAGACGGTGCGTCGTCAGGAAGATCGTCACGCCGCTGCGCCGCAGCGCGTCGATCAGCTCATGAACGTCGCGGGCGGCGACCGGGTCCAGGCCGGATGTGGGCTCGTCGAGGAACAGCACTTCCGGGTCGCTGAGCAGCGCCCGGGCCAGGGCGACCCGCTGGCGCAGGCCCTTGGACAGGGTGCCGCAGGCGTCGTGGGCGCGGTCGGCCAGGTGGACGGCCCGCAGGGCGCGCTCGATGCGATCTTTCGGGTCGGGCGCCTGGTACAGGTCGGCGAAGCACTGGAGGTTCTCGGCCACGCTCAGGCGCAGGTACAGGCCCGGCGACTCGGGCATGATCGAGACCCGGCGGCGGATCTCCACTCCGTTCTCCGGCGTGAGCGGGATTCCGGCGATCGTTGCCGAGCCCGAGGTCGGTGCAATGAGAGTGCCGAGCGTCCGCACGGTCGTTGTCTTCCCCGCGCCGTTCGGCCCGAGGAACCCGAACACCTCACCGCGGGCGACGCTGAACGATACGTCCGCGAAGGCGGTCCGTCCGCCGAAATGCTTGGTCAGATGCTTGACTTCTATTGCCGCAGTCCCGCGGGCCTGCCGCCCGGCCCCGTCACCGTACCGCTCGGGCAAGCCGGCCAGTCCGGGTGCTCCGTCGTCGCTGCCCATGCGTCCGCCTTGTCCCGGGCCCTGGCCGCTGTGCCTGCCATGCGCGCCGCGCCGCGGCCCTTGTCAGAAAATAGATATCAATATGATAAGCATGTGTTATCAGGTCCGTCAAGCGGAGGAGAGCTGGGTGGCTACTGCAGAATGCAGCCGCCGCAGGCCAGGAACTGCCTGCCCTGTGGGTTCGCAGCCGGGCCGATGGAACTGGCGTGCCGCGGACGCGGGGGTGGCGCGCATGGCGTCCGGTCTGGTGCCGGCCCGCGTGAGCTTCCGCCCGAGGTCCGGGCGGTGCGGCTGTTTACGTGCTGGGCCGGCGGGGGACATGCAGGCCCAGGCACACGAGGAAGTTGTCGATCATTTCAGCGGAGCCCGGCCAGGGCATTTCCGGCTTGCCTGCCCGCAGGTCCGTCATGCCGTGCAGCTGTGACCATAGCTGGAATGCCAGGAAACGGCTGGGCCGGCGGGTCTGCGCGCCCGCGTTCAGGCAGCGTTGGATGGAGGCCCAGGCAGTGGCCGCCGCCGTTGCCGGGCACGATGCCGTGATCAGCGCCCTAGGGCACAGCCGGCCATCCCCCTACGGCCAGGACCTGCACCAGGCGCGGCCCACATCGTCGAGGCGATGAAGGCTGCGCGCGTCAGCCGTCTGATCTGGATCTCCAGCCACGGCGTCGGCGACAGCCGGGGCCGGTCCGGCTTCCTGTTCGAGCGCATCTTCGTGCCGTTGCGGCTGCGCGCCGAACTCGCCGACAAGGCACGCCAAGAAGCCCTGGTCACCGCCAGCGACCTGGACTGGACGATCATCCGGCCAGCGCGGCTGACCAACGGGTCGCTCACCCGGCAGTTGCGGGCACAGCCACGCCTGAGAATCAGCATCCGGGACTCGATCAGCCGGGCCGACGTGGCCGGGTTCGTGCTCACAGAACTTGAACACGGCGACCACCTGCCCACCGCCCCCACCATCGCCGCGTCGTGACGGCCAGCCGTCGCCCCTGCTCCGGCGACGGCCCGTCGCCGGATACGCCCAGGTCCAGCGTCAGTCACAGGAGAGTGAAATGGTTCCGGGCAGTCATTCGGCGCAGGTGGCGTCGGATGTAGTGTCTTTTGACCCTATGGGGGCCGGATGAGGCGCAGGGGTAGCTGGCTGTTGCGGCGCGGGCGTGGGGGGATCGAGCCTTTTCATCAGGGCTCGCATGCTCGCGAGCTCGCCATCCAGTGCGTGGCGCCCGGTGGTGGTGATCGTGGCCCAGGTCCGCGGCCGGCGGCGGTGGTAGCCCTTGCTGATCATGATAAGCCCGGCGTCGTCCAGGATCTGCAGGTGACGGCCCAGGTTCCCGTCGGTCAGGCCGAGAACGGCCCGCAGGTAGGGGAAGTCCGCCTGGCCCGCTTCGGCCAGAACGGCGAGGATCCCCAGCCGGATCCGCTGGTGGACGATCTCATCGAAGGACAGGGCAGGGTGACCCTGCGGCGCGTCCGATGTCCCGCCTGCCCCCCAGGGACCGGCTGGATCTCGCGGGTCGCT
>Ga0080026_10000180_pt1 | contig 15139 bp, 11 predicted proteins | sample OrgsoiDNA2013045_FD_70941 | JGI IMG/M metagenome (GOLD analysis project Ga0080026, IMG submission 70941) | Permafrost soil microbial communities from the Arctic, to analyse light accelerated degradation of dissolved organic matter (DOM) -... | ecosystem: Environmental > Terrestrial > Soil >... | reverse complement strand
TTCTTAATTTGTAATAATTCAGATCCAGTTTTAATATATAGATTTTTAGTTGAGCAATTAAATACTGCTTATGAACATTATAATATAGATTATTCCACTCTAAAATTTAATTTATATTTTAAACACAAAACAGTTAAAATGTCAGATAGGGAATTTTAAAAGAATAAGGACCGATAGGGGGTATTATCAAAAGATTTTTCTTTATTTATTGATTTAATACTAGCTTTATTTTTAATAATATTTCAAAACTGACTTTTCAAATAAGTTTATTATAAAAACATTACCCCCTTCTGACAAAATCATTTGTGAGTGTTAAATTTAAGGGATCTTAGCTTAATTGGTAGAGTTTCTAATTGTCATTTAGAAGGATTTCAGTTCAAATCTGGAAGGTCTCGGTTTATAAAAAGGAAAGAATATTAAATGGTTTAATTATAATTTACCAGAAAATTATACTGTAGTTCGATTCTACTCTTTTCTAGATTGGGCATTGTAAGGGAAAAATATAAAATAAAATAAATGAATTTAAACAAATTTACAAAAGCTGAATTAATCAGCAGGTTAAGTAAAACAAAAAAAATAGAGAATAATAATCAATCTTTTTTTAAAAAAGTAATGGAGATTATTTTAATGATGAAACCTATCATAGCAAATTTAATTTTTATTAAAACATTATTGAAAATATTAAAAAGATATAAAATATTTAGAAGAATCTGAACAACATTAAACACAATTGTAATGGGTATATTCGGTATATCATTATTTGATAACTTTGGATTTGAATTTATTAGGAATTTCGGTAATGAAATGAAACTTATAGCTTATTCAATTGTGACTGCATTCACTAATACTCAGTTTTATGGATATATAGCATCATTCTTCATGAAAAAAGAAGAAATTCCCTCCAGTAAAACTACCTATGAAAACAGTAGTATTTCCGGGATTACAAAAGACACGGGAAAAATTAGTGAAGACAATAGACGAAATTCTAAAATTGTTGAATGATTAAAATCAGATGTTAAAGAAGAAATTCGGGAAGAAGAATCTAGTAATACCAAATATTATTTAATTGCGCTTTTACTTCTATTAGCTTGTTTAAGTTGATATTATTCAGATGAAATTAGAGGTACTAGTGATTCAATTATAGAATCTGTAAGAAATAATAGTCCTAGTAATTTTTCATGATAAAATATTAGAAATATACCTAGTAGAATTATACCAGATAGAATTAAAAAATGATTTAGAAGAGATCCTGATGTAGGAAGTCCTCCAACATATCCTGGTCTTAATCTTGATGAAGCTCGAAGAATGGCTAGAGATAATACTGCTGAAGCAGAAAGATTAGCTGATATTATGAATCAAAATAGAAATCCTTCTCAAGAAACTATTCGACCAATTGATTTAATAGATAATAATCCTATAGCTTCATCCTCAGCTCCTGATCCTAACCCAATCGCCGTTCAAATAACTGGTTTAGGGTTAATTACAAATGATACTTATGATGAAAGCTCACAAAATGTTTTAAATCAGATTAAACATTTCTTTGACTGAGCTAAAGATAGTAGTGCTGCTAAAGAATTGCTTAAAGTAGGGTTATATGCGACCCTAAGATCTAGATTACAGAAATTAGCTTGAATTAATAATGAAAAATATGAAAAATTAATTGAAAATCCAGAAGTAAAGAATTTAATTGATGAATTTATAAAACTAGAAAGTGAAATATATAAAACAAAACCTTATGAAGAAGTTGAAGAAGCAGCAAATCAAGAAAAAGATGCTTGATCTGATCATTCTCCTTCTCCTAAAGCATTATCACCAGTTCATGAAAATATTAGTCAAGTTATGTCACCTGATATGGTTAATTATGCTATTGATGATCAACAAATGCATGATTATAGAAGAGAGCTACCTCCTGTTATTCCAGAAGAATTAGTTGAATCAAAAGAATACAGAAAAAATATTAAGGAAAATTTTGAACAATCATCTAATGTAGATACTTCAATGGCAGCTGGACCTTCTAATCTAGAATTCTTAGATCATTACAAAGTGAAAACACAATCCGAATTAAAAACACCACTTAAAGAAGAATTACCAAAAATTGAAATTGATACTGGTTCCGGATCTGATGATTCTATAGAATATTTATTTCCAGAAAAGAAAATAAGTATCGAAGATGTTAGATCTAAAATGAAAGGTCTATTTTCAGATATCAATAAAAATAGAAAAGGTTCTCCAGTAACAGGATCTCCTAATATAAGTCAAATTGGTTTACAACCTACTATTGAATCAACACAAGAATCAGCTATAGCTAATCCATCTAGAAGTGCATTATTTGATGCAATTAAATCCAAAAGAAAAGACTCAGATATTATTGAAAGTCAAACTGAATCATCTTATGCTGAAGATACTTCTAAAATAGATACAATGATTGCGGACATAAAAGGAAAAGGTAAAGCTAAAGAAGATATGCCTTTAAGTGAAGACCTTGAAACACCTAAAAGTACTTTCAATAAATTATTTGATGTATTTAAATCTAAAGAAAATAAATCTCAAGAAAATTTAAAACCAGAAATAATTCCTGAAGAACTAGGAATCGTAGAAGAAAATACATCTTCTAAAAGATTATCTCCTTTACAAACATTTGCTAGTACAAGTGATCAGTTTGCTAGTACTGAAAGTTTATTTGATGAGGATGAAGAAGATACTATTATAGAAACTACTACAAAAAACAAGGATAAACAATCTGAAATTAAAAGAAAATCATTTGTTGATATTGAAGGAACAGATAAAGCTAAAAAAATAATATCTGAAACTATGGATTTAGATTCTGAAGCGGTAATTAAAAATTTAAAAGCTGAACTACCTGATATTGATTACAGTAATTATAAAGAATCATTTATGAAAGCAGTTGAAGAAGAAATAAACTCAGGTAAAACTGAAAAAGAAAGAGATCAAATCAGAAAAGAATATTTAGCTGTTGATTTAGATGAAATTATGAAAACAGGGTCTACTTCTGATATTAAAAAACTTAGAAATATTATTAATGAAAATTATACTCATAATTCAATGTTAAATGAAATAAAATCCAAAGCAAGTAAATCAAGCTTTATTAAGGAATCGGGTGATAATCCTTCTACAATTGAAACACCGATTGAAGCACAATCAGCTTTAAGTAATGTGTGAGATACATTAAAATCTTCACTTACTCCAAAAATAAGAACCAGTGATTTACAACCGGAATTAACTGCTTTAAATGAAATACTTGATAAAGGAAAAGCTATTAATACATTAGATGATTTAAGTGAAAAGGATAAAGAAGAATTAGGAAATTTAATTAAAACTACCGACCCTGATACATTAATCGAAAACTTAAAAGGTTTACCTGGAAGTGATTATCGTGACTCTTTAATTCGTGAAAATGTAGATCATGCAATACAGCTATTACAAGATGCAAATCCTAATACAAGTAAACAACTATTAATAGAAAAATTAATTCAAGATAATCCTTTAAATAAAGATCAAATTTTAGATACAGTAAGTAAAACTATGGATGAGCAATTTGGTATTTGAGAGGAAAAGTTAACAACAAAACAATTAGGTAAAGTTAAAGATTTTTTAACTAAAGAAGATCTTCAAGAAAGAGAGATTTTAAGTGAAAGTAGAACTGTAGATCAAATAAAAACATTAAAATCTGTAAACAAATCTCACAGTAATCTATTACAAGAACTTAAAACTAAAGCTAGTAAATCTTCATTTAATACTGATACTATGAATCAGTTTGATAGCACAGAAAGTTTATTTGAAAATGAAGAAGAAGATATAATAGAAACTACTACAAAACACGAAGATGTGACAACACACGAAAATGTTCCTGAATTCTTAGGAAAAATAGATTCTGATTTTAAAGAATTAAAAAGAAAAGTATCTACTAACACTCTTTCGGAAGAAATTGATTGAGATTCTGCTTCTGCTAAAGTAACTCTTGATTCAGCTTATATATATTTAGGTGATACTTATAGAGATTGTAAAAGTATAACTCTAACCACAGGTGATAATATGGTTATTACTCATAATTATAATCCTCAAATGGAACATAATTGAGATAGAGATAAAGCTGAATTTTTCGAAATTAAATGAAGAAATGATTTATACGAAAAATTTGGAAAATATCCTGATAGACTTCATAGTATTATTATAGAAGATAAAAATGGAGTTAATCATCAAATTTATAAAACTATAGGATCTAGAGAAATTTAAAAAATCTAATGATAATACTTCTTCAAGTACTGAACATTTAGATAATACAATGGATTTATTTGATTAAATAGTAAAAATTAACCCCTTTAACTTAAAGCTGAAAATTATCTGAAGCTAAAATAACTATTTTAAAGCAAATTTATGAAAATAATAAATGAATCTCAACTGAAGCTTATAAAATTGAAGATAAAGAAATATTGAATAAATTACCCCCGGTGTTTGGGGAGTAGTAAAGTATAATTACAAAATTTTGTTTAAGAGAAGAGTGTAGTTAATTCTGACTTTTTAAAAATAAGGGTGAAAAGAGTGAAAATGACCTTTTTTAAAATTAAAATAATAGTCTGAGAATATACGATATGTGTAAAATCGTAATATCTATATACTAATTAAATTATTGAAATCAATTATTGGAATCAATTAAATAAATAAAATAAATGTCACATTCTGATATAATAATTATCGTAGTAACCTTAACTATATCTTCAACACTTGGAGTTTATGCTGCAATAAGAGTAATAAATCGACATACAAGACTTCCTGTAAATACTTTAACAAGAACAGGAGATATGGAATTAGTTGATTATATTGAACCTTCAACAAATTATCCAGATTTATTACAACCTCAGCAAATCTATTATTATGACAGAGTTCCTTCAATGCCTCCTTCGTACCATACTGTTGATAGATGAAATATTAATTCTTGTTTAGAAAATGCTATTAATCTAGAATTTATTTCATGATTAATTTTATTTTTTATGCTAATGCTATTAATTAGAAAATTGTTAATAATCTACTACTAGATAAATTAAAAAAACAAAAAACCGCTAAACAGAATATCAATTTATTTCTGTAATTAGCAAGTAATACTTTTAAATAAGTATTAGACATATAATACAAGTCCCGAAGGGTTTATAATTAACAACTTTAATGTTTATTATTATTATATTAGCTTTCACAGCTACATATTTCCATGTGTCAGTTACTGACCAAATTCAAGTTATTATTTGAATTTCCTTGTACTTAGTTACAAACTTTTTAATTGGATTTCATCCTTTCTCATTTAAATTAAATATTATTAGATTAATTTCTATAATATTAATTTTATATTTATCATATAAAAATTTAGATCAAAATATTTATTCAATATCTTTATTAATTCCGTTTAGTCAAGATAAAATAAGTTTTGCTCATGAATTTGAAATTAATTCCTTAAGTATCTATAAATTAAGACATAGTGTTTTATTTATAAATGATTTAACTGGAGATTTAATCGATTTTATTGATAGTTTAAATGAAGATGATAATTATTGAATTAGTTTATCTTTTTATCCTACTATAACTGGTTATAATATAGATGACGGAATGCAATTATTCATTTCTGATCCTATTTTAATTAATAAAGATAGTGATCCTTTATTATTAACTCAGTTTATCATGGATAGATTAAACAGAATGATTGATTTCTATTATTTAGATGATTCTATCATCAATAATAACGATGGAATAATCATTATAAAATTCACTGAAATTGAATTAAAATAACTATATACTTATATGAAATATAGCGTTATTATTTCTATATTAACCCCTATTTTCAAAAGAGTAATTAATGTTATAATAAAGTTATATCTCACTAATATTCCTAAACAATTGAAAGTTATACTAATTCGAATATTAGAAAATATTCTTAGTGGAGGGAGATGAGAATTGATATAATTAAATGATCTCGCACTCATAATCGGCTAACACCTTAACAATTTAAAACACACAAACAATGAAAAATACAAATCATAATTTTGATACTAAATTAAAATATCAAAAATATTCACATTATTTATTACCGATTGCTATTAATCCATTAAATTATGGAAAATTAATAGAACAATTCGGTACTAAATATATAATTCAATTAAACACTTCTAATATCTTAGTAATTAAAGTTTTAGATAATGAAAACTTTATAAGATTTTTCAGAAGAGGTGAATTAACAATCGAATTCACAGATAAAAAAATATCTGATATCAAATTTACTAGAACTATATCAGATCAAAGATTTACTTTTGAAAAAAATAAATTAATTTCAACTGAAATTCTAGGTCTGGGTAATCCTATAAAAATTTTTACTACACAAGAAACTGTAGAAAATACAGAATCTGTTTCCATTAACCCCTTTAAATTTAATATATTTGATTGAATAGATAATTCAAAAGATCCATTAAAAACTTTTCTAATTTGAGAATTATGTTTAATATTATTAATTTTAATATTTTTATTTTTACTTGAGCAATTCTTAAATATAAATAATAATGATTTAACTGTGTCCGCGGTAAGTATTATTAAGTTGAGAAAAACATCTCCTAATTATAAATGAGAAGATTTAAATTTCAATGTAAAAAATAAACTTTTTTCTCAAAAATTATTTTTAAAAATGTTCGATCAATTTTGAAATAAAATAGTGAAAGATTTTACAGAAAATAATCATATGTTTATATTATTTAAAATTAAATATGTTACTGGGCAAACTCTTTCTATCGGTAATGTTCAAAGACTTAATAATGATGATAAAAATTGATATTCTGAATTTATATTAAATTTTATTGAATTAAAAGCTAGTTTTTATAACGATACTCAAATTGAATCATTAATATTTAGTTATGGTTTTAAAGATAGTAAAGTGAAAAATAAACAAGAAATAACTTATAATGGATTATATCAAAATTATAATAATTATCAAATACCTATATCTACAAATCCAATGCATTATGGAATATTAATTAATAGAATTAATATGAAAGATTCAGTTGTTTATTTTTTAAATAATGAAAAAGGATTATCTATTGTTATCAGAACATATATAGATCATAATTTAATAGAATTTTTTAAAAACGGTATTTCTTTAATTAAGTTTAGAGATGAAATTATTTCTGAAAATAAATTTATGAGAACAATAGCAAATAAAAAAATTTATTTCGAAAATGGAGAACAAATATTATTATCTTCAGAAATAAAAACGAAATTTATAAAACAAAGTGCTAAATCTAAATATCTACTAAATAATTTTATAACAATTGATATTGAAACATCTATAGTTAATGGTCTATTAACACCTTATTTAATTTGTTTTTATGATGGGAAAAATTTCTTATCATTTTATTTATCTGATTATAATTCAGTAGAACAAATGATGTTAGATTGTTTAAAATCTATATTAAAAAGAAAATATAAAGGATATAATGTTTATGCTCATAATTTAGGTAAATTTGATATAATATTTTTATTTAAATATTTATTAAAATTAGGAACAATTCATCCTGTAATTCATAATGGTAAAATTATTTTTTTAAAAATAAATTATGGAGAAAATGGAAAATATAAAATAATATTTAAAGATAGTTTATTACTATTATTAACTTCATTAAAATCTTTATGTAAATCATTTAAAATAGAAGATAGTAAATCAATATTTCCTCATTTATTTGTTAACAATAATAATTTAGAATATAAAGGAGATGTTCCTAATTTTAATAATTTTATAAACATTAGTAAAGAGGAATATCAAGATTATAAATCAAATTATACTAAATGAACATTAAAAAATGAAGCAATTAAATATTGTAAAATTGATTGTATAAGTCTTTATCAAATTTTAATTAAATTCAATGAAATGATTTTTAAGTTATTCTCATTGAATATTCATCATTATCCCACTCTTTCATCATTAGCATTTACTATATTTAGAAGTAATTTTATGAAAGAAAATACTGTTCCTCAAATAACTGGAGAAATTGGTAAAAAGATTAGATCTGGTTATACTGGAGGAGCAGTTGATATGTATATTCCTGAAGGAAATAATATTAAAGCTTATGATGTAAATTCTTTATATCCTTCTCAAATGCAATCTCAATTAATGCCTATTGGTATTCCAACTTATTTTAACGGTAATATATTAAATATTGATGAAAATGCATTTGGATTCTTTTATTGTAAAATAATTGCTCCTGATGATATTAAACATCCTATTTTACAAACAAGGGTAAAAGTTAATGGAATACATAAAACAGTAGCTCCTATTGGTAGTTGAGAAGATATGTTATTTTCAGAAGAAATGAAAAATGCTGTAAAATATGGATATAAAATCGATATTTTATGGGGTTATACTTTCAAATCTGAAAATATATTCAAAAATTATGTGGATTATTTATACAATTTAAGATCACAATATGATAAATCTGATCCTATGAACTTTATAGCTAAAATTTTGTTAAATAGTTTATATGGACGATTTGGAATGAATGATAATTTTGAAAATATAGATATTATTCATAAAGTTTTTTATTCAGATTTCGAAAATAAATTTATTGATCAAATTACTAATAAAATAGAAATAGATGATTATATAATGGTATTTTACAACTCATCTGAGAATTTAAATGAAGAACATAATATTTCTGTTGGAATAGCTGCTGCAATTACAGCTTACTCAAGAATTCATATGACTCAATTTAAAAATAATCCTAGTATAAATCTTTATTATACTGATACAGATAGTATTTATACCGATTCTAATTTAGATGAACAATTATTAAATAATAAATTATTAGGGAAACTAAAATTAGAAAATGTTTGTAAAAAAGCGATTTTCTTAGGACCTAAATTATATGCATTATTGACTGAAAATGGACAATTTATACATAAAGTTAAAGGTTTAAATCATGATGTATCATTAGAATTTAAAGATTTTAAAAATTTATTAATAAAGGATACTTTTGTTAATAAATCACAATCTAAATGATTTAGAAATTTAAGCGAATCTAAAATAAATATATTAGATCAATTATATAGTATAAAAATTACTAATAATAAAAGAAAATTAATTTATAATAGAAATAATACTTTAATTAGAACTGAAAACTATATCATAAATAATGAAAAAGTAATAAAAATATAAAATAATTACCCCCTTAAAAAGATTAGGATTTATTAATTTTATTAATTTTAGTAATAATTATGAATTTTTGCGATAAATTTTTAAGAGTTTTTTGTGTGTTTTTATTTATCAACGTTTTGAACTAAGAATAATTCGTGTCTTACTTTTAGGATGATTTTAATTATTCTTTTAAATTTACATTTTGTTCTATACTCTTTTAATGATTTTAATTCAGATATTATTAAAGTTTAATTATTATTGTAAAATAATTGAAATTGAATTAGATTAACTATAAGTACGTGATTTGTAAGGAAAATTAAACCATAAAAGTAATGAACAATAATAATATAATAAAAAATTTAAGCACAAAACAAATAGATTTTATCAGTAATATTCCTAAAGAAATTTTAATAGATAAAAGAGGACGAGCATTATATTTCAGAATGTTTGGATTAGAAATAAATAGAATAGGTAATTTTATTTATAATATAAAAGATGACGATGTATTATTAATAATTCCGTTTATAACGGTTAGTAATAATATAAAAGATCCATATATAAATCTTTCACCTCAATTCTTAATTTGTAATAATTCAGATCCAGTTTTAATATATAGATTTTTAGTTGAACAATTAAATACTGCTTATGAAGATTATAATATAGATTATTCCACTCTAAAATTTAATTTATATTTTAAACATAAAATAGTTAAATTATCACATAAAGAATTTTAAAAGAGTAATAACTGACAAGTTTCTATTTCATTAACCCCTTATAAAGAGAAAAGATTATTTAAATAATGGAGAAAATATTAAATGGTTTAATTATAATTTACCAGAAAATTATACTGTAGTTCGATTCTACTTTCTTCAAGATCTAGTTTTGTAAGGGAAAATTATAAAATAAAATAAATGAATTTAAACAAATTAACAAAAGCTGAGTTAATCAATAAATTAACAAAAGCTGAGGTACAAAAAGGTAAATTAGAACCTAAAATTGAACAATTAAAAGTTGAAAAATTAAAATCTAATAAAGAAGAAATCACAATAAATAAAAAATCATTATTGTTTTATGAAATAATTTCGAAAATAAGAAATTTAATTATATCATTATCTATAGTAGCATTTTTAATGAGAATATTTAGAAATTATAAAACTATAAGAGTAGTATTAAAAACTGCAAATTATATTATTTTAACTATCTTTGGTATATCAATATTTGATGCTTTTGGTCTTGGATTTATAACTAAATTCTTATGAGAATTAAAATATATATTAGTTGGTGTAGTAACTTATTTAACTGATACAACTTTTTATAATTATTTAATGAACATCTTTAATGTTACTTCCGAAAAAGAATCTATCAGAGCTAGTTATAATAAACCTGCTGAAATAGATTGAAAAAGTGAGTTTGAAAAAGCTGAAAGAAGAAGAGAAATTGAAGAATGAAAAAATAAATATAATTTAGGTAAAGAAAAAGCTACAGAAGACAATACTAATCGAAATATGTTAGTAGCCGCTGGAACAATATTACTTGTGTTAGGTGGTTCTATAACTATTTGATATTTAGGATCTGATATAGTAAGTGCTGTATCTCCTTATTGAAATATTGGAAATTTAATAAGAAGAATTCTTAGAGGAGGTGATGATGATGATGATAATGGTGGTAATGGAAATCCTCCTGTTGTATTTATGCAACCAGAAGAAGATGGACGAGCATCTCCTGGATTGTTAGTATATTCATCTGATATGGTTGATGCAACTCCTAAAGCTTCTAGTAGTCAACTTCCATCTGCTCCTCCTGCTCCACCTGCTCCTCCAATTCCTACGACTGAACATGGTATGCCTGATGAAGTAAAAAGAAATAAACCAACTTCTTTATTAGATGAATTAAGAGCTAAAGGAAAAGGTAAAGGTAAAGCATTGAATCATATTGAAACTATTATAAAAGATAAATCACTTAAAGGTGTAGAAACTGGTAGCTCTTCTGTATCTTCTATTGGTTTAGCAGGTTCTTTATCAGAACAATTAGGAAAAATGAGAGGGGTTATTTCAGATAGTGCCGATGAAATTGTAGAAGATTCATGAGATAATTCTGAATTAGTACAAACTAAGGATAGTATTGAATCAAGATCAAAACGATCTAAATTTTTAGATGCTATTAGTTCTGGAGCCAAAGATCCCAGACCTGTAAGAACAGATGTTCCTGATATATTAAAACCTATTATGAAACAATTCCCAAATTTATCTGAAGAAACAATCCAAAAGTTGAGTAGTGCAGAAGGATTAAGAAATAGAGCAGCAATAATCAATGATTTACCTTTAGATGAATTAAAAATTACTCAGACTTCTTTAATAGATAATGCTGCTAAAGATTGAAAAAATATCTCTCAAATGAATAAACAAGAAACAAGTGAAATGGATAAAATCATTAAAAATACTTTAAATTTAGATTCGGGAAAAGTTATTGAAAAATTACAAGAAAAATTTCCTGATTTTAAATTTGATGTGAATAGTTATTCTCAAAGTTTTATGAAAGCCACTGAAGAAGAAATAAATTCTGGTAAAACAATTGAAGAAAGAGAAGCAATTAGAAAACAAATACAAGCGATTGATTTGGTTGAAATACAAAATACTGGTGGAACTTCTAATATTAGTGCAATTAGAAATGTTATAAGAGAAAATTATACTCATAACTCACTATTAAACGAAATTAAAAATAAACCTAGTATGAAATCAATAATAAAAGAAAAATCTTTTGATAATACCTCTAATAGTACCGATCAAATCTCTAATACAATGGATTTATTTGATTAAATAGTAAAAATTTACAAAATTAACCCCCTACCTTTTTTATAAATAAACAACTTAAATATTTATAATAGTCGCTAACAACTTCTAATTTTTACAAAATGTTGATTTACATTCAAGTTTTATGCTACTTAATTATATCTTTTCTTATTGTTGCTCGCTATTAAATTTATTCTTGAAGATAATAATTTAATACTAATTTTAGATACACTCACTTTTTATATTTATAAAATGAATTTTATAAACAATTTAATACATAATGATTTCGTATGAATTCCTCTTTACATTGGAATGATTGGGTTTCTTGGACATGCTTGATTTATAGAAAGCACTAAAGTTTTTACTTCTTTAAATCAAATAAATAGTGTTACAACTGGAAGCCCAGGTCTAGAAACTATTTCTGAAAGTACAGTAACTCCTCAAACTTTTAATTTCACTCAACAACAATTAATGGGTATCCAAAATTATAGAGATCAAGAAGTTCAAACCTTATCTGATATCACTAGTAGAATTGTAACAAGTGGACCTAGAACTACTTTACAAGAAGTTGTTGTAGATCAAAATATTAGAAGGACTCATTGAGTAAAATCCTATAATTTGAGAGAAATAAGAGATTCTCAAGTATCTTTAATGGATAAAATGGTTCAAACTGATTCTCAAGGATCTTTAATGGATAAAATGGTTCAAACTGATTTAAGTGGATCACAACCATTAGCAGATTTTGTAGGAATATGATCTAGCTTTCAATAAATATTACCCCCCTTTCCTTTATTTATTTAATGTTTGTTTATATTCCCTTTCTTTATTTATTTATAGATAGTTTTAAAATAATTACTCTCAAAATAGCCATTTTCTGCTCAATTAATGACTCTTTTATATTCCCTTTCTTTATAAATAGATTTAGTTCCCAAATAACTATTCAACAATTTATTGACGAAAGATTAGAATTTATGGTTGATTACTATTATTTAGATGATTCCATAATTCAAGAAACTAAAAATGGAGCAGGACCAGTTATATTATTAACTTGTAATAAATGTGATATTTTATAACCAATTTCTTTTAGGTTTATTACATCTAATTAAATTAAACTAAATATAATATTTTAATTATATTAAATTTTAATAATTATATATTCTTTTATTAATTATAATTTATATTTAATCTTAAAATTTTTAATGTAAAATGGTTTTTCAAGAAATCTATAGAGTTTTCTATTCAGGGTTCGATTCCCTAATAAATAATATTTTTATATATCTGAAGTTCGAGTCTTCATTATTTTGAAATAATTAATTTTTATCGTGTTTGGTTTGCAAACACAGAGGAGTAAATACGTAAATAATAACAATGCAATTTAAATGTTAAAACAATTCTTAAAACATATATCTATTAAAGATATAACTTTAATGTCTGATGTTCACAAAGATTTATTTATAGATAAATCAGGCAAATTTCACTACTATGAAAGTAAAAATTTCTATATGGAATTCTTCTACAATTTTATTACGGGGTTAAGCAGTAATTCTTTGTATACAGTTATTCCTATAATTTCAGTTAAAAATAGTCCTGACGAACCTTATATAGTTTTAAGTAATTCTATTTTAGTTACTAAATATAGTGATTATAAATTAGTTCATAATTATATCTTCGAAAGATATTTAAAAAGTAAAGATTCTTTTGAAATTATTGATGATGATTTCTTATTAGTATTGAAATACAAACGAGTTAAATTAGATATTAATCAAATAAAAAGAAGATTTATATAATAATCTATTAATCTTTCATTTTACTTTTATTAACCCCGTTATTCCTTAAATAAATTAAGATTTATTATTTTATATTTGAGCGTATTCAAATAATATATCTTTATCCTAATCCTTTGTTGGGTTTGGTAAATTAAAATTGGACAATTTAAAACATCAAGTCTACTTTATAAATTAGTAATGCTAAACTAAATAATTCACAGTTACTTACATTTGCATCCTATTAAGAAATGTTCTTTTTCTTATAAAATTAAATATTATTTCATTTCTTAGATTATAATATGGATTAATATAATAAAAATAAATATTATTTAATAAATAAATAATAGAAATAAATTTAAGATAGTATCTAGGGGTTAGTTTCTTGCTTTATATACATTCAGCGCTTATCTAATATGTTTGTGGCTACCCAACTATGCTTATTTAATTAAATTAATTAAATTCAACAATTGGTGCACTAGAGAAACACAGCCTATTGATCCTTTCGTACTAGAAGGTCTTCCCCTTTTTACTATTTATCTCTTCAGAAGATAGGGACCATACTGACTCACGTCGTATTAAACCCAACTCGCGTACCCTTTTAATCGGCGAACAGCCGAACCCTTCCAAGCTTCTTCACCCGGAGGATAGGATGAGTCGACATCGAGGTGCCAAACAGCCGGAACAATGTGTACTCTTGCCGGCTATCAGCCTGTTATCCCTAGCGTAACTTTTATCGATTGATCCCCGTCTATTCCATTTTATAGCGAGGGGTCACTATGCCCTACTTACGTATCTGTTTGACTTCTAAGTCTTTCAGTTAGGTATGCTTTCCGCCATTATACTATTCAAAACCTTTCACTAATTTATTGATTTCCATTCAATTTCTAGCTATACCTTGTAATAATAAAACAAATTTATTAAGTTTTATTTTTATTTAATTCTTATTTATATTAGAGAATTCATATATTTTTTGTCTGTATATTATAACAAATAATTATAATATTATAAATTTATTTAAATCTTTGGATGTACTTTGCTACTTTTTTAAAGACGACCGCCCCAGTCAAACTACCAATTAGTCATTTATCCCTTAAATTTCAATTTATAAGGTAAACAAAGATTTAATTCAAATTTTAAGGTTTTCCAAATTTTGTCTATCGACATCCCTAATTACTATTAATTGAATTTAAATCATTATAATAACTAACTATAGTAAAGCTGCATAGGGTCTTCCCGTCCCTCTGAAGATAGCGAGCATCTGCACTCGCAATTCAATTTCACTGAGCAAGTTGTAGAGACAGTGAGACCATCGTTACATTATTGATACTAGACCACATTTAATGGCCAATTTATTTTGCTACCTTAGGATCCTCATAGTTAAGACCGCTATTAACCAGACTTTC
>Ga0080026_10000175_pt1 | contig 15355 bp, 4 predicted proteins | sample OrgsoiDNA2013045_FD_70941 | JGI IMG/M metagenome (GOLD analysis project Ga0080026, IMG submission 70941) | Permafrost soil microbial communities from the Arctic, to analyse light accelerated degradation of dissolved organic matter (DOM) -... | ecosystem: Environmental > Terrestrial > Soil >... | reverse complement strand
CCGACGAACTTCTGGAGCCGGTTCATCAGCAACGGCCAGAACCTCGGCCAGCTGGCTGGGCTGCTCGGCATCCTGCTGACCGTCGTGGCGGCGGCCGCGATCGCCCGCTGGCGATTCGCCGCGGACGTGACGGCATGAGCAGCAGCCAGCTCGCGGCGTAAGGTCGAGCCATGTCAGGAGCGTGGCCGCGGCGCAGGCTGGCAGCACGCAGTGCCGACCGACTGCTGTCGGCGGCGCTGCTGATCTGGGCACTCTTCGACGTGCCTTGGTGGTGGCGTCCGCCGGGCCACGGCGGCTCCACCCTGGCCATAGTCGGCATGCTTGGCCTCGCTGACGGTGTAATATGCCACCCACCTCAACATCTGGTCGGCGAGAGTGGCGGTGCTCGCCGCCACCTACGGGCTGGGGGCATACGGCAGCCAGGCGATGCGCCAGATCGCCCGGCAGCTGGCGGTGGCTGTAGTGATCGCCGTACTAGTCACCTTGCAGACTGCGAACGGCAGCCACTCAGCGGCCGTCGCCTGCGCGCTGCTGGGCACGGCCCTTGTTCTCGGCGAGGTCACCAGCTCCCACCGCGACTCCCGCACCGATCTGGTACCACCATCGGTCAGTGTAGGCAGAAAGTGAACATTCAGGGCACAAGCATGAAGTGGAGGAGCGTTTTCAAAACCGGGGAGTCGCGAACCGATGGACCGCGATCGAGCCGCCAGCACCTCGGCGGATTACGGCTCATCTTCATGCTCAGGGCCAACAGGGTCAGCAAACCCAGGAGTGCCCCCCCCGACGAATCCGCCGCCATCGCCGCCACCGGTTACGGCATCGCTACTGCCCTGCATCAAGTTGTCGGAACGTAGCTGTGCTGCATTGTAATCAGGGGCTAGATCCCAAGTGGAGAAGCGGAACCAGCCTGGGGGGACCATCTCGTCGGTTGCGACAACGCCGAGGCCTCGGTTAAGGATTTCCCTTTCGCTAAAGAACTGTGAATCGAACCTCGCTTTCGCTAGGAAGTTTTCTTCTACGCCCTCGAAGAGCTTTCGCGGACTATCGGCGCACACATCTGGTGAGCCGTGACACGTGGCGATCCAGCGGTGGCAGGTGACCTGATCCATCAAGCAGATGCCGGCGTACGGCTGGGGGGTGCTCGCGCGGGTGGCGGCGTGCTTCAAGGCAGAGACAAAGGCAGGATTGCAGAAGGGGGCAACGCAGGAGGGCGTAGTCGGATTGTAATAGCCGCCGTTGCTTCCGTTACTTCCGTTGCTGCCGCCATTATTATTATTATTATTATTATTATTGTTGTTGTTGTTGTTCTTGTGCGAGTTGTCGCAGACCCCGTTCCCGTTGGTGATGCAGGGATTAAGTCCGGTGGGGTCGGAGCGAGTCGCGGGGTTGTTGTCGGCGTAGGCGTAGCCGCCCATCGCCGGCGGCTGCCCGGCTTCGAAGACCGGGTCCAGGGACAGGAACCGGCCGGTGGCGGGGTCGTAGCTGCGGGCGCCGAGGAGGTCGAGGCTGGTGCTGGGGTCGGCGGTCTTGCCGAGGTAGGCGTGGTTGTCGGGCCAGGAGGCCGGGACGGTGCCGGCCGGGTTGCCGTAGGGGTCGTAGTAGCGGCGGGTAATGGCCTGGCTGGTGGTGGAGACGGCTTCGGTGGAGGTGCCCTGGGGGGTGGTGGTTTCGTCGGTGATGGTGGTGGCCTGGGTGTTGTTGTCGTAGCTGCGCACGATGACGGTGCCGTCGGGGGCGGGATAGAACCTTTGGGCGGTGACCTTGCCGGTGGCGGTGCTAGAGGACAGTTGCTCGGCGCCGTGGTCGAGGTAGGCGTTGTTGCCAGCCGGGCCGGCCTGAAGCAGCAGGTTCCCGGACGCGTCGTAGGTGTAGCCGGAGGTGCCGCCGCTGGTGGTGACCTTGGCAGTCAGCCCGGCCGGGTCGTAGCTGATGGTCGTTTCGGCGGGCGGCCCGGCGGGGGGGTTGGTGCCGGTGGTCGCGGTGGCGGTCCGCTTGGTGGTGTTCCCGGCGGGGTCGTAGCTGTGGGTCAGGGTGGTGGACGGGCCGCCCGCGGCGCCGCGGCGGGTGACGGTTGATGTCGCGGCGTCCGGCTGGGCGGCTGCGCTGGTGCCATTGCCGGGGTAGCTGCTGGTCTGGGTGATGTCGTTGCCAGAGTTGCCGCTGGTGTCGTGGAACACGGCGGTGGTGCGGTCGCCGAGCAGGTCGTAGGTGTAATTCTGCCAGTACGGGGCCGGCCCGCCGATGGTGGCGGCGGATGGGGTGGTGGTGACGCAGCCGCCGATCCCGGTGACCGAGGGGGCGGGGCTGGTGGTGGTGCCCTTGGTGTCGGTCCAGGTGGCGGTGAGCTCGCCGAGGTGGTCGTAGCTGTAGCACTGGGCCTGGGTGCCGCCGGTGTTCTGGGCGTCGGTGGCGGAGGTGAGCGCGCCGGCCGGGTTGTAGGTGTAGGAGAGGGTGTCGGCGGCGGATGAGAGGGTTTGCAGGTTGGTGGTGGCCTGAGTGAGTCGGCTGGTGCCGGTGTCGCGGGTGTAGGTCCGGACGAGCTGCTTGCCGAACAGGCCGAACGTGGTCCGCTGGATCTGGCCGAGGGGGTCGTAGACCGCCTGGTCGAGCAGGGCAGTAGCGCCGCCGTCGGAGGTCAGCTCGCCTTCCAGGTCGTAGGAGTAATTCACGGTCTCGGCCGGCAGCCCGTTGTCGGCGGAGTAGGCGACCGAGGACAGCAGCCCGGTCAGCGGCGTGTAGGTGCTGGCGGTAGCGAACGTGCTGGTGCCAGTCGCGCCGGGGACGAGATCCTTGGCGGGGATGGCGGTGGAGATGCCGGTGGGCTGGTATCCGGTGTTGTAGCCGGTGATCGCCTCGGTGTACGGGCCGCCGCTGGCGCCGCCGGCGGTGTCGTCGGAGGTGGAGGAGGCGGGATAGCCGAGTGCCTTGGCCGGGCCGCCGTTCAGCGGCACGGTGTCGTACGCCCAGGCGGCGAGCTTGGTGCCGGCCAGGGTGCCGGAGAACTCGGCGGTCTTGCGGCCGAGCAGGTCATAGGCCCAGGAGAGCTGCTGGCCGCGTGGGTCGGTGGATGAGCCCACGTTGCCCGCGTTGTCGTAGGTCCAGGCCGATGCGGCGGTGGCGCCGGGATCGGTGGCGGAGGTTTTCTCCCCGGCCAGGTCGTAGGCGTAGGTCCAGGTGTTCCCGGCGTTGTCGGTGACCGACTTCTGCTGCCCGGAGGGGTAGTAGGCGTAGCTGGTCGCGTCGGCGTGCGCGGAGTTGCCGTCGGGGGTGGCGGTGGTGTACTGCCAGGACGCGGTGACCTGGCCGAGCATGTTGGTGAATGTGGAGGTCGCCGTACCGCCTGCGGGCGGGGTGACGTCGGTCTCATCGAGGCCGGGGTAGGCGGTGCCGGTGGCCCATTGCGGGGTGTTGCCGGAGAAGAACGCCGAGCTGGTGACGCGGCCCTGGCCGTCGTGGCCGGTGGCGGTCCAGCCGGGGACCGCCCCGTCGCTGGCCAGGAACATGGTGGCGCCCGGCGCGGTGGTGGCGTCGTAGTAGGGGTTGCGGGACTTGACCATCCAGCCGTGCGAGTCGTAGAACGTGTCGGTGATCACCCGCCCGGCCGCCGCGTTGGCCGGGGTGGCCTGGTCCTGCCGCAGCTGCAGCATTCCGTCGTAGATTTTCACGTCGGTGCTGTAGGAGCCGTCCTCGCGCAAGGTGGAAGTGGTGACCGAGGGCGGGGCCGTGCCGGTGATGGAGTAGGAGAATGTTTCGCTCTTATCGCCGGATGCCTGGTCACGGGGGACAACTACCGAGGTGAGGCGGCCGAGGGGGTCGTGGGCCTCGGTGGTGACCTCGCTGTTCGGGTCGGTGACGTTCAGCGGCAGCTCACGGCCCTGGTCAAAGGTGGTGGTCGTGACTCGGCCCAGCGGGTTCGTGACCGTGATCTTGGTGGGGAGCTCGGTGGCGGTGCCGCTGGCGTAGCCGGGGGTGTAGGCGGTGGTGGTCTTGGCGGTGCCGGTGGCTCCGGCGGGGGTGGGCGCGACGGCCGAGGTGACCCGGCCGAGGGCGTCGTAGCTGGTGGCGGAGGTGGCGCGCCAGTTCTCGCCGCTGGTCCAGGAGATGGCGCGCTGGGTGCCGGTGACCAGGCCGCCGGGGTAGGACAGGCTGCCCAGGGTGCCCATCGACGATAGGGCAGAAGAGGAGTCGTCGTAGTAGGTGCGGGCGTCGGAGAGGATGCTGCTGGCTGTGGCGGCCGGGCAGGATCCGCTGGCATAGGAGCCGGTGACGGTGGTGACCTGGTCCGGGTAGGACTGCATCATGGTGTTGCCGGACGGCGGGGTGGCGTAGGAGGTGGTGGCGCAGGTCTCAGCGGAGCCGCCGGGGGCGGTATCGACCGCGGTGACCAGGCCGTTGCCGTTGTAATGCGTGTTGACCTGATTGGTCCGCCAGGTGCCGTCGGCGAACAGGGCCAGGGTGCGGTCCTGAGAGCTGGCGAGCATGTGCGCGGTCAAGTCGGGGAGGCCGCCGGGCTGGGACTGGCCGGCGGCCTGAGTGTAGGTCCACGGCCCGGCGGCCTGCTTCTTGACAACCGAACCTCCGGCGGCGGTGTAGGTGTCGGTCTCCAGGACCTGGCCGGCCAGCCAGTCGCTGTCGGTGTACTGGTCCCCGATGGTGTCGCCGACCTTGACCGTCCGGGTCCCGCCGGTGCCGTTGTTGTCGCCGTCCATGCCCTGCATGTAGGTCAGCAGGGTCTTGGTGATGGGGTCGGGCGCGGCGCCGGTCGTTGTCTGGATCTGCTGGTAGCCGCGATACTGGTCCCAGGTCCGGTTGGAGGCGGGGATGAGGGGGTTGTTGTCGTAATGCCAGGCAGCGCCTTTCAGGTAGGAGTAGCTGGTGACCTGGGCCGGGGACCCGGCGCCGGTCTGGTCCGACACCGAGACCTGGCTGACCAGTGACTTGAGGAACCAGTCCTGGATCTGGCTCAGCCCGGGCGGGTTCCAGTACACCGGGAAGCACGCCATTGTGTTGGTCCAGGCGTTGGCCGGCATGACGTTGTTGACCCGGGAGCAGCCGGCCGGCCGGTAGGTGACGGTGATCAGCGCCCCGGCCTCGGTGGTGACGCCGGTGATCCGCGGCCGGTAGACCGGGGGTGCGGGTGGCGTCAGCCCGTCCACCCGGTTGTCGAAATCTGCGTAAGTCAGGGCCAGCGCGGGGAGCGCTTTGGTGCCCCCGTCCTTGCCGGTCCGGGTGACGTTGTCCAGTTCCATCACCGGATTCGAGCCCGCCCCGACCGGGAAGCTTTGCGCCAGCGTCCAGGAGTCCACGGTCGTGTAGGCCCCGGACTCCAGGACCTGTGCGGAGACCGAGGTCAGCCGCTGGGTGGACCAGAACGTCGGCGAGTAGTTCGTGCACGACCCGCTCGAGCCGCAACTCTGGTCCCATGGCACGTCCGGCCAGTTCGTCGTGGTGTGGTTCGCGTCGCAGGTCGACGCGGCCGACAGACACCGGTCCGAGGACGTGAACACGATCTTCGCGGCCGCCTTGGCGCCGGCGATCGCGCCGGCCAGCAGGTAGCCGTAAGAGGCACTCAGAAGCTCGCCGCCGCGATCATACTGGGTCAGCGTCCCGCTCCCGCCGTTCTGGCCGCCGCCCATCGAGTAGTAGTTCGTCTCGCGGGCGTAGTCATAGACCGTCACCCGCTGGTCCGGGTCCACGACGAAGTCCAGGTTCCACCGCCACCCCATGTGGCACTCCGAAGCCTGGCCCTGGCCGGCGCTGTAGCACGGGTCACCCGAGTCCGGGTTGTAGACCGGCTCGCCCCACGCCGCCTGGGTCGAGGTGTCGCTGCCGGTGCCGCCGGGCAGATGGTCCTTGCCGAAGTAGTACTTCGTCCCGTCGGCCGTGGTGACCAGCCAGTACTCCCCATTCCACAGGCCGTTGGCCGCGCCCTGCTGCATCTGCACCGTGGTGCCGTCGTCGTTCTTCAGGTGCCAGGTCCCCGATGAGTCCTTGACCAGTTGCGCGGAGTGCGCGCCCAGCGACAGGGTGGCATTCTGGTCGCCCCAGCACAGGTCCCCCGAGCCGGAGATCCCGTCATGCGAGCATCCCTGGTAGGACCGCTCGATGAACCCAGGGGTGAAGTCCCAGCCGTCCCCGATCCATCCGCCCTGGGTGTTCGACCCCGAGGTCTCGGAGTCCACGGCCTGTGAGTCGTAGGAGAACGCGACCGGCGGCGCACCGCTGGCCAGCGCCGGCGGCATTACCAGCGGGTAAGAATAGGTGAACGCGCCCTGCTGCTCCGACCATGTCCCTGAGGGCCGCAGCGGCGACGCCGTGTAATCTCCGGTCGGCCCGGACGGGGCCGCCACCGCCGCCAGCACCATCTCACCCGCCCCGGTGACCACGGCGCCGGCCTGCCCGGCCTTCGCCGCCGGGGTGGCGGCCGCTATCCCGGCCGCGCCGATGCGCAGCACCGCCGAGACCTGCTGCCCGCCTGTGTTCACCGACCGCACCGGTACCTGCACCCGGCACGCCGCGCGGCCCGGATGCGATAGCGCGCAGGTCGGCAACTCCACCAGCCGCAGCCGCGAGGACCAGTCGCCGCCGTACTCTCCCCGGAAGCGCGCGTAGGACAACGCGACCCGCACCTGGCCGGCTCCCCCGGTCGGCGCGACGGAGAACACCACGCCCTGCACGTCCAGCCTCGCCGTCGCGGCGTGCCCGGCTACCGCCACCCGCACCGCGTCCACTGCCCCGTTGGCCGCATCGACTCTCACCGGCAGGCCCCCGGCCTGCTGCCAGCCCAGCTCGTGAGCGAACTGCGAGCCACGCAGACGCCCCCGCGACACCGGGGACGCCGACCCCAGCACGGCCAGCCCAGAACCGGCAGCCGGCCACCGGGTCACGCCCGCCAGGAACCGCTCCGCACGCCGCCCGCGCCAGGACCGTGTCGGGACCTTGACCGCCGCGCTCGCTCGCACCGCCGCGCTCAGCGGCGCCCCTGGCACTGACGCCATGGCCGACAGCGGGAACGGAGACCAGATCTTCCCCGTATACGCCGGCGGCGGCATCGCCCCCGTCAGCATCCCCGCGCCCAGACCCCAGGCCGCCGCCACGGCGCCAGCACGCGCCAGCCGGCTTCCCGGCCTCCCGGCCGAAGAACGGCGCCCCGGCCGTCGCGCTGCAGATCCCGCACCTAGCCGCGACCACGCCATCACGAGCACCGCCCGTCGAAATCAGAGGCCAGCAGAGGCCAGCACAGGCCCAGAACTTAACAATGGCTCAATGATTTATGCAATAGCGTGCTAGCGGAGTGCCAGCGAAATGACAGTGAGGCACGCCACTATTCCTCGCTAGATGCTCTGGAGCGCAGCCGATTCGCTCATGGAGCATTGTGAACGTGACTAGAAAAGGCAATCCGAGCAGGACCATGCGAACCCCTAGCTGCCCATCCGCATAAAAAGCTTGGCTGTACCGGGATCCCAGCACCAGGCGGCGCCGCGGCCTGTCGGCTGCCCGCGTGATTGCTCGCAGACCGCGTTTCCAGCCGACGGCGGCAAGACCCGAGGGAGATAAGCCGATGATCTACCTGGTAATGAGGCTGATCACGAAGCTAACTGCATCGCAGCCTGTGGCTTCCCGTCGGCCGGATGCCGTTGCGGCAGGAAAGGACTTCCATGCCACCTACCCGAGACGCGCTCCTGCGCCGCGATTCACAGCGTCCAGGGGCAGGCTAGCTGCCGCCCTGCTGGGCGGTGCCGTGCTGACCGCAGCGTCCATTACCCCGGCATCGGCCAGCGCCAGCGGCGCGATCGCATACCGGGGCACCCGTCCCGTCCCGTCCTCCCGGCTCGCCGCGATGACCGCCGCGGCCGGCCGGGCTGACATGGCGGCCAGCGCGCGTGCCCGTGTGATCGGCAAGCCCGTTGTCGTGGCCTCCCGCACCACCGAGACCTCGATGACCGTCGCCCGGCCGGATGGCTCCTTTGCCAGCACTACCTACCTCCAGCCGGCCCGCGTCAAGGTGGACGGCCGCTGGCGGCGTATCAGCACCACGCTGCGCCGTGCTCCTGGTGGCAGCTGGCAGCCCCGGGCCACGCCCTCACGCGTGGTCTTCTCCGGCGGCGGCCGGGGCCCCCTGGCCACCCTGACCAGCGTGGCAGGCGCCACGGTGACGATCAGGTTCCCCCGCCCGCTGCCCGCCCCGGACATCACCGGACCCACCGCGACCTACCGATCGGCCTACCCGGGCGCGGACCTGCAGCTGACCGCGACAATGAGCGGTGGCCTGACCGTGACCTGGGTGATCCGCACCGCCCGGGCAGCCGCCAGCCCAGCGATAAGGAACCTGCGGCTCGGACTGGCTGAGTCCGGCCTTGCGGTGCACGACAGCCGCGCTGGCGTGGTCACATTCGCCAGCCGGAACGGCGTGGCGGAGTTCACCAGCTCAGCCTCGTCCATCTGGGACTCACGCCAGGCATGGACATCACGCAGCGGGCGCGGCACCTCCACGGCCCGCGGCCCGGGAAGCGGGGCGCGCCAGGCTCTGGTGCGAGCCCGCGCCACGGCATCGGCGCTGACCCTGACCCCTCAGCCGGCCCTCTTGACCGGACACGTAAGCTACCCGGTCTACGTGCAGGCCTCAGTTCACGCCGAGCACCTGACCATCGTGCCTGCCAGCACCGGCAGCACAGCCGGGACCGCGAGCGCGAACGGGACATTCGACGACACCGTGAAGTCCGGCGGCGCTGACTACACCGAGATTAAGGACGGCTGCAAGGGCACCTCATTCTGGGACAACAACGACCTGTACGGGCAGGGTGTCGGGTGGCAGCACTACGACGCCGACTGCGGCAACGGAGGACCCTCGCTTTACCGCGCCTTGTACGACTTCGGCGTGGGCGGGCTGGACCCGGGCATGCAGATCCAGACCGCGACGCTGGAAGCATGGATCAATTTCGGCGCCGACTTCAACTGCAGCCACCAGTGGCCGATGACCGTGCACTGGCTGACCCAGATCAGCAAAGGTACGACGTGGAGCAGCTTCGGCATCCACAGCAATGACGCCGCCAGGACGAACCAGGTCAAGCCCGGCCCGAATGTGAACTCCAGCTGCAACCAGCAATTCACCCACTGGGACGTCACCGGGCCCGTGACCACCGCGGCCGGCAGCAACTACAGCCAGATCAGCTTCGGCCTGTGGGGCGACGAGACCAAGGCCGAGGCCAACCTGGGGTTCATGCGCGTCGGCGACAACCCTGATATCGTCACCGTCTACGACCGCGTACCCCAGGTCCCCGCCTTCCCCGACTGCACCACCGCCGGCGAATGCGTCGCGACCTGCATGAAAACTACCAACTGCGCGGAGAGCCCGTCGCCGCAAGATGACCCCAGCGGCACGGCCTTTGATGACGGCTGCGGCGCGACGAGGGGCTGGATCAGCCAGAACAGCGCCCATCTCCAAGTCGACGTCGCACCGAACATCCCGAACGAATCCGTCCGCGCGAACTACACCATGTGGGATAACCAGAACGGCGGCGCCCCCGTGCCCACCGGAGTCGGCTCGCCACCGACGAACTACAGCGACTACCTCGCCGGCGGAGGGGAGACCTTCAGCCCTATCGACGCCACGCTCCAGAACGGCCACCAGTACGGCTGGAGAGCCAGGGCGAACGTCGACGGTGACGGCAATGACGTCAACAGCAATAACTACAGCTCGGACTGGACCGTGGTCTGCGGCTTCAACGTGGACCTTTCCGCCCCGGTGAACCTGGCGGTGTCGAGCACTGACTTCCCCCCGTCGGGCAGCGGGCCGAGCGGCAAGTTCGCCGGCCAGTCCGGCACCTTCACCTTCTCCGCGCACGACGTGGTGCCGGGCGGGTGCAACCCGTCGCCCTGCCTGGCCAGCAACATCAGCCGCTTCCTGTACTCGCTCAACACCCCGATCCCGACTGTAGGCGCCAGCCACGTCTCCGCCAGCGCCAACAGCAACGGCAGCACAGCCACCGGCGCCCTTGCCCTCACCCCCAGCGCGTGGGGCACGAACACCTTGTATATCGAGGCCGAGGACAATGCCGGCAACACCTCCCAGCCCGTCCCCTACACCTTCTACGTGCCATGGAACCCGTCGGCTCACACCGCTCCCGGAGACGTCAACGGCGACGGGATCCCTGACCTGCTCGGCACCACCAGCACCGACCTGGACCTGTTCCCCGGCAACGCCGACCCCCACGCCACCCCGGTGACCGCTGGCGCCACGGCCAGCAGCCCGGACGGCACGGCCTGGAACACCTTCCAGATCACCCACCGCGGATCGATGATCCAGCAGGCCGTCGACGATGTCTTTGCCCACAAGGCCAGCAACCTGTACATCTACCTCAACAACCCGCTCCAGCCCGGCGCAGCGCCCCAGTACAACAGCACCGCCAACCTGACCACGGTCACCACCCACCCTGCCTGCTCGACATCGGTGCGATCCGGGAACTGCTCCGGCTACCCCACCGGTAACTGGTCCGATGTCAGCCAGATCCTCGCGCCGGGAGACGCCTGGACCGGATCAGGTTCCGACAACCACCTGACCAGCCTGATCACCGTCGAGAACGGCCAGCTCTGGCTCTACCAGGGACTCTTCGGCAACGCCCTCGGCAACCCGGTGCTGCTCGGATCGGCCAGCGGAACCACCAACTGGTCCGGCATGACTCTCATCGCCCCCGGCACCGTCGGCAGCAGTCTGGCCCTCTGGGCACGCAACAACTCCACCGGAGCCATCTACAGCTTCCCGCTCGTTACCGGCTCCGACGGCCTGCCTACCCTGAACCCCGCCAGCCCAGGGACACCAGTGGCCGCCACCAGCGGCACCGTCATCACCGGGATCAGCCTGAACCCGGCCACCTACCCCGCCGTCGCCTCACCCGGCCCGCTGAACAACAGCGCGTTCCCCGGACTGTACGCCGAGCAGACCACCGGCACTCTCCCCTCCGGCGCGTCCTGCGCCGGCGGCTGCCTCTGGTTCTACCCCGGCCAGTCCACCAGCGGCGGGGCGCAGCCCCTCAACCCGACCCCCGTCTTTGTCGGAATCCTCAGCAAGGCAGTCAGCCAGCTCAGTTAACTCACAAGGCAACGGAATAAGTGCTATATCGATCTCATCCGAGATAACGGGAATGTAGTGGCACTGGAAAGAGGTGCAGTCAGTGACTGAGAAGCTTACACGTCGCAATGCGCTTGTCGGCGGTGTCGCCCTGGCCGGCGTGGGCGCGCTGAGGCTCCGGAGTTCAGTCAGTAGCACGCAGGCGACTTATACGGGCCGAGGAAACCGGACCATGTATGACGGCTCGCCTACCGACAGTTTCCCTAGCGCTGTCGAAATGATTTGTGGCGGCCCCGCCTGGACTCAGTCTGATTTCGATCGCTGGCCCCATGCTGTGCATGTTCAGCTTGATCATACAGGTGCTCATCCTGAGTGGCATGCGCTTGATTTTGAGAAGAGCTATGTCTTCGATACCGCTACGGTAGTTGCCTGGGTGAAGGCGCGACTGGCCATTGGCCCCTACTATCAGACGCGACCGACCATCTATGCCTGGATTGGCAATTACTCTACTCTCGTCACTGCACTCACGAATGCTGGCCTGTCAGGCCAGTGGAACTACTGGGCAGCTGACCAGACTGGTAGTCAGCATTCAGTGTCGGTTTCGACTTACCCAAATGTCGTTGCGACGCAATGGCAAGGCGGTAGCCCCGATATCTCGCTGGTGACCGACCCTACCTGGTGTCCGGATATGCGCATGGGAGATTACTTGTCGTAAGATTGCGGGCAGGCTGATATCCTGCCCGCCTATCCCGCCTATCAGGTTCCCTGACGCTCATTACCAAGCCGGTGGCAGGCAGTGATGTAGGGCTAGCCCGTAACGTCTTCCCTGTGGTGGCCGACCGGCTGGGGCTGTCCTTGCTGCAGCGCCGCACCAGTAGCCGGTCGAGCTTGGAGCGTACCTGGTCGGCGGAGGGGTGCTGGAGGTTGTCAAGGATGGACAGGGCCTGCTGCCATGCCTGGCGGGCAGCGCCAGAGTCTCCGGCGGCCTGAAATGCGTCGCCGAGGTGAGTCATGATCTCGGCCCTGTTGTCGATGTCGCCGGCCTCGCCCTGGACGTCAATGGCCTGCTGGTAGCAGGCGACGGCGTCGGGGTAGTGGCCCAGATGCAGGTGGGCGCAGCCAAGGCTGTCCAGAGTCGCGGCCTCGCCGGATCGGTGTCCTCCGTCGCGGAACAAGGCGAGCGCGTCCGTGCAGTAGTCCAGGGTTTGGTGATAGTCGCCGAGTTCGGCGTGTATCCAGCCGACCTCGTTGAGCGCGGCGGCTTCCCCTAGGCGGTTTTCCGCTGAGCGGTACAGGCGCAGCGCCACCTCGGCGTGGCTTAGCGCCTCGCGGGACAGGCCGTCGGCCCTCAGGGCCCACGCGACGTCGAGGTGCACCCTGGCCTCCAGCGCCAGGTTGCCGAGTTGCTGGATCAGCTGCAGAGCCGCAGACATGAGGGTCTTAGCGTCGGAATAGGCACGCCGCTGGATCCGCACCTTGCCCAGGTAGCGGTAAGCCTCTACCTGGCCTTCAACATCGCCGAGGCGCCGAGCGGCCTCCAGTGCGGCCTGCTGGGTTGCTTCCAGCTCCTGCCAGTAGCCCTGACCGCCCAGGAATGCCGCCATGGCCCAAGCCAGCTGCCATGCGTGCGTGCCGAATCCACTGCCGGCCGCCAGGGTTACCGCGGCGACCAGCACCCGCCGCTCAGAGCGGAACCAGGCCAGCGCCTCCTCGGGCCCGGCAGGCTCCTCGGGCTGTACGTGCGGCTGCCGCATGCCCAGCGTGATCGGGACCCGCACCGGATACAGCATCAGCGCGGCGGCGCAGGCACTGTGCAGGTAGTGGTCCAGCGCGCGGCGGACCGCATCATGCAGAGTATCGCTGTCGCAGCTGCGGGCCTGCTCGGCAGCGTAAGCGCGCAGCAGGTCGTGGCAGGCATATCGGCCGGGCACGTGCTCGGTAATCAGGTGTGCCCGGGCGAGCTCGGACAGTGCCCGGCGAGCCTGCGGCGGCGGCACCCCGGCCAGGCTCACGGCCGCCGGCGCGGTGATGTCAGGGCCAGGATGAAGTCCCAGCAGCCGGAACAGGCGGGCGGCCGGCTCGCTGAGCTGCTCGCAAGACCACGAGAACACTGTCCGGACGTCGGTGGCGGCGTCCCCGGTCGCCAGCGCATCCAGCCTGGTCTGGGTGTCCTGCAGCTCGGCGGCCAGCGCTGCCAACCGAAAGCATGGCCTGGCTCTTGCGCGCGCGGCTGCGATGCTCAGCGCCAGCGGCAGCCTCGCGCACAGGCGGATCAGCTCTGTCGCCGCCGCGGGCTCCGCCATAACACGTCCGGAACCCAGCTTGCGGATGAGCATCTCACGCGCTTCAGCTTCGCCGGGCACATCGAGAGCCAGCACTCGCGCCCCGTCGGCAGCGGCCAGTCCGGTGAGCTGGTTCCTGCTGGTAACCAGCGCCAGGCAGCCCAGGGTGCCTGGCAGCAGCGGCCGGACCTGAGCTGCATCGCGTGCATTGTCCAGGACAACCAGCATCCGCCTGTCGGCCAGCAGACTGCGGTACATGGCGGCTCGGGCGTCCACATCGGCCGGGATCTCGCCCGGATGAACACCGAGGCCGTCCAAGAGCAGTCCTAGCGCGTCCGCGGACGTCATCGCCGCCGGCGCTGGGCCGAAGCCACGCAGGTCGACATACAGCTGGCCATCAGGGAAGCGATCGGCGGCCCGGCTGGCCCAGTGCACGGCAAGCGCGGTCTTGCCGATCCCCGCCGTCCCGGCGATCGCCGAGATCACCACTGTCCTTCCGGCGCTGACGTCCTGGTCCAGCAGCGCGTCCAGCACCGCCAGCTCCGCGGCACGCCCAGCGAAATCCGGGGCCGTGGCCGGGAGCTGTCTGGGCACGGCAGGGTCGCGCTGTCGGCCGCGCCTCGCTATCGTCATGCCGTGCGGGCCGTCACTCGCGCCTGCCGGACCCGGGGGGGCAAGGGCGGGGTCAGCGATGAGGATCTGGTGCTGCAGCTCCCGCAGTCCGGGCCCGGGCTCGGCTCCGAGCTCATCGACTATCAAGGCGCGAGCTGCACGGTAAGCAGCAAGGGCGCCGGCCTGCTGGCCATCACGGTAGAGAGCGAGCATCAGCAAGCCGTGCAGCCGTTCCCGCAGTGGCTCCGCGGCGGCCAGTTGCTTCAGCTCCACGATCACATCAGCATGACGGCCCAGGTGCAGGTCCGCGTCGATCCTGGCCTCAAGCGCCTGAAGCCGCAGCTCGGCCAGGCGCGGTACCTCGCGCAGCGCCAGTGTCTCCGACGGAACGCCCGCCAGCGGCTGGCCGCGCCACAGCGACAGCGCCGTCCGCAACCGGTCGGCCGCTGACGCATATGACCCGCTCCGCATGGCCTGCCTGGCAGCGGCCAGCAGAGCCTCGAACCGATCCGAATCCAGCTCGCCCATCGCGACCCTGATCCGGTAACCAGCCGGATGGGCCGTGATGCGGGTATGGCCGGCGTCTGCCAGTGACCTGCGCAGCCGCATTACATAGGTCTGCAGGCTCGCCCGGGCCGACGATGGCGGCACAGTGCCCCAGAGCGCCTCGGCCAGGTCGTCCACCGCAACCACCCGGTTGGCGCTCAGCAGCAGCGTGGCAAGCAGCGCCTGCTGACGGCCAGCCGGAATCGGTACCGCGCTCCCGGCCTGGCGCACTAGCAGCGGCCCCAGGACGCAGAACTCCATCTCCGCCGCCACACCCACCTCCCGACTAGGACCCGAGCATCGCGAGCAGCACCGCGCCGTGGGCAGGACCAGGACGCCCGTCACCTCGCAGCCGTGCTAGCGCGCTGCCAGCCAGATGACGGCGAGATATGCCCGCCTCCACCCTAGCCTCGGCCTTTTGTGCGCCCAGCAGAGCGGAGGTGACGCTGTGATGTAGCAGCGGATCTTGCTGTTCGAAAGGCTCGTCGTCGCCTGCCGGTGTGAGTCCGGTCCGGGTAGCTGCCAGGAGGCCCGGTAGCAGGCTGGCGGCTCGGTCTGGAAACGGTCAGGGTCGAAGCCCAGCGTCGAAAGCCCTGTAAGGGGGAGCGACGATGCGGTCCGGCCGTAGTACTGGTTGAGCCGGGCGGACAACATAACCGCCGGGGAGGGAAGGGCCGCTGCTTCGTCTGTGCGCAGCGTCTGACTTGGAGGAGCCGGGTGAGTGCCGTTTCGGCTAGTCCCGCCGCGAAGGGATCGGGCCGGGCTGTCCCTGCCGATCCGGTCCGTGCTTTTGCAGCATGCGCTGTGGCGGCCCTTCATGAAATAACCAATGCCCTGGCTGCTGCTG
>Ga0080026_10000174_pt1 | contig 15390 bp, 11 predicted proteins | sample OrgsoiDNA2013045_FD_70941 | JGI IMG/M metagenome (GOLD analysis project Ga0080026, IMG submission 70941) | Permafrost soil microbial communities from the Arctic, to analyse light accelerated degradation of dissolved organic matter (DOM) -... | ecosystem: Environmental > Terrestrial > Soil >... | reverse complement strand
AGATAGGAATGAACATTCGGCTCGCAGGTATTTGCCTCTGCAATATTGCGCTCCAGATCGGCCAGTGCGTCGCCATCGCTGTCCCGGCAGGACAGATCGCAGCAGATTCCCGCAGTGGCCTGGAGCAATTCCGCAAGCTTGTTCGCGAAAGCGTCCGCCTCGATCTGCTCGCGGCCTTGCACGTAGTCATGCAGGGCGTCGCGAAACGCGTCGTTGGTTTTGGGGATCGTGATGGGCTGAACGGTGGGAAACAGACCGCTTCTGGACAAGCAGGTCATCTTGATCAAACGATGCGTGCTTGCCAGCGCGGTTGCACTATCGACCGCGGTCAGGCCGCTTCCGAGAATGCCAACCTCGATCCCGTCACGGTCGGGAAACGTGAACCGGGTATACGGATCGCGAACGTAATTCTGGCTGGCAGCCAGGCCATAGTGATCTTCGGGCGCGTTGTGGCCGGTGCAGAGGATCATCACCGATGACCTGTGGGTCACGTTGCGATCGGTTGTCAGCAGGACGTCCTGATCCGGTGAAAGCCGCATACGCACCACCTCGGCATGCTCCGCATGAACCGGGATTCCGGCGGCGCGGCAGCGGTCGATCGCCGCCTTCCGTCCATCGTCCAGATAGTCCCGATAGAGTCTCCTCGGCAGATGATCGTTGCCGCCGCATTCCAGGCCGACACGCTTGGTCCAGCGCAGAAACTCCTGGTCGTCGCCGACCCGGATCGACATCTTCGACGCCTTCATGTTGAGCAGGTGATGATCGCTCTGCGTCCGGTAGGCCACGCCGCCATCGAAGCCGGATTTGTCGAACAACTGGATGCCGGTGACCAAATTCCCGTATCGCTTCGAGCAGGCCAGCTCGGCCAGATGGCGCAACATCGTGATCCCGGTTGCGCCACCACCGACGATGCTGATGATCATCGTTCAATTCCTTGATTGCGGTATTCGATCGGATACGCGACGCGGGTCTGCATGGCAGCCTCTCCTGAAGTCGGCTAGGAACATCAAAGATCGGAGTGAAGACGGAGAGGCCTTGGTTCGATTCAGCCGAACCGGATCCGGTTCAGGCGGCGCGCACGGTATTGAGGAAGTTCTCGACCTCGGTCTTGAGATTGCTGCTCTCTTTCGACAGCAATCGCGCCGATGCCAGCACTTGCGTCGAGGCTGAGCCGGTGGCGTTGGCGCCGCGATTGACCTGGGTGATCTTTTCGGCGACCTCAGCCGTGCCCTTGGCGGCTTCGCTGACATTGCGGGCGATCTCGGCGGTTGCCGCGCCCTGCTCTTCGACAGTGGCCGCAATCGTCGTTGCGATGTCGGCGATATGGGTGATGGTCGCGCCGATCTCCTTGATCGCGCTGACCGAGTCCTGCGTCGCCGCCTGCATGCCGGTGATCTGGGCGCTGATCTCGTCGGTGGCCTTGGCGGTCTGTGCCGCCAGCGCCTTGACTTCGCTTGCAACCACCGCGAAGCCGCGGCCTGATTCACCGGCGCGCGCAGCCTCGATGGTGGCGTTCAGCGCCAGCAGATTGGTCTGTTCGGCGATCGCGGTGATGAGCTTGACGACGTCGCCGATCCGGCCCGCGGCCTGGAGCAATTCATTGATGCGGACGTCGGTGCGCTCCGCCTGCTTGACCGCGTCGCCGGCGATGCGGCTGGAATCATGGACCTGCCGGCTGATTTCAGTGACCGACGCGCTCATTTCCTCGGCGGCGGAAGCCACCGCCCCAACATTGGCGGAGGCCTCTTCGGAAGCCGAAGCCACCATCCCGGACAGCTGCTGGGTTTCTTCGGCGGTGCCTGACAGCGTGCCGGCGGCCGCCTCCAGTTGACTGGATGCCGACGATACCGTGTTGACGATGCCTCCGACGGCGGCCTGGAACGCGTCGGCGAGCTTGATCATCTCCGCCTTGCGCTGAGCCGCCGCCGCCTGCAGGTCTTTCTGCTCGGCCTCCATCTGCTCGATGCGAATCAGATTGTCCTTGAACGTACGTGCCGCACGGGCGTTGTCGCCGACTTCGTCGCCGCGTTCGGTGTAGGGAATTTCCACCGCCTTGTTGCCGTTGGCGAGTTCCAGCAGCACCTCGCCGATGCGTCGGATCGGCCGGGCGATGGATAACACCGAGAACAGCGCCGAACCGATCAGCATCAGCACCACCAGCATCCCGACCATGATCGCGACATTGCCGACCCAGGTCAGGTTGGCGAGCAACTCGTCCCGACGGCTCAGAGCATATTCGTTGGCGAAAGCCACGGCCTTCGTGAGCCGGACGCCGATTTCCTTTGCCGCCGGCAGCACCTGTTCAGTAAGGACGCGTCTCTTGGCTTCTTCCGTCTTGACAGCATCCTCGGTGAGGTTTTTGAAACGATCCGCCGCGGCGACGAGCCCATCCACCCCGGCCCGGACTTGCTTTTCGGTAGCGAGAGCCCGCGCGCGTTTCAGCGCGTCGGTCGCCAAAGTCATCTCCTGGGCCGTCAGAGCTCTTTGCTCCGGTTCGGAAGTCACAGCGAAACGCCATGCCGCGGCGCGGGCTCCGTTGAACGCCGAGCTGGCTTCGCGCAGATTGGCTTCGAAGCCGGGACTACCCTGCATGTCCGCGCCGGCGGGCGATCCGAGCAACGGAGCGAGCGCCTTGTTCCATGCGTCGTTGGCCTGTCTGGCTGCGAGCACGGCGTCAATAACGGCCTTTTGTGCCGTGGCCAGCTCGGACCCCAGCGCCAAATAGCCGTCCAGCAAGATCTTGGTGCCCTGATAGAGCTCGATGATATGCGGCCGTGTCGCCCGTTTCGCAGCGGCCTCGGTCTGCGCATCGGCGTCGGTGACGTTGGCGCGGAAAGCCTGCAGGCTTTCGTCAATCGCTGCGGCGGAACGCGCAGCGACCATGTCGCGAATGGCGAGCTGCGCGCGCATCACCCCGTTGTCCGTGGCCTGCGCATTGGATTTGTTGGAAAAGTTAGCGATCACCAAGCCGCTGGTCGTGGCAATCGATTGATTGCCGTAAAGCTGGTTGACGAGCATGCCGCCGACCAGGACGACTCCGATTGCTGCCGTCAGACCAAGTTTTGCGCCGATGCGAAAATTGAGTTGTGCCATGGTATTCCGCTCCGTCGCCACTGTGCCGACAGTAAGGGGGTAATGGCTAAACTAAGGATGAATGTTAAAGCGCGTACAACTACTGGTAAGCATCACCTGAGTCGGCCGGCAGGTGCTCGCTGTGCGCCCGCAGTCGCGGTCTCGTATGCTGCGCAGCGTGCATTTGTGACGTCGTCAAAGTTCAGATGCGCGGATGTTTGCCGATCAACGAGGGTCGCAGGGGCCCGAACGCAAACGTGCAGTTCGCCTGCCGGACGAAAATGCCAAGAAGGAGATTCGGCTCAGGCTGCAAGTCGACCTTCATCCGGGGGAACAATCCCTGACCATCGCAGCCGCCCTCGAGGATGGCCACACAGCGTGGTCCGGCCCCGTTCATTTGGATCGAAATCATGACAATTCTTTCGCCGTTCGCGCACGCCAGGTCTCAGCCATTCGATTTTCTGCCGCTTCCGGCTCTTCGGAGCGCGCAGAAGCCGCGCCGGCGTGGCTTGACGATGATGATCGATCAAGGACTGCCTTGCGCCTATATCGAGGATCTCGTGACCACGGTGGGCGACTATATCGACTTCGCAAAAATCAAATCCGGCACCGCGCGGCTTTATCCAAGGTCCGTTCTGCAGCGCAAGATCGAGATTTATAAAGCTCATAACATCATGCCGTTCATCGGCGGACAATTTCACGAATACGTTCTTGCGACCGAGGGCGCAAAGGCGACGGCTCAATTCTACGACGAAGCAAAACGACTGGGCTTCGCGGCCATTGAGATTTCGGACAATGTGGTGCCGCTGACCGATCAGGAACGGCGCGACCACATTCGGGCGGCCTGCGATTCCGGGCTCGTGGTGTTCGGCGAGGTTGGCGGGAAGGATCGAAGGAGCGAACCCGACGAATTGCTGTCGCAGGCGCGAATCTGTCTCGCTGCCGGCGCACGCCTGGTGCTCGTCGAGGCCGCAGAGCTTTTGGTCGAAGGCAAGCCCGACCGGCAAATGCTCAGTGCGATCTATCGCGGCCTGGATCCGGAGCAGGTGATGATTGAACTGCCCGGGCCCTGGATCCCGGGTGTAAGAAGTTGCGATATCGAGGTGTTGAAGAAGCTGCTCGTCACCGAATTCGGTCCGGACGTGAACATTGCGAATGTAAGCTTCGACACCGTGCTTGATCTTGAAGCGACGCGAAATGGTTTGGGAGTGGCTGGCCCGTTTTCTGCCCGGCAGTTGCTTGAATGGGCCAAATGACGGTTGTCTTTGGTCGACCGTCGCGATTGTCTCGGAATTCGGTTCGGGAGGCACGCGCGCGCGTAAACCCATGAGGGATATGGTTGCCGCACCAAAAGCCGCGCAGCTGGCGCGACTTTTGCAATCAAGCCCTGATCCGGAAGATCAGCGCGAGACCACCACCGTCGTGCCGACCGTGACCCGCTGGTAAAGGTCGGTGATATCGTCATTCAACATGCGGATGCAGCCATAGGACACGAAACCGCCGACCGAGCCCGGCATGTTGGTGCCGTGGATCGCATATTCTCCGCCGGCCAGCGTCATCGCGGCGACGCCCATCGGATTTCGCGGCGAGCCGCCGGGAATGACGTCCGGCATCGACGGCTTGTCATGCTTCACTTCAGCCGGCGGCGACCATGCCGGTTCGAGATACTTGCCGTCGATCCGGGTGGTGCCGGCCCATTGCTTGCCGGCCTTGCCGACGCCGACGGGATAGCGCACCGCGTGGCCATCATCGAGCACGAGATAGAGCCGGCGCTCATTGGTCTTCACCACGATCGTTCCCGGCGAATAGTCGCCGCGGAAGCCGACCATGTCCGGCCGCGCTTCGGCCCCGCTCGACATCGACATCCCCGCCCCGATGGTGGCCGCCAGCGCCACCGCAATCCTCAACGACATCGATCTCTCCACTTTCGCTTCAAGCACCCCGTTCGGGGCGGTCAAATTCCGTGCAAAGCCCGCAATGCCCCGGTGTACAGCCGGTTTTGCAGACGCATTTTTAACCGCTCGCGTTAACCAACCGGTTGCCACGCTGGCCTTGCGACTCATTTAGTCGGGGGCAAGAAAGGAAATGTTCAAAACAAAGTAAATGACTTGAAAACAACACTCTTTAGGAAACGTGCCGCCCAGGGCAGCTTGCCGCTGACGATCGCGTGAGTGTGCGTCGCGCAGGGATCACGCGCGCCATGTCCCGGACGCGGTGCAGCGTTTTTCACGCTGCTCCGCAAAGCCGGGACCCACGAAGCCAGGGAGTATGTGTGCGACGTGGACCCTCCGGGTCAGCAGCGCACGACGCCGCCATAGCGCGTCGAAGACGCGCGCAAACGCGCTGATGGCGTTGCGCACATCCGGGGAACGATACTCGCGCGTGGAGCCTTGCTTCTAGGCCGGGGCGTCCTTCTTGTTCTGGCGGTGTGCGACCAGATCGTCGACCACGGCCGGATCCGCCAATGTCGAGGTATCGCCGAGACTGCCCGGTTCGTCCTCGGCGATCTTGCGCAGGATGCGGCGCATGATCTTGCCCGATCGGGTCTTGGGTAAGCCCGGTGCGAACTGGATCTGGTCGGGAGACGCGATCGGGCCGATGTCCTTGCGCACCCACGCCACCAGTTCCTTGCGCAGTTCTTCGCTTGGCTCGGTGCCGGTCATCAGCGTCACATAGGCGTAGATGCCCTGGCCCTTGATGTCGTGGGGATAGCCGACCACGGCGGCTTCCGAGACCTTCGCATGCGCGACCAGCGAGCTTTCGACTTCGGCCGTACCCATGCGGTGGCCGGAGACGTTGATCACGTCATCGACGCGCCCGGTGATCCAGTAATAGCCATCGGCATCTCTGCGGCAGCCATCCCCGGTAAAATACTTGCCCTTGTAGGTCGAAAAGTAGGTCTGCTCGAAGCGGGCGTGATCGCCATAGACCGTGCGCATCTGCCCCGGCCATGATTTGGCGATGCAAAGATTGCCCTGACATTCGCCGTCCAGCACCTTGCCGTCGGCATCGACGATTTCAGGCGCCACACCGAAAAACGGTTCCGTTGCCGAACCGGGCTTGAGCCTGGTGGCACCCGGCAGCGGCGTAATCAGAATGCCGCCGGTCTCGGTCTGCCACCAGGTGTCGACGATCGGGCAGCGCTCGTCGCCGATCACGCGATGATACCATTCCCACGCTTCCGGATTGATCGGCTCGCCGACGCTGCCGAGCAGGCGCAGGCTCTTGCGCGAGGTTTTCTTGACCGGCTCGTCGCCGCCCTGCATCAGCGCGCGGATCGCGGTCGGCGCGGTGTAGAAAATGTTGACCTTGTGCTTGTCGACCACGTTCCAGAACCGCGAATTGTCGGGATAATTCGGCACGCCCTCGAACATCAGCGTGGTCGCGCCGTTCGCCAGCGGCCCGTATAGAATGTAACTGTGGCCGGTGACCCAGCCGACGTCGGCGGTGCACCAGTAGACATCGCCGTCGTGATAGTCGAACACGTATTGATGCGTCATCGACGCAAATACCAGATAGCCGCCCGAGGTATGCAGCACGCCCTTGGGCTGGCCGGTCGAGCCCGACGTGTAGAGGATGAACAGCGGGTCCTCGGCGTGCATATGCTCGACCGGGCATTCCGTCGTCACCATCTTGGCCGCGTCGTGGTACCAGAAATCGCGCGACGGATTCATGTCGACCGCAGCGCCGGTGCGCTTGACCACGACGACCCAGTCGACGCCGCCGCTCTTGGCGATAGCGGCATCGACATTGGCCTTCAGCGGGACTTTCTTGCCGCCGCGCAGTCCCTCGTCGGCGGTGATGACGATTTTGGACTGGCAGTCGGTGATGCGCTGGGCGAGGCTGTCGGGTGAAAAGCCGGCAAACACCACCGAATGAATGGCGCCGATCCGCGCGCAGGCCAGCATCGCGTAGGCGGCTTCCGGAATCATCGGAAGATAGATCGTGACGCGGTCGCCCTTCTTGACGTTGCGGGTGCGCAGGATGTTGGCGAATTTGCAGACCTCGTCGTGCAACTGCCGATAGGTGATGTGCTTCGACTCCGAGGGGCTGTCGCCCTCCCAGATGATGGCGGTCTGGTCGCCGCGCTTGTCGAGATGGCGGTCGATACAATTCCAGGCGACGTTGAGGACGCCGTCCTCGAACCATTTGATCGAAATGTTGCCGGGCGCGAAGGACGCGTTCTCGACCTTGGTGAAAGGCTTGATCCAGCCGATGCGCTTGCCCTGTTCGGCCCAGAAGCCGTTCGGGTCGCTGATCGAGCGCGCATACATTTCACGGTATTTGGCCTGGTCGACCCATGCACGCTTGGCCCACTCCGCGGACACGTCGTAAATTTTCTCGGACATCTTTGATCCTCCACCATGCGGCCAGGGAACGCCGACACTGCAAGCCGTCTTCATTGTTATAACGATTATGCGTCCGGCCCGATGGCGCCGACAAGCGGAACGAATACTACCTTTGGCGACGCTCCTCGCCATGCGCAGGATCAAGCCGTTCGGCGAGGCGGCCAGGGGTCGCCCCGGCATCCGTTCAGCATCCTGCGCCATCACGATCGCGTTTTCCGATAGCCAAAAAATCCCCAAACAGGCCAGCTTTGCTGCCGAGAGGTATCTAGGAACCGTAGCCCGGCATTTCTTGGGCTGGCGCTCGCGACGATTACCCCCTAAATGGCGTCCCCTAGGTCATGCGGTCTGCCGGAACCAAAGATCAAGAACCGGCATTACCGTGCGTGCATCAGGAGCAAGGCATCTAAGGCCATGATGGATCAGCAGAATTTCGAGGCTGCGCGGCCCGTTTCCGCCGATCCGCATGTGGCTGTGACGCCGGGACACCCGGCAAGCGTTGAGTCGCTCGCTCGGGAGCTGGGCTTGAAGCTCGGCGACCAGAACCAATTGACCATCCGCCGCATCAAGCGCGGCAAGAGCTATTCGTTCGTTCGCGCCAACGGAACGCCGATCCGGCACACCGGCACCATCAAGCGCCTCCACTCGATGGCGGTGCCCCCTGCCTACGCCGAAGTGCGCTACGCCCCCGACCCGACCTCGCACCTGCAGGCCGTCGGCCGCGATGCCGCCGGCCGGTTGCAATACCGCTATCACTCCGATTGGGAAAAGGTCCGCGAGCACCGCAAGGCGCACCGGCTGGCGCGGCTGGTCGCGGCCTTGCCGAAAATTCGCCGTAACGTCTCGGCGCACCTCAAGGGCGACGCGCCGACCCGTGAATTCGCGCTGTCGGCGGTGATCGAACTGATCGCGCGCACCGCGATCCGTCCCGGCAACGAATCCTACGCCCGCCTCAACGGCACCCGAGGCGCCACCACGCTGCACAAGTCCAATGTCGTGCTGGAAGACGACTCTGTCGTCCTGACCTTAAAGGCCAAGGGCGGCAAGGCCGTGCGCAAGGAATGCGACGCCGCCAAGCTGGTGCGCGCCATTGGCATCCTTCGCGGCGTGCCGGGCAAGCGGATGTTCCAGTACCGGGACAATTCCGGCAATGTCCGCGGGGTCTCGACCACGCAGGTCAACGCCTTCCTGCGCGAAATCGCCGGCATCAAGATATCGCTGAAGGATTTTCGCACCCTGATGGCGTCCGCCGTGGTGCTCGAGTCGCTGTCCCGGATTTCTCCGGCCGCCAGCGCCGGCGGCCGTCGCAAGCAGGTGCTGGAGGCCGTCCGCGCCGCCGCGGATGAGCTGTCGAACACACCGGCGATCTGCCGCAAGAGCTACGTCCACGACACCATCGTCACTGCGTTCGAAGACGGCATCCTCGAGCGTTTTGCCGCGACCATGAAAGGCTATCGCTCGCAGTCGAAACGCGAGCAGCTTTTGGCGCAGGTGGTGTCAGCGGCGGCGGCGGCGTAGCTTACTCATCATTCCTGCAAAACTCTCCGCCGGATTGCCAAACTATGCGGCGATGATGCAACGGCCTCGGTGGGCCGCGTGTCGTCGGCGGCGGCGTGAGCGTCCGACAAAAACACCACATTCCGGCCGGAACGCTTGGCGTCGTAGAGGGCATCGTCAGCCCATTTGGCGACCATCTCTGGCCCCGCATCTTCTTGCGCGAACGCGACGCCCAGGCTGATCGTCATCACGCTGGCGGACCCGGCCACTGGATGGATGCCGGGATTGACGATAACAAGCCCTTCGACCGCGCGGCGGATGCGTTCCGCCAGCGTCCATGCGAGATCGGCCGTGGCATTGGTAAGAACGATCAGGAATTCCTCGCCGCCGTAGCGAAACACGGCGTCATCGCCCGGCCGCACCGATTGCTCGATCGCCTTCGCGACCCGTTGAATGCATATATCGCCGGCGGCATGGCCGGCGGTGTCGTTCAGTCGCTTGAACGAGTCGAGATCCGCCATGATGAACGCAACGCAGGCTTTCGGGATCGTGCGATCGCGCCAGAGCGTCTCGATGAACCGGGCGGCCGAACGGCGGTTGGCGAGCCCGGTGAGCGGGTCGCGGGTCGCAAGTATTTCCAGCTGACGATTGGCTTCTTTCAGCGCGGCGCTGCGATACCCGTCGCGCAGCGACATCAGGAAGGACTTCTTGCCGAGCAGCGTCTGGGTCTTCCGCGCGATGGAGGACCCAAAGAAGCCAATCGAAAAATAAACCGACGTCCCGATCGCTTCCTTGTAATCGGTCGCGGGATTGAAGATTTCGAAACCAAAGAAGATCGCCGTGGAACAGACCATCAGGGACAGCGACCAGACGTATTCGACATCGAACACCACCATCGCGATCGTGTTCACGAACACGATCCAGGTGAGATAGCGCTCATAATTGCTGCCGCCCGCGGCGATGCCGAGGGTGCCGTAAGCGATCATGATGCTGCACATCAGCAGGATCAGCGACAGGCCTTCGACGACGGCGCTGCGGGGCTTCCGCCAGACCAGGTAGGCACAGCCGTGCAGCGCCGGAAGCAGCAGCCCACTGATGACGCCGGCGAACCAAAGAGAGTCCGGCGCGAGCAGGTAGCTGATCGGCACGAAGGCTATGCTGATCGCCGCCACCCAGATCATCCAGGAGCGTGCAATCTTGCTGCGCTGCGGCCAGGTTTTCCTGCGGTACGCCCGGTCCATCCCGGGCGAAAACCGGATTTCGCGCGTGCGTTGTGACAGCAGGCGCTCGGCCTCGGCTTCGAGAACGGGCGTTATGGACACGGTCGTGTCGTCAAGCGTCGTCGGGTTCCTGCTGCCGCCACCCGATTTCAAGACTTGTCCCCCGCTCCCTGCGCCATTTGCCGCACGGTCGGTAGTCTGAGCTCGAATTGCTAAATTTCCCTGAGGTGGAGATCGGGAATACTACCTCCGCACTTACGGCACTATGATACCTGGGCCAGGGGAACGAAGGCGGATTTAGACGCATGACCAATGGCGGCGCATTCGAGCCGGTTCGATTTCGCCCGCGGCGGCTCTTGCCGCCCCTCTCCGCCAACGTGCCGGTCCCGGGATTCACCGAGCCGAACGCAACCGGTCGCGTGCGGCAATGGTCCAGGCGTTGGTCGGGTCCAGCTTCAGCGCGTCATCATAGGCCAGCAGCGCTTCCCGGGGATGGCCGGTTGCCTCCATGACCATGCCGCGTCCGATGAACCCACGAGGATTACTTGGGGCGCGCCGGATGAATTGGTCGAAATCACGCAACGCGGCATCGTAGCGTTTTTCGGCGTAGTCGACCTGACCTCGCGACATATATAAATTCGGATCGTTCGGATCTATTTTCTGGGATTCGTCCAGGTCAGCCATCGCCCCGGCATAGTTTTTGAGCTGGAAGAGCGTGTTTGCTCTGTCCACTCGTGTGCGTGCCGCCCGTTCGGGTGCAAAGAATGCGATTGCCTCATTCAAATCCCGCAGGGCGTCGTTGAATCGACCGCGACTGAGGTTGATCCGCCCCCGACCCTCCAGTGCCTCAGGCGCATCGGGCAGGATCTTCAACACCGCATCGTAATCCGCCAGCGCGCGCTCTGGCTGTGTCGTCGCACCAAGGTATCCGCGGTGAAAGTGGACAAAGACCAACTGCCGGTCATTGAGCCGTCCGCCGTCAATCAGCCGGGTGCAGGCTTCGATCCGGGAACTTAGGCTGAGAGTCACGGTGGAGCAGCCCCGAACATCGTCTCGCAGTTCTTCAGGCCATTTGCGGAGGTCAAAAGGACCGCTTGCGGATGGCTCGGGAGCGGACTTTGCCGGCTTTCCCCATTGGGCGGACGATGAAGTTGCCGGCACGGCCGGCCTCTCGCAATAAATCCAGCCGCAGATCAGCAAGGCGATCGACGCGGGCCAGATGTACCACCACAGCCTGTAGCCCCGGTCGATGCTCCATAATGCGTTGTGCATTGCCGCGATGCGCGATGCGAACGGCATGGTGAGCTGTCTGTCCCGCATCCGCTGACCTCAGGGATCGCTGGTGCTTTGAGTCGATCGCAAACGCTTGCTCTCGGTAAGTGCCCGGGAGTTTGATGGGTCCAGCTTCAGCGCGCCCTCATAGGCCAGCAAGGCTTCCCTCGGACGGCCAGTTGCCTCCAATACCATGCCGCGCCCGATCAACCCGCGAGCATCACGCGGTACGCGTTTGCTGTACTCGTCGAAATCGCGCATGGCAGCATCATAGGCCTGTTCGGCGAACTCGACGTCGCCTCGCCAAAGATATGGGTCCGGACTTTTAGGATTGATCTTTTGGGCTTCGTTCAAGTCGGAAGTGGCTTGAAGATAGTCGTGCAATTTGAAGAAAGTGTATCCCCTGTATAACCGGGCGCGTCCCGCAAGCGCAGGGTCAAACAGTTCGATGGCCTTGTTCAAATCCTCCAGGGCGGCGTCGAACCGACCGCGGTTCAGGTAGATCCATCCCCGATCGGTGCGTGGTTCCGGAGTGTCGGGCCGAAGCTTCAACGCGGCATCCAAATCCACCAGCGCTCGATCAGGCTGTGTTGTCAGAAAATAGGACCCGCGCTGGGCGTAGACTCTGGCCGACAGGACATTAGGGAGAAGTCCGCTGTCGAGCAGCCGTGAGCAGGCTTCAATGCCAGGATTGAGCTCAATCGTGCTGTTGAAGCACGTCGTTACATCACCGCGCAATTTTTCGGGCCAGTTGATCCCGGAATCAGCGCCGCTTGCCGACGCTGCCGGCTTTGCCCAACGGACGGATGAGGAGGTCCTGGTGCCCGCGGGCTTCTCGACATAGATCCAGCCGAAGATCAGCAAGGCGATCGACGCGGGCCAGATGTACCACCAAAACCTGTAGCCCCGGTCGATGCGCCATAACGCGCTGTGCATTGCAGCGATGCGCGCAGTCAAGGGCATGATCGACGATGTGCCCCGCATCCGCCGTTCTCAGCGACCGCCGGCCGAGCGCAACCGCTCGCGGGCCGCGACAGCCTCGGAGTTCGTTGGATCCAGCTTCAGCCCGCTCTCGATGGCACGCAAGGCCTCCGCGCGATGGCCAATTTCCTCCAATATCAAACCGCGCCCTACCAACCCGTCACCAAGGTCCGGGGCACGCCTGCTGAACTCGTCGTAGTCCCGCAACGCGGCGTCATAGTGCTTTTGGGCGAACTCGACGTCACCTCGCGTCAAATACAGGAGACGACTGGTCGGATCTATTCTTTGAGATTCGTCGAGGTCGGAGACGGCCTTGTCGAGATCCTTGAGCATGAGAAAAGCGCTCGCTCGGTATAATCGCGCGCGCGCCGATGCCGAGTACTCCATGAGCCCGATTGCCTTGTTCAAATCCGCCAAGCCTGCGAAGGCTCGATTGTGTTCCAGGTTGATCCACCCGCGATCCGTCAATATGGATGGATTGTCGGGCTGAATCTTCAGCGCTGCATCATAATCCGCCAGCGCGCGATCAGGCTGCGTTGTCGCAGAGTGGAACCCGCGCTGAGAATAGGCCGTAACCAGCTTCCGCTCGTCCAGCAGCCCGCTCTCGATCATTCGCGTGCAGGCTTCAATGATCGCGCCGGCGCTGAGTGCGTCATTGCGGCATACGCGAGCATCGGCCAGTAGTTTTTCAGGCCAGACGGACTGTTTCTCAAGCGGCTTGGCTGCGACAGATGAACCACTCGCGGTGGGAGCAGACGCGGAAGACGCAGTCGCCTCGCGCCGGGCCGACGATGGGGTCGTGCTCACCGGCTTCTCGACATAGATCCAGCTGCAGATCAGCAACGCAATCGATGCGGGCCAGACGTACCACCACAACCGGTACCCCCGATCGAGGCTCCATAATGCGCCGTGCAGCGCCGCGGAGCGCGCTGCGACATTCATGGTCAATTGTCCCTGATGGCGGCTTCGATATCGGTCAGTTCGAGTTCAGCGATACTGGCCTCGGGATCTCGCGAGGTGCGCAGCGCATGGGCCTCTCGAACCTTCTCCAGCAACGTCCGCATTGATCGCGCATTACCCCATTGAGGGTCGCGATGCTGGGATTCGGTCCACGGCGCCACTTTGGCCTCAAAACCGATCGGCAGCAGATATTGCTGCTCGTTGGCCATCGACCGGAAGATTTCGCAGAGCTCATAGGTTTCATAAGCCGGAAAGTTGATCGTCTTGGTGAATCTGCTCGCGAGCCCGGGATTGCTCGAGACGAAGCGGTGCATTTCCGCGGGATAGCCGGCGACGATCACGACCAGGCGATCGCGATGATCTTCCATGAATTTGAGCAGGGACTCGATCGCCTCGCGGCCGAAATCGCCTTTCGAGTCCGACGAGGCCAGGCTGTAGGCTTCATCGATGAACAGCACGCCATCGAGTGCGGATCGACAGACATCCAGCGTCTTCAGCGCGGTCTGCCCGATATAGCCGCCGACGAGCTGACTTCTGTCAGCCTCGATCAAATGACCTTTGCGAAGCACGCCTAGCGAGCGATAGACGTCGCCGAGCGCGCGCGCCACGACGGTTTTTCCGACGCCAGGCGGACCGGTGAAAACCATGTGCCGGCTGGTCGCGGAGACGGACAGATTCTGTTCCCGTCGACGGCGCTCGATTTCCAGGCTCGCGAGCAACTTGTTGACTTCGGTTTTGACGGCGCCGAGCCCGATCATGGATTCGAGATCGTTCAGCGCGTCGTCCGCCGTCCGCAGCTGAATTTTGGTCTTGCCGGTGGCCGAATCGGTCGAAAGCCGGCGGCCATAGGTGTAGCCGCTGCCGACCGGGACCAATCCAAGGGCGGTGGGATCGGTCCCGATCCGGGACGCCGTATAGCTGATGCCAACCGCCGCCAGCATCGCAACCGCGATGCCGAAAAATCTGAGCGGCGTCATCGCGGTAAACAAGCCGGCCATCCATTCCACCACGCCAAGCTGCGAGCTGAACAGCAGGGCGCTGATTGCCGCGGACGCGACGCCGATAAAAATAAACATGAGGATGAATCGGAATGTGAAAAAATTATCCATCAGTGCCCTTACGATTTGCATGGTGGGCTCACTGGAAAAATCACCCGGGTCGTTGCGGTGCCGTTCACCGGCTCCATGCTGGCGGGTGGTGTCAGAGCCACAACGAGACCCTTGGCCTCGCCGTCGACAGAGAGCAATCCAACGCCGCCTTCCGGCATCGGGTTTGGAATCGCGATGCGCTGCGGCTTGTCCGTGATGACGAATGGCGGAGATTCATATCCGCTCGTCCGAAAACGCACGGTGCCTCCCGCGGGATTGCCCGGCGTGGCAGCGACAATAAATCCCATCGGAATCCGGCATTCCCGGGGATCAGACCGCGCCTGCTGACTAGCCTGGGGACCGAGCGTCGTGATGGCCTCCGGGATTTCCTCCGAAGAGACCTTGGCAATCGCCGGCGGCGCGGCCACACGCGTCGCAAGAAACCAGCCGCCTGCGGCTCCCAATAGAATGATGCCAGTCAGCAAAATACCGAGAAGGGATCGCGGCTTTCCGCCTGGGTTGCCGAAGACTGCAGGGCCTGAATCACCGCCGAGGCGCTCGGGCGGTACGTCGACATCCCCTTGATTTGGCATTGCTATTCCGTAACAACCTGGCCGTGAAACCGATCCGTTGAGCGGTTCGAGAATACCTTATTGGAGGTTGTGAGTCGATATTGGGTGCGCCGCGCCGACCGCCGCTGGTTCTTATGCGACTAAACGCCGCTCATCTTGCAGACGATCTTCCATTCTTCCGCCGTCACCGGCTGCACCGACAGCCGCGAATATTTCACCAGCGCCATGTCGGCCAATCGCTTGTCGGCCTTGATCGCGGCCATCGTCACCGGCGTTTTCAGGGGCTCGTCGGCTTTGATATCCACGCAGACGAACTTGCCGGTCTTGTCGGTGGGATCGGGATAGGCCTCCTTGATAACTTCCGCGATGCCGACGATCTCCT
>Ga0080026_10000171_pt1 | contig 15412 bp, 11 predicted proteins | sample OrgsoiDNA2013045_FD_70941 | JGI IMG/M metagenome (GOLD analysis project Ga0080026, IMG submission 70941) | Permafrost soil microbial communities from the Arctic, to analyse light accelerated degradation of dissolved organic matter (DOM) -... | ecosystem: Environmental > Terrestrial > Soil >... | reverse complement strand
CTCGCCCTGCAGGCCCAGGCCTGCCAGTACCTGGCCAGCGACGTGGCCTCCGGCTCGAGCATGGCCTCCGGGCAGGCGCTGTCGGCCTGGCAGGAGCTGATGATCCAGCTGATCCGTCTGGCCCTGCCCGGCCGAATCCTGCGCGACGACCTGCTGCGCTGCCTCATGTACGGGCCGCAAGCGCCCCCCGACCAGTCCGGAATCGCGGCGCTCCTCGCCGCCCGGGCAGGCGCGCCGCAGCTGGGCGTGGACTTTCTCGCCCAGCTTGCCGCTGCGGCCAGCGCCCGCATCGGCGCCCTGCACGACGCCGTTATCAGCGCGCTGCTCGCCCTGGAAAGCGCCGGGGTCTACGACTGGCCCCCGGACGTGCTGGGCGCCCTGCAGCGGCTGCAGATCGTCGCGGCCGCGCGCCCCGGCGCCGCCGCCATCACGCTGCCGACCCGGCCGCCCGGAGTGGCGCCCGTCGACCCGGCCGCCTGGTACGTGATCGCAGTCGGCGGTACCGGGCATTTCCTGCAGGTCAGCGGCACCGCCGCAGTGGCGGCCGGGCCAGCGGACGGCACCACCGGGCAGCAGTGGCAGCTGCAGGCCCAGCCCGACGGCTCCTACCAGCTGATGTCCAGGGCGAGCAGCCACTGCGTCGGCCTGGATGCCACCGGCAACGTCGTGCAGCAGGCCTGGTCGAACACCAGCCAGCAGCGCTGGTACCTCACCTATGAGCGGCCGAGCTACGTCCGGCTAGTGAACGCCGCGACCGGGCAGACCATCGCGGCAACGCCGGCCGGCGCCGGTGCGCCCGACCTGGTCGCGATGCAGAACTACGACGGCGCCGCTGCTCAGCAGTTCGCGATCATGCCCGTCACGCCACCGCAGCTGCAAACATCGTCCAGCCTCGCGGTCGGCACCGGCCCGATCGCCGGATCGGTGACCGCGCCCCTGACCATCAGCAACCTTGGCACCCTGGCCCTGACGATCACCTCGATGGCCGCCAGCGGGCAGTTCAGCGTGTCGCCGGCGACGGCCCAGGTCCTGCCGGGCGCCCCGCTGATCGTGACCGTCACGTTCTCGCCCACCGGCCCTGGCCCGGCGGCCGGCAGCCTGACGATTGTCTCGAACGACGCCAGCAGCCCGGCGATCGTGGCGCTGACCGGCACCGGTGCGGGACTCGCCGCCCCGAAAATCGCCGTCGACGGCACCGATTCGGCGGGCAACGATCTGGTCGGAATCACCGGGGCGGCCGGTGCCGCCTTCTTCTACACCGTGACCGGCACCACTCCCACCACGGGCTCCACGCCCTTCGTCGCCGACTTCGCCGTTGCGCCAGCCCTTCGCGGCACGACGGTCAAGGCAATCGCCGTCCTCGCGGGCGAGGGGACGAGCCCGGTGAGCTCCCTGGTGCTCCGGGGCCGGATCATCGAGCCGGAATGATGTCCGCCGCGGTCCTGCCGGGGTGGAGTTCGCGGGGCGGCCCCCGCTGGGCAGGCACGGTACATCGCGCCTCCACGGTGACCGGCCCCGCACCCGCTAGCCTGCTGTCAGCCCGGCGAGGTGCAGGCGATGCCGCCGGGCCGTACTGGGCCCGGCGGCCGGCGGCGCCCGCAGACACTTCGAGAGGCAGTCATCATGCCCGACCTATCCCTGCTGCCCCCGTCAGCGGTTATCGACGGCGAGGACCTGCGGGTCGGAGGCTGCCTGCTCCGGGACCTCGCCAGCCAGTTCGGGACGCCGGCATACGTGATCGACGAGCAGGCGCTGCGCTCCCGTGCGCGGGAGTATCTTCATTCCTTCACCAGCCGCCACGCCGCAAGCCGTCTCTGCTTCGCCGCGAAGGCATATCCTTCCGCGTCGATCATCAGGGTTCTCGCCGAGGAGGGCGTGGGGTGCGACGTCGTCGGCGCCGGCGAGCTGCGCATCGCGCTCGCCGCCGGCGTCGATCCGGGGAAGATCGTCATGCACGGCAACGCCAAGACCGATGACGACATCCAGGCCGCCCTCGACGCGCGCATCGACTACATCGTCGTCGACGGGTTCGATGACATCGACCGGATCGAGAAACTGGCCCGCGACCGTACCCGCGTGCTGCTGCGGGTGAGTCCCGGAATCGACTCAGCCACGCACGCGGCACTGGCAACCGGCGGCGCAACGTCCAAGTTCGGCGTGCCAGTCGAGCAGGTGCCGGGGGCGATCGCCAGGATGCGGGCCGTGCCGACGATTGACCTGCAGGGACTGCACGCGCACATCGGCTCCCAGATCTTTGACATGGACCAGTTCGAGGCCGAGGTCGCGGCGCTGGCCAGCCTGGAGCGGTTCAGCGTCTACGACTTCGGCGGCGGCCTGGGCGTGCGCTATGTGCCGGCTGACCTCGCGCCGAGCATTGATCAGTACGCCGAGCGCCTGGTCGCGGCGGCGCACCGGCACCTGGGCAGCGACATCGAGATCCTGATGGAGCCCGGCCGGTCGCTCGTCGCGCCCGCCGGCCTGACCCTGTACCGGGTGGTCACGGTGAAGAGGGCCGGCCGGGTGCACGTCGCGGTCGACGGCGGGATGGGCGACAATCTCGAGCCATCGCTATACGGCCAGCGCTTTGCCCCGCTTGTCGTGGGCCGGTGGAACGCCGCCGGCGTGCTGGCTGACCTGGTCGGCCGGCACTGCGAATCGGGCGACATCATCTCGCCGGACGTCACGCTGGCCAGCCCGCAGATCGGGGACCTGGTCGTCGTGCCCGTCACCGGCGCATACTGCTTCACCATGTGCAACAACTACAACGCGGCCCTGCGGCCGCCCGTCATCTTCTGTGCCAGCGGAGCGGCACGGCTCGCGGTCCGGCGCGAGACCCACGCCGACCTGATCGCGCGCGAGATCGGACTCTAGGCAGACGGCCGCAGACATTTGCCATCCAGCCGCCAGCGCATACGGCTGCGGTGTTATCAGCTGCGGTGTTATCATTTCGCAACTCCGTGGCCGGTAATCTTTTCGCCAAGTTCGCGCGTCTCACCGATGGCAGGCTTGGGCGAAGCACGCTGCGGCGACCCAGCACATTCTCCAGTAAGGGCGATACATTGACCGATCAAGGATTTGGACAGAGCCAGCCCGACGATGCCAGTCGCGGCGCTTACGGGCCGCCTGGGCAGCCGCAGTATGGGCCCGGGCAGGGGCAGGGGCAGGGGGCCGGCTATCCGGCCCAGGGCGCGGGCTATCCGGCGCAGGGCGCAGGCTATCCGGGACCGAGCGGAGCAGGCTCCCCCCAGTCGTCGCAGCAATTCTCGGACGCGAAGGGGTTCATAGCCTCGCTGTTCGACTTCGGGTTCACGTCATTCGTCACGCCCAAGGTCGTCAAGGTACTGTATGTGCTGATCATGATCGTTCTGAGCCTGGCCGCGCTCGTCTACACGATCATCGCTTTCAGGCTGAACGCGATATTCGGCCTCTTTGTGCTGATCATCGGGGATCCCCTGTTCCTGATCATATCCCTGGCGCTGTACCGCATATCCCTGGAGCTTTTCGTCGTCATCTTCCGGATTGCTGACGACATCCGGGCTATTCGCGAGCGTGGCGGCGGCCTGCGATAGATCAGGAATTGCGAGACGTTACGCGCCCGGCAGGGACGCAGCGTCTCGCTCCTCCTGCCCTTGACCGGCGACGACAAGCACCCGACTGTGTCTGTGACAGCGCAACGAGCCGACGAGTTCGGGACGCGTTAGCCTCGGCACCACCCCGGGCTCTCCGTCATGCCACTCGCGTGATAGTGGATCGCTATGGCCTGGCGGGCTCGCTCGTAGCCCGCCCAGAGCTCGTCCCACATCTGCGCGCGGATCCGGTCTGGCTCGGCCATGAGCGGGGCGGCGCGAGGCGATGCGCCGGCCGGCCATTCCCCGTCGATGCCCCGGGCGGCCAGGAGTGCGGCACCGCGGGCGGAGTAGTCGGTGTCGAGGTCACCGGGCAGGCCGACCCGGCGCCGGGTGGCGTGCGCCAGGTCAGCCCGGAAAGCAGGGTCAGCGGCACTGCTGCCGGCCACCTCGAGCTCCCGGCCGAAGTGCCCGGTCTCGTCGAGCACGGCCAGGCAGCGGCGGCTCTCCAGTACGATGCCGTTGACCAGCCCGCGGGCGAGGTGGCGTCGTTCATGCCTCAGCTCGAGGCCGGCAACGGTGCCGTGCAGCAACGGGTCCCAGAGCGCGCCCTGCTCGCCCGGGCTCAGGTACGGCAGGATCAGAGGCGCGTCACGAGGATCCGTCCCGGCCGCGAGCGCGACGAGCGCCGCCTCATCTGGCCGGTCGAAGATCAGCCCGGCCAGCCAGCTGATCGCGCTGCCGGTGGCCAGCAGGTCCATCTCCAGGCCCCAGTACCCCGGTTCAGCCAGCGGGGTGACCAGGAACCGGTGCCGCGCGTCCAGCAGCAGCCGGTCGGTCACGCCGAGAATCACGTTGCTCGTGCCGGCGATATACGCGACCTGGCCCCGATGGCGGACGCCCAGTCCGAGCGCGCCGAGGACGGAGTCCGCAGCGCCCAGGCAGACCGGGACCTGGCTGCAGCCCAGCCGGGCAGCGGCCTGCGCCCGAAGCGGCCGGCACGTCGCGGCGGGAAGCACCGGCGGCAGGGACGGCAGCGGCGCGGACAGGGACGGCGGCCGCTGCAGCGACGGCCGGGCTCGGCCGGCCATGCTCGCAGCCGCGGCGAGAGCGTTGTCGTTCCAGCGTCCGGTCTCGAGCTCGTAGCAGCCGAAGCCGGACGCGGTGCTCGGGTCGGTCGCGATCTCGCCGGTCAGCCAGCCGAACAGGTAGTCCTTGGCGGCCAGCAGCCGGGTCGTGGCTGCGGCGCGCGCTGGTTCCTCGGCGGCGATACGCAGGAACATCGGCAGCAGGTAACGGCCGTCCACCCACTGGCCGGTGACCTGGTACAGGGCATCGGCGCCGCACTGCTCACGCAGCTCATCGCCCAGGGCGTCGCCCCGGCTGTCCTGCCAGGTGATGGCCGGCCCGGTCGGCTCGCCGTCAGCGCCCGCGGTCACGAGCGTGGGCAGCATCGCCGACAGGCCGATACCGCGCCAGCGCCTCGGCTCCACCACGTCGCGAAGTGTGCCGGCAACTGCCTGCACCGCCGTGATCCAGTCCTGCGGTGCCTGCTCGAAAGCGCCAGCCGCCGGCCGGCGCGTCGGGTAGGCGGCGCTGCCCCTGGCGATGACCGTGCCCGATGCGTCGAGCGCCACGCCCTTCAGCCCGGAGGTCCCCAGGTCAAGGCCGATGTAGATGTCCCGCGTGGCCTTCGTCAAGCGCTGTTCAGCCCCGTTTCGGCGAAGGGCGCTGCCGCGGTGCGCGAGGCTGGCCGGCGGGGTCGGCCGCGGCGGAGTTCGCCGTACCACTAGCTGGGCGCGCGGCCGATCACGGCGAATGCCTGCTCGGCGGCATCCAGCATGCAGCTCACGTCGTCGTCAGTGTGCACCAGTGACACGAACAGGTTCTCGTACTGGCTCGGGTGGAACAAGACGCCGCGCAGCAGCATCTCCTGCCACCATCGGGTGTACAGCGGCTCGTCAGCGTAGCGCGCCGCGTCTCGCCAGTTACGGATCGGGTGCTCGCTGAACCACAGCTGGAAGACAGTCCCCAGGCCCTCGACGATCACCGGCAGCCCGGCATCGGCCGCGAGCTTGCGCAGGCCGCTCATCAGCGTCTCGCCGAGCAGCCGCTGGCGCTCGAACAGGCCCGGCTCGGCCAGCACATCCATCGTCGCGCAGACCGCGGCGCAGGCGATGACGTTGGCGTTATAGGTGCCCGAATGCGAGTACCGGCCATCGGCGATCATGGACATGACCTGGCGGCTGCCGCCGATCGCGGCGACCGGGAACCCGCCGCCCAGCCCCTTGGCCAGCGTGGTCAGGTCCGGCGTCACGCCGAAGAATTCCTGCGCTCCGCCCCTGGCGAACCGGAAGCCGGTGATGACCTCGTCGAAGATCAGCAGCGCCCCGTGCCGGCGGGTCTGCTCGCGCAGCAGCTCCAGGTAGCCGGGCTCGGGCAGGATGCACCCGGTGTTGAACATGGCAGGCTCGGTGATCACCGCGGCGACCTCGTCGCCTCGCTCCGCCATCACGGCGGCGAAGCTGTCGGGGTCGTTCCAGCTGAGCACGATGAGAGTGCCGGCCAGCTCGGCGGGAACGCCGGGGCCGGACGCGACCGGCCGGGGGCTGCTGGCCGGGCCCGCCACCTCAGGATCGACGTGGTTACTCCAGTAGACCGTGTCCTGCCAGCCGTGATAGTGCCCCTCGAAGCGGATCACCAGGCGTCGGCCGGTGCAGGCGCGGGCCAGCCGGACCGCGGTGCCCACCACCTCGCTGCCGGAGTTGGAGAAGCGCACCATGTCCACCCCCGGTACCGCCTCGACGACCTTCCTGGCCGCCTCGATCTCCAGCTCATACGGCAGGCCGAAGCAGGTGCCGAGGCCGGCGATGGCGTCGGCGACGGCCTGGGTCACGGCCGGGTGCCGGTGGCCCAGGATCATCGGCCCGAGGCCGAGCAGGAAGTCGACGTACTCGTGCCCGTCGACGTCCCGCAGCCGCGAGCCGGTGCCCTCGGCCATGAACGGGGGATACGGCCGCCAGCCGAACGTAGCGGTCCTGGCACTGCTACCAGCTCCGCCGGGGATGTAGCAGGTGGCCTGGTCGAAGAGCTCGCGTGAGCGCGGTGCCCAGCTCTTGTACCGCTCGTCAAAGGACACTTGCGGCTACTCCTTCGTCCCGTCGGTGGCTGACCAGGCACGGTACCTTGCATGCTCTGCATGTTCAATGCCGCACTACTACTCTTAACGCAGCCATCGGTGATCAACGGGAGGGAAACTACTGTGGCGGCTGCGGTCGATCTATCCGCTGACCCCGCAGGGCCCGGGTCGGCTGACCTTCTGGCGATGCCCTTCTTCGACGGGCCCCGGCCGGGACCGGGCGTGCGGGACGCCGAGCGCGCGCTCGGCGTCCCGCTGACCGACATGCTCCGGCAGCAGGCCTTCCGGGGTCATTGCGGCGAATTCAGCACGTTCCTTATCCCTGGTGACACCGGGACGCGCGCGATCGCGGCCATCGGCGTCGGCGCGGCGGGCGATCAGAGCGCGGCGATCCGGGACGCCGCCCAGCGGCTCGCCACGCAGGCCGCCGGATGGACCAGCGTGGCCACGACTCTCGCCCTGCTCGGAACCGACCGCGCCGCGTCCGTGCGCGCGGCGGCAGAGGGGTTCCTGCTCGGCAGCTACCGGTTCAGCAAGGCCGGGAGCCGGCCCGTCGAAGGCGAGCGCCCGGCACCGCCGGGCCGCCTCACGCTGCTGGTCGAGGACGTCAGCAGCGCCAGCGCAGACGCGCTCGACCGAGGGGTTATTGTCGGCGAGTCGGCGAACTGGGTCCGCGATCTCGTGCATGCCCCGGCGGCGACGGCGACGCCCGCGGCCCTCGCCGAGCAGATCGCTGCCCGCGCGGTGCGGCACGGTCTGGAGGCGCGCATATGGACGGCCCGCGAGCTCGAGCGGCAGGGCTTCGGCGGAGTACTCGGCGTGGGGCAGGGGAGCCGGAACGAGCCGTCCCTGGTCGAGATCGTGCACGCAGGCGCGCCCGGCCGGCCGCTCGCCCTGACCGGCAAGGGCATCACGTTCGACTCGGGCGGACTGAACCTCAAGCGTGACCCGGACGAGATCGCCTGGATGCGCTCCGACATGGCCGGCGGAGCGGCCGCGGCCGCGGCCGTCATCGCCGCGGCCGCTCTCGCGCTGCCAGTGCACGCGGTGGGAGTGGTGCCGCTTGCGGAGAACATGCCCGGCGGCGGCTCGGTCCGGCCCGGCGACGTGCTGACCCATCGCGGCGGCCGGACCTGCGAGGTCATGGACACCGACGCCGAGGGGCGGCTGGTGGTGGCCGACGTCATCGCCTACCTTGCTGAGCGGAACCCCGCGGCGCTCATCGACGTCGCTACCCTCACCGACGCCGGCGGCATCGGTCATGCCCTGTGGGCGGCGATGGGCACCGACCAGGCGCTGCTGCGCGAGGTACTCGACGCGGGCGAGGTGGCCGGCGAGCCCGGCTGGCAGCTGCCGCTGCGCGAGGAATACCGCGTTCTGTTCACCTCGCTGTCGGCCGACCTGCGCAATACGCCCAGGCACGGAGCCGACACCGCGGTCATGGCGGCGACGTTCCTGCGGGAGTTCGCCGCCGACGCTCCGTGGGTCCATATCGACAACGGATCTACCGCCTGGCTGGAGTTCGACACGCAATTGTGGCCCGAGGGAGCGACGGGCTCGCCGGCCAGGGCGCTGATCCGCTTTCTCGAAGGGCGCGCCGCCGGCTCAGGAGGCTCGCCGCCGCCGCCGGCGGCGGCTCAGCCCGCTCGGTGAACCTGCAGCAGCGTCTGCATCGACAGCGAGTCCACCGAGCCCATGACCGGCGACGGCACGAAGCCTGCCCACTGACTGGTGTGCGCCTCGATGACGTCCGGGTACACCAGGATCAGGTACGGCCGGTCGTTGTAGACCGTCTGCTGCATCCGGGCGATGAGCGCCTCCCGCTGCCTGTTGTTCGTCAGCGTGCTCTGCAGGCCGTACATCTTGTCGTAGGCGGGGTTGCAGTAGCCGGAGTCGCTCCAGCCGCCGTACTGCGCGCAGGTCACTACCGACAGCATGAAGTCGGGATCGACCGGCGGCACCCAGTCCCACATGGCCATGTCGAAGTTGAGGTACTTGTTCGCCGGCCCGGTGATCGCGGCGGTGGCAGCGTCGTCGTCCATGTTCTGCTGGGTGATGGCGACGCCGATCTTCTTCCAGTCGGTCTGCAGGATCGCGAAGGTACGGTCGCCGGCGCCCCGCTCGTCGGGCGGGAAGATGACCTTGTAGGACATCGGGTGGCCGTTAGCGATCCGGATGCCGCCTGGCCCCATCTTGTACCCGGCCTGATCGAGCAGCTGGCTGGCCTTGGCCAGGTCAAAGGGCAGCGGCTTGATGGCTGTGTCGTGCCAGGCACCGTCGGCTGGCGCGACGATGGTGCTGCCGGGCTGGGCGAAGCCGAGCCATGCGGTCCTGATGATCTGGGCGCGGTCGGTGGCGTACTCCAGTGCCTCGCGCACGAGCGGGTTCAGTAGCTCGCGGTGCGCCGTTTTGTGCGGATTTGTATTGATAATGAAAGTCTTCATCGAGATGCTCGGCTGCGTCGTTACCGCGAAGCCCTTCTTACGGAGCACGGAGACAACGGTCGGCGGGGTGTACTCGCCGATGAAGTCGATCTGCCCCTGCTCGAAAGCGGAGATCATCGCGTCATCATTGGCGAAGAACTGCAGGCCGAAGCCCTGGATGTGCGGCTTGGTGCCCCACCAGTTCGGGTTCCGCGAGAACAGGGCGATCTGATTCGGCGTGTACTTCGTGAGCTCGAACGGCCCCCCTGACACGATCGGCGCGGGGTTCTGGAAGGTCTTCATGGCTGCCCCGTTGCCGGTCGCGTACTTCTTCCAGATGTGCTCGGGCAGTATGTAGAACGACTGGAACTGGGCGAGGACGTTGGCGACCGGCTTGGCGTAGTGCACGACCAGTGTGGTCGGGCTGGTGGCCACGGCGCTGTCCAGATGAGCCAGCCCGCCCGCCGCCGAGGCTGTGGCCCCATTCTCGAACTTCTTCTCCGTGTCAATGGTCCACGCCGCGTCGGCCGCCGTCAGCGGCTGGCCGTCCGACCACTTGGCGTGTGGCCTGGTCCGGAACGTCCAGGTCAGCCCGTTGGCCGACTCCTTCCAGCTGGAGGCGAAGCTCGGGACGATCCCCAGGCTCGCGTTGTACTGGGTCAGCGCCGGGTACATGTACTCGAATGCCGTATAGGTGTAGTCCGACTGTCCGACAAACGGGTTCAGCGAGTCGATCGGGTAGGAGGTACCGATGCGCAGGACCCCGCCGTCCTGGATTGCCGAGCCAGCTGACCCGCCATGCCCGGAGCTGGAGCACGCTGAGGCCAGCAGGGCGCAGGCCGCTATCGCTGCGGCCAGCCCGCGCCACCTGCGGTTGGATGCCATCGTCTGCTCCTTAACTCCGGCCGCGCGGCGGTCGCCGCCACGTTAGATCTCCACCATCTGGCCGAGCTTCTCCGCCACCATCCGCTCGGCCACCAGATTGGCCATCGCGGCGTCCTGCACGCCGAGGCCGGTCAGGTCGGCGATCGTGATCTCGGCATCCCGCTCGCGCCCCGGCCGCAGCCCCGCGGCAATGTCCCCGAGCTCCGCGTAGATCCCCCCGGGAGCAAGGTGTCCGCCCGCGATGGCGTGATGCGTATCTCCCGACCGGATGGCCTGGGACACGCTGTCGACCACCACCTTGTCGGCCCGCGCGAACAGCGCGGGATCGAGTTCCTGCTTGTCGGGCAGGTCAGCGCCCACCGCAGTGACATGCTGTCCCGGCTCGAACCACTCCGCGCGCACCAGCGGCTCGCGGGCCGGCGTGGTCGTGATGAGCACGTCGGCGCCCTCCATCGCTGCCCGCGCTGAGGGCTGCGGCGTGACGGGCACGCCGAGGCTCCGCGTCATCTCCCGCGCGTAGGCCTCGGCCTGCTCAGGGCGCCTGGCCCACACGCTCACCCGAGCCGGGGACCGCACCTGCAGGAGCATCTCCAGCTGCCGCCGGGCCTGGACGCCGGCGCCGAGGACCGCGACCTGCCGGACATCGGCGACGGCCAGCAGATCCGCTGCCACCGCCCCGGCCGCACCCGTCCGCAGATCGGTCAGGTAGCCGTTGTCGAACAAGATCGCACGCGGGAATCCGGTCTCGGCGTCGAAGACCAGCACAAGCCCGGCGTTGACCGGCAGCCCGCGCCGCGGATTGTCATAGAACCCCGATGCTGCCTTATAGGAGAAGAACGGAGCGCCCATGAGATAGGCGCCCTTGACGTGCATGTCGCCCCGCGCCTGCGCCAGGTCCATCTCGCTCGGCTCGGGCATGATCGCCTGTCCGCGGGCATGTTGCACCAGCGCGTCCCTGACCGCGGCCACGACGGCCCCTGGATCGACGATCTGTCGGATCGCCTGCTCGCTCAGAATGCCTACCTGCACGGCGCACCCCCTCGCCCGGCGGGCGCCTGGAAGCCCGGCCGCCCGTTGACCGTATCTTCTATGTTCGATAGAAGATGTCAGGAGGCTAGCGGGAGCGGGCCAGGAATGTAACCCGGCGGATGGGACGGCACCTCGGGCACGCCAGCGAGAGAGGCTAGGGATGACCGCAGGACGGCCAGCACAGATCACCGGCGCGGACGTGGACCGGGCGCGACGCCGGATCGCCGGCCTGGTTGATCCCAGCCCCGTCGTGCGCTCGCCGGAGTTGTCCCGCCGGCTGGGCGGCGAGGTATGGCTGAAGCTGGAGAACTTGCAGCCGCCCGGTTCCTTCAAGGTGCGCGGAGCCGCCAGCAAGATGCTCGCCCTGTCCGAGAAGCAGCGGACGCGCGGCGTGATCACCAGTTCCGGCGGAAACCACGGCGCCGCCGTCGGTTACGTGGCCAGGCTCCTGCGCATTCCGGCGGTCATCTGCGTGCCGGAGACCGTCGACCCGGTGAAGCTGCGGGCGATCACCGAATCAGGTGCCGAGGCGATCGTCCGGGGCGCCACCTTCGATGAGGCCGCCGAGGTATCCAGGGACCTCGAGCAGGAGCGGGGGCTCTGCTACGTGCACGCATTCGACGATCCGGACGTCATCGCGGGCCAGGGAACGATCGGCCTGGAGTTGCTCGAGCAGATTCCCGGCCTCGCCGCGGTAGCCGCCGCCGTGTCGGGTGGCGGCCTGATCGGGGGCCTGGGGATTGCCCTGAAGGGGCAGCGGCCTTCCATTCGGGTAATCGGCGTGTCGGCGGAGAATGCCGCGACCATGGTGGCCAGCCTGCGCGCCGGGCACCCGGTCGACCTGCCTCATCAGGACACGCTGGCCGAGGTGCTGGCCGGTGGCATCGGCCTGCGCAACCACTGGTCATTCGAGGCCGTCAGGCAGTTCGTCGATGATCACGTGCTGGTGAGCGAGGACGAGATCTCGCGGGCGATGCGTTTCGCGCTCCGCACGCACCACGTGCTGGCCGAAGGCGGCGGCTCGGTGCCGATGGCCGCCGCACTCGCAGGCAAGCTCCAGCCGCCTGCCGGGTCGGCCGGTCCGCTCGCCATCGTCGTCAGCGGCGGCAACGTCGACCCGGCCGCGGTCGTCGGGTAGCGGCCAGAGTCGGCGTTCCCGGGGACGTTACGCTGCCGGAATGGAGCGCCGATTCGACAGCATCCGCACCGCTCGTCTGGTGATGCGGCGCTGGCGCGATACCGACCTGGACGCGTACGCCGCGATGAACGCGGACCCGGACGTGATGCGTTACTTCCCTGCCCCCCTCGACCGCGCCGCCAGCGATGGCAGCGTCGATCGCATCGAGGAGCTCTTTGAGAGCCAGGGTTTCGGGCTGTGGGCGCTGGAGGTCGCCGACACAGCGGAGTTCATCGGGTTCACGGGCCTGAACTCGATGCCCGCAGGCGTGCCCGGCGCCGGCGGCATGGAGGTGGGATGGCGGCTGACCCAGCGCGCGTGGCATCACGGGTATGCCACCGAGGCTGCCGCCGCCGCTGTCGATGTGGGCTTCAACGGTGTCGGCCTTGACCAGATCTGGTCGATGACGGCCGTACTCAACGAGCCGTCGCAGGCGGTCATGCGGCGGCTGGGGATGACGCCCTACACGCACTTTGACCATCCGAAGATCGCGATCGGCCATCCGCTGCGCCGTCATATCGTCTACCGGCTCCTGCGGCCTGCCGGCGACCAGCCAGCACTGGGCCCGCAGCGACGTAGCGCCCCGTTAGAGTTCCGGTAGAGATCTTCAGCCCGCTGGTGTGCGGCGCCCGCGCAGACGCCCGGCGGGCCAGCCATGACCAGCATCCAGGGAGCGCACATGGACGTGCCCAGCTACATCGGCGAGAACTCGGCCGACTTCTTCGACGCGCTGCGGCAGTGGCTGACTATCCCGTCGATCTCTGCCGACCCGTCGCATCACGGCGACGTGCGGCGGTCCGCGCAGTGGCTCGCCGGGCACCTGTCCGAGACCGGGTTTCCCGTCGCGGAGCTCTGGGAAACCGGCAGCCCGGACGCTCCGGGCCTGCCCGCGGTCTTCGCGCACTGGCCCGCGCAGGACCCGGCCGCGCCGGTCGTCCTCGTCTACGGGCATCACGATGTGCAGCCGGTCGAGCCACTGGCGGAATGGGACTCGCCGCCGTTCGAGCCTGCCGAGCAGGCGGGCCAGCTGCTGGCCCGCGGCGCGTCTGATGACAAGGGCCAGGTGCTGTTCCACGCCCTGGGCACGCGCGCCTGGCTCGCCGCCGCCGGCGCCGCGGCGCCGCCGGTCACGCTCAAGCTGCTGATCGAGGGCGAAGAGGAGTCAGGCTCCACCAACTTCGCCGACCTGCTGCGCAGCAGGCGGGACCGGCTGTCCTGCGACGTGATCGTTGTCTCTGACACCACGATGTGGGCAGCCGACGTGCCGTCGATGTGCGTGGGCATGCGCGGTGTCATCGACGCGCGGATCGACCTGACCGGGCCCGAGCGGGACCTGCACTCGGGCTCGTTCGGCGGTGGCGTGCCCAACCCGCTGCATGCCCTCGCTGACCTGCTGTCCGGCCTGCACGACCAGGACGGGCGGGTCGCGCTGCCCGGCTTCTACGACAACGTCCTGCCGTTGTCGGCCACCGAGCGGGAGCTTTTCGCCCGGCTGCCGTTCGAGGAGAAGGCGTGGCTGTCCGATGCGGGCAATAGCCGCGCGGCCTACGGGGAAGCGGGCTTCAGCACGCTGGAGCGAGTCTGGGCCAGGCCGACCGCCGAGATCAACGGCATGTGGGGCGGGCACACCGGCCCGGGCGGCAAGACCATCATCCCGCGCGAGGCGCACGCCAAGTTGTCGTTCCGCCTGGTGGCCAGCCAGCAGCCTGCCGACGTTGGCGCGGCCTTGCGTCGTTACGTGGCGGAGCACACCGCGCCGGGCATCGAGGCCGCGGTCACGATCAGGGGCCCGGGCGTGCGCCCGTGCTTCTCGCCGGTCGACTCGATCGCGGTAGCGGCTGGGAGACGGGCCATGGAGCGTGCGTTTGGCCGTGAGGTTCTTTTCACCAGGGAAGGCGGCAGCGGGCCGGAGGCCGATCTGGCCGACATCCTGCGCGCGCCGCTGGTCTTCATCGCCGTCGGGCTGGATTCCGACCGCATCCACGCTCCCAACGAGAAGGTCAGTATGGCGCTGCTGCTCAAGGGCGCGGAGACGGCCGCTTACCTCTGGGACGAGTTCGCGGCGGCCGCCGCCGAGCTGACGGCGTCGCGGTGAGCGCCGGGCCTGGCCGCCCGGCGGATGCTCGGCAGGCTGGCCCGAGTGCTGGTGAGCTGAGCGGCCTGGCGCTGTCGCGGGGCGAGGTAGACCGGGCGGCGATCCATCGCGGCGATGCCGACTGGCTGCGGGCAGCCTGGGCGGACCCGGGCACCAGAGTGCTTGTGGTGCAGGACGGGCAGGCGATGGTGCGTTCTGGGCCGGACGGCGCGGAACTTGCCTTCATGCCGCCCGCGCAGGCGCCCGACGGTGTCAGGTTCCTGCTCGGGGTGGACGCGGACGGGGTCGTGTACTTCGGAGTTGCGGGCCCGCTCCCGGCGGCAGCAGGGCCGGCGGGGGAGCCGGCCGCGGAGGCGGCAGCAGGGCCGGCGGGGGAGCCGGCCGTGGAGGCGGCAGCAGGGCCGGCGGGGGAGGGACGGGCGGCCGGAGCGCGGCCGACGAGCCTGCGGGTGGCGGGACCGCTGCTGTCCGACCGCGACGCGGGGCTGATGACCCATGCCGTGGCGCTCGCCAACTGGCACGCCGTGTTCGCGCACTGCCCGCGGTGCGGCAACGCCACTGAGCCGGTGTCGTCCGGGCATTCCCGGCGCTGCGTGTTCGACGGGAGCGAGCATTTCCCGCGACTCGATCCGGCCGTCATCATGCTGGTGACCGATCCCGGTGACCGGTGCCTGCTGGCCAGGAACGCGCAGTGGCCGCAGCGGCGGGTCTCGATCCTGGCCGGGTTCGTCGAACCTGGCGAGTCCGCTGAGCAGGCGGTCGCCCGCGAGGTCCTCGAGGAGGTCGGCATCTCCGTCGGCAGCATTCACTACGTCGGCAGCCAGCCCTGGCCGATGCCGCACAGCCTGATGCTCGGCTTCCGCGCCGCCGCTGTCGGCGATGTCGGGATCAGGGTCGATGCCGACGAGATCGCCGAGGCCCGCTGGTTCAGCAGGGATGAGCTGCGAGCCAGCATCGTCAACGGCGAGATCCTGCTCCCGCCCCCGGTGTCCATCGCGCACCGCATCATCGTGTCCTGGTACGGCGCGGAGCTGCCCGGGGCGTGGTGAGACGGTGACCGAGCCGACACCGGCGGCCAGGCCGGCGGCCCGATGCAGC
>Ga0080026_10000169_pt1 | contig 15466 bp, 11 predicted proteins | sample OrgsoiDNA2013045_FD_70941 | JGI IMG/M metagenome (GOLD analysis project Ga0080026, IMG submission 70941) | Permafrost soil microbial communities from the Arctic, to analyse light accelerated degradation of dissolved organic matter (DOM) -... | ecosystem: Environmental > Terrestrial > Soil >... | reverse complement strand
GTCGATCCGCGGGTGCCGCTCGCACGCGCGCTCTTTCAGCTGGGCAGGCAGTCCGAGGCGTACGACCTTATCGGCCAGCTGAAATCCGAAGGCCGCAACGACCCTCGGGTGTGCGATCTGATCGCTGAGCTCCTCGTCGACTGCTCTGATCTGCAGGAGGCCCTGGACTGGGCGACCGCCGGTGTCGAGCTATGCCTCGGGAGCAGTGCACCTGCCAGTGCCCTGCCCGGCCGCGGGGACCATACCCGGCCAGAATCCGCGGCCAGGGTGCCGTCGCCGCGCGAGGCGCTGCCTGACGACGAGGCCGAGCTGCGGCTTCTGCTGAGCCTCCGGTACCGGATCCGCAACGACCTGGGACTCCCGGAGGACAGCTACGACGGTCTGCTCGACGCCTAGGCCCGTTCCGGTGCCCTGGCAGCGGGCCGGACAGCGCGAACGGTCAGCGAGTCTGCTGTCTCGTCACGGTCAACAAGCACGGTATCGCCGTGGCTGATCTCACCGGCCAGCAGCCCGCGGGCAAGCTGATCACCGATAGCCGACTGGATCAGCCGGCGCAGCGGCCTCGCGCCGTAGACCGGGTCGAACCCGGTCACCGCCAGCCACTCCCTGGCGGCCGGCGTGACCTTCAGCGTCAGCCTGCGGTCAGCGATCCGCCGGGCCAGCCGGTCCACCTGAAGCTCGACGATCTGGGTGAGCTCCTCAGTGGTCAGGGCCTCGAACAGGATCACGTCATCGAGCCGGTTGAGGAACTCCGGCTTGAAAGTAGCCCGCACCACGGACATCACCGCCTCTGACGTAGCCGCCTCGTCCAGCGCGGTGTCGGCGATGTACTGGGAGCCGATATTGGACGTCATGATCAGGATGATGTTGCGGAAGTCGACCGTCCGCCCCTGGCCATCGGTGAGCCTGCCGTCATCCAGCACCTGCAGCAGGATGTTGAAGACCTCCTGGTGCGCCTTCTCCACCTCGTCGAGCAGGACGACGCAGTAGGGCCGCCGCCGGACCGCCTCGGTGAGCTGCCCGCCCTCCTCATATCCGACATAGCCGGGCGGCGCGCCCACCAGCCGGGCCACCGAATGCCGCTCGGAGTACTCGCTCATGTCGATGCGGATCATCGCCCGCTCGTCATCGAACAGGAACTCGGCGAGCGCCTTGGCGAGCTCCGTCTTCCCGACGCCCGTGGGCCCCAGGAACAGGAACGAGCCAGAGGGCCGGTCGGGGTCGGCAATGCCGGCCCGTGACCTGCGGACGGCATCCGACACCGCCTGAACAGCGCGGGCCTGCCCGATCAGCCGCCGGCCAAGCTCCGACTCCATCCGGAGAAGCTTGCCTGTCTCGCCTTCCAGCAGGCGCCCGGCCGGGATGCCGGTCCAGGCCGAGACAACGTCCGCCACGTCATCCGGGCCGACTTCCTCCTTGACCATGGGCCGCTCATACCGCCCCGCGGCGACGCCGGAGCCCTGTCCGCTGCCGACCTGTCCGCTGCCGTCCTGTCCGCCGGCGCCCTGGCCGGCCTCGTCACTTCCTGCCGCATCCGAGGCGGCAGCCAGCTCGCGCTCCAGCGCGGGTATCTCGCCGTACATCAATCGTGATGCGGTCTCGAAGTCCGCGTCCCGCTGCGCCCGCTCCGCCTGGCCCTTCGCCTCGTCCAGCTGCTTCTTCAGCTCGCCGACCTTGTTGAGGCCGGCCTTCTCGCGGTCCCAGCGGGCGACCAGCGCAGTCAGCTGCTCCTGCCGGTCGGCCAGGTCCGCGCGGAGCCGCTCAAGCCGGTCCTTGCTCGCCGGATCTGACTCCTTGGCCAGCGCGAGCTCTTCCATCTTCATCCGGTCCACGGACCGCTGCAGCTGGTCTATCTCGACCGGTCGCGAGTCGATCTCCATCCGCAGCCGCGATGCGGCCTCGTCGATGAGGTCGATCGCCTTGTCCGGCAGGAATCTCGCCGTGATGTAGCGGTCGGAGAGCGTTGCGGCGGCGACCAGGGCGGCGTCGGAGATCTGCACCTGATGGTGCGCCTCATACCGGCCCTTGAGCCCGCGCAGGATGGCGATGGTGTCCTCGACGGACGGCTCCCCGACGAAGACCTGCTGGAACCTGCGCTCCAGCGCCGGGTCCTTCTCGATCCGCTGCCGGAACTCGTCCAGAGTCGTGGCGCCGACCATCCGCAGCTCGCCCCTGGCCAGCATTGGCTTGAGCATGTTGCCCGCGTCCATCGCGCCCTCGGCGGCGCCCGCGCCCACGACGGTATGCAGCTCGTCGATGAACGTGATGATCTGGCCGTCGCTCTGCTTGATCTCGCCGAGTACCGCCTTCAGCCGCTCCTCGAACTCGCCGCGGTACTTGGCGCCAGCCAGCATCGCGGCCAGATCGAGCGCCACGACTCTCTTGCCGCGCAGTGACTCGGGCACGTCGCCGGCCACGATCCGCTGCGCCAGGCCCTCGACAACGGCGGTCTTGCCGACGCCCGGCTCCCCGATCAGAACCGGGTTGTTCTTGGTCCGCCGGGAGAGCACCTGGATCACCCTGCGGATCTCGGCATCGCGGCCGATGACCGGGTCGAGCTTGCCCTCGCGGGCGCTGCGGGTCAGGTCGATCCCGTACTTCTCCAGCGCCTGGTAGGTACCTTCGGGGTCTGGTGATGTGACCCGTGCATGGCCGCGGACCTGCTGGAAAGCATCCAGCAGCTGATCCGGCCCGGCGCCGGCCTCTCGCAGCACCCGCGCCGCCTGGCCGCCGTCAGCGGCCAGGCCCACGAGCAGGTGCTCGGTGGACACGTACTCGTCGGACATTTCCTTGGCGCGCTTGGCGGCCGTGGCGATGGCGGCCAGCAGCGGCCGTGACGTCTCGGGAGCGCCCACGGTATCCCCCGCCGCCCTGGGCAGCTTCGCCAGAAGTGCATTGGCGCTCTTCAGCACGGTACCTGGATCAGCACCGACCGCCCGAAGCAGCGGGGTAGCCGTTCCGCCGTCCTGCTCGACCAGGGCAGCCAGCAGATGCAGCCCGTCGACGTTCGGATTGCCCGCCGCGGCTGCGCGCTTGACCGCACTGGACAGGGCTTCCTGGCTCATGCGGGTCAGCTTGTCGTCCACCTTCTACTCTCCTCGTCCACTGTCTGCTTTCCCGCTGAGCTCCCTGCTGGCGTCGGCTGCCGGCGCCCCTGCGGTCGTCGCGCCAGCGGCGCTGCCTGCCGGTCTGGCTGGCGTGACCTGCACCGCTGGTGGCAACGGATCGGTCGCGGACGTCCCCGAGCCGTGGATCGGCACCAGCGCTCCGCGGCCGCCGCGGCTCCTGAGCAGGCCCGCAAGTCTCGCGGCGACGGCGCGAGTAGATTCCAGCTCGGCCCGGAGCTGGGTGATCTCGGCGTGCATCTCAGCGAGCAGAATCCGGCTGCGCTGCTCCTCGCTTTCCAGCTCGAGAATCCGCTTGATCCCCGACAGGTTGACGCCCTCCTGCTGGGAGAGGCGCTGTACCTCGCGCAGGATCAGGATGTCGCGCAGTGAGTACCGGCGGCCCCGGCCCGCAGTCCTGCCCGGTGAGACCAGGCCCAGCCGGTCGTAGGCACGCAGGGTCTGGGGGTGCAGGCCGGAAAGCTGGGCGGCCACGGAGATCACGTAGACGGGAGAATCGTCGGACAGCCCGAACTGGCTGGTCATGTCATCTCCCCTCATCTGCCTGTCCTCATCCTTCCCTTGCCTTGCGCAGCAGCTCGTCCCTCGGGTCCGGGCCCGCAGTTGCCTCGCGGAACGCCTCCAGGGCCTCCTTCGCCTGGCCGCTGACCTTCTGCGGCACCTGCACATTGACCGTGACCAGCAGGTCGCCGTAGGTCGAGTCCGCCCGTCGGACGCCCTTGCCGCGAACCCTGAAGGTCCGCCCGTTCGGGGTGCCCGCCGGGATGCGCAGGCTGACCGGCATCCCGCGATGGGATGGCACCTTGATCTCCGCGCCGAGCACCGCCTCGGAGAACGTGACGGGCACCGTGAGCGTCAGGTTGTGGCCGGATCTGCCGAACACCGGATGGGATGCGACGTGCACCCGCACGTACAGGTCGCCCGCCGGGCCGCCGCGCTCGCCGGGCGCGCCCTTGCCCTTGAGCTTGATCCGCTGGCCGTCGCCGACGCCGGCCGGAATCCGCGCCTGGATCGTGCGGGTGCTCATGGCTCGCCCGCTGCCCGAGCACACCGGGCAGGGATCGTCGACCACGAGGCCGCGACCCCGGCATTCCTTGCAGGGCTCCGAGAAGGCGAAGCTGCCCAGATTCCGGCTCTCCTGGCCGGTCCCCTCGCAGGAAGGACACACCCTCGGGACCGTTCCCGACTTCGCCCCCGTGCCCATGCACGCCTTGCACGGCCCCTCGTCAGCCAGGCGCAGTGACACGGTGACGCCATCGATCGCGTCGCTGAAGGCCAGCGAGGTCTCGGTCTCGACATCCGCGCCGCGCCTGGGCCTGCTCTGCTGCTGCGTCGTGCGGCCGCCGCCGCCGAACACGCCGCCGAGCAGGTCGCCGAGCCGGCCGCCGGTACTGCCGCTGCCCCCGCCGAACAGGTCGCCGAGATCGAATCCGTATCCGCCGCCCGCGCCGCCCGCGCCCGGCCTGCGCACTCCGCCGCTGCCGAACAGGGAGCGGGCATCGTCATATTCCTTGCGCCGCTTCTCGTCGGACAGGACGTTGTACGCCTCGGATATCTCCTTGAAGCGCTCCTCGGACTTGGCGTCGCCCTTGTTCGCGTCCGGGTGATACTTGCGGGCGAGCTTGCGGTACGACTTCTTGATCTCGTCCGCGGGCGCTCCCTTGGAGACACCCAGGACCTTGTAGTAGTCCTTCTCGAGGAAGTCCTTCGTGCTCAAACTAGCCTCTCCTCGCCGGGTCTAATCGGCGCCTGTTGGCGCATCGTCGCCCGGCTGATCGGCGTCGGCCCGTGCGGCACCAGGCGATTGGTCGCCCTGGCTTCCGGCAGGACGCCCGGAATCACTGGGGGCCTGTTCATCGACGGGATCGCCGGGCTCGGCGACGGCCACCCTGGCCGGGCGCAGGACCCGGTCGCCGACCTTGTAGCCGGGCTGGAGGATGCGAACGCACGTGGGCTCGCTCACCTCGGGTGAGTACGAGTGCATCAGGGCCTCGTGCAGGTTCGGGTCGAACGGATCGCCGTTCTCCCCGTACGCCGTCAGGCCCAGCTTGACCGCGACCGCCTCCAGCGACTCGGCGACGGACTTGAACCCGCCTGCTAGCTCGCCGTGCTCCCTCGCCCGGCCGATGTCGTCCAGCACCGGCAGCAGCCCTATGAGCACGCTGGACAGCGCCTGCTCCCTGACCGCCATCCGGTCTCGCTCGACCCTCTTGCGGTAATTCGCGTACTCCGCCTGAACGCGCTGCAGATCGGCGGTGCGCTCGGCCAGCCTGGCCGAGACATCGGCGGCCGGACTCCGGCCGCCGGGCCCGTCAGCCGGGCCGACGGGCCCGGCGGCCGAGGCCGCGCCAGCTGTCCCTGGCCCGGCCGGGGCATCGGCGGGCACAGGGCCGTCCCCGGATCTGGGCCCTGGCGGGGGGCCCGGCGGGTCAGGGGGACCCTGAGGCGGGCCAGGGCGGGCACCTCCCGCGCCGCCGGGGTTCCGCCCGGCGGCGGCACCAGAGACGCCGCCCGGCCTGGACACCGCATGCTTGCCCGGCCTGGGCTGGCTCTGCCCGCGCTGGGCGGAGTCAGCCTGGCCGGTGTCCCGCACCTGCCCGGTCACCGGATCGATGCGCCTGCGGTCGCGGATCACCGGACCCTGGTTGTCCTCATCGGAAGACTTCATCAGGCGGTGCCACCTTCTTGATCACCTGGCTTGTCGTCCTCGACGATCTCAGCCTCCACGACGTCATCGTCCTGGCCCGCATCCGGCGGGCCGGCGCCAGCATCGGACTGGGCGCTCGCGGCCTGCTGTGACTGTGCGTAGATGGCCGTGCCCATCTTCTGGCTGACCTGGGCCGCGTTCTCGCTTGCCACCCGGATCGCCTCGGTGTCGGTGCCCTCAAGCGTCTTCTTCAGCTCGGCGATCGACTCCTGCACCTCGGACTTGATGTCGTCCGGCACCTTGTCCGCGTTCTCCGACAGGAACTTGTCGGTGGTGTAGGCGAGGCTCTCGGCCCGGTTGCGGACCTCTGCCTCCTCGCGGCGCTGCCGGTCCTCCTCGGCGTACTTCTCCGCGTCGGCCATCATCCGCTCGATGTCATCCTTGCCCAGCGCGGAGCCGCCCGAGATCGTGACGGACTGCTGCTTGCCGGTGCCCAGGTCCTTGGCCGAGACGTTAACGATGCCGTTCGCGTCGATGTCGAAGGTGACCTCGATCTGCGGGATGCCGCGCGGCGACGGCGCGATGCCCGCGAGCTCGAACATGCCGAGCTTCTTGTTGTACGCGGCGATCTCCCGCTCGCCCTGGAACACCTGGATCTGCACGGACGGCTGGTTGTCGTCGGCCGTGGTGAAGATCTCCGAGCGCTTGGTCGGGATCGTGGTGTTGCGCTCGATCAGCTTGGTGAAGATCCCGCCCTTGGTCTCGATGCCCAGCGACAGCGGAGTGACATCCAGCAGCAGGACGTCCTTGACCTCGCCCTTGAGCACGCCTGCCTGCAGGCACGCGCCGACCGCCACGACCTCATCGGGGTTGACGCCCTTGTTCGGCTCCTTGCCGCCGGTCAGCTCCTTGACCAGGTCGACCACCGCGGGCATCCGGGTGGACCCGCCGACGAGCACCACATGGTGAATGTCGCTGAGCTTGACCCCGGCGTCCTTGATCACCTGCTGGAACGGCGACTTGCAGCGATCTAGCAGATCAGAGGTCATCTTCTGGAACTCGGCCCTCGACAGCTTGGTGTCCAGGTGCAGCGGGCCCTGCTCGGAGTGGGTGATGTACGGCAGGTTGATCTGCGACTCGGCCGAGCCGGACAGCTCGATCTTGGCCTTCTCCGCCGACTCCCGCAGCCGCTGCAGCGCCATCTTGTCCTTCGACAGGTCGGTGCCGTAGTTGTTCTTGAAGTCCTTGACCAGCCAGTCCACCACCCGCTGATCCCAGTCGTCACCGCCGAGGTGGTTGTCACCGCTGGTGGCCTTGACCTCGACCACGCCCTCGCCGACCTCGAGCAGCGAGACGTCGAAGGTGCCGCCCCCCAGGTCGAAGACCAGGATCGTGGCCTCGCTGTCCTTGTCCAGGTGATAGGCCAGGGCGGCGGAGGTGGGCTCGTTGATGATCCGCAGGACGTTGAGCCCCGCGATCTGGCCGGCCTCCTTGGTGGCCTGGCGCTGCGCGTCGTTGAAGTATGCCGGGACGGTGATCACCGCGTCGGTGATCGTCTCGCCGAGGTACGACTCGGCGTCCCGCTTCAGCTTCTGCAGGATGAACGCGCTGATCTGCTGGGCCGAGAACTTCTTCCCGTCGATGCCGACCGACCAGTTGGTGCCCATCTGCCGCTTGACTGACCGGATTGTCCGGTCGACGTTCGTCACTGCCTGCCGCTTGGCGACCTCGCCGACGAGCACTTCTCCGTTTTTGGCGAAGGCCACCACGGACGGGGTGGTCCGGGAGCCTTCCGCGTTCGCGATAACCGCGGGCTCGCCGCCTTCGAGAACGGCGACGACGGAGTTGGTCGTCCCCAGGTCAATGCCTACCGCACGTGCCATGAGTTAGTCCTTGCGTGTGAGGAGTTAGTCCTTGCGTGTGATCGTGGAAACCGAAGTTGAGTCCGAACGACGCAAGTTTGCCAGCCGCGTCTCGTCATGTCAAATGAGTTGAGCGGAGTAGGCTCAACTTTGCGGAAGGCGCTCGTCTATGCCTGCGCGGTCAGGCCCGCGGCGTCGGGGGACCGGGCTGGCCCCGGCCTCAGCACGAACCTGTCGGGCGCGCCCGACAGGACCCCGCCGGCCGGGTCGTCCTGGCCGTCGCCGCGCATCACGTCCCTGGCCGGATGCAGGATATCCCCGACGATCAGCGCGCTCAGCAGCAGCACGGTGCCGAGCCTGGCGGCCACAGTCGCGAAGTACAGCCCTGGCCCGATGCCTCCCGACGCGTGCGGCCCGGCGACGATCGTGATCAGGTAGGCCCAGATCCCGAGGAAGTACGCAACCTCAGCGGCCTGCCAGAGCAGGTATGACCAGAGCCGGGGCCGGGCGAGAACCGCAAGCGGCACGAGCCAGATGACGTACTGCGGGGACCAGACCTTGTTGAAGATCAGGAACGCCGACAGGCTCAGGAAGAGCAGCTGCGGCAGGCGCGGGCGCCTGCGAGCCGCGAGGGCGAGGACCGCGATGAGCAGGAACGAAGCGCCGAACGCAAGCAGCGTCACCAGGTTAAGCGTGCTCAACGGCAGTCTGCCGACGAGCGGCCAGTGCTCGGTCTCGAAGAGATACCAGATGGACCCCCAGTCGGCGCCCCGGCTCGCGTTGAACCGGTAGAACGTGAACCACCCGGTGGGGGCGGCGATGGCCACCGGAAGGTTCACGGCGAGCCAGGCTACGGCGGCTGAGCCGGCCGTCACCCAGAACGCCCGTAGCCGCCCCGCTCGCAGGCAGAGCAGGAACAGCGGCCCGAGCAGGAAGACCGGATAGAACTTGGTGGCCACGGCCAGGCCGATCAGCACCCCGGCGAGCACGCCGCGCCGGGCCGCCCACGCGGCCAGGCCCAGCATCGTCAGGCTCATCGCGATCAGGTCCCAGTTGATGAACGAGGCCAGGATCAGGCCCGGGGACAGTGCGACCAGCAGCGCGATCCATCTCCGTGCGGGCCCGGCCAGGTAGGCCGTCGCCAGCACGGCCGCGATCTCGAACAGCACCAGCAGCGCGACGGTGACGTCGAAGAACTCCCGGCCCCTGATCGCGGCGTCGCTGATGGGCCGGACGACCCACGCGGCCGCCTGCATTGCCCCGCCGATGAGCACCGGGTATTCCACCAGATGGCCGGTGTAAGGGATCTTGCCAGCGGACAGTCCCTCGCCGAAGTACAGCGGGTAGATGTCGGTGTAGCAATGGGCCTGGAACTGCCCGACGCTGGAGTTCCATGCCCCAGCGCGGCAGGCGGCCTTGTTCAGGAACGCCAGCGCGCTCCCCGCCAGGCTCGCAGTCACAAGCGCCGTCACCGAGCCGGCCAGCAGCGCCAGCGGGCGCCGCCGTGCGGGCCGGGACCGGCGGTCCTGTCCGTGCGTCCCCACCGGGGCCGCTTCATGCTCCGTCATCGGCCGCCAGCTTATGGAATCGGCGGGCGCTAGGTGGTCTCGGTCAGCGAGAATGCGGCGCGGCCCCGGTACCAGGCTCGGCATGGCCACGGCCCCGCGCGCGTCTGGGGTGGTGCCCGTCTCGGGCTGCGCTGCCCGGGTCGGGTGCTGCCCGTCTCGGGTGGTGCCCGTCTCGGGTGGTGCCCGCCTCGGGCTGCAGTGCCCGCCTCAGCCCGGCTGGCGGGCTAAGTTACCGCTCGGTACTATGCTCGCGCCAGCCTGGCTCAGCGCGCCGGGCATCGCAAAGATCGTCAGCCGGGCCGCCGGCGCTACGCTGGCAGCGGCGCCGTGCCGCCAGGCGCCGCTTGGCCCGACGCCGCACCGGGAGGTCCCTGTGGCCCTGCGCATCATCATCGGACTCGCCCTGACGGCGGTCGCCGCCGCGGTGGCCGGACGGCGGCTGTGGTGGCTCTACCGGCTGGCGATGACCGGCCAGCCAGCGCCGGAGCGGATCGAGGCGCTGCGCGAGCACCCGGGTGCAGGCGCACAGACCCAGGTCACCGAGGTCTTGGGCCAGCGCAAGCTGCTCAAGTGGACGGTGCCGGGGGTCGCGCACTTCCTGGTGTTCTGGGGCTTCATCGTCCTGTTCCTGACGATCATCGAGGCGTACGGCGACCTGTTCAGCACGACGTTCGCCATTCCCGGCATCGGGACCTGGGCCTGGATCGGCTTCGGCGAGGACCTGTTCGCGGTCGCGGTCCTGGCAGGTATCGCCGCCTTCACCGTGATCAGGCTGCGCAGCGATCCACGGCGCGAGGGCCGCAAGTCCCGCTTCGCCGGGTCGCACACAGGCGCCGCATGGCTCGTTTTGCTCGGGATTTTCCTGGTGGTCGCGACCCTGCTGCTGTATCGCGGTGCGCAGATCAACACCGGCGACTTCCCCTACCCGCGCGGCGCGTTCGCCTCGCAGGTCGTCGGGCACTGGCTGCATCCGCTCGGCCGCGGCGCCAACTCCGGCATCGAGACGGCTTTCGTCCTCGCCCAGCTGGCGGTGATCCTCGGCTTCGGCGTGTTCGTCACGTACTCCAAGCATCTGCACATCGCGATCGCCCCGCTGAACGTGCTGTTCTCGCGCCGGCCGGACAGCCTGCGGGCGCTGCAGCCGATGCGCTCGAACGGCAAGGTGCTCGACTTCGAGGAGGCGGACCCGGACACCGACATCTTCGGCATCGGCAAGGTGGAGGATCTCAGCTGGAAGGGCATGCTCGACCTGGCCACCTGCACCGAGTGCGGGCGCTGCCAGTCGCAGTGCCCGGCCTGGGCGACCGGCAAGCCGCTGTCACCCAAGATGCTCATCCTGGACCTGCGCGACCACGCGTTCGCCAAGGCGCCGTACCTGCTGGCCGATTCGGATGCGGCACGGGACCGGCTGCCGCAGGCCGTTAAGGATGAGGCAGAACGCCCCCTGGTCGGTGACTCGGCATCGCATGGCGTGATCGACCCCGATGTGCTGTGGTCCTGCACCAACTGCGGGGCATGCGTCGAGGAATGCCCGGTCGACATCGAGCACATCGACCACATCACCGGCATGCGCCGGCACCAGGTGCTGATCGAGTCCGCGTTCCCCGCCGAGGCGTCCTCGATGCTGAAGAACCTGGAGAACAAGGGCGACCCGTGGGGCATGGGCGAGTCCAGGCGGCTGGAGTGGACGCAGGGACTTGACTTCGAGGTACCGGTCGTGGACGGCCCGATCGGCGACGACGTGGAGTACCTGTTCTGGGTCGGCTGTGCCGGCGCGCTGGAGGACAGGGCCCGCAAGGCCACCAGGGCGATCGCGCAGTTGCTGCACACTGCCGGGGTCTCGTTCGCGGTGCTCGGGCCGGCCGAGGCGTGTACCGGAGATCCCGCGCGGCGGATGGGCAACGAGTTCGTGTACTCGATGCTGGCCCAGCAGAACATCGAGACGCTGAACGGGGCGAGCGCCCGCAAGATCGTCGCCAGCTGCCCGCACTGCTTCAACACGATCGCCAATGAGTACCCGCAGCTCGGCGGGAACTACGAGGTCGTCCACCACACTCAGCTGCTCGCCCGGCTGGTGGCCGACGGCAGGCTCACCCCGGTGACCCCGGTGCAGGAGAAGATCACCTACCACGACCCGTGCTTCCTGGGCCGGCACAACCGGGTGTTCACCGCGCCGCGGGAGATCATGGAACAGGTCCCGGGGGTGCAGTCGCAGGAGATGCACAGGTGCAAGGAGCGCGGGTTCTGCTGCGGGGCGGGCGGAGCCAGGATGTGGATGGAGGAGCGGATCGGCAAGCGGATCAACACCGAGCGGATCGAGGAGGCGCTGAGCACGGATCCGGACACGATCTCCACGGGATGCCCGTACTGCCTGGTCATGCTCGGTGACGCGGTCAGCGCCAAGAAGGCCTCCGGCGAGGCGAAAGAGTCGCTTGAGGTAGTGGACGTGGCGCAGTTGCTGGCCCGTTCCGTGCAGCCGCCGCCCGGGCCGCCGGCGGCGTCTGGGGGCCCGGCGTCTGGGGGCCCGGCGTCTGGGGGGCCGGCGTCTGGCGGCCCGGATCAGCCGGAGCTGACCCCGGCCGGCCCCGAGTCCTGAGCGTCGGCGGGAGCCACGTGGACAGCAGGCGCGCCGAGGCTTTCAGCGACGGCGTCTTCGCGGTGGCGATCACCGTGCTCGTCTTCAACCTGCTGACGATCGGCAGCCACGGGCTGACCTCGCGGCCTTACCACCTGCTGCTGAACGCCTGGCCCAGCTACTTCGCCTATGTCGTCAGCTTCCTGACGATCGGCATCATGTGGATGAACCACCACACGATGTTCGCCCATGTGACCAAGGTCAACCGGCTGGTACTGGTACTGAACCTGTTCCTGCTGATGGGTGTCATCGCGATCCCGTTCCCGACAGCCCTGGTCGCCGAGCAGCTGAAGGCGATGTCCGCGGCCGTCGGGCCCGCCGATATCGCCGCTGCGACCGCGGGCGGGAGGGCGGCGACGGTCGCCTACGGCATCGTCATGATCGCCATCTCGATCGGCTACGCCGCCATGTGGCTCTACCTGGCCGCCCACCAGGAGGCCCTCGGCGCGGTCCGGCGGATCCGGACGCCTCGGGCGTCGAACCTGAGATTCACCGCGGGCCTTGTCGGATACATCGCAGGCACGCTGGTCGCTGCCTTTGCCTCCGCCGTGGCGGCGCTGGCCATCTACGGGCTGCTGGCGGTCTACTACCTGTTCGAGCACCTCCCCGACCCGTCCGGCGAGGCGGACGAGGACAGCGCCGGTATCGGTAGGTCGCTGATTTAGTCGTGGCTGCACTCTGCGGCATGGCGGGCAGGTCGGGGTCGGGCGGGAAGTCGGCGATACGGCGCCGCGCCTCGGCGACCCGCACATCGCGAGGGCGCGGTGCCTGTCGCTCGCGGCGACCTTACAGGTCAAGGCCCCTGTAAACCTCGCGCCGATGCTGGATCCTGGCCACCGTGATCACTTGGGCGCGGTCGTCCACGGCATAGATCACCCGGTAGTCCCCGGATCGCACGCGCAGATAGGGCGGTGCCCCTTGATCGCAAAGACGCCCGGCGGGCGCGGGTGGTCGGCTAATGCCCGCATCACGTCGATGATGGTCTTGCGGATCTGATCATCAAGCCGCCGCAGATCGCGGCGGGCAGCCGACAGGACGTTGACCTCGTACGCAGCCATCCGCCTGGGCCTACAGCCCGAACTCGGCTGCGACCTCTTCAAGCGACACAGGCTCGCCGCCCTCTGCAAACGCCTCATCGGCCGCCCTGGCGTCATCCGCGTCCTCGGCCGCGCGCAGCGCATCGAGCACCGACTCAGGAACGATCGCAGCCACGCGCACGCCATCGACGGTCAGATGCGTGATTACGCCATGCCGAGCACCGTCTACCGCACCGGCCAGCGGAGCTGTCGGATCGTCGGCGGGCAGATCATGGGCTGGCTCGCTCATGCCCCCAAGGATACTCATCTGGCCTGACCGTCCGGGAGCTGCCCGCGCGCTCGGCGGCCGTGATGCCCCTGGATGGTTAAGGCATCGAAGCGCGGTTCGATAGGGCGGGTGCCGTAGAACGGCGCATCGACCGGGTCGCCGAAGGACGGATGGCTCGTTGGGGGGCGTTTCATGCTGCCGAGGGATGACGCTGCGGGCGTGGCGCCGCCCAAAAGAACGCCTATCCACCTGGCGCACCATCGGTCCGGCCGGATGCGTGCGGGAGGTGCTAGAGGGTCCAGAGGGCCTGGGTGGGTGAGAGGCGGGCGGCGCGCAGGGCGGGCAGGAGTCTGGCGAGGGCGCCGATGAGCAGGGCGGCGGCCAGGCCGCCGGCCCAGGCCTGGGCCGGGATGACGATGGCCCAGCCTTTGGCGCGGGCGTAGATGGCGGTGGCGGCGGCACCGAGGATGATCCCGGCGGCGCCGCCGGCCAGGGCGAGCAGGATGGCCTCGGACAGGAACTGGATGCGGATGTGGCCCTTGGTGGCGCCCAGGCGCCGGCGCAGCCCGATCTCGGAGCGGCGTTCCAGGACGGAGATGACCATGATGTTGGCGACGCCGACGGCGCCGACCAGCAGCGCGACGGCGCCGAGGCCGAGGAACAGGCCGTCGAACGCGCCCTGAGCGTCGGCCTGGGCGGTCAGGGCGGTGGAGGGCTGGGAGACGTTGACTTCGCTGGGGTTCTCGGGGCCGGCCTGGTCGGCGAGCAGGTTGTCGACGGCGCTGACCTGGCTGGTGACGGTGCGCACGTAGACGGTGGAGGGGTGCCCGTCGAAGCCGAGGTAGGCCTGGGCGGCGGGGAAGCCGACCAGGACCGAGGCGTCGATCTCGGGGGCCAGGACGGCGGGCTTGAGGATGCCCGCCACGTAAAACCACTGGCTGCCGACCCAGATCCGCTCGCCAGGCCATATCCGGTCGATGCCCAGCCGCTGCGCGGCGGCGGCGCCGAGGACAATGACCGGCTCGCGGGCGGTGGCGGCATTGAGGTAGGCGCCGCGGGCCAGGGTAGTGCCAGCGGCGGCCGGCAGGTCCAGGCTGGCGGCCTCGACAGTCAGGGCGTTGTTGTCGCCGCCGGGGATCAGCGGGCTGCGGTAGGCATTGACGGTGGTGGCGCCGGTGTCCTGGACCTGGCGGACGCCGGGCAGGCGGCCGATCATGGCGGGGGCGGTCATGGACAGCTCGGCTGGGTCGCCGTTGAAGTCCTGGCCGTTGGTGACCGTCAGCAGGTTGGTGCCGAGGGCCCTGATCTCGGCGAGCAGCCCGGCGGAGGAGGAGGCGGACAGGCCCAGGACGGCGACGATGGCGGCCACGCCGATCGCGATGCCGAGGGCTGATAGTCCGGCGCGCAGCTTGCGGGCGCGCAGGCCGACGCCGGCCAGGCGGACCAGGTCGGCGGGACGCAGCCGCGCGGGCGTCGGCCTGGCGGGGGAGGCGGGCGAGGCACAGGGGGGAGAGGTGGTCATGGTTCCTGCCTGGCGAGCATGGTGCGGGCGGGGCTAGTGGCGCCTCCAGTGCTGGCGCCTCCAGTGCTGGCGGTGGCAGCGGTGGCGGTGGCGGCGCTCGCGCTGGCGGCGCTGGCGGTGGCAGCGGTGTCGGCCATGATGCGGCCGTCGAGCATGTGGATCTGGCGGGGGAGACTAGCGGCGATGGCGTGGTCGTGGGTGATGACGATGATGGTGACTCCCTGGTCGTGCAGTTCGGCCAGGAGGTTCAGGATGGACTGGCCGGTGGCGGAGTCGAGGTTGCCGGTGGGCTCGTCGGCCAGCACGATCGCGGGGCGGCCGGCCAGGGCGCGGGCGATGGCGACCCGCTGGCGCTCGCCGCCGGATAGCTGGGTGGGGCGGGCTTTGAGCTTGTGGCCGAGTCCGACGCGGTCCAGGGCGGCGGCGGCCTGCTGGCGGCGCTCGGCCAGGCCGGTGCCGGCGTAGAAGAGGGCTTCGGCGACGTTGTCCAGGGCGGCTGGCCGGCTGACAGCCCGGCGCCGGTGACCTGGACCAGGCCGGCGGCGTCGTCGAACAGGCCGGGGGGTCACGGCGACCAAGTGATGGCCGCCCAGGCCGGTGACCTCGACCGCGTACCCGCCGTTGGCCCGGGCCAGCAGCGCGTCCACCGGCACGACCAGGGCGCTGGCCGCGGTGCCGGTGGTGATCGCTACCTGCACCGGCGCCTGGTCCAGGTCACCGGCCGCCCTGGGGTCACTCAGCCGGACCAGGACGGTGATCGTGGGAGGGGTTGATGCGCTGGAGCTGTCCGATGACGACGCCG
>Ga0080026_10000164_pt1 | contig 15670 bp, 14 predicted proteins | sample OrgsoiDNA2013045_FD_70941 | JGI IMG/M metagenome (GOLD analysis project Ga0080026, IMG submission 70941) | Permafrost soil microbial communities from the Arctic, to analyse light accelerated degradation of dissolved organic matter (DOM) -... | ecosystem: Environmental > Terrestrial > Soil >... | reverse complement strand
TCCACGTTGTGATCGTCGAGCGGCGCGTCGACCTCGTCCAGCACGCAGATCGGCGACGGGTTGGTGAGGAACACCGCGAAGATCAGCGCCAGCGCAGTCAGCGCCTGCTCGCCGCCTGACAACAGCGACAGCGTCTGCGGCTTCTTGCCGGGCGGCTTGGCGATGATCTCAAGCCCGGCCTCGAGCGGATCGTCGCTCTCGATCAGGTGCAATGCGGCCTCGCCGCCGCCGAACAATTCCACGAACAGCCGCTTGAAATGGCCGTTGACGACCTCGAACGAGGTCAGCAGCCGCTCGCGCGCCTCGCGGTTGAGACTTTGGATGCCCTGGCGCAGCCGCTTGATGGCTTCCACCAGATCGTCGCGCTCGGTCGTGAGCGAGGTGTGCTGGACTTCGACCTCGCGCAGCTCTTCCTCGGCACGAAGATTGACTGCACCGAGCCGTTCGCGGTCGCGGCGCAGTTTTTCGAGGCTTTCCTCGATCTCGGCAAGCGGCGGCAATTCGGTGTCGGGCTGGATCTCGGCCAGTGCTGCGACGCCTTGCGGTTCGACTTCCAGCATGTCGTGGATTTCGCGTTCGATGTCGGCGAGGCGGCGTTTGGCGCCGTCCCTGCGCTCCTCGGCGCGGGCGCAGGCCTCGCGCGCGCTCGATAGCGCCTCGAGCGAAATTTTTGCGGCGCGGTCGGTTTCCGCCATCAGGTTCTCGGCGGTCGCCAGCGCATCGGCAGCGACCCGGCGGGCGTTTTCAGACGATTCGATTTCGCCGATCAGCGCGCGGCGTTTTTCCGCGAACACTTCAGGGGCATTGTCGAGCTCGGCGCGCTCGGCTGTGACCTCGGTGACGCGGGCCTCGATGGTGGCGATCTGCGAAGCAGCGCTTGCCTTGCGGTTTTGCCAGTCGCTCCGCTCGGCCACGATCGCCTGCAGCCGGCGGTCGGCCAATTCGGCCTCGCGCGCCAGCGCCTGCGCTTCGGCCCGGACCTGCGCCGCGAGGCGGCGATGGCCGTCGATATCGCTGCGGACCGCGGCGAGCCGCGTTTCGGTGTCGAGGCTCGGCGGCAATTCGGCCAGCGCCGCGGCGGCGCTCTCATGGGCGGCTTCCGCCTCGGCGCGGTCGGCGTTGAGGCGGCTGTGAGCCTCGGTCAGCGCCGACTTCCGCGCGGCGTGGCGATTGATCTCACGCTCGGTATCGGCATGACGTTGACGCGCGGCATCGGCCTCGCGCTGCGCCGCCCGCCACGCCTCGCGCGCGGAGGTCTCCGCTGCGGACGCGGCCTTCAGCTCGGCTTCGGCGGTTTCCAGCGCCTGGCGCTTGGCGGATGCCTCGATGCGGGCCTGCTCGAGCTCGTTTTCGATGTCGACCAGCCGTGCCCGCTCGGCCAGACGCCGCGCCGCGCCGGTCGGGGCGTGGGCTGCGGCGACAAAACCGTCCCAGCGCCAGACGTCGCCTTCCGGCGACACCAGCCGCTGGCCGGTCTTCAGCTGCGACACCAGTTCCGCGCCGCGCTCCTTGGCGACGACGCCAATCTGGGCGAGGCGACGCGCCAGCTCGGCGGGCGCCTCAACATGCGCCGCGAGCGCCTCGACCCCTTCGGGCAGAGCAGGGTCGCCCTCGGTAACGCCGGAATTGGTCCAGCGCATCGGCGCCGACGGGTCGACCGGCGCGTCGAGATCGTCGCCAAGCGCCGCGCCGAGCGCCTTTTCGTAGCCCTTGGCGACGGTGACGCCATCGATGATCGGCGGCCACAGGTTCTTGGTCTCGCCATTGACGAGTTTCGAGATGGTGCGCGCTTCGGTCTCGAGCCGCTGCACGCGCTTGTCGGCCTCGTTGAGCGGCGCGCGGGCGGCTTCGAGCTTCTGCCGCGCGGCGACATGGCTGAATTCGCTGGTCTGGGTTGCCAGTTCGGATTCCGCGAGACTCTGCTGCGCGGTCTCCATGGCATCGGCGAGCACGGCGAGGTCGCCCAGACCGCTGGTCTCCTCCGCCAGCTTCTGCTCTTCGGTCGCCACATTGGCGATCTCCTGGTCGAGCCGGGCCAGCCGGTCGCGATGGGTGCGCACCCCGGCCTCGAGCTGATGGCGCTGGGCGGTGAGGTCGGCCAGAACCGTGGTCAGCTCGGTGAACAGGCGTTCGGCGCTGGCGAGCGTCGCCTCGGCCTCGGACACCCGTTCATCGACGCCGCTGCGTTTTTCGACGCGCGATTTGATCTCGTCCTTCAATTCGGTGTCTTCGGCGTCGAGCCGGCCCAGCGCCACTTCGGCGTCGGAGGTCTGCTGCTGCTCGCGGGCGATATCGGCCGAAAACTGCGTCAGCCGGCGATCGAGCTCGGCGACGCGCTCCCTGGCGCGCTCTTCCTCGCGGTCGAGCGTTTCGCGCGCATTGGTGAGCCGCTGCAGCCCCGCCGCGGCACGGGCTTCGGCCTCGCGCAGCGCCGGCAGTTCGGAGGCGCGCACCGCCTGGATACGGGCCGCCTCGGCCTGTTCGCGGGTACGTTCGGCCATCTCGCGGACGCTGAGGTCGTAGGTGTGGGTGGTTTCCGCCACGTCGGAATTCGCACCCATCCAGCGCAGATGGAACAGCATGGCCTCGGTCTTGCGCACTTTCGATGCGACTTCGCGGTAGCGGATCGCCTGCCGCGCCTGCTTCTTCAGGCCATCGATCTGTCCGGCCAGTTGCCCGATCACGTCCTCGACGCGGGTAAGGTTGGTTTCGGCGGCCTTGAGGCGCAGTTCGGCCTCGTGGCGGCGGGCATGAAGCCCCGCGACGCCGGCGGCGTCCTCCAGCACGCGGCGGCGCTGTTCGGGCTTGGCCTGAATGATCTCGCCGATCTTGCCCTGGTGGACCAGGGCCGGCGAACGCGCGCCGGTGGCGGCGTCGGCGAACAGGATCTGCACGTCGCGGGCGCGCACGTCGCGGCCGTTGATGCGATAGACCGAGCCCGCCTCGCGCTCGATCCGGCGCGAGATTTCCAGCGTTTCGCGGTCGTTCACGGCCGCCGGCGCGGTACGGTCGGAATTATCGATCGTCATCACCACTTCGGCGTGATTGCGCGACGGACGGTTGCCGGAACCGGCAAAGATCACCGCGTCCATGTCGGCCGCGCGCAGCGATTTGTGCGAGGTCTCGCCCATCGCCCAGCGCAGCGCCTCGACCAGGTTGGATTTGCCGCAGCCGTTCGGGCCGACCACGCCGGTCAGCCCGGTTTCGATCACGAAGTCAGTGGGTTCGACAAAGGACTTGAAACCATGGAGGCGAAGACGCGTGAGTTTCATGGACACGATTCTCTGTTGGCAGGGCGCGAATCTCTCTGCCGGGACAATACCATAGAAGGCAATGTCGGTGTGCGGGGGAGCCCGCGTTTTTGCAGGCTCCGATGGCCGCGACAATGGCGAGGCCAGGGCCTCGGGGCAACCGGCGGACCGGGCTTTTCCCAAGGCTTTTGCAGGGCTTACGGGATTGATTGAAGCCGGTTAGGCGGGCCGATAAGAATCAGCTCTTCAGCAGCGGCTTGATCTTCTTGTCAAATTCCTCGAACGAGGTCTCGCCCTTGATCATCTCGCCATTGACGAAAAAGGTCGGCGTCGAGTTGACCTTCAGCACGTCGCTGGCGAATTTCTGGTCGGCGGCGATCTTGTCGAGCAGCGCCTGGTCCTTGAGGCAGGCCTCGACGGCCTGCTGGCTGAGGCCGGCCTGCTTGCCGATCCGGGTCAGCGTTTCCGTGGTGTTCTTCGACACCCAGTCGTTCTGCTGTTTGAACAGCATGTCGATGACGGCGAAATATTTCCCGGAATCCTCCTTGGCGATGCAGCGGGCCAGCATCGAGCCCGCGGCGGCCTTGATGTCCAGCGGGAACTCGCGGAACACGTAACGCACCTTGCCGGAATCGATGTATGCCGACTTGATCTTCGGGAACACGGCCTCGTTGAAGGCCGCGCAATGCGGGCAGGTCATCGAGGCATATTCCGTGATCGTCACCGAGGCGTCGGCGGGGCCGAGCGCCATGTCCGGCAGCGATACCGGCTTGGCCACATCGGCGGCGCCCTGCGCCATCGCGTAGGAGATCAGCCGCAGCGGCGAGAGCCCGGCGAGAGCGGCAAGCCCGGTCAGCGACAGGGCGGCGGTGAAGGCGCGGCGCGTGATCATCGAGGGTTTGCTCCCGGATTGGCGCGTTCACGCCCGTAAGAACCAGAAAGAGGACAGTTCGCTAGCTTGAAACCAGCATTGTGGCAATGGCGGGCCGTGTCTCCGGGTCTCGGCGGAACCCTCAATTTCGCTTGATCGAGGCGCCAAGCCGCGCCAGCGCGGCGCGCAATTCCGCGTCCTCGACCGAGGACAGGGTTTCGGCAACTTTTGCTACCTCATTCGCGTCCGGTGCGCGCGAGGCCGCGGGTCGGTTCCGGCGCGACAGCGGCGCCTGCCGCAGCGCCAGCCGTCCGACCGCGCTCCAGCCGAAGAAGCGGTTGACGCGCTGCAGGATGACCTCGGAGGCGTGCTGGATTTCCAGCGCCATCGGGCCCTCGACCCGCAAGACCAGCGTGGCCGGTTCCTGCGGCTGCCCCTGCACCGGGCGCGGCCACTGGATTTTCAGGGGCTCGGAATGGGCCGCGATTTCGGCGCCGGCAATTTCCCCCCAGCGCGTGACCAGTTCCCGCGCGGCAAATCCCTGCTTGGCATAGGCGTCGGAAAACACGTCGCTGAGCAGGACGGACAACGGCTTGGCGCTGATCGGACCGGGCTTGGCCATGGTTCCTTTGCACTGCAGTCATTCCGGGGCGCGCTGAAAGCGCGAACCCGGAATCCAGAAGTTTTCCTCTTGAGATTCCGGGTCTGGACCTTCGGTCCATCCCGGAATGACGCTATATGGCAGCATGACCCTATCAGGCGCGACCGTCCGGCGAAAGAAAACCTCTTCCTTCGATCAAGATGAAGCGAAGCCCGCCCGTCCGGCGCTGCTGCTGGAATGGTACGACCGTCATCGCCGCAAGCTGCCATGGCGGCCCTTGGCCGGCGAGCGCGCCGATCCTTATTGCGTCTGGCTGTCGGAAATCATGCTGCAGCAGACCGGCGTCAAGACGGTGGGGCCGTATTTCCTGAAGTTTCTGGCGCGATGGCCCGACGTCGACGCGCTGGGCCGCGCCTCGCTCGACGACGTGCTGCGGATGTGGGCCGGGCTCGGCTATTATTCGCGCGCGCGCAATTTGCACGCCTGCGCGGTCGCGGTGCGGCGCGATCACGGCGGCGCCTTTCCCGACACCGAGGAAGGTTTGCGCGCGCTGCCGGGGATCGGGCCTTACACCGCCGCTGCCATTGCCGCGATTGCCTTCGGCCGCCGGACCATGCCGGTCGACGGCAATATCGAGCGGGTGGTGTCGCGGCTGTTCGCCGTCGAGGAACCGCTGCCGCTGGCAAAACCGCTGATCAAGCAGTTGGCCACGACGCTGCTCGCCGATACGCGCGCCGGCGATAGTGCGCAGGCGCTGATGGATCTCGGCTCCTCGATCTGCACCCCGAAAAAGCCGGCCTGCGCGCTGTGTCCCCTGAACGGCGATTGCGTGAGCCGCGCGCGTGGCGATCAGGAAACGTTTCCGCGCAAGGCCGCGAAGAAGACCGGGACGCTGCGCCGAGGTGCGGCGTTCGTGGTCAGGCGCGGCGATGAACTGCTGGTCCGCACGCGCCCCGAAAAGGGCCTGCTCGGCGGCATGACCGAAGTGCCGGGCTCAAACTGGCTTGCCGCCCAGGACGACAAGACGGCCCTGAAGCAGGCGCCGTCGATAAAGGGCATCGCGCGCTGGCACCGGAAGGCAGGCGTGGTCACCCACGTCTTCACGCATTTTCCGCTGGAGCTCGTGGTCTACACCGCGATTGTCGCCGCGCCCACCCGCGCGCCCAAGGGCATGCGCTGGGTGCCGATTGCGACGCTGCGGGATGAGGCGCTGCCGAACGTCATGCGCAAGGTGATCGCGCATGGGCTGGGGGATTAGAGCTATCCCGCGCCGGAAAGCCGGCCCGGTGCCGGCAACGTCACGATCGGCGGCTTGGCGTTGAGGCCTTCGACCTGAAAGCCGGCGACGCGCTTGTAGTTGGCGGCGATGTCTTCCAGCTCCTGCAGCGACAGCACGTCGGTGACGGTGTCGTAACCGTCGGGCGCGCGTTCCTCGACCAGTTGCATCACCTGTTCCGGTCCATTGCGGCGGTTGAGCATGACAAGGTCCGTGGTGGCGGGCCGGCGCTCCGCCTCATAGGCCGCCAGCGCGGCATGGGTCACGCCGTGCGCCAGAATCTCGCGGGTGATGACGCGGGCATCGAGGATCGCCTGCGACGCGCCGTTGGAGCCGACTGGGTACATCGGATGCGCGGCGTCGCCCATCAGGGTGGTCAGGCCGAAGGTCCATTGCGCCACCGGATCGCGGTCGACCAGCGGATATTCGTAGGCCCGCGGGCAGTCGCGGATCAGGCCGGGCACATCGAGCCAGTCGAATGTCCAGTCCTTGAACCACGGCAAGAATTCCTCGAGTTTTGCGCTGCGGTTGTAGTCCTCCCGCCGCCATTGATAGGTCGGCGGCATGTGCCGCTCGGCGACCCAGTTGATCGAGAATTTCCCGTTGGCGTCCGGCTCCTTCGAAATCGGATAGCAGACGAATTTCAGGGTTTCGTGGCCGGCCATGATCATGGTGCGGCCGGAGAGAAACGCGTCGGACGCGGTGATGCCGCGCCAGAGGATGCGTCCGTTCCAGATCGGCGGGCCTTCCAGGGGATAGAGCTTTTCGCGGATCGCGGAGTGAATGCCGTCGGCTGCGATCAGCAGCGCGCCGTCATGGCTCCCTGCGGATTTGCCGGTGGCCTTGTCGATGAAATCGGCGCGGACACCGTTCGAGGTTTCCGCCCAGTCGCAGAGATGATGGCTGGTGAAGATGTTCTCTCGTCCCAGCCGTTCGGTCGCGGCATCGAGCAGGATCTGCTGCAGCTTGCCGCGGTGGATCGAGAACTGCGGCCACTTGTAACCGGCCTCGATGCCGCGCGGCTCGCTCCAGATCGGCTTGCCGCGCTTGGAAAAATACGCGAGTTCCTTGGTGCGCACGCCGGCCGCATCGAGCTTGTCGTGCAGGCCGAGTTCGATCAACTCGCGCACCGCGTGCGGCAGCACGTTGATGCCGACGCCGAGCGGCTTTAATTCGGACACGCTCTCGAATATTTTGGCGGAAATCCCGATTTGATGCAGGCTGAGCGCCAGCGTCAGTCCGCCGATGCCGCCGCCCGCAATAAGTACGGTCATGATACGCCCCTGTCATTCAGGGCTTGATGACATGAGAGGCGGCAGCGGGCAACCGCGAAGGCAGCTCGCGGAGGCCTCATCGCGGGTCGCATTGGCGTCATTCCAGGGTCGAAGGTGAATTCCTTCTCTCCGGAAACGTCAGCCTTGCATTCGTGTTGTGCGCACCGCGACTTACGTCCGAGGTAATTGATCTTCTGATCTGACAGCTTAAGGCTAACCGTCATGAGCACCCAACACTCGAACACGCACGATGTTGCGACAGGACACTTCAGCAGCTTGTTGAAGCATTGGCGAGCCATTCGCCGCCTCACCCAGATCGAACTGGCGGGCGATGCAAATGTCTCGGCGAGGCACCTGTGCTTTCTGGAAACCGGACGCGCGCAGCCGAGCCGCGAGATGGTGCAGTTGCTCGGAAGCGCGCTCGATCTGCCGCTCGAGGAGTGCAACGCCTTGCACGTCGCCGCCGGTTTCGTGCCGCCCTACGGCGATCGGGGATTGGCGGCCGAGAATTTGCAGCCGGTACGCCAGGCACTGGATTTCATTCTTCGTCAACAGGAGCCGTATCCCGGGATCGTCATCGATGGGCGCTGGGATGTCCGCATCCGCAACCAGGCTTCCCGGCGCCTGTTCAAGGCTTTTCACCAGTCCTACGAAATGGAAGCCGACATTGCCGAAAACGCCATGCACGTGGTTTTCCATCCAAAGGGCCTGCGGCAATTCATGACGAACTGGGACGAATTCGCCGGCCAGATGATCCAGATCCTTCATCGCGAAGTCGCACAGGGCGGCAGGGTGGCGGCGCAACTGCTCGACGAAATCATGGCGTATCCCGGGCTGCCGGCCGAATGGAGGCTGCCGCGCAATCCGGCCGGATCGTCTCCGGTCATGACGATGCAGCTAAGGAAGGGCGACTTTCGCCTCGCTTTCTTTTCCACCTTCACGACGCTTGCGATGCCGACCGACGCCGCGCTGCAAAAATTGAAGATCGAATGCTTTTATCCGGCGGACAGCGCAACCGCGGAGAAGGCGCGCGAACTGGCACTTTGACAAAAATCAGGAGATGAAAATGCAGCTTGCAAAGCTCAATCATCAATCGGCCGAGACGATGAACGAATTGCGCGCCTTGAATGCGCGCTTCATCCATAACTTCGTGACCAGCGACGTGGCCTCGCACGACGCCATCCTTCATCCCGCCTTCATCAACATCTGGCCCACCGGCCAGCGGTGGGATCGCGCAACCTATCTGAAATATTGGGCGACCGCCTTCGATCCCAAAATCATCGTTTACTGGGATGTCCGCGACGAACTCATCACCATCATCGGCGACGTTGCGCTGGTGCGTTCCACCAACAAGCACACGCGCCGCCGCGACGGACAGGAAGTGACCGGCATGACCATGTACACCGATACCTATCTGTTCGAGAACGGCGCGTGGAAGTGCATCCAGGCTCAGCTCACGCCGGTTGCTCCCGAACACCAGCCCGCCGACGATACGATCGTCAGTGTTTACATTGAAGGCAAGCGTCAGGAGCGACTTTCGTGACAGATCGCGCGGGCCGAACATTGAGCGGCGGCTACGCGGAAAGTGGCCGGCAATGTCATCAGCCATCGAGACCATCGATGAGTTCGATGGTCGTCCTGGTTCGAAATATTCTCCCCGCGGTTCAAACCTGGCGCGCGCGCGCCCACTCAAGGCGAGAACTCGCCGCGCGGAACGATCGTGAACTGCGGGATATGGGAACCTGCTGGGCCTCGATCGCTGACGAGGTCGGCAAGCCGTTCTGGCGGGCGTGACAGGCCGAGCCGAACGCCGCTCTCGCGAGGGGCAGGCGGCAACTGCGAAAGCCTGACATCGCAGGCGACGGTCCGGCCGCTTGGGATGGACGGCAAGCGAGCGTGCCGTTATTGTTCGGCTTTGCCATGAGGACCGACATGCTCAAGCTCTATTACGCTCCCGGAACCTGCGCGCTCGCCTCCCATATCGCCTTGCAGGAGGCAGGTGCCACGTACACGACCGAGAGGCTCGACTTCAAAAGCAACCAGCAGAACAGTCCGGAATATCTCGCGATCAATCCGAAGGGGCGGGTGCCTTCGCTGGTGACGGATCGCGGCATCCTGACCGAGACGCCGGCGATGCTCGCCTTCATCGCGCAGAGTTTTCCGCAGGCGAAGCTGGCGCCGTTCGACGACGCTTTCGCATTCGCGCAGGTGCAGGCCTTCAACAGCTATCTGTGCTCCACGGTGCATGTGGCGCACGCCCATAAAGGGCGCGGCTATCGCTGGGCTGTCGACGAGGCTTCCTTTGCCGACATGAAGCGCATGGTGCCCAAAAGCGTCGGCGCCACTTTCGCGTTGATCGAGCGCAACCTGTTGAAGGGGCCGTGGGTGATGGGTGAGACCTATACGATCTGCGATCCCTATCTGTTCACGCTGGCGGGTTGGCTGGAAGGCGACAGCGTCGATCTTGCGGCCCTGCCGAAGGTGGCGGATCACCGCAAACGGATGTCGGAACGGCCCGCGGTGCAAAAAGTCCTTGCCGAAGAGAACGGCTGAAATCGGGGGCAGGCAAGGCCCTACGCGGCCTTGCGCCTGTCGCGATCGAGTCCGCGCCCGGTCTCCAGCATCAGCTTGCGCAGCCAGATCGAGCCCGGGTCCATCTGGGCGCGGGTCGGATAGAACATGAACTGTTCGTCGATCCCGGGATCGAGCGGCGGCGCGACCGAAACCAGCGACAATTGCTTCGACAGTGCCCGGATCAGGCGCCGCGGCACGAAGGCGACGAGATCGGTGCGTGCCGCGACATGCAGCGCTTCGATATATCCGGGCACGACCAGCGCGATCCGCCGCTCGATGCCCTTGCTGCGCAGCCAGCCGTCGATCAGGTCTTCGTTCTGGCCGCGGATGATGACGGCGACATGCCTGGCGTTCAGGAACGCATCCCGCTTCTTCAGTCTTGCGCCAATGGCGTGGCCGCGACGCACTGCAAGCGCATCGCTATCGACATAAAGGCGCTGCCGGTGAAATCCGCTGAACGCGTTGCCGATTGAGATCACAAGATCGATGGTGCGGGCGAACTCCGCCGTGAAGATGGACGAACCCCGCCACGGCACCACGTCGATCCGGACATTCGGCGCGGCCTTGGTGATCCTCTCCATCAATGGCGGCATCAGAAGCTCGACCGCGAGGTCGGGCATCATCAGGCGAAACTGCCGCTCGCTGCTGGCGGCATCGAAATCGTCCGGAACGAGCAGCCCGCGCACCTGATCGAGGACTTGCGCCAGCGGTCCGCGCAGCGCCTGCGCCCGCGGCGTCAGCTCCATGCGCGAGCCGGTGCGCACCAGCAGGGGATCGCCGAGCATGTCGCGCAGCCGTTGCAGCGCGTGGCTCGCCGCCGGCTGCGACAGGCCGATCCGCATCGCGGCGCGGCTGACATTCGCCTCCAGCAGCAGGGCATCAAGCGCGACGAGCAGGTTGAGATCGAGCGCGGCCAAATTCATACGGTGAATATATATCATATTTACTATCGATTGGAAGAATGACGCGCAATGCGGCAATGATTGGCGGAAGACTGATCAATGGAGAAGCCACTATGGGCGCAGCCGCCAACAAGGAACTGATGCAAGAGATTTTCGCCGCCGCGGGAGACCCCGATCCGGCGGTGCGCGACCGCGCCTTGTTCGTCGCCAGCCTTGCCGATGACGCGAAATGGGTGGTGACCGGGCAATATTCGTGGTCGCGCACGTTTACCGGCAAGGAAGCGATCCTGGCCGAACTGCACGGTCACGTCCGTTCGCTGCTGGTCGAGCGGGCGCGCACGGTCGCGCATCGCTTCATCGCCGACGGCGACCACGTCGTGGTCGAGGCCAAGGGTGACAACCTCACCAGGACGGGGCTCCGCTACGACAACGACTATTGTCTGGTGTTCCGGCTGGAGAACGGGAAGATCAAGGAGATCAGGGAATATTGCGACTCGGTGCTGACCGAAAAGGCGCTGGGGCGGTTTCCAGAGCAGCAGGGGCGTGTAGCGAGTTGAGCCGTCGAGCAGTGCTTGTACGCAACGTCATCTTGCAGCGGTGACCGAACGCGAATTACAGAATATGAATATCTGCCGGTCGGAAATAGCCGGCGAGCGCGACAAACCGTTCTGGCTGAAGTGACAAGGGAGATCGACATGAGCAAGCCATCAAAGGAATTCCTCAGCCCCAAAACCTTGATGCCGCCGGCGGGATATTCGCATATCGCCAAGGTCAATAGCGGGACGATGGTCTATTTGGCGGGCCAGGTCTCGAGCGACGCATCCGGCAAGTTGATCGGCGAGGGTGATTTCGAGGCGCAGGTCGAGCAGGTCTTCCGCAATCTCGGGATTGCGGTCGAAGCGGCCGGCGGCGCCATGGCCGACATCGTCAAATTGAACATTTACCTGGTCGCGGAGGTCGATCAGGCCGATGTGCCGAAGCTGCGGGCGATACGCGACCGCTACGTCAATGCGGAGAAGCCGCCGGCGAGCACGCTCGTTGTCGTCAGCCGGCTGGCGCGACCGGGCTGGCTGATCGAGATCGAGGCCGTCGCGGCGATCGACGACTGAAACAAAAGCGGCGCCCGCGAAGGGCGCCGTTTTGCCGTCCTGGTTTGATCAGGCCGCCTTGGTCTTGAGATGGCCGAACATGATGTCGCGCGCCTCGTCGTCCATTTCGGCCTTGAAGGTGAACTTGTCTTTCAGTGCGATCGCCCGCGCCGCGGCCGGTCTTGCCGAGATTTCATCGACCAGCCGCTTCACGTTGGGATATTTCGCAAACACTTCATCGCCGATCACGAACGGCGCGAGACGCGCCCAGCCCCACAGCGCCATATCGACGATGGTATAGGTATCGCCGACCATGTAACGGCTGTTGGCGAGGTGATCGTCGAGAATGCCGTAGTGACGCCGGGCCTCGAACTGGTAGCGGTTGTGGGCATATTCCAGGTCTTTCGGCGCGAAGTGCTTGAAATGCACGGCCTGGCCGGAATAGGGGCCGACGCCGGTGGCGACGAACATCAGCCAAGACAGCAACTGCGCGCGGTTGGCGGGCGTGTTGGGAGGCAGAAATTTGCCGGTCTTCTCGGCGAGATAAAGCAGGATCGCGTTGCTGTCGAAAACGAACACGCCGTCATCGTCGATCGCCGGCACCTTGCCGTTGGGATTCACCTTCAGGAATTCCGGCTTGAACTGATCGCCCTTGCGGGTATCGACCGGCACCAGTTCGTAAGGCAGGCCGGACTCTTCCAGAAACAGCGCGACCTTGTTGGGGTTCGGCGCGCCGTTGAAGTAGAATTTGAGCATTGGAATTCTCTCCTTGCTTTTGTTGCCGACAAAAATCGGGATGCGGCGGCACTGCCGCGGGCAGCATGTCCATGCTCAAACTTTGGCAAAAAGCGCAAGGGAGGAGTTCGTGAGCAAGGTATGCAGTGCCGTCATTGCATGGAGGAGCGGGCGCGCCTTCTCGCTCTACAATCCGAAATAAAGCAAGCCGCATATGCTTGCGACAATCAGCGCGACACCGGCTATCCTCATGGCGGCCGCTGAACGGACGGCCGAATGCAAATTTGACGCGTGGATCGCCTGTTCGGATCGGCGCGCATAGCCCTCGACGATAATGTGCCGATTGAAGTTGCTGTTCGCGTCCAACGCATCGGACAAGCCCGCGCAGATCAGCAGGATGCCCGGAAGGGCGAGACCGGCAAACCCCAACAACGCAAAGATCAGCATAGGAAACAGGCCGACCAGAAAGATCGGCAGCAGTAGCAACAGCAGCAGTGCTTCAGATTGTTTCCGCATCGAAGATCGCTCGACGCAATCAATGGCGCGTGTCGAGTGTAGTCCCCGCCATCGCGCGGAATCAAGATGAAAGGTGTACTGGCCGCCGGATCTCAGCCCACAGCCATCCCGGAGCGGATTTCGGCGCGCAGTTCGTCGATCAGGCGCAAGCCCTTGCTGGTTTCGATGTGCCAGAAGGTCCAGCCGTTGCAGGCGCCCGAACCCTGCGCCACTGCGCCGATGCGGTGGATCGAGCCGACCTTGTCGCCGAGCATGATGGCGCCGTCGGCACGCACCAGCGCGCCGTGGCGCTTTTTGGAGTCGACCAGTCTGGCGCCGGGCGAGATCATGCCGCGCTCGATCAGTTCGGAAAACGCGACGCGAGGCGCGTCGCGCGCGGTCATGAATGGCGCCAATGTTGCATCCGGCAGCGGTTCGATGGCGGCGATGCGCGCTTCTGCCGCAGCCGCATAGGTCTGATCGCGCTCGAAGCCGATATAGCGGCGGCCGAGACGTTTTGCCACGGCGCCGGTGGTGCCGGTGCCGTTGAATGGATCGATCACGAGATCGCCGGGTTTCGACGACGACAGCAGCACGCGCGCCAGCAGGCCTTCGGGCTTCTGGGTCGGGTGCACCTTCTTGCCGTCGGCGCCCTTAAGGCGTTCGTCGCCGGTGCAGAGCGGGATCAGCCAGTCGGAACGCGCCTGAACGTCCTCGTTGGCGGCCTTCAGGGCCTCGTAGTTGAAGGTGTAGCCCTTGGCCTTCTCGTCGCGCGCGGCCCAGATCATGGTTTCGTGGGCATTGGTGAAGCGGCGGCCGCGGAAATTCGGCATCGGATTGGTCTTGCGCCAGACGATATCGTTGAGAACCCAGAAGCCCAGGTCCTGCATGATCGAGCCGACGCGGAAAATATTGTGGTAGGAGCCGATCACCCACAGCGTCGCCGACGGTTTCATGATGCGGCGGCAGGCCAGCAGCCAGGCGCGGGTGAAATCATCATAGGCGGCGAAGGACGAGAACTTGTCCCAGTCGTTGTTGACGGCGTCGACATGGGATTCGTCGGGGCGCTTGAGATCGCCCTTGAGCTGCAAATTGTACGGCGGATCGGCGAACACCAGGTCGACGGAGCCTGCCGGAAGCTTCGACATCTCGGCGACGCAATCGCCGACGACGATGCGGGTATCCGAAACCGACTCGAATGTGGTGCGGGGCGCCCTTGCAGACGCCCCGCGACGCGACAAAACCATGACTCACATACTCTGACTCAGGCGACGCTGTCGGCGACGCGGGACTAAACAACCGACTGGCCATACCTTGACGTGCCGAGGTAAACACCGGGTTATCGCGGCGCACTTGGTAGGCATTGATGGCTAGGCAATTTTTGCCGGCCGGGTTATTGATTTATCGAATGGAAATTTTACGTGGTTGGCGCGTTGGGCATCGGCGAGTTCACAGCCAGCCGGCCGGAATGAGGAAAAACCACCATGCGTTACGATGACTTTCGCCGCAGCGACGACATCGATGATCGTCGCAGTGATGATGGCGGCGGCGGTGGAGGCGGCGGCTTCGGTCTTCCGATGGGCGGCGGCGGCCTCGGCATCGGCACCGTCATCGTGCTCGGTCTCGTCGGTTGGGCCTTCGGCATCGATCCGCGTATCCTGATCGGTGGCGCCGAAATTCTCACCGGCGGACAGTCGCCGAGCTATCAATCCGATCGCAGGCCCGCCAAGACCGGTGCGCCGACCGACGAGATGGGCAACATGATCTCCGGCATCCTCGGCGAGATCGACGATCGCTGGAGCGAGATCTTCCAGGCCAGCGGGCAAACCTTTACCGGTCCGCGGATCGTGTTGTTTCGCAACGTCACCAATGGCGGACGCTGCGGCCGGGCGGAGTCGGCGATGGGGCCGTTCTATTGCCCGCCGGAAAAGCAGATTTTTCTCGACACCGGATTCTTCCGCCAGGTCGAGACGCGGTTTCACGGCTGCTCGGGCAATGCGTGCAAATTCACCGCGGCCTATATCATCGCCCATGAAGCCGGCCATCACGTCCAGAATCTGCTTGGCATCCTGCCGCGCGTGACGCGGCTGCAGCAGCAGGCCGGCAGCAAGGCGGAATCCAATGCGCTGCAGGTGAGGATCGAGTTGCAGGCGGATTGCCTGTCGGGGGTCTGGGTCAACCGCGAAGAGAAGAAACGTCCGGGCTTCCTCGAAGCCGGCGACATCGATTCGGCGCTGACCACGGCATCGGCGATCGGCGACGATACGCTGCAGCGGCAGGCGACCGGGCGGGTGGTGCCGGATTCGTTCACCCACGGCTCTGCCGCGCAGCGCAAGCAATGGTTCATGACCGGCTATCAGCAGGGCACGGTGAAGGCCTGCGATACCTTCAGCGCGGGCAACTTGTAAACGAGTGCTCGTGCCCCGGACGCGGCGCAGCGCGTTAGCGGTGCGCTGCCGATCCGGGGCCCATGAAATGTTAACTGCGGATGGGTCCCGGTGCTGCGGAGCAGCGTGAAGGACGCTGCACCGCGTCCGGGACACGAGGATAAGTGCAATGTCTTCCATCGATGAATCAAAAAAGTTCGTGCCGCTCAACATCGC
>Ga0080026_10000156_pt1 | contig 15883 bp, 11 predicted proteins | sample OrgsoiDNA2013045_FD_70941 | JGI IMG/M metagenome (GOLD analysis project Ga0080026, IMG submission 70941) | Permafrost soil microbial communities from the Arctic, to analyse light accelerated degradation of dissolved organic matter (DOM) -... | ecosystem: Environmental > Terrestrial > Soil >... | reverse complement strand
GGGGAGTTATGGGTTGATTCATCTTGCGAAACGAGAATTGCATAGCTCATTGGCCTGCGCAAGCGTTCCGGCAAAGGCGCCTGAACACGACCAAATACCGGCCGCCGCGGCCCCTGATCACTGCGGAGTGACATTGGTGATCGGCAGGTCAGGCGGCTGGTTTGCTCGCATTGGCACCAAATCGGGAGCTGGGCCGTTGTGGTGAGCGGCGCAACATCTGCTAGCGGCGCCACATCAGCGCTTGGCCCGAGCCGGACGATGTACCTCGGCTGCCGTCAGGCGCCCAGGGAGCAGCGCGCTCTGGGTTCCAGAGCGATATCAACCTGAGTTCAGGGACCCATTTCCGATCGCGCCCAGGCGCGGTGTTGACGCGGGCCGCGATGATTTCGACCCGGTTCCGGCGTCGCTTCGAGTCCAGCCACGCCAGCCGCACGCCCGCCAGAATGCGGCCCGCCCGATGGTCATGAAGGCGCGATTAGCAGCATTGTTAACACGGCCGGCGGCATCAGGGCCGCCCAGCCGGGACCTGATCTCGCGATGTCACGGCCCAGCCGGGCCGTCCGCGTCCTCACCTGGAGCGCCGGGACGGGAATCGCTAGCTCGATCTTGATCATGATCGGGGCGTCGCTGCTCCGCTCGAGCTGGATGACCCCGCCGGTCGTTCTGCCGGCCTTCGGGCCGCCCTGGGCACTGCAATCCGTGCACGTGCCGCCCAGCATGGTGATCATCGCGCTCTGGCTAGCGGCACTGCTTGGCGGGGGCGGCGTGCTCGCGGGCCTGACGGCAGTGCGCCGCGGAGCGCGCATCAGCGCACGGGCCCTGGTCGTGACGGCGCTGATGGCGGTGGCAGTGCTGGTGGCGATGCCGCCCGCCGGATCTACTGACGCGCTTGACTACGCGGCATACGGCGAGATTGTCATGCTAGGCCACAGCCCGTACGTTATGACCCCTTACCAGCTGCGGCTAGATCATGGAGCGTCCAGCCGGTCCGTGCCGCTGGAGTGGGATCAGCATGTGACACTCTACGGGCCGCTCGCGACGGTGGAGCAGTTCGTGGCCGCGAAGCTCGGCGGCTCCGCCGCGGCCAGGATCGTCTTCTGGCTGAAGCTGTGGAACGCGATCGCCTTCGGCACCGTCGCGCTTGTCGCTGACCGGCTGCTGCGCCGCGACCCGGCTGCCCGGCTGCGGGCGCACTTGCTCTGGACAATCAATCCGCTGCTGCTCTGGGGGCTGATCGCGGCCGGGCACCTCGACGTGCTCGCCGCCGCCGCCGGGTTGCTTGGGCTGCTGGTGCTCACCCGCTGGCCGAACGGCGCCGGACCGGCGCAGGGCGAACTGCCGGCCGCTGCGGGGCTCAGGCTGGGCGAGCCGGTGGCCGCTGCGGGGCTCAGGCTGGGCGAACTGCCGGCCATTGCGGGGCCAGGGCTGGGCGAGCTGCCGGCCGCTGCGAGGCCCCGGCTGGGCGAGCTGCCGGCCAGAGCGGACCCGCTGCGCGCTATGGCCGCTGGCATCCTGGTCGGGATCGCGGCCGACATCAAGATTTCCTATGTGCTGTTTGCCCTGGGCCTGGCCTGGGCCCTGCGGCGGTCGCCCGCCGCGCTGCTGGCGGCCGCGGGGGGCGCCCTCGCGGTGCTGCTGCCTACCTACGCGTGGTTCGGGCCGCCCGCGGTCAAGGCGGTGCTCTCCCGCAGCAGCAATACCACCGCGGACAACTTCTACCAGCTCTTCTCCGCGCCGGACGGATACGTGCCGCAGCACCTCGTGCTGGTGGCCGCTGCCGTGGTCGCCTGCCTTGCCGCCCTGATGCTCTGGCGGCTGCCGACCAGGGTCCTGGCGCCGCCAGCCATCCAGCCAGCGCTTGCGCTGAGCGTCGCCTGGCTGTTCGTCTGGCCATATCAGCTGCCCTGGTACGACGCGATGATCATCTGCTTGCTGGTGCTCTATCCCGCCTCACGGCTCGACTGGCTGGTGCTGGCGCGGCTGACCGCGGGCACCATCGCCATGATGCCGGGGAGTTCGTCGCCACTGCCTAGCCGCCTGCTGGGCGAGCTCGCCTTCAAAAGTCAGGTGCGCATAGCGCCGGTCGTCTTGCTCGCCGCGACGGTGGGCCTGGTCGCGCTCTGCGTGTCCCGGCGCTGGGGCGACCGCACGGAGTGCAGCGCGATCACCAGCAGCGCCGCGAACAGCACGAGACCGGTCAGGATGTAGAGGTTGCCGGTGGCAAGCTCAAATCCATGCCAGTGGTACTCGGGATACCAGGGGCGGTCACCGAGCTGATAGTAGGTACCCGGATTGGTGTTGGGCGGTGCCCAGATGATCCCGAGAGAGAAGCCGCCCAGATCCTGGGGCGCCCCCCAGAGGCTGCCCGGCCACGCGCCGAACAGGGCAGCGATCGCCGCCGCAGCGCCCAGGTAAGCCCACCGGGGCGCGCCCCTGGCCCGGTGCGCGTAACCGGCGAGGACCGTGATCGCCGGGACAACCCATACCCAGTGATGATCCCAGCTGATCGGCGAGACGAGCAGGCCGGTCAGCGCGCAGGTCAACAGGCCCGCCATCGGGTGCCCGGCGCGGTCGAGGACCACCGCGCACGCCAGCCCGAGCACCACAGCCAACGCGGCCGCCGCCAGCCAGGCTGGCTGCGCCGCTGCAGCGCTGCCAGCGAGCCGGGTGATGATTGCCCGCAGCGACTGGTTGCCCTCCCAGCCGACGAAGCCGGTCCGGCTGCCCCGGGCGAAGACGCCGCCGAGCCACCATTGCCGCGAGTCGGCAGGCATCACGGCGAACCCCAGCGCCACCGTCGCCGCGAAAGTCGCGGCGCTCACTGCCGCCTGGCGGAACCTGCGGGTCAGCACCAGGTACGGAATGAAGATCAGCGGCACCAGCTTGATCCCGGCGGCGATCCCGATGCCGGCCCCTTTCCACCAGCGCCGGTCCGGCTGGCACATATCCCACAGGACCAGCGCCATCAGAACTAGCTCGATCTGGCCGAGGAAAAGGGTGCGCTGCACCGGCTCGGTCCAGAACACCGCGGCCGCGACGAGGAGGGTCGCGCCGAACCTGGCGGTCCCGGCGCGGTAGCGCAGGCCGCCGAACGTGACCCAGATCGCCGTGCCGAGCGCCAGGACGTTCACGGCAATCGATAGCGTGAGCAGCACGGTTAGCGCCGGCACGGTCATGGCCGTGAAGACCAGCGCGGCGAACGGCGTGTAGGTGAACTTCAGGTGCAGGTATCCGGGCCAGTCGTAAAGCGGCGAGCTGCGCCGGGGGTCGTACCAGGGAGTCACGTGCGCCGCGATGAGCCCGCCGTAACGGTAAACCCGCAGATCTACTGGCTCCATCCAGTCGGGCATCGGATGGCCGAGGATGCGGGCGACGTACATCGCCATTGCGACCGCGAACGCGGCCAGCCCGGCGGCTAGCAGCAGCGCTGACTGCCGCGACCGTATCTGCGCTCGCACCCCCGGAACACTAGCCGCGCGTCACGGCAGACCTGGCGTGCATGTCCCGCGATTACGACATCTTGGGCATGAAATTAACCGCACGCGGTATTCCGCCCGCGTGGGTCAGGATCGGCCCTGATCACCGAGGTCGGCGACAATGTCGCCGATGCCGCGGATCGCGCCGTGCCTGCGGCGGATCACGTCGGCGATCAGAGCGGTCCAGCCAGTCTGGTGGGAGGCGCCGAGCCCGGCGCCGTTGTCGCCGTGGAAGTACTCGTTGAAGACCAGGTTGTCCTTCCAGGCCGGATCGAGCTGCAGCAGGTCGGCGCCGCCGAAGCAGGGGCGTCGGCCGTCCGGGCCGGGGGTGAAGAGCGAGATGAGCCGGTCCTGCAGGTCCCTGGCGACCAGGTCAAGCGTGAGCTGCTGGCCCGAGCCGGTGGGGTACTCGATGGTCGTGGTGTCCCCGAAGAATTGGTAGTAACGCTCCATGACGCTGATCACCAGGTAGTTCAGCGGGAACCAGACCGGTCCGCGCCAGTTGGAGTTGCCGCCGAACATCGGCGTGGTCGACTCGGCGGGCTCGTAGTCGATGGTCGCGGTGAACCCCTCGACGACGATCTCGTACGGGTGATCGCGGTGACAGGCCGACAGCGCGCGCAGGCCGTGCGGCGAGAGGAACTCGGTCTCGTCGAAGAGCCTGGCCAGCATCCGCCGCAGCTGGTCCGGCCCGGCCACGCTCAGCAGCAGCCGCTGGTCGCCTGGCTGACCGCGCAGCATGCCGCTAGCCGCCAGCTTCGCCGGATCCCGCAGGTCCTGATCTGCGAGGAAGTCAGCGAACTGCTTGCCGACCACCAGTGACCGCTCCAGCATGTGCTGGTCCACCACGCCAAACGCCAGGGCCGGGATGATCCCCACCATCGAGGCGACCTTGACTGGCACGGCTCCTCCGTCGGGAGTGACGAGCCGGTCATAGTAGAGCCCGGCGGTCTCGTCCCACAGCCCCTGGCCGTCGAGAGCGTCGCGGATGGCGGCGAAATGCTCGAGGAACTTGAGTACCAGATCGAATCCCGGCCGCTGGCCGGTCCGGTGCAGGATGACGGCGATGGAGGCCATCGACATTGCGTAGAAGCCCATCCAGCCGGTGGCGTCGGATTGCTCCAGGATGCCGCCGACCGGCAGGTGCGAGCGATCCAGCGGGCCGATGTTGTCCAGGCCGAGGAAGCCGCCCTCGAACAGGTTGTTGCCGCCCTGGTCCTCCCGGTTGACCCACCAGGTGAAGTTGACCAGCAGCTTGTCGAAGATCCGGCTGAGGAAGTCGATGTCGCGGCCGCCGTCGACCGCGAACACCTCGAGCGCGGCCCAGGCCTGGACCGGCGGGTTCACGTCGCCGAAGTCCCACTCGTAGGCGGGCAGCGCGCCGTTGGGGTGCTGGAACCACTCCCGGCACAGCAGGATCAGCTGGTACTTGGCGAACGCCGGGTCCACGTGCGCCAGCGTCACGCAGTGGAATGCCAGGTCCCAGGCCGCGAACCAGGGATACTCCCACTTGTCTGGCATCGACATGATGTCGAAGGCATCGAAGCTGCGCCACCGGCAGTTGCGGCCGCTGGCGCGCTGCGGTGGGGGCGGCGGCTGCGCCGGGTCGCCGTCCAGCCAGCGCGCGACGTCGTAGCTGTACAGCTGCTTGCTCCAGAGCATCCCGGCGAAGGCCTGCCGCATCACCATCGCCTCGTCGGCGCTGGCCGCCGCGGGCGTGAGCTCGGCGTAGAACTCGTCGGCCTCGGCCTTGCGCAGGGCGACCACCCGGTCGTAATCGCTGCCCAGGGCGGCGCCGGGCTCGGGGGCTGCGGGCTGGGGGGCCGTGCCGGGCCGGGGGGCCGTGCCGGGCTCAGCGGCGGCGGGCTGGGAGGCCGTGCCGGGCTCGGGGGGTGTGCTGGGCTCAGCGGCGGCGGGCTGGGAGGCCGTGCCGGGCTCGGGGGGTGTGCCGCGCGGGCGTAGCCGCAGCCGCAGCTGCGCGGTGGCGCCGGGAGTGACCGTGACCTGGTACCAGAAGGAGCACTTGGTGCCCCGCTGCTGCGGGTTCACGGTGGCCGCGCCGCTGACCACGTGGTCGTTGATGCCGTCCTTGGGATACGGCGTACCCGACGGCGAGCCGAAGAGCAGCTCGCTGTTGGTCTCGTTCTCGCAGAACAGCAGCCGCGGCGCGGTGCCGTCCGGCGCGGCGCCCGCGAGCAGTTCCAGGCTGCCGAGGAACGGATGCTCGATGGCGGCCGCGGCGGCGGGAGAGCCGGCTGCGGGAGAGCCGGCTGCGGGAGAGCCGGCTGCGGGAGAGCCGGCCGGGGGAGCGGAGTCCGCCGCGGCGATCTGCGGCCGGGCGGCGTTCTCCTCCCAGGACCAGGTGTTGCGGAACCACGCGGTCGGCAGCACGTGCAGTGTCGCGGCGTCCGGCCCCGCATTAGTGACCTGGACGGTCATGGTGATGTCACCCGGATCGGCCTTGGCGTAGTGGACCTCGACGATCCAGTAACGGCCGTCGTCGAATACCCCGGTGTCGAGCAATTCGTACTCAGGCTGGAGTCGGGAGCGTGAGCCGTTCTGTGTGATGAGGTCTTCGTAGGGGAACGAGGCCTGCGGATAGTGGTACCGCCACCGGTTCCAGGCGTGGCTGGGCAGCGCATCCAGGTACCACCAGTGCTCCTTGACGTCCTCGCCGTGATTTCCCTGCGCGCCGGTCAGGCCGAAGGCGCGCTCCTTCAGGAACTCGTCGCGGCCGTTCCACAGCGCCAGGGAAAGGCACAGCCGCTGCTCCACGTCGCAGAAACCGGCCAGGCCGTCCTCGCCCCACCGGTAGGCGCGGGAGCGGGCGTGCTCGAACGGCAGGTAGCTCCACGCCTCGCCGTCAGCGCTATAGTCCTCGCGCACCGTCCCCCACTGGCGCTCGCTGACATACGGGCCCCATTGATACCAGTCGCCTGCCTGGCGCAGGCCGTCCTCGAGCCGCCCGAAGCCGGCCACTCGCTCGCGCTCAGCGCTCATCGTCATCCCCCATCGGTCCGGGCCGCAACGGGCGACAACTATAGGGGAGCGGCGGGGACGATTCTCAGTCATAGTGACTGAGAATCGTCCCCGCCGCTCCGGAGGGCTGTCCCATGCCGGGCTCGAACGACCTGGCGGTCATCAGCAGTGCCGCCAACCCGCTGATCAAGCGCATGCGCCTGCTGGCCGACCGCAAGCACCGCCGCCGTGAGGGCGCCTTCGTGGTGCAGGGAGCCCAGCCCGTCTGGCAGGCGGTGGAGGCCGGTGCTGACATCGAGGCGCTGATTGTCGCGCCTGACCTGCTCAGCCGGGCGGTCACGGCGGCGATGGTGGCGCAGCAGGAGGACCGCGGCATCCGGGTCGTGCGGATCAGCAGCGCGCTGTTCGGCAGGCTCGCCGACCGGGACGGCCCGTCCGGGCTCGCCGCCATCGTCAGGGCCCGCACCGCCGCCCTGGATGACCTGACGGTGCCGCCGCGGTCGCTGTTCGTCGCGCTGCATGAGGTCGGCAATCCGGGCAACCTGGGGACGATCATCCGCACCGCCGACGCGGCGGGGGCGGCCGGCGTCGTGCTGATCGGCCAGACCACCGACCCGTTCGACCCGGCGGCGGTTAAGGCCACCATGGGCGCGCTGTTCAGCGTCCCGGTCGCGCATGTGCCGGCGGCGGATGAGTTCTTCGCCTGGACGGCCGGGCATGGCATCACCGTCGCGGCGGCCACGGCCGGCGCCGCGGGCACATTCTGGGACAGCGAGCTGCCGGTGCCGCTGGCCATCTTGCTGGGCAGCGAGGGAGCGGGCCTGCCTGCCAGCATCCTGGCCCGAGGTGACCTGCAGGTACGCATTCCCATGGTCGGCACGGCGGAGTCGCTCAATCTCGCCGTGGCCGCCGGGATCCTGATGTACGAGGCACGGCGGAAGTCCGGGCCGGCTGAGTGAGCGGGCCGGCCGGCGGCCGGGCGTACGGGCACTAGGCCGGCACTACGCACCAGACCGGCATTTGCGCACGAGACCGGACGTCAGGGAAGCTGGAGCTCGACAGCAGCAGCCGCCGCGCGGCGGCAAGGAAAGCGCGGCAAGAAAAGCGCGGCAAGAAAAGCGGCGGCAAGGAAAGGCGGCGTGATGAGCGGGCTGAAGGCTGAGGTAGAGCCGGCTGAGGTCGGGCTCGACCCGGAACGGCTCGCGCGCATCGACCGGCATTTCACCCGGTACGTCGACAACGGGAAGCTGCCGGGCTGGCTGCTGACCATCGGCAGGAACGGCCGCCTGGCGCACGTGTCCACCTGCGGCGCGCGGGACATGGAGGCCAGGCTCCCGGTCGAGACCGACACGCTGTGGCGGATCTACTCGATGAGCAAGCCCATCACCTCGGTCGCAGCGATGATCCTCTACGAGGAAGGCGCGTTCGAGCTGACCGATCCGGTCAGCGCCTTCATCCCGTCCTTCGCCGACGTCCGCGTTTTTACCGGCGGCTCTGACCTCAAGCTGGTCACCATCCCGGCCACCGAGCCCATGCGAATCTGGCACCTGCTGACCCACACCTCCGGCCTCACCTACGGCTTTCACCGCTCGCATCCGGTGGACGCCCGTTACCGTTCGGCCGGATTCGAGTGGGGCTACCCGCCAGGGCTGGACCTGGCCGCCTGCTGCGACGCCTGGGCGGGAATGCCGCTGCTGTTCCAGCCGGGCGCCGAGTGGAACTACTCGGTATCAACGGATGTGCTCGGCCGCGTGATCGAGGTGGCCTCCGGCCAGGGCCTCGATGAGTTCCTGGCCAGAGCGGTCTTCGGCCCGCTCAGCATGACCGATACCGCATTCTGCGTCGGCGAGCAGGACAGGGGACGGCTCGCTTCCCTGTACACGCCGGGCCAGGGCGGGCAGGCGGCGAGGCTCGACGCGATGGGGAAGGTCTCGCACGGCAGGCCCGAGCTCCTCAGCGGGGGCGGCGGCCTGGTCTCCACCGCCGCCGACTATCACCGGTTCACCCAGATGCTCCTGCACCGGCCCGACAGCCCTGCGGGGGAGCTGGACGGAACCCGGCTGCTAGGCCCGCGCACCGTCGCCTACATGACCCGCAACCACCTGCCGGGCGGGGCCGATCTGGAGACATTCGGGCGGCCCCTGTTCGCGGAGACGCCGTTCCGCGGGATTGGCTTCGGCCTGGGCTTCGCCGTCGTCCTGGACCCCGCGGCGGGCAAGACGCTCACCTCGGCGGGCGAGTACTCCTGGGGCGGCGCCGCGAGCACCGCGTTCCTGGTGGATCCGGCCGAGGGGCTGACCGTCTCCTTCTTCACCCAGCTGCTGCCCTCCAGCGCCTATCCGATCCGCTCGCAGCTACGCCAGCTCGTCTACCAGGCACTGACGGACTGAGGCCGTTTGGCCCCGTTACCGCCCGCCGTCTGCCCGCCGTTACCGCCCGCCGCCCGCCGTTACCGCCCGCCGCCCGCCGTCTGCCCGCCGTCTGCCGGCCGTTTGCCGGCCGCCGCGGGTCAGGCTGCGGGGCCGCCTGACCCGCTGTGAGCGGCTTCCTTGCGGACCGAGTGCACGCGGTGGGTGACCGCGGCGACGATGGCGATGATCAGCAGCGCAACGATGGCGTAGCCGCCGATCGAGAAGGCATGCGCGACCTTGGTCCAGGCGCTTCCTATCGCGTATCCGGTCAGCGAGAACGCGGTCGCCCAGGCCACGGTGCCGACCAGGCTGAACAGGCCGAACTGCAGGAACGGTATCTCGACCATGCCCGCGACGATCGAGGTGAACGCGCGGACGAGCGGCAGCGCGCGGCCGACGGCCACTGTCCACGCGCCGCGGCCGGCGAAGAAGCGCTCGCCCCGGTCGAGGTCCGCGGGCGAGATCACGTACTTGCCGAGCCGCTCGACAGCGGGCCTGCCGCCGCGCCGCCCTACGGCATAGGACAGGTAGGAGCCAGCCAGCTCGGCCAGCGATCCGATGATGATCACCAGCACCAGGCTGAGGTGATGGTTGTAGGCGAGCACGCCCGCGAAGCCGAAGGTGATCTCCGAGGAGATCGGGATGCAGCACGCCTCGATGAATCCGAACAGAATGAGCGCGCCATAGCCCGCGTGCGCCAGAAAGCTTTCCATGTCGAACTGTTGTACAGCATCCGGAGGGGTGTGTCGTACCGCACTGCAGAAGCGCGGCTCCGGTCCGCTGCCAGTCGGGCGCAGCAGCCCGGCCCGGCTGCTCGGGGCACTTCTACCGGATTGTGACCACAATTAGAGTCACTATGCCCGATATAATCTCATGCAATCCGGTATAAGAATTCGTATCCGGCCTAGCTGAGTGCACGTACCGGCGGACGTCGGCGGCCCCGGTGGCGGGCGGGCCTGGGCTGGGCTCCCGCCGCCCGCTGGCCAGCGCGGTGAGGCGTTCCCGGAGCAGGGCAGCCTCGCGACGCGAGCCATGATCGGCGGCGCCGCTACCGCACCGCTACCTGGGGGCAACCGTGCAGCGGACAGCGAGCGGTAGCGTGGCGGTTACATGGAGTTGAATAACCGTTTAAGGGAGTATCGAATGAATTCCGGCCCCGCAGTTTCCCGGTGGCTTGGCTGTGGAGTCATCGCCGCGGCCACCGCCGGCGTGGTGCTCGCACTTGCCGACGTCGATACTCCGCTGCGCGGCCCGCTGGTTCTCCTGGCCCTGGCGGGTGCGCCGGCGGCGGTTGTCGCTGCCTGGCTGCAGAGCCTCGACATGCTGGCCAGGATTGTCGTCGCCTGCGCCGTGGCGGTGGCCCTGGACGCTCTGGTGGCCGAGGCCATGCTTGCGCTCGGTACCTGGTCGCCCGGGATGGGCCTCGTCGCCATCCTGCTGATCTGCGCGGTCGGCGGCGTGCTCCGGATGAAGCCGGCGCGTGGCGCTCTCATCTCGCACCGATGGGCCAGGGGGGATCCGCCTGCCGCCGGGTGAGCCGCCGGGCGCGGACTCGCCGGGCGCGGACCCGCCGGGCGCGGATTCGCTAGGGCGGATTCGCCAGGGGCGGATTCGCTGGGGCGCAAAAACGCCTGGATAGATAACACTTATCCCGCCCGTTCAGCCCATGATGCGCACAATTCGCCGATAGTGCACCGCGCACTCCAGAACACCCTAAGTGCGCTACAGCATTCTCAAAAATCCTGAATTATTAATTCTGAGTATGATCAAACGGGGGAATTACAAATGCCTACTTCGACGCAGCATCAGGTCGGCCAGGGCGTCTGGCAGCGAGCACAGCTTCGGCGCAGCCCGGCGCCCGCTGGCTGGGGGCAGCAGCTCGGTCTGCGCGATCGTCTGGTGCTCCTGCACCGCAGCGCGCTTGCTCTGCGTGACCGGGCCCGCGTACCCGAGACCATGCTGGGTCTGGCTGCCATGTCGAGCCTCCCCGGCCTTCCGACCCGGCCCTGGCCGGCCGTCGGCGAGCAGCTGGTCAACGGGAGCGGGAACGGGAACGGGCACTCGGCCCTGCGCGGCACGCAGCCGAGATATCGGCCGGTTTCCGACGGGATGGCGATCGCGCCGACCGTTTCCGTGGTCATACCGGCCATGAACGAGGCCGCCAACCTCCCGAATGTGTTCGCCACCCTGCCCGAGTGGATCGATCAGGTCGTGCTCGTGGATGGGCGCTCGGCAGACGACACGATTGCCGTGGCCCGTGCCCTCTGGCCGGGTATCACGGTGGTCCTGCAGGGCGGCGTCGGCAAGGGCGACGCGCTGCTGGCCGGATTCGCGGCGTGCACCGGCGACATCATCGTGGCGATGGACGCGGACGGATCCACCGACGGCCGCGAGATCATCCGCTTTGTCAGCGCGCTGGTATCGGGCGCAGATTTCGTCAAGGGATCGCGCTTCGCCAGCGCCGGCCGCAGCGACGACATTACCGCTATCCGCCGCTATGGAAACCGGGGACTCAACCTCCTGGTGAATTCGATGTTCGGCACTCAGTATTCCGACCTGTGCTATGGCTACAACGCTTTCTGGGCACGGCATCTCGGCAAGCTGGCGCTGGACTGCCCTGGGTTCGAAGTGGAAGCCCTGATGGGCATCCGGGCCGCCAAGGCGCGACTGCGGATTCACGAGGTGCCCAGTCACGAGCGTCCTCGCGAGCACGGTGCGAGCAATCTGCACGCGGTGCGGGACGGCTGCCGGATCCTCAGGCTGATTGTCCGGGAGCGGTTCGCGGGCTCGCGGCACCGTGGCCCCAAGCCCTTCCTGGCCGACGCGATCAGCACATCCCAGGAATCGGCACGGCCGTGACCGGCCAGCCAGGTCCGGCGATGACCGGCCAGCCAGCTCCGGCGATGACCGGCCAGCCAGCTCCGGCCGCGGCCGGCCAGCCAGAACGGGTATCGGTGGTCATCTGCGCCTTCACGGAGAAGCGCTGGGACGACACGCTGGCGGCAGTCGCCTCCGTCCGCGGCCAGAGCCTTGCCGCCCACGAGACGATCCTGGTGGTCGACCACAACCCGGTTCTCTACCAGCGGCTGAAGGCCGAGCTGCCGGACGTGATTGTCCTGGAGAATCGTGAACGGCAGGGCCTTTCCGGTGGCAAGAACACTGGCGTCAGCGCCGCGCACGGAGAGATCCTCGCGTTCCTCGACGACGACGCGGTAGCCGAGCCCGGCTGGCTCAAGTTCCTGGTCGACTCCTACGCCGAGCCGGCAGTGACGGGCGTCGGCGGGCTAACCCTGCCGCGGTGGGACACTCGGCGGCCCTCGTGGTTTCCCGGAGAGTTCGACTGGGTCGTCGGGTGCACGTATGTCGGCATGCCCAGCTCGCCGACCCCCGTCCGCAACCTCCATGGCGGGAACGCGTCGTTTCGGCGGCATGCGTTCGATGTCGCCGGGGGCTTCCTTGACGGTATCGGCCGCTCGGGTGGCGGCCTGCCCGGCGGCGGCGAGGAAACCGAATTCTGCATCCGGCTGAGCCAGCGCGACCCAGACTGCGTCCTGCTCTTCGACAACCGCGCGGTGATCTGGCATCGCGTGAGCGCGGAACGCTGCCGCTTCTCCTACTTCGCTGCCCGGTGCTATGCCGAGGGCCTGTCCAAGTCGCTCGTCGCGCACAGCGTCGGCATGGCCGACGGGCTGTCGGCGGAGCGCCGCCACGCGCTCAGCACGCTGCCGCGCGGGGCGGCCCGCGGGCTCGCGGACGCAGTGCGCGGCGACGCGGCCGGCGCTGGCCGCTCCGCCGCGATCGTCGCCGGCCTGGCCGCGGCGACCGCCGGTTACCTGGTCGGCGCCGTGCGCGGGCTGCTGCGATGAACGGCACGAGGAGCGCGATACCGGTCCTGATGTACCACGAGATCGCCGCCAGGTCGCATACCGCGAGCAGGCTCGCGGTTGCGCCTGCCGCCTTTGCCGCGCAGGTCGCTCACCTGCATGCGGCCGGATTCAGCACGCTGACGGCGGCTGACCTGGCCGTCGTGCTGGCCGGGGGAGCCGCACTGCCCGAGCGGCCAGTCGTGCTCACCTTCGACGACGGGTTCGCCGACTTCCACGCCCGGGCGCTTCCGGTGCTGCTGCGCTACGGCTTCACGGCCACGGTGTTCGTGACGACCGGCTGGATCCAGGACGCGGGGTCCGACTCGGCGGGGCACCGCCCAGGGCGGATGCTCAGCTGGAGCCAGATCGGGGAGGCCGCCGACGCCGGGATCGAGATCGGGGCGCACAGTCACGGGCATCCGCAGCTGGACCAGCTGGCCGGCAGCCAGCTGTGGCGCGAGCTTGCCGACAGCAAGTCGGCGCTAGAGGACCGGCTCGGGCGCCCGGTACGCGGCCTGGCCTATCCGTTCGGATACTCCGACGCGCAGGTCCGGCGGACCGCGCGGGAAGTCGGCCATGAGTATGCCTGCGCGGTCGGCAATACGGTAGTCAGCCAGCACTGGGACACGTTCGCGCTGCCCCGGCTGACGGTCCGGCGCTCGACGCGCCTGCAGACCTTCGAGCAGATTGTCCGCGCGCGGCGGGTGCCGCTGACCTTCCTCAAGGACCGGTCCCTGACCAAGGGCTGGTCCCTGGTCCGGCGTAGCCGGGCAGCGCTGAGCGAGGTTACCCGCGGTGCATAGAACGGCCATCCGGAGCCGCCTCCGGCTGCCCGGGCACGCTTCCGATCCGCTCTTCCGCAACGCCTACCTGCTGATGATCAACACCGGGGCGACGGGCGTGCTCGGGCTCGCCTTCTGGCTGCTGGCCGCGCGGCTCTATGCCACCGCCGATGTCGGGCGGGCCACGGCCGCCTACTCGGCGATGAACCTGCTGGCGGGATTCACGGCACTCAGCCTGTCCGGCGCCCTGGCCAGGTTCATCCCGCAGGCGGGCAAGCGCACCGGGCGGCTAGTCGTGCGCGGCTACGCGGTCACCTCAGTGGCCTCAGTCGCCCTGGCCATTCCGTTCCTGCTCACTGTCGACCACTGGGGATCCTCCTACTCTGAGCTCGGCAGCCTGACGGCAGGAGTGGCCTTCGTCGCATCCGTAGTCGCCTGGGGCATCTTCACCATGCAGGACATCGTCCTGATCGGGTTGAGGAGCGCGCACTGGGTGGCCGTCGAGAACGGCGCTTTCGGCATGGCCAAGATCGCCTTGCTGGTCGCATTCGCCACCGTGATCCCGCACCTGGGCCTGTATGCCGCCTGGATGTTCCCGGTTGTCGTCGCGCTTCCGCTCATCAACATGCTCATCTTCCGCAGGCTGGTGCCGCGGCATGTGCGGCTCACCGGTCACCGCGTGCCGCCCACCGGCCGGCAGATCGGCCGCTTCCTGGCCGGCGACTTCACCGGCTCGCTGTGCATGCTGGCGACCGGAAACCTGATCCCAGTGGCGGTGGCGCTGCTGGTCAGTCCGGGCGCGAACGCCTACTTCTACATGGCGTGGACGGTCGGGACAACCGTCGACCTGCTGGCCGTGAACATGGCGACCTCGCTGACCGTGGAGGGCGCCTTCGACGCGACGACTCTTGCCGTGAACTGCCGGGCGGCGCTGCGCAGGACGATGCTGGTCCTGCTGCCGATCGTCGGCGTGATGGCCCTGGCCGCACCGCTGATCCTCGGCCTGTTCGGCCGCGGCTACGCCGAGCATGGCGCGCCGATCCTCGAATTGATCGTCGTCGCCACGCTCCCCAAGACGGCCACCGAGCTGTACCTGGGGGCGCTGCGCGCGCAGAGCAAGTCATCGCTGATCGCGATCGTGCAGGGCGGCCGTGCGGTGCTGATGATCGGCCTGGCCCTGATCCTGACCAGCCTGATGGGAACCGTTGGCACTGGCGTGGCCGTGCTCGCGACCCAGCTCATCGTCGTGATCGCGATCCTGCCGGGCCTGCGGCGCATTCTGATAGCGGGCCGGAAACGACCGGCCGTTCCTGCCGCAGCCGCCGCCACGTTGACTGCCGCCACGTTGACTGCCGCCACGTTGACTGCCGCCACGTTGACTGCCGCCACGGTGACTGCCGCCACGGCGACTGCCGCCACGGCGACTGCCGCCACGGTGACCGCCGCAGGCATCGTGCACAGCGGGGCCCCGGCATGAAGCCCTGGAATCCGTGGAAGCCGCTGGCAGCTGACGGGCTCGCCCTGCCGTCTGCTGCCGAGATCAGACTGGCGCCATGGTCAGCGTTCGCAGCCCCCTGCCTGGTCGCGATAGCCGGCCTTGCGCTGTTCCTCTCCTCGCTGCGCGGGGTGGACCTGGGCGCGATGAACAGCCTGGGACTCATCTCCGTGCTGCCCGTGGCGTCGCTGGCCGGCACCGGGCTGCTGGTCCTCGCGTTCGTCCTCATGCTCGGGCAGCGGCGGGCGCAACCTGTCGTGCTCGGCCTCATGCTCGTCGCCATCGTCCTGTGCCTGGACGGGGTGGCGGCGATCGCGGAGCCAGAGCCGCGGTTTGCCACCGCCTACCAGATCGCCGGGTTCGTCGAGTACATCAGCCGGACGGGGCATACGGCCCCTGGCATCGACGCCTACTTCAGCTGGCCCGGCTTCTTCGCGCTGACCGCCTTCCTCGAGGGGGTCATCGGCAAGCACGACCTGATCCCCGTGCTGCGCTGGTGGCCCACGGTCATCGACGTGCTCTGCCTGGTGCCGCTCGCTCTGATCATGCGCAGCCTGCGGGTCAACTGGCGCGCGCAGTGGTTCGCGCTGTTGCTGTTCTCGGTGGGTAACTGGGTCGGCCAGGACTACTTCTCGCCGCAGTCCTTCAACTACCTGCTCTATCTCACGTTCGTCGCGATCCTACTGACCTGGTTCGGCACCGGGGCGGCCACCGCGCGCGCCGAGCCTCCCAGGCCCAGGCCCAGGCCCAGGCACGGGCACGGGTCCAGGTCCGGGTCCGGCGGGTCCGGCGGCTCCGGCGGGAAGGGCGGGGCCGGCCGGCTGGCCCGCCTGCGCTGGCTCGCCTTCGGCAGGCTGACGCCTGGCGAGCTGCC
>Ga0080026_10000150_pt1 | contig 16211 bp, 16 predicted proteins | sample OrgsoiDNA2013045_FD_70941 | JGI IMG/M metagenome (GOLD analysis project Ga0080026, IMG submission 70941) | Permafrost soil microbial communities from the Arctic, to analyse light accelerated degradation of dissolved organic matter (DOM) -... | ecosystem: Environmental > Terrestrial > Soil >... | reverse complement strand
CCACGGCCCGGCCGTCTACGGCGCCGAGCCGCCAGCGCTGGCCCGCCTGGGCCAGGGCCAGGTCCGCCGCCTCGCCGGCGATGGGGCGCTCATCATCGACGTCCGCCCGGTGCCGGACTTCGCCGCCGGCCATGTGCCGGGATCGTTGTCCATCCCGCTGCGTGACCAGTTCGCCACCTGGCTCGGCTGGCTCGCCGATCCGGGCCGGCCCCTGATATTCCTCCTCGGCCAGGACCAGGACCCGGGCGATGTGGTGCGCCAGGCGCTCAAGGTCGGCTACGAGCAGCTGGCCGGCGAGCTGGCCGGCGCCATCGCCGCCTGGCATGCCGCCGGGCTCCCGCTGCGCCGGATCCAGCTGGTGCCCGCTGCCGCTGCCACCGGCGTGGTCGTCGATGTCCGCCAGTATGACGAGTTCGCCGCCGGTCACCTGCCCGGAGCCCGCCACGCCGAGCTGGGCTCGCTGGCCGTGACACCGCCGGAGCCCGGGCCGGTCACGCTGATGTGCGGCCACGGGGAACGGGCCATGACCGCCGCCAGCATCCTGGCCGCATCGGGACGCCAGGACCTGACCGTGGCCATAGGCGGCCCGGACGACTGGGCCGCGGATTCCGGCCGGAGCCTGCAGACCGGCCGATGAGCACCGCCACATCAGGGCCTGTGCGCCTGGGCCTGCGGGTCAACCTGGCCCAGTTCATGCTCCTAGTCGGGGTTAACGCCCTGGTCGGCGGGATGATCGGCCAGGAGCGCACAGTGCTGCCGCTGCTCGCCACCCGGGTGTTCCACCTGCACGCCTTCACCGCGGCACTGACCTTCATCGTCGCCTTCGGGGTAGTGAAGGCCGCCACCAACTTTGCCGCCGGGACCCTGTCCGACCGTCTCGGGCGCAAGCCGGTCCTGGTAGCCGGGTGGATCGCGGGCGTGCCCGTGCCGTTCCTGCTGGCCTTCGGCCCTGCCTGGGGCTGGATCATCGCGGCCAATATGCTGCTGGGCCTGAGCCAGGGGCTCACCTGGTCCACCACTGTCATCATGAAGATCGACCTGGCCGGGCCGGCCCGCCGCGGGCTGGCCATGGGCCTGAACGAGGCAGCCGGCTACGGAGCGGTAGCGGTGACCGCGCTGGCCACCGGGTTCATCGCCGCCCGCCATGGCCTGCGGCCTGACCCGTTCTTCCTGGGCATGGCCTTCGCCGGGCTCGGCCTGGGCCTGTCGACGATCTTCGTGCGGGAGACCCGCGGCCATGCTCGTCACGAGGCCCGCGGCCACGTCGGCACCTCCGCTGCGGCCCACGGCGGCCTGTCCACCGGACAGGTGTTCCTGCTCACCAGCTTCACCGAGAAGGCACTGTCGGCTGCCAGCCAGGCCGGGCTGGTCAACAACCTGAACGACGGGCTGGCCTGGGGGATCTTCCCCGTCTTCTTCGCCCGCGGTGGCCTGTCGGTCGCGCGCATCGGCGTCCTGGTCGCCCTCTACCCGGCGGTGTGGGGCGCCGGGCAGCTCATTACCGGCGCCCTGTCCGACCGACTGGGCCGCAAATGGCTGATCGCTACGGGCATGTGGACCCAGGCTGCCGCCATCGCCTTCATCGCCGCGGCCCACGGATTCTGGCCGTGGGCCGCCGGTGCCCTGTTCCTGGGTGCTGGCACCGCCATGGTCTACCCCGCCCTGCTCGCCGCCGTCGGCGACGTTGCCCACCCTGCCTGGCGGGCGTCCGCGGTCGGCGTCTACCGGCTGTGGCGCGACGGCGGCTTCGCCATCGGCGCGCTCCTGGCCGGCGGGATCGCCGACCTGCTCGGCCTGGCCGCCGCCATCTGGGCCGTCGCGGCCCTCACCGCCGTTTCCGGGCTCATCGTCGCGCTGCGGATGTACGAGACCCGCCAGCCCGCCACCGCCGCCGCTGGCAGCCCGGTCCCGGCCCCGCCCGCCAGCACCTGCCCGCCCGCTCCGCCCGCCAGCGCGCCATGACCGCCCCGGATCCGCTGCTCGTGGTGATCGACGGCGGCTACCGCACCTGCGTCGCGCTCCTCATCGAGCTACGCGGCCAGATCACCGGGCTAGTGCCGGGAACCGTGATCCACCTGATCGCAACCGACCCCGCGGCGCCCATCGACCTGGCCGCCTGGTGCCACCTCACCGGCCACGCCTACCTCGGCCTGGTGCACGAATCAGCCGGCGCACCCGCCTACGCGCTGCGCACCAGCGCCGCCGACCGGCAGACCCAGCCGGGCTCGCCCTGGCGGCTCACCCGATGACGCAGCAGGCCAGACCCGGCCCATGGCGGCGATGAGGCGGGCACCGGTCTAGCGGCTTCGCCGACAGGCCGGCCGCGCTGTGCACTGGATCCGGTGCCCGGAACCGGGACGTGGCCCGGCGGCAGCTCCGGGGCCGCCCGGGTGACCGGCCGTGGCGGTGTAGCGCGCGGTGACCAGCCAGCTGACGGTCCCGATCCGCACGTCCCCGGCCGTGACGTAGGGTTCCAGCGCGTCGCTCACGGCGGCGACGGCCCGGTCCTGGGCCGGCGATCAGTGACCCGTCCGCGACCAGCTGCGTGTGGTCACCGGGTGACCGGCGTCAGGTGATGTCCCTGCGGGTGATGGCGACGGCGCCGGCGGCGGCGATGATGGCGGCCCATGCGGCGAACACCAGGCCGCCCTGCCAGGGCAGCAGCAGCCGGACGCCTGCCTGGCTGGCCTGGGTGAGGCTGTCAGCGGCCACGCCGGGCAGGTAGGCGGTCCAGGAACCCAGGCCGGTGACGTGGGAGATGAGCGGCTCGGCGACATACAGGTACAGCAGCAGCCCGGCGATGGTGATGACCTCGCTGCCGAGCAGCGCGCCGAGACCGGCCCCGGTCACGCCGAACAGGGCAGCGGAGATGATCACGGCGCCGAGCACCGTGAGGTTTCCGTTGCCGGCCAGGGAGACCGGGGTTCCCCTGGCCGCCAGCCATGGCAAGGCGACAGCAATGCTGACAGCGGCGCAGGCCACGGCGTAGCCACCGCCGGCGAGCAGGTAGGTGACCAGCTTGGCGGTGATGACCCGGCCGCGGCGCGGGGTGGCCAGGAAGGTGGCGGCCGCCGTGCGGTGCCGGAACTCGCCCGCCACCCCGGCCGCGGCGAGGATCGCGGCCAGCGGCCCGGCACCCCCGGCGCCGATCGCGAACAGCGCGTGCTGCCCCCCCGCGCCGGTCAGCGGAGGCGCCAGGCCGCCCGGGCGCTGGCCGAGCGTGATGGCCAGCGCGGAGTACCCGGCGGTCCACGCTATGGACGCCAGCAGCAGCCACAGCCACAGCCGGGTGGTGAGCAGCTTGCGGAACTCGGCGGCGAGCAGGCTCGCCATCACTGCCGGCCTCCAGATCGTGAGGAATCGCCGGACCCGGCGGTGAGGGACAGGAAGACCTGCTCCAGGCCGCCCCTGCCGCCGGTGAGCTCGGCGAGCGTGCCGTGGCGGACGAGCCGGCCGTGGCTGATGATCACCACCTGGCCGGCGAGCTGCTCGACCTCGGGCAGCACATGGCTGGAGTACAGCACGGTGCGGCCGGACCGGGCGTACTCCCGCAGCAGCCCGCGCAGCCACGCGATCCCCTCGGGGTCCAGGCCGTTCGCCGGCTCGTCCAGGATCAGCGCCGCCGGATCGCCCAGCAGCGCGGCCGCCAGCGCCAGCCGCTGCCGCATCCCGAGGGAGTAGCCGCGTACCTTCCGCCGCCCGGCCGCGGCCAGCCCGGTGATCTCCAGCACGTCATCGGCCCGGTGCAGCGGATAGCCGCAGGCGGTGCAGCACACCCGCAGGTGGTCCCGGCCGGTGCGGGCCGGGTGGAACCCGGCCGCCTCCAGCACCACCCCGGCCTCCCGTCCCGGCGACGCCAGCGCGGCATAACTGCGCCCGCTGATGGTGGCGGTCCCGGCGTCCGGGGCGACCAGCCCGGCCAGCATCCGCAGCGTGGTCGTCTTCCCCGCGCCGTTCGGCCCCAGGAACCCGGTCACCGACCCCGGCGCGGCTATGAAGCTCAGTCCGTCCACCGCCGTCACCCCGCCGAACCGCTTCGTCAGGCCCGAGACCACAATCCGGCCCGCATCATCGCCCATCGCCCTACTATAGACTTAGTACTAAGTGGTTAGTAGCTATTCGCGGACCGGCGGCCTGCCGTTCCGGCTGGCTTCCCAGCGCGGCCCGGCAGGCTACTATCTGGATAGTAGGAGCTTGGAGGAGATCGCGTGCGGGCACTGGGGGAGCTGGAAGCTCAGGTGATGCGCAAGATCTGGGCTCGCCCAGGTCCGGTGACGGTGCGCGACATTGTCGGCGACCTGCAGCATGACCGGAGCATCGCCTACACCACCGTGATGACCGTGATGGACAACCTGCGCAAGAAGGGCTGGCTGCGGCGGCAGGAAGACGGCCGCGCCTACCGTTACGAGCCGGCCGTATCCGGCGAGGAGTACAGCGCCGGCGCCATGCGCCAGGCGCTGGCGGCCAGCAGCGACCGGGCCGGGACCCTGATGCACTTCATCGGCGACCTGTCCGCCGAGGAGGCCAGCGCGCTCGCCGAGGCCTACCGGCGCCTCACTCCGCCGGGCACGCCATGACCGGGCGGGCCGACTGGTGACCGGCGGCCTGCTCCTCGCCGCCTATGCCCTGGCGGCCGGGTTCGGCGCACCCGCCGCCTTGTGCCGGAACTGGGCACAGCGATCGCCCCGGATCGCCATCGGCCTGTGGCTCACGCTCGCCGCATCATGGATCGCCGCCGTCCCGCTAGCCGGGCTCACCCTGCTGACACCCCTTTCGCTGACCTGGCAGGCATCCAGCGGCCGGGCGGCCGGGAACCCCGGCGGAACGCCAGCGGCCGTGGCGGGCATGACGCTCGCCGCCGCCATCATCCTGCGGGCGTCCTTCCATGTCGCCTCCGGGCTGGCCCGTGCCAGGCGCGAGCACCGCGCGCACGCCGCGTTCCTGGCCGCAGCGGGCCGCCCGGACCAGGCACTGAACGCCGTGATCCTCGACGACGACGCGCCCGCCGTCTACTGCCTGCCCCGCGGCCGCCGCCGGGTGGTGATCTCCACCGGCGCGCTGTCTCGGCTCGGCCCCGGCCAGATGCAGGCCGTGCTCGCCCACGAACGCGCCCACCTGCGCGGCCATCACCACCTGATACTGGCCGTCGCCGCAGCGCTCGCCCGCGCGTTCACGGCCGTCCCCTTGCTCGCCCGCGCCGCCGCCGAACTCGCCGTGCTCGCCGAGATGGCCGCCGACGACGCCGCCACCCGCCGCCACCACCCGGCCGACCTCGCTGCGGCGCTGGTCACCCTCGCCAGCGCCGGCAGCCGCGCCACCGCGCTGACAGCAGGCGGCCCCGCGGCCATAGCCCGCATCCAGCGGCTGCTCGCACCGCCCCCCAAGCCGGGGCTTCCGGTCCGGACCGCACGGCTGGCCGCAGGTGCCGCAGCGCTCGCCGTCCCGGCCCTGATCGCGTGCCTGCCGCTGGTCATCGCGGCATGCGACGTCATTGCCAGGGGCTAACGACAAGGAGGGCGGGTGCCGCCGCTACCTGGCCATGCTGCGCACGTCGGCAAACCGGAACGTAAAGTGGCCGAGCGATCCGGCTGCCTTGTGATCGTTGGATCATCACGTGCAGCTGCTCGGGGGCGCTCGGCGGGCAGCCTCGCGCGGGCCGTGACCTGTTCGCCGTTCCCATCCATACCACGGCGTACCGAACCGACCTCCACGACTTTCTCGCCGCGCTTGAGGTGGCGCAGCGAGAAGGGGTTGCTCACTCCGGCGAAGGACTCCACTGCACGGTCGGGAAGCGCATCAACGATGGAGTTCGGGTAGCCGAGCCGCTGTGCGAGCAGGCGGCCAGTGCAGAAAGTCGAAACTGCGATCCGGGTCGACCGCGACGTTGCGGTACTTGTCGCGGATCTCGCGGCGCAGGGCCTTGTAATCAGCAATATCGTCGTCCATCGGTCACCACCTGTCAGCCCCGCGGCGGGCGACTGCGAGCACTCGCCTGGGATAGGGCTGCAACTGGACTGTGAGCATCGCTTCGGCCACCGCACCGGCGGCGGCGCGCTGGCCCATCTCCGCGGTGAGCGTGTCGCTTGCGTCGACGATGGCGCCAAACGCCGCGTTCACTCGCTCGCGCCATCCCGGCGTTTCCTCGTACGCCTCGACGTCGAAACCGGCCGCTTCGATCAGCGGCACGTAATCGGGGATCGGATCGGCGCCGATCACCGGCACGCCCGCCACCCTCGCGGGATCTACCTCGAATGCGATGACCGCCACCCGGCCGCCGGCCGCAGGATGCGGAAGAACTCAGCGAGCGCGGCGCGCTTGCCGGGTGCATATTGGAAGGCGTCGACGCTCATCGCCGCGTCGACCGCGCCATCTGGAAGGTTCGTCTGCTCGAAGGTGCCCTGGTGGAAACGGGAGCGGTCCGCCAGACCAGCGGCGCGCGCTCGTGCTCGGGCGGCTGAGAGCCCGGCGGCGGATGGATCGGCTCCGATCAAGGACGCACCGGACTGTTTCGCCATCCACAGCCCCGGGCCGCCCGCGCCGCACGCCAGATCAGCGAACACGTCGCCGGTCCCGAGCTGGAGCAGCCCGCGCATGCGCTGCGCCTCGGCGACCGTCAGGAAGCCGATATGCGCGAACTCCTCGGGAAACTCCCCGCCGTACGCGTTCGTCCGCCACAAGCGACTAAAAGTCTCGCCCCGAGGCAGCGCGTCGTAGATGGAGTCGTACCCGTCCAGGACTACCCGAAAGACCCCGGTGTCGGTGACATCGTCGGTCAGAGAAGCCGCCGCATCCGTGATCTGGTGGTCATCCGGCGCGCTCATGCGCTTGTCCGCCTCTGCGATTCGCTGATCGATGCGGCGAGCGAGCGCCGGGCCCGGTGCAAACGACTCTTCGTCACGCGAACACCGATGCCCAGGCGCTGCGCAGTCCGCTCAGCCGGCAGGCCCAGCAAATCCACGAGCACGACGACGTCGCGTTGCGCTGCCCGCAGCGCCGCAACGGCGTCAGCCACAACGAGGCGGTCCACCACCCCGCCGACAATGTCGGGCCGGGCAGTCTCCGGGACCGCATCAAGCGGAACCAGGATCACCCCCGGCACCCGGCGCAGACAGGCATGGCGGATGGTAACGAACAGCCAGCTCGTCACCGTCTCCGCGGCCCGTAGCGCCCCGACACGGCGAACCAGCGCCGTCAGCGCGTCCTGCACCGCGTCCTCGGCATCCTCACGGCTTGAGCAACTCCGAGCGGCGAACCGCCACGCGGTGGGAAACACGGCCCGCAACAGGCCTTCCAGGGCGGCCGGATCGCCCCGCTGTGCCCCCGCGAACCACAACTCCAGGCCGCCGGCGTTCAAGGACACGGAGCCGGCACCTCTCACCTCGTCGTCCACCAAGGCATCCTCCCCTGTCAGCGCGCCGCCGTGAAGTACGAGCCCGGCCCGCGCCAAAAGGATTCGCGGCAATCTTTGACCAGCACGGCCGCCACCGCGCGTGCGGGTGGCCCTGCCGTCGCCAGCCGATCAAGGACGCGAGAACCGGTTCCCGCCGCGCGAGCCACATGCTGTTCAACATGGCGCTCAGCACCGCCGAACTCACCGCGCTCAACAGCGATGTGCGTCGGCTGCTGGCCCCCGGCGGCTGCACGTGCACTCAGTGCGGCACGTCGGCGACGCCCCCTACGGGTACCGGCACCAGCCACGGTGATGACATGTTCGAGAACGGTGGTTTCATTGTCCACTTCTTCGACCGGGCGCTCGTCGGCCGGCTCGCCGCCGGGTTTACCCTGCTCGACCTGACCGCGTTCGAGGAGGGCAGTCTGCCGCGGCGGCTGTGGCGGGTCACGCTGCGCGAAACGAACGACCAAGACACCTCATGATCTCGCGGCCAAGCGCCCTCGTAGCGCGGAAAGCGGCTGAGGCTCAATGGCGCAGTCGGCTCCTCGCCGCCCTGGGCGCCGATCTCGGGCCGGCAGGCGCCCGTCGGGCATGTGGGCCCGGCAGGTCGCCGGGAACGATCATCTCCCGCTGTATCCGGGTGAGCGCCCTCACCCCGCGAGCGGCGGAAGTGTGCGAGCTTCCAGAGGATCTGATTGTCACGCTCACATCCCGTCCGGATCGGCCGATCAAGGGGAGTACGAGGCGTCGCTGAACGGAAAGTTCAGCACACGAGCGCAAGTTCCGGCAGCGTGCCTACGTTGCGGGAGATCGGGCTCACGGTCGCGTGACCGGCCGCGGGGACCGATCCAGGTAGCTGGGCCGCCAGGAGACTGGGGTGCCGGTGGTTCGCTGGAGAGCTTCAGCGGCTGCGGGTCCGATGGCGAGCCAGGGGTGGCCGGCGTGCTGGCCGGGGACGGCTTCGTGCCGCCAGTTTTCGACTTCGGTGAGGATGCGTAGCGCATGCAGGGCGGTGTGCCATTGAAGTCGCGTCTGGCTGGGGAGCGCCTGTCCGCTGGCCTGATAGCTGGCCGCCAAACGGCGGGCGGCGTAACGGCCCGCCGCGCCGATAGCCGGCTGGAGCGGGCCGGGCGCGGCCAGGGGCGGGTGGCGCAGCAGCAGCGTGGTGAACGCGAGGTCGTAGGCGGGCTCGGCGATGATCGCGGCGGTCCAGTCCAGCAGCGTCCAGCGGTCGTGGCTGACGAGCACGTTGAAGGGGTGCAGGTCGCCGTGGCACACGACCGGCGTCGCGGCGGCGGGACAGTGGCTGGCGAGCCAGGCGGCGGCCTGGGTGAGGTCGGCTCGTCCGAGCGCGTCGGCGCTCGTGGTCAGGTTACCGAGTACTCCCGGGATGTCGATGGCCGCGCTGTGCCCGTGCAGGGCGTCGAGGAACGGCTTCGGGTTAAGGCTGTGCAGGCTGGCCATGACGGTGCCCAGGAGGGCGGGCAGGGCGCGGGCGGCGGAGGGGAGCCGGCGCAGCGCGGCGATGCCGTCCAGGCCGGCCAGCGGCGGGGCACCGGGGGCGTGGGCCATGACCAGGAAAGGCAGGCCGAGCCCGGCGCTGCTGTCCCCGGCCGCGTAGACCTCCGGTACCGGCATGCCCTGGCGGGCGGCCTGCTGCTGGAAGATCGTCTCCTTCTCGGCCATGGGCCCGTCGGGCATGAGCCGCAGCACCACGGCCGGCACTGGCGCGCCGGTAAGGGGGACCAGGAGCAGGGTGGCCCAGAATCCGCCGGTGATGGGCCGGGCGTCGCCGGCGAGCCGGGCATGCTCGAACCCGCTAACCGTCCGGAGCCGGTCGAGCATCGCGGCGATCGCCGAGGCATCAATAGTCACAGTATTTACTGTAACGGTATCTGCTGGTACTGTCGAGGGGTGACCGGGAACGAGAACAGGGCCGAGTCCGCGGATCCGCCCGAGTGGATGGTCGATGAGCTGGCCGGGCGGGCCGGGCTGCCGGTCCGCACGATCCGCGAGTACCAGACGATCGGGCTGCTCCCGCCGCCGCGGAAGCGGGGGCGGGTGGGATTGTACAGCCCGGCGCATCTGGCGCGCCTGCAGCTGATCGGCAGGCTCCAGGAGCGGGGGTACTCGCTGGCCGGAATCAGCGACCTGCTGCGGTCGTGGACAGATGGCGCCGACCTCGGCGAGGTCCTGGGCCTGGCGCCCGACCAGCTGGTGCACATCGACGAGCCAGGCGTCGCCGCGAGCCTCGCTCAGCTCGCCGCGGTGGTGCCCGCTCTGGTGCCTGACCGGCTCGGGGATCTGCTGGCCGCTGGCACCGTCGAGGCGTGCGGGTCCGGCCGGTACTGCATCCCGAGCCCGAGCCTGCTGCAGCTCGCCGCCGACGCGCTCGCCGCGGGGGTTGACCCGGACAAGGTGATCGGGCTGCTGGCAGTGATCGGCGCCGCCGCCGCAGATATCGCCGGCTCGGTCGCCGCCGCGCTGGGCGCGCTGCCCGCTGCCGCCGACCCTGACCGGGTGGCGGCGCTGGCGGCGCGGGGCCGGGGCTTGCTCGGCCATGGCACCGGCCGGCTCACGATCCACACCCTGGGGCGCCGTCTGGGCGTCAGCGACGACGACCCGGCCAGTGTCGTGCTGGCTCGCATGGCCGGGGTGCGCCGGTGACCGGCATGGTGAACGCTGGCCAGTACGCCGACTGGAACGGGGAAAGCGGACGCCGCTGGGCCACGGATCCCGGCCGGCGCGACCAGGTCCTGACTCCGGTCGCCGAGGCCCTCGCCGCCGCGGCGGGCGTCGCCGCCGGTGAGGCTGTGCTTGACGTCGGCTGCGGGTGCGGGGCGACTACGCTGGCCGCGGCACGGGCCGCCGGGCCGGGCGGGTCCGCGCTGGGGATCGACCTGTCGGGGCCGATGCTGGAGGTCGCCCGCCGCCGTGCCCGCGAGAGGGGCGTCGCGAACGTGCGGTTCGAGCACGCGGACGCGCAGACCCGCGCCCTGCCTGCGGGCGCGTTCGGCGTGGCGATCAGCCGCTTCGGCACCATGTTCTTCGCTGACCCGGTCGCCGCGTTCATCAACGTCGCCAGCGCGCTGCGGCCCGGTGCCCGGCTGTGCCTGGTGACCTGGCAGTCCCTGGCCGCCAATGACTGGCTGACCGTCCCCCGCGCGGTCCTGCTGCGTTACGGCACGCCGCCGCAGGTCACCAGCGGTCCGGGCATGTTCGCCCAGTCCGACCCCGCCGCCATCGCCGCCACGCTCACGACTGCAGGCTTCGACGCCGTGGACCCAGCACCGGTGACCGTCACCCTGACCCTGGGCGCAGGCCCGGCCGAGGCGGCCGAGTACCTGACGGCGAGCGGTCCCGGCCGAGTTGTGCTGGACACCGTCGCCGCCGATGTCCGGCCAGCCGCCATCGACGCGGTCCGGGCCGCGCTGGCCGAGCATGCCGGCCCCGGCGGCGTGCGGCTCGGCGCGGCGATCTGGGTCACCACCGCCGTCCGGCGGCCCTGACTCCCACCCGGACCGCCGCCGGGAGGGCCCGGCGCTAGCCGGACGCAGCGACGTGGGCGCCTGGATCATCCGGCTCACCACGCCGGCCGCGGCCCGCAGATGGCTTCACAGGATCTGACCGGTCAGCGAGCCAGACTCTGCTGCCGTTGAGTCAGACGATGACGTTGTAGAGCAGGCCGATCGGGGTGACCGCCGGACTGGGCGTGCCCAGCACACTCTACGATTCGAATATTGTTCCGATCTACAGGACAGCAGTGGTAGCCAGGTTCCGGGCTGGTTACCAAACTGGTTACCGTCCGCAGTGAACTCTGGTGAACGGAGGTGACCTGTTCTGAACGAATGACCAGCTCAGCCGGGTCGCGGGTGAACTGCGGCGGGCTCCTGTGAACGATCCGGCGTTCCATGGCATGCAAGAGGTCTGGGGTTCGAATCCCCATAGCTCCACCCCAGCTCAAATGGAGAACTTCGAACACCGAACCGGCGAGTAACCGCCCCAGTGAGGGGCATCCCGAGGGGCAAGATCCGCCCCTGGGATGGCTGCCTGAGCAGCAGTCGCGTGAAGTTTGACCAGGTCGGCTATACGGATAGCGCCTTTGCGATGTAGCAACAGGTCACGAGTTCGGGCAGCCGCCGGTTCTCTTGTCCCGGGACCACGCGCTGCCTGCAACAAGATCGTTCGCTGACGCGGTGTCCTGGGGAGCGCCATCACGGTGGCGGACTCCGGCGCTGTGGTCCCGGCTGTCCAGGGGGCCCGTCAGCTGTCGGGCCCCACCAGCACCGCGGTGCACGGCCCCGGAGACGGTGCAAGGCATGCGGTCACCCTGTCACGCATTCTCTGAACTACGGGACGTCGCCGCAGCTCAGAAGCTCAAGCGCCATCCCCTAGATCCGGCCTCATCTGCAGCGGTCATGTGCCCCGGCAGGATACATCCGGATATCTGCGTCGAGCGGGGAGGGCGAACGGCCCTGATCCTCGGCGCACCGCGGTCGCCGTGGTCAGGAGCCGCCCGCCTTGCTCCTCGGCATGAGCGAGCCAGCGGTCGAACTCGTCTGTCCAGTCGACGATCAGCTTTTCAGGCATGAGTCTCAGTCAATATAACGTCAAGTTAATAGCCCATCGGCCGGGACAGTAATTTTAAGTTGACAGACCCCATCGGCCTGCGGAAGTAGGCAGGAGGGCTGGCGTGGTCCTGCTCAGTTGGCTCTGGTGGCGCGCTTGCATGGTCCGGTGTAGGGGCTTTCCAGGGCGATGACGGTTCCGGTCTCGCCGTCTTGGATGAAGGCTGAGCCGCTGCCGGGTACTCGAACGAGGTCGCCGATGGCGATCGTGTCATCGTCTATCTCGTAGGTGGGGTCGAATGGCATGCCGCTGAGCTGGACCACGATCCGCTTCATGCTGACGGTCCTTCCGGCTGGGCTGGGTGCGCCATGCCGGCGCTGGGGGTGTAGGGGAGCTTGCGGGGGTCGGGGAAGCCGAGGCTGGTGTAGCCGGGTGCGCGCCTGGCCAGTGCCGAGGCGAGGACGCCGGTGAGCTTGTCGTGGTAGTCGTGGACCTCAGCGGTTGCCTTGCCGTCGTAGGGGCGCAGGATGCGCCCGGCGTATTGCAGCAGGCGTCCCTTGCTGGCGACCGGCGCGGCGAGGAAGAGGGTGTCCAGCGGCGGGCAGTCGAATCCTTCCCCGGCGTACGGGCCGGTCGCTACGGCGAGCAGCGGCGGCCCGCCGGGCTGTGGCGTGAGCCTGGCGAGCGCGGCGGCGCGGTCCCTGGCGCCCATGCCGCCCTTGAGGGTGACCGGGTCGTGGCCCAGAGCGCGGAGCGCGTCGGCGAGCTTGTCTAGGTGGCCGGTCCAGTTGGTGAGGACGAGGCAGTTCCTGCCCTGGGCGAGGCTGGTTGTGACATCGGCGATGACCTGGCGGGTGCGATCGTCGCAGGCGATCAGGTCCTTGTAGATGAGGGCCATCCCGCCAGGCATGGACGGGCTGGCGCCCCCGTCATAGGAGTAGGCGGTCGGGTGCAGGCGGAGCACTGGCGTGGGCGGCCCGGCGGAGGAGCTGCCGGGCAGCATGTCCAGTCCGTCAGCGGCCTGCCGGGGTATGGCGATGGTGTGCCGGACCGGGCCGAGCTGCATGCCGATGAGGTCGTCGAGCTTGTCGCGCCGGTAAGGGGTGGCGGTCAGCCCGAGCCACCGTCGGGCGGGGATCTGCCGGACGGCGTCCTCGAACGCGGCGGCCGGGACATGGTGGCACTCGTCCGCGACGACCATGCCGTACCCGGCGGTCAGCTGAGGGATGTCGTCGCGGCGGGACAGGGTCTGCAGGGTGATGACGTCGATATTGCCGCGCAGTTTCGCCCGGCCGCCGCCGAGCTGCCCCGCCTTGACGCCGAGGAACTCGCTGATCCGTGCCCGCCACTGATCGGCTAGCGCCTTGCGGTCGACCAGGACGAGCGTGGAGACCTGACGGGCGGCGATGACCGCGCAGGCCATCACGGTCTTCCCGGCTCCCGGCGGGGCGACGAGCACACCGAGGTCATGCTGCGCGAGCTCCGTGACTGCGTTGCGCTGGACGGCTGTCAATGTGGCGGAGCAGGTGAAGTCCTGGGCTGTGCCGGGGGAGCGCTGGTCGGTGATGTTCAGCCGGCTTCCAGCTTGACGAGCGAGTGAGGTGACGGTGTCGAGCATGCCGCGTGGCAGGATGAGACCGCCGTCGATGGTCTCCTGGTAGCAGTGCAGGAACCGCGGGATGTTGTAGGTGGAGGCGCGCATCCGCTGCCGCTCGTAGAACTCCGGGTTGTGCATCGAGGCCGCGTGCCGAACTGTCGCGGCCAGCCCCGGCGTCAGCTCCGCCTGGTCGAGCCGGATGCCAGCACCGAGCCTGGCGCTGAGGACCGGCGGGGCCGGTGGCCGGGTCGCGGTCGAGGACGAGGTGGCGAGCCGGGTGACCTCGCCGGCTAGCGTGACCTTCCCGGAACGGTCGGCGGCGCGCTTGAGTTCCTGCGGGGTCATCCGGCCGAGGGCGGACAGGTAGGCCCACTGGTCCTCATGCGGCTCCAGGGTCACCAGATCCAGGAACACGGTCGCCCCGTTGTCACGGGCGGGCTTGAACAGCGGCGCTGCGATCAGGTTCCCGACCCCGCCGGCGGGGAGCAGGTCCTGGGATGGGAACAGCCGGTCGTAGCTGGCCAGGGTCATCCGGCCGCGCAGTCCTATCGCCTCGCGCAGCAGCCCGGTGCCGAGTCGGCGGGCCATCTCGGCGGGGACCGGGGAGGTGAAGAACACCCACGCATGCGCGCCGACGCCCGAACGGGAGACCTCCAGGGCGAGGGGGACCTGCAGTGCCCGGCCGGCCTTGACGTACATGAGGGCGTCGAACATCGCCTCCGGGCCGTCGAAGTCAGCGGCCAGCCACCAGCACCTGTCGCCGTCCAGCAGCGGGTACAGCCCGATGTGGACCTCGCCCTTCAGATGCGCCGCCAGTACCTGCGGCGTGAGCGGCAGGTAGTTCCGGTCCTCGTGGCGGGCTCCCTTCTGCCAGCCGCCGCGCACCGCCGGGATCCACCCGGACTTCCCGGTCCGCTGGTTGTCGAACCGGATCGCGTACACGTCCGTCCGCGCGGCGAACAGCGCACCGAAGAACGCCACCTTCGCGTCCTGCGGCGACCTGTGATGCACGACTCCAGGCGGTGCCTCGAAGTAGGCGGCCTGCGAGGGGCCTGGCGGGGCAGCCTGCTGCGGGGTGAGGCTCAGCAGCTTGAGCAGCCGGGTATTCTCCGCTCGCAACCGCGCCAGCTCAGCCTCAACCGCCGCCGGGATCTCAGCCACGGTGACAAGCTATCCGCGCGCGCTGAGTGGCTGGGCGGCGTTCCCGGCATGCTGCTCTCCTTGGGTGCCATTCGCGGTGAGTGCCGCCTGCGCCTGGCTAGGCTCGTCCTGTGATCGGACGATCCGGGGTTGCCGAGGCGAGTAAGGAACTGGCGGTCGCGCTGCGCGCGGGCGACGACGAGGCTGGGAGGTCTTTGGCGCAGCGGTCAGGTATCCCGGAGGGGCTGCTGTCCGAGTGGGAGCTCGGTCCCTGCGGCACCGTCGGCCTCGATGCCGCTGCGCTTGCGCTGAGCTGCGTGGCGGCGCTGGCAGACGGCGTTCCGTTCCCTGGGGCGTGGCTGTCGGGTCCGGACGTGATCGGCTTGGTCGCAGACGCGGTGGAACTGGCCGCGGCCGGCGGAGCCGGGCATCCGTGGCTGCCGGGCATCACGGCCATTGACCCGGAGGGCTGCCTGGGGGTCCGGGAGCTGTTGCAGGCCCGCGCGGCGGAGGGGAGCGGGCGCATCGACGAGGCCCGGCTGCTGATCGGCTCCTGCCTGAGGGTGGCACCTGGTCATGTGCCTGCGGTGCGCGATGCGATGGAGTATGAGCTGGGCGCGGGGAACTGGGCGCGGGCGTATGAGCTGGCGTCGTCGCTCGGTGACGACGACGCGGTGGCCGGTCCGCTGCTTCGCCCGCATAACCAGCTGCGGGAACCGGTTAGGGGCGCGGAACGGGCCGGACGGAACCAGCCGTGCCCGTGCGGGTCTGGCCGCAAGTACAAGGCGTGCTGCCGGGCTAAGGACCTGGAGGGCGGGACGCATCCGCTTACGCTCCGGGCGCCCGCGATGTATGCGATGCTCGCCAGCTACGCGCAGCGCGCCCCGGGCCGCCAGCTGGCCGACCGGCTCTCCGCGTGCGCGATCGGGGCGCCGCATGCCGCGATGCTCGCGCTCGATCTCGCCATCTTCGATGGCGGGATCGCGCGGAACTTCCTCGCCGCCCGGGGCCATCTGCTGCGCCCCGACGAGCGGGAGCTGCTCGAAGACTGGCTGAGCCGGCCGGTCGACATGTACGAGGTGAGCCGGGTCAGCCGAGGGTCGGAACTGACCCTGCGCAGCCTGGTGGGCGGGCCGGCCCGGCTCCGGCAGCGGGACCGGTTGCTCTCGATGTCGGTGCGCCGTCTGGACGTTGTCCTTGGGAGGCTTCTGCCTGACGGTGACCTGCTGCCCGATGGCGGGAAGTACCTGCGGGTGCTGGGCGGAATGGCGATACTGGACCGCAGTCGGCGGGAGGGCGCCCAGGAGCTGTTCGCTGACGGCCCTGCCAGGCCGGGGGCCGATCCGGAGTTCCCGGTGCGGCTGGTGTCACAGTTCGCGCCGCAGTCACGGTCAGCGTTTAAGACAGCCGACGAAGACGAGTACCGGTTCTGCGAGACGACCATCGACGTGGCCGCCGCCCGCGACGTGTGGGACCGCCTGACACGCCCGTGCATTACCGCGCCTGAGCCGC